>Ga0209444_10001790_pt1 | contig 11815 bp, 8 predicted proteins | sample LauGreFaBDMM15DN_2_FD_188215 | JGI IMG/M metagenome (GOLD analysis project Ga0209444, IMG submission 188215) | Freshwater lake microbial communities from Lake Michigan, USA - Fa13.BD.MM15.DN (SPAdes) (version 2) | ecosystem: Environmental > Aquatic > Freshwater > Lake | place: Lake Michigan, USA...
CCTGTCCCCTCCCAGGCCGTCCAAAAGCTCTTGGAAACCCTTTTCTGATTCCGGCACTAGCAACGGTACTTGCCGACAAGTCATCGGCGACGCACCGTTGTATTCCATCAAACCATGAAACGCGTGCTCCTCTCCGTGATGTCCGCCGCCCTGGCGACAGTCCTCCTGTCCACACCCGCCTTGGCAGCCGACAAGAAAGACAAGAAGTCCGACAAGGAAGGGTGGAAGCAACTCTTCGACGGCAAAGACACCTCCCAGTGGCGCGGCTACAAAGCGACCTCGTTCCCCACCAAAGGTTGGCGTGTCGAAAACGGAACCCTGCGGCACGTGGCCGGAGAGGGCGGCGGCGACCTCATCACCCTCGACAAGTTCAGTGATTTCGAACTGCGTTTTGAATGGAAAGTTTCCCCCGGAGCCAACAGTGGCGTCATTTATCGCGTGACCGAAGACCACAACGCCTCCTACGAGACAGGCCCTGAATACCAGGTCCTCGACGAATCCAAGCACGCCGACGGCAAGAACCCCAAGACCAGCGCCGCCGCGCTCTACGCCCTCATCGCCTGCAACACCGAAAAAGAACTCAAGCCCGTGGGCGAATGGAATAAGGCCCGCATTGTAGTCAAAGGCAACCAGGCCGAGCACTGGCTCAACAAAAAGAAAGTCGTCGAGTACCAGTGGGGCGGCTCCGAGACCCAGAAGCTCATCTCCGAATCCAAATTCAAAGGCATGCCCGGTTTCGCCAAAAATTCGAGCGGTCACATTTGCCTTCAAGATCACGGCGACGACGTGTGGTTCCGCAATATTAAGATCCGCACCTTCTGAGGATTTGCGGCCCGGCCGCACAGAACTCCCCATCGACCCTCCCTCATCCGAGTGAATCCCATCTATTGGGACTACAACGCCACCACGCCTCTGGACCACCAAGTCCGGCAGGCGATGGAACCGTACCTAGAGAACGTTTGGGGCAACCCCTCCAGCGTTCACGCCGTCGGACGCCGAGCCCGAGCGGCTTTGGACGAATTCCGCTACCGATTGGCCGGAGCCTGGAAATGCAGGCCCAGCGAGGTGATTTTTACCAGTGGCGGAACCGAATCCAACAACCTGGCCGTGCTTGGAACAGCCCGCCTCCGAGGGGCCCAAGGTTACCGCCATCTAGTAGTCTCGCCCGTGGAGCATCACGCGGTACTGCACGCGTTGAAACACCTCGAAGCCCACGAAGGGTTCACCCTCACGCTAGTGCCGGTAAATCACCACGGCCGCGTCTCCCCTGAGGCCGTGGCCCAAGCCCTTCGCCCCGACACCGCTCTGGTCTCGATCATGGCTGCCAACAACGAGACCGGCACCCTTCAACCCGTAGCCGAGATCGGTCGTTTGTGCCGCGAACGGGGCGTACTCTTTCACACCGACGCCGTCCAAGCCTTCGGAAAACTACCCTTCGAGCGCATCGACCAATTCGAGGCCGACCTAGTGTCGGTGTGCGCTCACAAGTTCCATGGGCCCAAGGGGGCCGGTGCACTGTTCATCCGCTCTCCCCTGCTCCCACATCCCACGCAACATGGCGGAGCCCAAGAAAACGAACGACGCGGTGGCACCGAGAACTTAACCGCCGTAGCCGGTCTGGTGAGCGCCTTCGAAACCCTCGTCCTTCAACCGGTTTTCCCGACGGACTCATTGAGAGCCTGGACCGAACGTCTGGCCCGGACCGTGACTTCCCTTCCAGGCGTCGAACGCCACGGATGCCCAGAAAATCGCCTACCCAATACCCTGGCTTTCTCGGTCGAAGGCACCGACAGCATCTCCCTCTTGGCCAACCTAGATCTGGAAGGCGTTTACGCCTCCAGCGGTTCCGCGTGCACGGCCGGATCTGTCGAACCCAGCCATGTGCTCCGGGCCATGGGCGTGCCCGAGTCTCGCGCCAAAGCCCTAGTCCGTTTCTCGCTCGGCCGAGAATCCACCGAAGAGGAAGTAGCCCGGGTAGAAAGCCTGCTCCCCACCCTCATCGATCGCTGCCGCGGGTGACCCCGCTGGAATCTTAAATTCCCAGCACCCCGATTAGACCGCTGGCTTGGCAATCCAGGGCGACGGGTCCCCCACAAAGTCCGCCAGCATCGCTAACTGCCGTTCCGAGGGAATGGGCAGAAACTTTCCGGAGGCCTCGGCATAAACAACACCATCGGGCCCCAAGACATCCCCGCGAGTCAGGAAAAGTCGCCCCCGACGATTGGCCGTTAGTTCGGCACGGACCTTCAAAGGGACTCCGGGGGGCACCGATCGCAGGAACCGCACGTTCAACTCGGCCGCGAAGGCAAACGAGCGTGTGTTCACACCAATCACCCAAGCCATGACCTCATCCAACACCGTGGAGATCAACCCGCCATGCACCACGCCGGTGAACCCACAGTGTTCATCACGGAACTGAACCAAGACCTCCACGCCGCGACCCTCGCTGAGAAGGGTCAACCCAAGCCCGACGGGATTATTGATCCCACAGACAAAGCAACCCCGGGTGACGGGCAGGCTTTTCCAAGAGCCCTCTTTTTCAGCGCGCTCAGGAGGGCACATGGCTGAGGGTCATTCCCAAGGCCAGCAGCGCGATCAAGCCAAAGTAGGCGATACCAATCGTCCAACGTTGCTGAGGCTCGACTTCAAAGAAACGCCGCGACTCTTCATCCCGCGCCCGGAAGAGGGAGAACAATCGAGGCAAACCCATGACCAGCACCATGAGTAGAATTGGGCTAATCCAGCCCCGCGTCATCGCCTCATAAACCAGGTAGGCGGTCATCAGGGCATAGCCCGCCACCCACAGCCAAGGAGACAGCGCAGTGACAATCCGGCCTCCATCCAAAAAACCAACCGGAGCCATGTTGAACAAGTTGAGCGTAAAGCCTGAGTAGGCTAGGGCCGACCAAAAGGGATCGCCCGTGGCCACGTGGATCATGTAGCAAATACCCGCGCCGATCGTTCCAAAAATAGGCCCACCGATGCCCACCACGGCCTCGATCCACGCATTCCGAGGGGCGTCCTTGAGCGCAATGAAAGCTCCCATAAAGGGAATGAAAACCGGCGCCCCGACGCGGAGCCCCTGACTTCGTGCGGCCACCAGATGGCCCAATTCATGAACAAAAATGAGGACCACAAAACCCAAAGCAAACTTCCACCCCCACAAGAGGGCATAAGCTCCCACGCTCAGGATCATCGTCCCTCCCGTCTTGAGAAAAACCGGAAGAAACTTCAGGAACGGCATTAGGAGCAGGAGCTTCGAGCCGAACTGAAACACGGTGGCCGCCAGCAGGGCGATCGTACCCCAAAAACCCTTCTTCTTTGGGGGCGGTGCCACCGTCACCGGAGGTCGCGCTGGCCAGGAATGTCCGGGGATTACCGGAGGGGTTGCGGAGGAGGATGGAGGTTCATCGTCCATAGTGAAGAACCCGACTCCAGTCGGAGGAAAACCGCAATCCAATTGCGGCCCCCGGTTGCGACAGCGAAGTCGAGAACCCGTTCAGGGAATGGGGGGCCGTGTCTGTGGACGTGGCGCTTTCGGAGAAATCGCCCTACCTCGGAGGTGCTTGGGTGAGGTTGGGTTTTTCGACCACTTAGGGGTCGCCGGAGGACCTTCTAACAACCTCCAGATGTGGCCCGAGGACTTCCGAGATAGGGAGCGATCTCCGAGTGGTTCATGTCTGCGACAGCCCGATCTCTGCGGGGGGGGTCGTGTCTGTGGACGTGGCGCTTTCGGAGAAATCGCCCTACCTCGGAGGTGCTTGGGTGAGGTTGGGGTTTTCGGCCACTCAGGGGTCACCGAGGAGGAGAAGCCAGCATCGTCTCTTCGGCGGGGAACGGTGGCTTCCGAGGCGAGGTGAGGGCTTTTTCGACCAAACGACGCCAGGCAGCGCGATCATTGGGACTCATGGCCTTCCAGCGCTCCGCCCTCCGCAGGAACTGCTCCCGGTCGGCAGGGCTCAAGGCCTCGAATTTCTGGAACCCACGCACACACCGCTCTCGAGCATCGGGCGTCAGAGCGGCAAAGTCGCTCAAGGCCTGTTCCATTTGATGGCGCTCGGTTTGAGATAGGGTACCCAAGGCGGCCTGACGCTCGTCGACCGTGAGGTCAAAGAACCGCGAAAAGGCGGCTGCCTTCCGGCTCCGTTCGGCCAAGGGCAGAGCCAACCATCTCTCCATTTGCTCACGGGCCACCTGCTGGGCGGACGGTGAGAGAGTGGCCATATAGGCTTCGACGCGCTGGCGATCTGAGGACACCTCGGCTTGGCGGACGAACCACGACAGGCGTCGCTCACTTTCGAGAACATCGCGCCGCTCGGCCTCGGGGAGCAAATCCCAGGCGGCTAAGCGCTCCTCGATCCAGGGAAGGTCTTCCTCAGGCACCACGGCCATCAAGGGGCCTCGCTCTGTAGGAGGCACTGGCAGCAGGGTTCGCAAGGAATCCTGAAACTGAGCCAAACGCAGACGAATCTCACGCTCGTCGGGGCGGAGAGCCCCGAACTCCCGAAGCTTGGCCTCGATGAGCGTTCGGGCCGCGGGAGTCTTTCGCGACAACAAGGTCTCCCGTTGTTCTAGGTTGGCGGCCAAGAGTTCCCGAAAACGGTCGGTGGGGGTCCGAACCTTGGGCACCGGAGGCAAGGTGGCCTGTTGAGGCAGGGGTGGACCCGATCGAACCTGAGGTGTTTTGGATACCCCCAAAGGATGCGGAACCGAAGGAGCGGTGTTTATCTCACGAGTGGTTTCACGGGTCGTCTCACGAGTGGTCTGGGGACGCACTGATTGCTGAACACCTTGCTGAACACCTTGCTGAACAACCTGCTGAACAACGGACTGCCCAGAATTGGATTGAGGATCTAAAGACTGCCCCAATGCCACAGGAACTCCCGTCGAAGTCACGACCAGAAAACCCATCACCCAAAGACCTCCAATTCGCAAGAGTGGCAAGATTGGTCTGAAGGGCGCGTTGGCCAAAGACAACTGGACGAAACCCTCCTTGGACCTCTGCAACAGAATCTCCGTGGGCAACCTCATAGAACCTCTTTGGGCAGTCTCATGGAACGTCCTCGCGGAGGGCCTGCATGAGCGTCACATCGTCGGGGGCGGAGCGGGTCTCCAAAAGTTGAACCGCCTCGAAATCCTGCAGAACAGCCACCCCTGGCATCGCGGCAGCGACCGACAACTCGGCCGCCGTTCGAGCCATCGTTCCATGCCGATGGACCTGAACCCGTTGCCAACCCCAGTTGAGGGGAATCGCCACGCAAACCACGGCTACAACAATGGGGATCGAGTGCGCCCAAATTCGACCGGCTACCCCTGAAAAAAAACCGAAACCATGCGAAACTCGGACCACGCTCTGAGTCCAGCATCGGGAAATCCATGATCGGGAAATCCACGACTTTTGTTCAGGAGATTCCTGAAGGTCGGAAAGGACTCGAGCAGTAAAGTTGCTAGAAACTCTCGGCCTGGGCTGGGAATCCAGAAGATGATTCAGCGCCAATTCTTCTTCCAGACGCCGCGCCTCGGACGGACGTTCAGACAACTGCCGGCGCCATTGAGCAGCCTCGTCGGCCGTCAAACGGCGTTGGGCCACCTCATCCAGCCAGTCTTGGTTCAGCGGAGAGTCCATTGAGTGGTCGTGTGTCAGTCAAAACCAGTCTTCCCGGAAAGTTGCGCTAGGAGTTTTCCCGTGAAGTGGGTCCGGCAAACATCTGAATGGCTGACAATCGGCAAACATCCCCTTAATCTAAGGCTGGTCGTACCGATCGCTTCCCAGATGCAACCCTTGCCCACGGAAACAGTGGTTCCTCATCCCGGCTCCGGCTGGTTGATCGGAGGATTGGCCGTGCTGAATCCGCAAGGGCACATCCTCTCGGTGAACGAGCCCTTGGCCGAATGGTTAGAAGAAACATCCGTGGGACTCATTGGGCGCGACTGGTGCCAAGTACTGAGCCACCGCCGCCCAGAGTGGGAGCCAGGAATCCGGGCCTGGACCGAATCGGCGGCTGAATTTCGAACCCAAGAATTACCAGGCCCTCCCGATCAGCCCGACGGGTGGATCCGCCTCACCGGGGGGCGCAGCCCCGGCGGACTTTTTGCTCACATCGAATCCTCGGTCCCCCCGCGACCTCGCCTCGAGGAGGAGTCTTGGCCGACCGCGGGTCGCGGCGGCGAGGCAAACCAGCGTCTGCGTCTCCGGTTGCTGCAAGCCGAAGCGCAAGTCGACAACCTGATGCGACGTTGGCCCGGGGTGATTTTCAATCAACGGAGTGACATGTCCTTCCACTACGCCAGCTCGCGTTTGGAAGAACTCACGGGAGTCCCCCTCTCGGAGTTCCTGCACCGATCCGACGTGTTCTGGAATGTCATCCACGAGGCGGACATGCAGGAGGTCCAGAGCCACATCCGCCGCGCGATCCGCAGTGAGGTGGGCCTGAGCACCCATTTCCGTATCCGCCATGCGCGAACCGGTCGCGTTGCCTACATCTTAGAACGCCGCCAGGCACTGCGAACCGAGAGCGGGCTTTTGCTTGGATTCGAGGGAACCTGGCTCGATGTCTCACGGCAGACGATCGCCGAGCGACGCCTCAGTTCGGCCGCGTGGCGGGACACACTGGCCACCCTCACCATGGGCATGGCTCACGATTTCGGAAACATCCTGGCCGGCATCCACGCGCTGGCCGAGACGTTGGAACCCGTTGAGGGCGTCGATGAACCCCTTCGGGAAAGTTTAGATTTAATCAAGCGCAACGCCATGCAGGCCAGCGCACTGGTGCGGCGGGTCTTGAGCCTCCATCAGGGGCGCATCGGCGAATACGGCTACTCCGACCTGAATGAACAAGTGAGTGATCTCTCCGAATTAGTCCGGAAGATTCTCCCTCGACGCATCCGCTTCGAGTCGCAGCTAGCCTCCCTACCGCTGCCGGTCTACGTCGATTCCGTCGAACTGCGCCAAGTCTTCCTGAACCTGGTGATGAATGCGGCGGACGCCATGCCGCACAATGGACAGCTCTGGAGCTCGACTCATCGAATCACCGAGGCAGAGGCCTTGCCTCACCTGCAAGGAACCTTCCCCAGACTGCCAGCGGTCTGCGTGAGCATCCGCGATAACGGAATCGGAATCCCAGAACGCCATCTGGGCACCATCTTCGATCCATTCTTCACGACCAAGCCGGTGAACAAGGGATCCGGACTCGGCCTCTACAACGCCCGACTCTTTGTCGAGAAACATCACGGAGCCATCTCCGTGGAATCGATAGAGGGTCAAGGGACTACCTTCCGACTTTGGCTACCCGAGGCCGACTTTACTGAACAGGATCGCGTCCAAGAGGGAGAGGAGCGGCGGCGGCGCACCTTGCTGGTGGTGGGAGCGGCCGGACGTTCCCTAGAGACCACGGTCGATTCCCTGCGGCGGGGCGGATTCTTCGTCGTCGCCGAGAGCCGTGAGAATCAAGTGCTCGAGATGCTAGATTCCCTCGATTACGAGTTCGATGCGGTCTTGGTGCAAGTGGCCGCCGACACTTCGGATCGCATCGGTCAATTGCTGCGTGAAATCCGCCAACGCAAACCTCCGGTGAAGTCCATCTTGCAGATCATCGGCAAGAATGAAGATGAAGTGCACAGCACCTGGCTTAAGGATGCCACTCTCACCCTGCCTTCAGACCTTCAGGAGACCGAGTTTCAGCGCCAGATCGATGAATTGTTCGACCCCAACACCAGCCGATGAACTCACCCGACGCCTTGTTTGAGCCCTCTCTCAAGCGAATCCTAGTCGTGGATGACGAGGAAATTGTTCGCATCGCCTTGCGGGAGACGCTGCGGCGAGAGCACTACGGAGTCACGGCCTGCTCATCCCCCGAGGAGGGCCTCCAAGTTCTCAAGACGGAGGCGTTCTCAGTCATCATTTCCGATTATCAAATGCCGGGGATGACTGGCCTAGATTTTCTGGCCCAAGCCAAGCAACTCCAGCCCGACGCCACCCGCATTCTCATCACCGCCGTCCTCAGCCTCGACACGGTCATCGAGGCCATCAACAAGGGAGAGATCTACCGCTTCGTCGTAAAGCCATGGATCCGCGAGGAACTATTGGCAACGGTGCGCAACGCCATCCAGCGCCATGACCTGATCGTGCGCAACACGGTCCTGCAGGCGACCACACTAGCGATGAACGATCAATTGGTGTCGCTCAACAAGACGCTGGAATCCCGCGTCTCTGCCGAGGCCGATCACCGTCAGCGGCTCTCCGAGATGAACCAAGCGCTGGAACTTAATTTGCATCACTCGGTTCAGCTCTGCCTGAAGGTGCTCCAGTCGTTCTATCCCACTCTGGGCACCCAGGCTCGCCGAGTCCTCGGACTGTGCCGAGCGATGGCCGACCTCCTGAAGCTCTCCGCAACCGACCGCCAGACGCTCGAGTTGGCTGCTTGGCTCCACGACATCGGGCTGGTCGGAACCTCCCGCGGACTCATCCACAAGTGGATGCAACACTCTGAGGCACTCAGTCCGACCGAGCAGGCCATCATTGAGCAGCATCCGATCCTCGGTGAGGAGTTGGTCGATTTCGCAGCGAACCTGAAGCACGTAGGTCGGGTCATCCGCGGACATCACGAGCAGTTCGATGGACGCGGTTATCCGGACCGGCTCGCAGGCAAAGAAATCCCCTGGCTCGCGCGGGTCCTTGCCGTGGCCGTGGCCTATGCCGAACAGCAGGCCTCTCACGCGGCGGCGGTCGAGATGCTCACCTTGGGGAGTGGCTGGCGCTTCGATCCCGAGGCGGTTCAATTACTGCTCCGCGCGTTGCCCCACGCGTCACTACCACGCCAAGAACGGGAAATCGCCCTACCTGAACTTAAACCCGGCATGACGCTGGCCGCCGGAGTAAAGACCCTGTCTGGGATGCTTCTGGTGCCAGAGGGCCAAGTCTTAAACGAAGCGCAGGTGGAGGCCATTCACAACCACCACCGCATGAAGGCGGTGAACCCCGTCTTTCTGGTCTTCAGAGACTGACATCAGCCCAGGGGGCACGACTAAAACCGTGCTCACACCCCGCCGCTCTTTGGGTTTTCCCTAGAGCTTACGGAGGCGGATAAACAGCCCGGGAGCGGCATTGGCGGGAAGCTGAATCGAAGTCGGGGCGTTGGTTCCCTCGGTCACCACTTCAGACAGACCCGGCACTGGAACCCACGTTGCGCCCAGAACGGTCAACTGCTCCACCTGATAACGCCCACCGGCGATGCCGCTCAAACGCAAACCCAACCCGCCATCGGGACGCACCGACAGCCCCAGGGTAGGACCCGGCGATCCGACGATGGCATCGCGGACGATGACATCGAACTCCAGCGGCGTGGAGACAACCCCATCGCTCACACCAATCCTCACCCGATTAGTGCTCGGTCCCTGAACCTCCGTCGGCCGCCAACTAACGACTCTGTTGGACAGGGTCAATCCCCAGGGCCCACTCAACAAACGATAGGTCAGGGGTTGGGCCGGCAAATCCGAATCAGTGGCCGAAACGGTGAAGGTCATGAGAGAGCCCTCGCTCACCCGGCGCGTGCCCACCACGGTGGTCCACACCGGGGCCGCGTTGGATTCGGCTACCGTCACCTGAAACTCTAGGGCAATGGCCACCACTCCGTCACTCACCTGGAGACGAACCTGGTTGGTAGAGGGTCCTTGAGCCTCGGTGGGAGTCCAAGAAAGCAGGCCATTGGTGCTCACTTGCAACCCAACGGGCCCCGAATCCAGGGTGAATTTCAAGACCTGCTGAGGCAGGTCGGCATCCTGTACCGGAAGCTGGAATGATAGAGCCTGACCCTCGGTGGATCGGACCGTGGTGCTCCCGAACCACACAGGGTTTGCGTTGATTTCTTGAACCTGAATGCGCACCCGATTGGTCACCGAAAGAATCCCATCGCTCACCGCCACCACGACGTCATTGGTACTAGGGCCCTGCGCCTCCGTCGGCGACCACTGCACCAGGCCATCGGCGTTCACGCTCAAGCCGACGGGGCCAGAGAGGAGTCGGTAGACCAAGCTCTGCTCGGGAAGATCGAGGTCGGTGGCTCCTAAGCGGAACTGATAGGGGCTGCCTTCGGAAGTCACCCGTGCCGGTTCGGCTCCCCAAACGGGCGCCTGATTGATCTCACGGACCACCAAAGTGTAGTCACGAGCCACGGCCTCAACCCCATCACTCACGGTGATGCGCAATAAATTGATCGAAGACCCCTGAGCCTCCGAGGGCCGCCATTGCATCAAGCCAGCAGGTGAAAGACTCAGACCCACCGGGCCACTGACCAGTGTGTAGACGAGTGCTTGGGCAGGCCTGTCCGCATCGGTAGCCAACACAGAACGCTCCAGCAACGATCCCTCGTCCAAAGTCAGCGTCGCGTCGCCGGACCAGACGGGGGGTTGATTGGCCTCGATGACCCGGATTGCCAACAAATTAGTCACGGATACCAGTCCGTCGCTGACGGCGACTTGGAGCCGGTTGGTACTAGGCCCTTGAGCTTCGGTCGGCGTCCAGCGCACCAAACCGTTGCCGCCTACCGTCAACCCGGCCGGACCCTCGACCAGGCGGTAGCTCAACACTTGAATCGGATCGTCCGCATCGCTGGCCACCAACTGCCACACCATCTCCTGCCCCTCCAACCCGACCGGGGGAGGATTCTGCAACCACGTCGGCAGCTGATTATCCTCATCCACCTGCACCTGGAAGGCCACCCGACTGGTCAATCGACCATCCGTCGCCTCGGCCACAATGGTCCATCGCGTCCCGCCCAAGCGTTCCCCGGGCTGCCAACTCCACTGGCCCGACCCACTGACCGCAAAGCCCGAAGGTCCCTGGATAAGAGACCACGTGAGTGCTCCCTTGAGATCCGGATCCGGCGTCGTCAATGGGCGAACGGTTTGAAAGTTCTCATTAATAGACACGTCGGCGATTGGAATAACGACGGGGTCAAGGCCCGTGCTGGCCACACTGATAACCCCACGTTTTTGGACGCTGGCTACGCCGTCGCTCACCTCCACCAAAATCGGATAATCACCGACCACATCCGTACGTTTGGGAATCCACTGAAGAACCCCACCCACTGTGAGGGTGACCCCGTTGGGAGCCTCTAACAGGCGGTAGATCAAGGTCTGCTGAGGCAAGTCGGTGTCGCGGGCTGTGATCAACTCCTGCATCGTCTTGGCCTCAACAGCCACCAATCGCGGGAAGGCGTCAAACACCGGCGGATTATTCAGAATGGCGGCCGGCACCACCGAGACATCGCCCAGTCGATAATTGGCGCTCGAAGAACCCGTGATCGTAGAACCGATGGGAATCACCGACTTACTAACCCCCATCAACGGATCGTTGAAGCGCGCCTCGGTCAGTTGCAGCGCCACGACATCGCCCGCAACAACCCCATCCAACTGCCGGGACAGCACGGTCGCCAGCGTCGAGCCATCAAACGGCTTGTCTTGGACAGTGACGGTGCCACGCAGCGTCTTGGGCTGGATTTGCATGGCTCCTGACAAGACTCCCAAGTAATTGGCACTCGAGGCCCGGGCCGCGATGGCGTAAGTCCCGGCAGCCACAGGCAAGTCGGTCCGCCCGTCGTAGGTGAGCGAGACCGGAACACCCTCGGGTACGGTCACTGCATACACCGGAAGCCCTGATCCGGTGTAGGTCTGGAGGGTGCCCGCCAATTGAATCAGGACTGGGGCGGGAAGAATGTCAGCCCGAAGGCTTGTCGGCGCAATCAACCGGTAGTTGCCAGCCGAGGTACCGGCCAACTGAAGACTCGCACTGACACCAATATTCGAACCTACAGAACTC
>Ga0209444_10001792_pt1 | contig 11813 bp, 10 predicted proteins | sample LauGreFaBDMM15DN_2_FD_188215 | JGI IMG/M metagenome (GOLD analysis project Ga0209444, IMG submission 188215) | Freshwater lake microbial communities from Lake Michigan, USA - Fa13.BD.MM15.DN (SPAdes) (version 2) | ecosystem: Environmental > Aquatic > Freshwater > Lake | place: Lake Michigan...
ACCTGAGATTGTGAGTGCCTTAGCAAGGTTATCTCCCGCAGCTTTTTCAACTGCAGCGAAAACATCATCCTGGTAATCAAGAAAGACTGGGAAGTCGGCTGTCGGCTTTGCAGCAACTGCTGCAAGCTTTGACTGTGCTTCACAGAGAATACGAATAAATGGTTTTGCAGCATCTAGTCCCTGCGCAACGATCTCTTCAGTAGGTGCCTTAGCGCCTTCTGCAATAAGACCGATTGTGCGAGTAGTTGCTTCTGCTTCCACCATCATGATTGCTACATCGTCAGCTGTTACGCGACCTGCAACGACCATATCGAAAACAGCATTCTCGACCTGTGAATGGTTAGGGAATGCAACCCACTGACCATCGATAAGTGCAACACGCACGCCACCGATAGGACCTGAGAATGGAAGACCTGCAAGCTGTGTAGACATTGACGCTGCGTTGATAGCAATGACGTCATACATGTGGTCTGGATCGAGTGCCATTACTGTCACAACGATCTGAACTTCATTACGAAGTCCCTTGATAAATGATGGACGCAATGGGCGATCGATCAAACGGCAGGTAAGAATTGCCTCTTCTGATGGACGACCTTCGCGACGGAAGAATGAACCAGGAATCTTGCCAATGGCATACATCTTCTCTTCAACATCCACTGTTAATGGGAAGAAGTCGAATTGATCCTTAGGTGTCTTTGATGCTGTTGTAGCTGAGAAGATCATTGTCTGATCATCGAGATACACAGCTGCAGCTCCTGCTGCTTGCTTTGCGAGGCGTCCTGTTTCGAACTTAATCTCGCGCTTTCCGAACTTTCCGTTATCGATAACGGCTACTGCTGTCTTAACGTCTTGACCCTCCATGGGTCCTCCTTTGTTTCAAATTCCAAGGTGCATCTGCACAGCTTGGAGCGGTAACTACACGCAAGGCGAAACAAATGAATCTTCGATCGAAGTTCACAGATGAAAACATCTGGAAACCACTACCGAGGACCATTGTCCCCCGGCGGGTAGTTAATTCTTAATTAGCGGCGAATACCGAGCTTCTCGATAATTGCGCGATAACGATTGATATCTGTCTTTGCGAGGTACTGAAGAATGCGGCGACGCTGACCTACGAGCAACAAGAGACCACGACGGTTGTGGTGATCATGCGGGTTGGTCTTGAGGTGAGTTGTAATGTCTTCGATTCGACGTGACAAAAGAGCGACCTGAGCTTCAGGGCTTCCTGTATCAGTAGCTGATGACCCGTACTTAGCAATGATTTCTTTCTTTACTTCTGGTGTTAATGACATATCTATTTCCTTTTCATGTTAAGTACATCAGTACTGTTCAAGAGGCTTCCCGGTTTGAATCACGGGAAATCACTTTCTCGTTGGACAGAGGGAAGTTTACCTGCGGGGTGTGGATAAGTGAAATTGAGGCTGGAATACGCCTATTTCTCTGTTAATTCGCGGGCCTTATCGCAATCTTTCTTCATCTGCTCAAGAAGTGGTTCAAGGCCATCAAATTTGAGTGTGGGACGCAAATACCAACCGAACTCAATCGAAGCGCTCTTGTCATAAAGCTCGAGACCTTCTTGATAGAGTGCATATGCCTCAACTTGTCGACCACGAGCGCCTTCAAATGTTGGATTTGTTCCAATTGAAATAGCAGCCGGCCAGAAGTTAATTCCTACAGTGAGCCATCCTGCATACACACCATCGGCTGGAATTGTCTGTCCCTCAATATTTCCAAGATTTGCAGTCGGATATCCAATTTCACGTCCACGCTTTTCACCGTGCACAACAACGCCATCAAGGCGATGGGGGCGAGAAAGAAGCTCACGTGCTTCTTCGACTTTGCCTTCGATGACTAATCTACGGATTCGCGATGAGGAGATAACTTCAGTATCAGCCTTCAACTCCTGCACATCCACCGTGAAATTATGTGTCAGTCCTGATGCAATCAGGCTCTCCACGGTGCCAGCAGCTTTATGACCGTAGGTGAAGTTCTTTCCCACAATCACCGTGCTCGCATGAAGTTGATTAACCAGAACAGTCTGCACGAAATCCTGCGCAGACATCGCAGCAAACTTCTCATTGAACTTCATCACAGCTACTTGATCTGCGTTATGAATCTTAAGAAGCTCCACGCGATCGGCCAACGTGGTGAGCATTGTGGGCGCCTTATCGGGTGCAAAGACGGTTGTGGGATGTGGGTCAAAGGTCAGTGCAACGATGGAACGGCCATCAGCAATCTCTTTAGCGTGATTGAGCAGAAGTTGGTGGCCCTTATGGACGCCATCAAAGACGCCGATTACTACGACGCTGCTCTCGCTCATACTCGAATCTTGCCTTACCTAGTTCGCCGCTGCAAAGACAGCAATAGGTTTTGCCTTGCCGCCTTCATCTTTCAAAAGTGCAATCAGACGATTATCCGGAGACATTGCAGCATTAATGACTGTATTTCCGTTCTCAGATAATGGGCGACCAAATGAGAGTTCTTGCACTTCATCAGCTGAAAGCTCGCGGGGAGTAAAGGTCACGCGAGCAACATCGGCAATGTCGAGTGCAGTAAATTTCTGAGCCTTAAGGTCTTCAAAGCTCACTGCATCTTTTTCGCTAAAGCCTGCAACGCGCGTGCGGCGCAGAGCACTCAGGTGTCCCCCAACGCCAAGGCCATCACCTAAGTCACGAGCTATGGCGCGAATAAATGTGCCGGCAGAACATGTAACTTCAATATCGACTTCGGTTGTCTCATCAAGGTGGCGAATAGCCAGAACATCGAGTTGGGTGATGGTGACGTTGCGCGCCTCAAGTTCAAATGTCTCACCTGCGCGAACGCGATCATAGGCACGCTCTCCCCCGACTTTGACGGCAGAGACTGATGATGGACGCTGTGCAATGGTTCCGATCATCGCCTTAAGAATCTTTTCAATCTCACTATCTACAACCTTCGAGGCATCGGTACTTGTAAGCACTTCGCCCTCTTTATCATCTGTGACAGTGGATGATCCGAGAACGACTGTTGCAATATAGGACTTGTCACCATCGGTGATGTATTGAAGTAAGCGTGTGCCATTACCAAATCCAAGGACGAGAATTCCTGTTGCCATAGGATCGAGAGTGCCGGCATGGCCCACTTTGCGCGTGCCGAGAGCTTTACGTCCCACTGCAACAACATCGTGGCTCGTCATTCCGCCAGCTTTATCTACTACGAGGAAGCCATCGACCATGATGAAGTAACTACTCTTCGATTTTTATGCGAGGGACTTTATAGGCATCTTCAACAACTGGCTTTGCATTCTCGCGCGCCTTTGCAACCTCTGCATCGAGTTGGTGAACTCGCTCAAGAAGAGTATCGAGCGCTTTGGCAGATTCTGGAAGACCATCAAGGATAAATTCAAGAGATGGAGTAATACGAGTTCCTAAATCTTTACCTACTGCGCTACGAATAACACCTTTGGCTGATTCAAGAGCTGCAGCAGTTGCAGCGCGTTCTTCATCGTTACCCAGAACGGTATAGAAGATGGAAGCGTTCTGGAGATCTCCCGTAACGCGCGCATCGGTAACAGTGACAAAGCCAAGACGCGGATCTTTAATCTTTGTCTCAAGCAGCTGTGCCACTACTACCTTGATGCGGTCTGCAACCTTGTGGCTGCGGTGTGAATTTCCCATGGTTAGGCGCGCTTCTTCTCACGCATCTCGAAGACCTGAATGATGTCTCCGACCTGAAGGTCAGCACCCTTACCGACGCCGATACCGCACTCGAAGCCTTCTTTGACTTCAGTGGCATCATCCTTGAATCGCTTGAGAGATTCTATAGTGACCTCTTCGGCAATTGTTGCTCCATCACGCATGACGCGCGCCTTTGCATTACGTCGAATGATTCCTTCAGTAACGATTGAGCCTGCAATTGTTCCAACCTTAGAAGATTTGAAGAGGTCGCGTACTTCTGCGCTACCCAACACAACTTCTTCGAACTCTGGCTTGAGCAGACCCTTAAGGGATAGCTCAATCTCCTCGATTGCGTTGTAGATAACGGAGTAGAAGCGAACTTCAACGCCTTCTTGATCAGCAAAGATTGCTGTCTGTGGTTCAGGCTTAACGTTAAAGCCGATAACAACAGCGGTGGATGCAGATGCAAGAGTGATATCGCTCTTGGTAATTGCGCCTACGCCGCGGTGGATAACACGAAGATCAACTTCTGCTCCGACATCGAGCTGCATGAGTGCATCTTCGAGAGCTTCCACAGAACCAGAAACGTCACCCTTGAGGATGAGGTTAAGAGTTGAGACCTTGGACTGCTCCATAAAGTCTTCGAGTGAAACCTTCTTGCGAGCCTTAGCAAGTTGAGCATTACGTTCTGCTGCCTGACGCTTCTCAGCAATCTGGCGTGCGGTGCGGTCATCTTCTGCAACGAGGAATGTATCTCCCGCGTTAGGAACAGAGGTGAAACCGAGAACCTGCACGGGACGTGATGGGCCTGCTTCTTCCACGCTGGCACCATCTTCATCGAGCATCGCACGAACGCGACCAAATGAACCGCCGGCGACAATTGCATCTCCGACCTTCAGTGTTCCGCGCTGAACAAGAACTGTTGCAACAGGACCGCGACCACGATCGAGGTGAGCTTCAATTGCCACACCACGAGCATCATCGGCAGCGACTGCGCGAAGATCAATTGCAGCATCTGCTGTGAGGAGAATGGATTCGATAAGTGCATCGACGCCTTCGCCCTTCTTTGCAGAGACGTTTACGAAGATTGTGTCTCCGCCGTACTCTTCAGCGATCAAGTTGTATTCGGTTAATTGCTGGCGGACCTTATCTGGGTTCGCGCCTTCCTTATCAATCTTGTTGACTGCAACAACGATTGGTACATCAGCAGCTTGAGCGTGGTTAAGCGCTTCAATTGTCTGAGGCATGATGCCATCGTCCGCTGCTACAACGAGCACAGCAATATCTGTGACCTTTGCACCACGGGCACGCATCGCTGTAAAGGCTTCGTGGCCCGGTGTATCGATAAAGGTGATTGCGCGATTAACGCCATCATGATCGTGGTGAATTTGGTAAGCACCGATGTGCTGTGTAATTCCACCCGCTTCGCCCTTAATCACTTCAGTCTTGCGAATTGCATCAAGAAGAGAAGTCTTACCGTGGTCAACGTGTCCCATGACAGTAACTACTGGTGGGCGTGCCACAAGATCATCAGGATTCATATCTTCTAGCTCTTGAGCAAGATCGATATCGAAGTCCTGCAATAGCTCGCGGTCTTCATCTTCTGGAGAAACAATCTCAATCTGATACTTGAGCTGCGCTCCAAGAATTTCGAATGTATCAGCATCGACAGATTGTGTTGCAGTAACCATTTCACCAAGGTGGAATAGCGCTGAAACTAACGCTGCTGGATCTGCGCCAATCTTCTCGGCAAAGTCTGCAAGCGATGAACCACGGCGCATACGAATCTTTGTCTTGCCATCACCGTGAGGAATAACTGCGCCACCAAGTTGTGGTGCCTGCATATTGTCGAACTCTTCGCGCAGCGCCTTACGTGACTTCTGCTTACGCTTTGAAGATTTACTTGCATTCTTTCCAAATGCACCTGCAGTACCGCCGCGACCTGGACCGCGATTAGGACCGCCGCCGCCTGGACGTTGTGGACCACCTGCTGCAGCACCTGGTGCACCACCGGTTGCACCTTGTGAACGATATGGACCTGATGATGTTGGTGCTCCACCAGTACGTGGTGGGTAATTTCCTGTTCCAGTTCCAGCACCTGCTGGACGTGCTGCACCTGGACGTGCTGCAAAACCTGGACGCACAGAACCTGGACGCGCTCCTGCCATTCCTGGACGAGGTGCTCCTGTTCCTTGTGGTCGTTGTGGTGGGCGTGGAACTGCGCCACCTGTTGAGAATGGATTATTTCCCGGACGCGGTGGGCGCGGAACCGCACTCCCTGTTGAGAATGGATTATTTCCTGGACGCGGTGCAACAGGTGCACCAGGTGTTGGTGCTGCAGTTTCTGCTGTTGCATCTTTAGCTGCTTCAGTTGCAGCAGCCTTTGCTTCTACCTGTGCAACCTTCTCAGCATCGCGTGATGCCTTTAGCGCTGCAAGATCAACTCCGAGTTCTGCTGCAAGCTCTGCTGCTAACTCTGGATTTACTTCAGCAGTCTTTTTGGAGGCAGCAGTCTTCTTTGCAGCTGCCTTCTTGACTGGCTTCACATCGGAAACTGGCTTTGCATCGGGATAGAGCGCAACTAACTTGCGGACTACCGGTGCTTCTACCGTTGATGAAGCTGATCGGACGAATTCGCCCATTTCTTGGAGCTTTGCAAGGACTTCCTTGCTCTCCATACCGAGTTGTTTTGCCAACTCATGTACGCGGACCTTTGACACATTTCTCCTGTCTTGGCCCGCATAAATTCTTGTGGGATGCGAGCCCTAGTTGTTCGACCTCATGATGTAAACGAGCTCATTTGAGTTTCATATCTTTCGCATCCATTTCGTTAATAACGCGGCGTTTGAGCACCTGCGTAATGTGAGGAGTCTAGCGAATCAGGGTGAAATTCCCTATTTCATGCGGGGGTTATGCCGTTGGCGCAGGGGTATCAGGATGGATATCGATACGCCAGCCAGTAAGTCGTGCTGCAAGGCGAGCATTCTGCCCATCTTTGCCGATAGCTAATGAGAGTTGGTAATCAGGGACAACTACCTTTGCTGAGCGCGATAGTTCATCAACGATGGTGACGCTACTGACCTTTGCGGGAGCAAGAGCATGTGCAACATATTTCACTGGATCTTCATCGTAATCAACGATGTCAATCTTCTCACCTTTGAGTTCATCCATCACAGCACGTGATCGTGCGCCCAGTGGTCCAATCAGAGAACCCTTAGGAGAAACACCGGCGCGATGTGAGCGCACAGCAATCTTTGTGCGATGGCCCGCCTCTCGTGAGACGCCCATAATTTCAACAATGCCATCTTTCACTTCAGGAACTTCCAAAGCAAAGAGTTGCTTCACAAGACCTGGGTGGCTTCGAGACAACATAATCTCAGGTCCCTTAAGACCTTGCTTTACCTCAACAACAAAACATTTAATGCGTTCACCGTGGGTATAGACCTCACCAGGAACTTGTTCTTGAGGTGGAATCTTTCCTTCAATACGACCCAGGTTGACGTGAATCATCTTGGGATCGCGACCTTGCTGAATAATTCCTGAAATCACATCTCCAACGGATGCTGTGAACTCGCCAACGATCTCTGCATCATTGGTAGCTCGCATCTGCATCTTGATAGTTTTGCGCGCAGTCGATGTTGCAATGCGGTCAAAGCCCTCAACTTCAAGGACATCTTCGCTAACTCGTTCACCGAGTTCATTAAATGCTGGAACATAGATTGCAATATCACCGGTCTCACGATCGAGTTGAACGCGTGCATAACGATTAGGTTCAGGAGTTTCGGTATAGGCGGTAAGGATCTCTGCCTCAATCATTTGAATTAACTGCTCGAGGGGCATGCCCTTTGCATCAGTCAGGAGAACAAGAGCTGGAATATCGACGCCCATTACTTGTCATCCTCTTTACGATTAAATTCAATTTCAACCTGTGCGCGCTTGATATCACTCATAGAGATCACTACCTCTTTAACATCCTTCTTCTCTGTGACAGTTAACGTCACATCGCTCTCAGTATTGGCGCAAATGCGACCTGTGATGACTGTTCCATCGTTCTTCGTCACCTTAAGCAGGCGATCATTATTTTTGGCAAAGTGGCGAGGTAGTGTGAGGGGGCGATCAATTCCTGGAGATGTAACTTCCAGCGTAAAGGGTGTCTCGCCCATAAATATTGCTTCATCGAGAAGTTCTGAGACGAGCTTGGATGCAACGGTGACTTGATCAAGATTAAGTGCGCTCTCGCCATCGACAATGACTGTAACGATGCGGTGTTGTCCTGGGGAAACAAGATTGACATCTTCTAGGAAATATCCAGCTTGGTGTAGCGCTGGAGTTATGTGTTCTGAAATCTGGTCCTTAAGAGCCATTTTCGTGCCGTCCTATTCGATTGTTATTAAGTTATCGTGCGTAGGCAAATTTACTCTATATAGAGCGAGTATCCAAGTCGCAGAATGAGAAGTGCTGTAACAATCAGATAGAAGATGCGGATAAAGGATGAACCCTTCTTAATTGCCATATGTGAACCCATATATCCACCTGCAAGATTTGCCACAGCAAGAACCAATCCAAGCTTCCACATGATTCCCAGAGAAAAGCCAATGACAATGATGGAGGCAAGATTTGTCGTGGCATTAACAACCTTGGCAATCGCAGATGCCCCCACGAAGGCAAAGCCCATGATGGCAACGAGTGCAATCATCAACATCGTGCCCGTGCCTGGACCAATAAGGCCGTCATAGAACCCGATAAGGCATGCAGCGATCGATCCAATCACCATCATCTTTTTCGGTGAGTGCTTCTCCACATGCACCTTGCCAAGATCTGGTTTGAAGAGCGTATAGATAAAGATTGCAATCATCATAAAGAAGATGGAGCTCTTAAAACTCTCTGCTGAGATACGAGAGGCAAAAAGCGAACCAAAGCCAGCACCAATAAATGCTGGAATAACCATTGCAATCAAGAGCTTGGGATCGGTCTTGATGAATTTGCGGTATTGAATAGCAGCAGTGGTTGTTCCAAAGAATGCTGCAGTCTTTGACGTTGCCACAACTTCTACCGGGTTGCGATCTGGGAATGAGAGCAACATCGCCGGGGTCTGAATCAGGCCTCCACCGCCCGCAATGGCATCGATAAAGCCAGATGCAAACATCGCAACCCCAAGCAGTATGAGATTTACTGCAGTGAGATTTTCAAGCATTAGCTCAGCGTAGGAAGAAGGCCCGCAATGAACTCAACTGCTGATGCGACTGCAACTTCAGATTTATCGCCGCTCTTGCGAACACGGATTTCAACATTTCCTTGTTCAAGAGCCTTACCCACAACAACAATGACAGGAATACCGATCAGCTCAGCATCCTTAAACTTCACACCTGGACTTGTCCCACGGCGATCATCAATCATCACGCTAATGCCTCGAGATTCAAGCTCTGCGCAAATCTTCTCGGCTGTCTCAAAGACGACATCTTCTTTTCCAGTTGCAACAACATGGACCTTTGCAGGTGCGACTTCAACAGGCCATGAAAGACCAATCTCGTCATAGCTCTGTTCAGCAATTGCAGCTACTGCGCGTGAAACACCAATTCCATATGAGCCCATGGTGACAACCTGTGATTTACCGTTTTGATCAAGGACGGTAAGGCCAAGAGCATCTGCATATTTGCGACCCAATTGGAAGATATGACCAATTTCAATAGCGCGATCGATAATCACGGCAGTAGAACACTTAGGGCAAGCATCGCCTTGCTTGATTTGCGCAGCTTCAACGTAGTGATCGACTGTGAAATCACGACCAGTGACAACGTTGCGCGCATGCTTATCTTTCGCATTGGCACCTGTCACCCATGATGTTCCTGGTGCAATGCGAGGATCTGCATAGACAGTGATGCCATTCTTCTTTGCATCCTGTGGTCCGATGTAGCCCTTCACAAGTCCTGGGAACTTTGCAAAATCTGCTTCTTCAAAGACGCTGATGTCATTGACCCCTGCAAGGTTTGCCTGCAAGCGCTTAAGGTCAACTTCGCGATCTCCAGGAACGAGCACAGAGATAGGAGTCTTATCTGCCATCAACATGACATTTTTCAGAGTCATCGACCCGTCATATCCCCCACCGAACTTTGCATTGAGCAATTCAACAAGGGTGTCAATAGTTGGAGTATTAGGTGAATCAAAGACTTCGGTAGCTGCAACAGCTGATGCATCACTTGATGCAACAACAGTTGTCATCGCTTCAACATTTGCCGCATAGCCACATTTTTCGCAGAGCACATATGTATCTTCACCGGTCTCACATGGTGCTAAGAATTCCTCCGATGCAGAACCACCCATCGCACCAGAGACAGCGCTGACAATGTTGTACTTCATACGAAGGCGATCAAAGGTCTTGATATAGGCAGCGCGGTGGCGCATATAGGACTCAACGAGGCCTTCATCGGTAAGGTCAAAAGAATAAGAATCCTTCATGACAAATTCACGGCCACGGATAATTCCAGAACGTGGGCGCGCTTCATCACGATACTTTGTTTGAATTTGATAGAGCGCAAGGGGTAAATCTTTATAGGATGAATATTCACCCTTGACCATCAAGGTAAACATCTCTTCATGGGTTGGGCCTAGTAAGTAATCTGCGCCCTTGCGATCTTGCAGACGAAAGAGATCTGGGCCGTAATCGTTCCAGCGGCCTGTGATTTCATAGGCATCTTTAGGAAGAAGTGCTGGGAAGTGAACTTCTTGGAATCCAGCCTTATCCATCTCATCGCGAACAATATTTTCAATATTTCTAAGTGTGATGACGCCCAGTGGCAGCCATGAATAGACACCTGCAGCAATACGGCGAATATATCCGGCGCGAACTAAGAGGCGATGGCTTGGTACTTCAGCATCTGCTGGGTCATCGCGCAACGTGCGCAAGAAAAGGGTGGACATTCGCAACATATCGCGAACCCTACCCGACCTTTAGGAGGTTGTGACGGAAGGTACTCCCGATGCAACGCCTGCGGCTTCCATCTCTTCAGCAAGACGCATAGCTTCTTCAATTAAAGTTTCAACAATCTGTGCCTCTGGCACTGTCTTAATGACTTCACCCTTAACAAAGATTTGCCCCTTGCCATTTCCTGATGCAACACCAAGATCTGCCTCACGTGCTTCACCAGGACCATTTACAACACAACCCATGACAGCAACGCGCAGTGGAACAGTCATTCCTTGTAATCCAGCCTGAACTTTCTCAGCCAGCGTATAGACATCTACTTGTGCGCGACCACATGATGGGCATGAAACGATTTCAAGTTTACGTTGACGTAAATTCAGCGATTCTAGAATTGAGATACCGACCTTGACCTCTTCAACAGGAGGAGCTGAGAGAGAAACACGAATGGTGTCGCCAATACCTTCAGCCAGAAGAATTCCAAATGCTGTTGCAGATTTAATCGTTCCTTGGAAGATGGGGCCAGCTTCTGTCACACCAAGGTGCAGCGGATAATCGCACTTTGCAGCCAAGATGCGATAGGCGTTAACCATGGTGACAGGATCGTGATGCTTGACGGAAATCTTGATATCGCCAAAGCCATGTTCTTCAAAGAGGGATGCTTCCCAGAGCGCAGACTCTGCAAGAGCCTCAGGTGTTGCCTTTCCATATTTTTTCAATAAGCGCGGATCGAGAGAACCTGCATTGACGCCGATACGAATAGGAATACCAGCATCTCCTGCAGCCTTAGCAACTTCTTTTACCTTGTCATCAAATTGCTTGATGTTGCCTGGGTTCACACGCACTGCCGCGCACCCAGCATCAATGGCTGCAAAGATGTATTTAGGCTGGAAGTGAATATCTGCAATGACTGGAATCTGTGACTTCTTAGCAATCTGAGCAAGTGCATCTGCATCATCTTGTGAAGGAACTGCAACGCGAACAATCTGGCAACCAGAGGCGGTGAGTTCTGCAATCTGCTGCAACGTTGCATTGACATCAGATGTGAGCGTTGTACACATCGACTGAACGCTGACCGGTGAATCAGAACCTACGCCGATTGACCCAACTTTGAGCTGTCGCGTCTTGCGACGCGGGTGCAAGGTAGGAGGTGGGGCGCTTGGAATTCCGAGATCAACCATGAACCGTATTCTGCCTTATCTCTAGAGATTGAGCGAGACGGGGTTGAGAATGTCTGC
>Ga0209444_10001795_pt1 | contig 11807 bp, 10 predicted proteins | sample LauGreFaBDMM15DN_2_FD_188215 | JGI IMG/M metagenome (GOLD analysis project Ga0209444, IMG submission 188215) | Freshwater lake microbial communities from Lake Michigan, USA - Fa13.BD.MM15.DN (SPAdes) (version 2) | ecosystem: Environmental > Aquatic > Freshwater > Lake | place: Lake Michigan...
TTGAGCGTCTGGTATCGGGGCTCGGCATCCATGCTGTGGACGGTGCAACCTACGGCGATCAGGGCCGTTGGTATCTGTTCGCGGCGGCCAGTGGCCGGGCCGTGGGCCTGAACATGACCCGCGACAGCAAGACCGGTGATATGCGCCGCAGTGGCTGGTCGATTGATCCCTCTACCGCCCTTATTGGCGATAGTCAGGTGGGCCTTGGCTGGCGCAAGGGGTCTATGCAGGCCTCGGTCGGTTACCTGTACCGCGAGGTTAAGAACGAGTTTGGTGTGCGCGGCGCGGACTTGGGCGGCGATTCGCGGGTGGCCTTCTCCCTAACGATCCATCCTGCCACTAAATAGACGGCTGAGACCAATTTTTGCGCGAAATTAACGTGGGCGGATCGGGGCCGTTAAGGTTCTGTTATCCACAGTCCTCCAACATCTTGTGGGCGGAATGGGTTCAAGCCCTAGATAGAGCGTGTAGCTCTGCTAACCTCTCCTGTGGCTTGGCTTCGCTATCGATTCGTTGATTTTGCTTTTGGAACTCACCTGATGACCGTTCAATCTTCGCTTATCCGTCCTGGGCTGATCACGCGTCCGGGTCTATTGACCCCTTCAGCGGCCTATAAGCCGTTCCGTTATCCCTGGGCCTATGACTTCTGGAAGCGTCAGCAGCAGGTCCACTGGATGCCTGAAGAGGTGCCATTGGGCGAGGATTGCAAGGATTGGGCGACCAAGCTCAATGACGGTGAGCGCAACCTGCTGACCCAGATTTTCCGCTTCTTTACCCAGTCGGATATCGAAGTCGCTGACAACTACATGGAACGCTACAGCACGGTGTTTAAACCCACCGAAGTGAAGATGATGCTGTCGTCCTTCGCCAATATGGAAACGATCCATATTGCCGCCTATGCGCTGCTGCTCGAAACCATCGGCATGCCCGAGAGCGAGTTCGGGGCCTTCCTCGAATATGAGGCGATGAAGGCCAAGCACGACTATATGGGCCAGTTCGGCGTTGGCTCTGATGCTGACATTGCTCGGACGTTGGCCATGTTCGGCGGCTTTACCGAAGGGCTACAGCTCTTCGCCTCCTTCGCCATGCTGATGAACTTCCCGCGCTTCAACAAGATGAAGGGCATGGGTCAGATCGTGTCCTGGTCTGTGCGCGATGAGAGCCTGCACTGCGAAGGTATCGTCCAGCTCTATCACGCCTTCAATGCCGAGACCGGCGTTGTAACCAAGGCGGTCGCGGACGATATTGTTGACTGCTGCAAGCACGTGGTCAGCCTAGAAGATAAGTTCATCGATCTTGCCTTCGAGGCCGGTGAGGTTGAGGGCATGACGCCCAAGGACATCAAGACCTATATCCGGTACATCGCCGATTGGCGCCTGCGCCAGCTGGACCTGCCAACAGTCTATGGGGTGACGGAAAATCCGCTGCCTTGGCTACAGGTCCTGCTGTCCGGCGTCGAGCATGCCAACTTCTTCGAGGCCCGCTCCACCGAATATTCTAAGGCCGCGACTAAGGGCCAATGGCATGGCTCCGAGGGCGTCTGGGGCGAGTTTGATAAGCTCCTGTCCAAGCGCACCGAAAACCTGCTTCCGGCGGAATAGGGGCAACATCAGCCCCCACTTCCCAATGATGGCTATTTTAGGTAGAAGTGGCCATGACAGATACTCAAAATCCGCTGGCGATCGTAGACCAGCTCGAAGATCTCTATGAGAGATCGGTGCGCGCCCTGCGAACCTGCCTTGGCGACTATTTGACGACCGGACAGAGGCCAGACCCTGCCTTGCGTGCCTCGGGGACCTTTACCTATCCCGAGCTTCGCCTGATCCATGGCGGTGAAGTGCAGCCGCGCCTGCACCGGGCCTTTGCCCGCCTCTCAGCGCCGGGCGTCTATGCGGCGACCATCACCAAGCCCGCCCTATTTCGCGACTATCTGGTCGAGCAACTGACCCTGCTGAAGCAGGATTTCGACGTCACGCTCGAGGTTGGCCCGTCGCAGCAAGAAATTCCCTATCCCTATGTACTCGATGGGGCCGAAGGGCTGTCGCTCGATGGTGCGGTCTCGGCTGATCTTGGCCGCTGGTTCCCGACCACGCACCTGTCCTATATTGGCGATGAGTTGGCCGATGGCCTCTGGGTTATGGATCCCGAAGAGGACCGGCCGCTCGCCCTGTTCGATGGGCTGCGCGTCGACTTCTCGCTGGCTCGGCTCAAGCACTATACTGGCACCCCGGCCGAGCATGTTCAGCAGTTCATCCTGTTCACCAACTATAACCGCTATGTTGACGAGTTCGTCCGCTGGGGCTGCGAGCAGTTGGCGGCGGGCGGCGAATACACCGCCCTATCCTGCGCGGGTGGGGTGCTGGTCACCGCTGAGACGCCAGATCCAGAGGCCGCGGTTGCCAACGGTCCATGGCGCAAGCATCAGATGCCGGCCTATCACCTGATGGCCCCCGGAGGTCGGGGCATAACACTGGTCAATATTGGCGTTGGGCCCTCAAACGCCAAAACCGTCACCGACCATTTGGCGGTCTTGCGGCCTCAGGCCTGGTTAATGATCGGCCATTGCGGAGGCCTGCGTGCCAGCCAGACCATCGGCGACTATGTGCTCGCCCACGCCTATCTGCGCGATGATCATGTTCTGGATGATGTGCTCGGCCCTGAAATCCCAATCCCGCCCATTGCGGAGGTGCAGATGGCTCTGCACCGCGCCGCCGAGATTGTCACGGGCGAGACCGGAGAGACGCTGAAAAAGCGGCTGCGCACCGGCACCGTGGTGACCACGGACGACCGCAATTGGGAACTGCGCTATTCGCAGTCCGCCTATCGCTTCAACCAGTCAAGGGCGGTGGCCATCGATATGGAGAGCGCGACCATCGCCGCCCAAGGCTACCGGTTCCGCGTGCCCTACGGGACCTTGCTGTGCGTTTCAGATAAGCCCCTGCACGGAGAGCTTAAGCTGCCCGGACAGGCCAATCTCTTTTACGATCAGGCCATCAACCAGCATCTGAAGATCGGCATCACCGCCGTCGACCTGATGAGACGCGAAGGCGCGCACCTCCATTCGCGCAAGCTGCGGGCTTTTGACGAGCCGCCTTTCCGGTAAAGTTTGGCCGGTAAAGTTTGGCCGCTGAAGCTTAGCCGGCGCCCAAAAAATTGCAGATCAGATCTCCTAGGGCGGGGTCACCAATGGCGGTCATATGGTCGCCTTGGACCCGCTCGGCCTCAGCCTTGGGGAATAGCTTGGCCAGCCCTTCGGGGGAGCCATTATCCTCGTCCTGCGCCCCATTGATGATCAGGATCGGCGTTGGTATCAGCCCCAAGGCGGCGGGATCGACCGGCAGTTGGGACTTCAGAACCCTCAGCATCGACAGCGGCGAAAGACCCTGTGCGGCCAACATCGCCGCCATCCGCTTGCCAGCGGCAGGGTTTGCAGACTGTTCGCCATTGAGAAGGCTGTCCTCAAAGAAGGCCAAGCGATTGCCGATGGTGGTCGCGCCGGTATCGCCCATGCCGCCCATCACCAGCTTGCCGGGTCGAAAGCCTCGGGTCAGCAGACGCACCGCCGTCCGTGCGCCCATCGAATAGCCGACTAGATCCACATCGTTCAGTCCCCGATGACCCAGCAAGGCCTCGACATCCATCGACAGCACGTCGGGCGGAAAGTCAGCCTCGCCATTGAACGGTGCGCTGGCCCCGTGACCGCGAAAATCAAGCGCAATGACTTCTCGGCCCAAGGCAGCGATCTTGGCCGTGATGCCAGGACCGGTCCAGTTGAGCTGCGCGCTGGCCATGAAGCCATGAAGCAGCAGGGTTGGACGCCCCTCGCCGAGGGTGTGATAGGCGATGGTCTGGCCATCAAAGCTGGTGAAGGTGTGCTGCTCGATCATGGCCCAATATGGCGGCTTTGTGAATTCTTTGTCAAAGGCTCGCCAATGCCGATTTGGGGCGCTAAGAATTGTTCCTATGAGCAAGCGCATTCACGCCTTTGATGGCATCAACAACTTTCGTGACTATGGCAACTACGTCACAGCGGCAGGCCGTAAGGTCAAATCGGGGCAACTGTACCGTTCCGCCAACCTCAGTCAGGCGACCGATGCCGATCTAGAGGCCTTTGGCGGACTGGGCATCGCCTATGTGGTCGATCTACGCCGCCCTGGAGAGCGTCTGCGCGAGCCGTCGCGGTTTCCTAAGGGCTTCACCGGTCAAGTTATTGAAAATGACACCGGCGATCAGGTCGAGGCTCCGCACATGGAGGTGCTCCGCGCTTCGGGCCTCAATGAAGAGGCCGTGCGGGCCTATATGCTCAACTACTATACCCATGCCCCCTTTGAAGATCGCCATATCGACCTGTTCACTCGCTATTTTCAAGCGGTCGCGACGGGCAAGGGCGCTGTCCTGATCCACTGCGCGGCGGGCAAGGATCGCACCGGCATGTTGGCGGCCTTGACCCACCATGTGCTGGGTGTGCACCGTGACGATGTGATGGAAGATTATCTGCTGACCAATGTCGCCGCTCGGATCGAAGAGCGGGTCCCGACGGCGACCGAAATGGTCAAGGGCTACTTCGGCGGTGAACCGACGCCTGAGGCCGTAAGGGCTTTCTTAGGGGTTGAGGCCTCCTATCTTGAGCGTGCTTTCGAGATGATCGAAGATCGCTATTCCAGCCTCGATGATTATCTAGTCAAGGCGCTGGGGGTTGATGATGGGGTGCGTGACAAGGTCGCTCACCAGCTCCTCGCTTGAATCAAAACGCCCGCCGCCGGATCATACGATCTAGCGACGGGCGCAACTGGTACCGTGGACCTCCATCCAGGGACCTTGCTTATGGGTCATCTGCGCCGAACAAGCCAATCACCAAGGCGTGAGAACAGGTCACTATGCGTAGTTTTTTTCCACCCCAACGTCTCCTGATGGGTCCCGGCCCGTCAGAGGTCTCGCAGCGTGTGCTTCAGGCTCAGGCCCGCGCCACCGTTGGCCATCTTGATATATCTTTTCAATCGCTTATGGAGGAGATCAAGGCCGGTTTGCAGGCCCTGTTCAAGGCTCCGGACCATGTTTGCCTGCCCCTTCCCGCGCCCGGAACCGGGGCGATGGAAGCGGCGATCATGAACTTGCTCGAGCCGGGCGAGGTGGCGGTGGTCGCGATCAATGGTCAATTTGGTGAGCGGATGGCCGATATGGCTGAACGGGCCGGTGCCGAAGTGATTCGCGTTGAGCATGGCTGGGGCGAGCCCATTGACCTGCGTAAGGTCGAGGCCGCCCTGTGGGCGCGCGGGGCCAAGGTTTTAGCCTTTGTTCAGGCAGAGACCTCAACCGGCGTCTATTCCGATCCCGCCCCCCTTTGTGCCCTCGCACGGGAACATGGAGCCTTGAGCATTGTTGACGCCGTCACGGCCCTTGGCGGGATAGAGGTCGATGTCGCCGCTTGGGGCGCGGATGTTGTCTATTCGGCGACCCAAAAATGCCTCGGCGCGCCTCCCGGTCTGGCACCTATTGCCTTTGGTCCAAAGGCCTTAGCTGCGATTGCTGCGCGCAAGACCAAGGCCCGCACCTGGCTTTTCGATGTCAGTCTGTTGATGGGCTATTGGAGCGGCGTTGGTGGGCGCACCTATCACCATACCGCGCCGATCAACGCCCTCTATGGCCTGCATGAGGCCCTTTGCGTGCTGTTCGAAGAGGGTGTCGAGGCCTCGATCGCCCGGCACCGGCGTTGTCATGAGGCCCTCGCGGCGGGGATCACAGCAGCAGGGCTAGAGTTTTTGACTGCCAAGGCCGACCGCCTGCCGCAACTCAATCCCATCAAGGTGCCTGAGGGTATCGACGAGGCCGCTGTGCGGGCGCGGATGTTGGCCACCCACGGCCTTGAGATCGGCGCGGGCCTTGGTCCCTTGGAGGGTAAGATCTGGCGGATCGGCCTGATGGGGGCTAGCGCCACGCCGCCTAATGTCAGGCTTTGCCTGACCGCCCTGACCCAAGCCTTGATGGCTGAAGGGTTCGAGGTGTCTTTAAGGGATGTCTTATCAGCCGTTGAAGCCCGTCTGGTCGATTAGTTATTCGCCTCATCCGATCGCGAAATAACGATAAGGGGCTGACAAACCGCCACGGGCGGTTCACCGTTGCCCTAGGCGAGGCCACACAAAAAGAGGGCCCGTCCGGAGGATAGATGACGGATCAGGCGATCGGGACTGCATCAGCAACCGGCAAACCGCGCGGGCTCTCTTTGGGGGCTATTTCTTGGGCTTTGCATCAGGGCGCGCGAGACCCCTATGTCATCTTGATCACCATCTATGTGTTCATGCCCTATTTCTCGACCGTGGTGGTCGGAGACCCGGTGCGCGGCCAAGCCATGGTCGCCGCCTATGGCATGTGGTCCGGCCTGATCGTCGCCTTCACCGCACCCCTGCTCGGCGCCGCCATTGACAGGCTTGGACCGCGCAAACCGGGCATCCTGCTCGGCGTTGCCCTAATGGTGCCGATGATCTTTTCTCTCTGGTGGACCAAGCCCGATGGCTCCGGGCTCAGTGTCGCGACCGTAGTGGTCTTGGCGACCATCATCGCGGTTCTGTTTGCCTATATCGAGATGTTGCACAATGCTCTGCTGATCCGGGCGGCAGGTATGGACAAGGCTCATACGGCCTCTGGCCTTGGGCTGATGTGCGGCAATGGCCTGTCGGTGCTGGCGCTGATCTTCGTGCTCTGGGCCTTTGCCTTGCCCGGCAAGGTCGATTGGCCGTTCATTCCGGCCCTGCCGCTCTTTGGCCTTGATCCTCTCCAGCATGAGACCGACCGGATCGTTGCCCCCATCGCGGCGGTGCTCTTCGCGATCTGGACCATCCCGCTGTTCCTGTTTACGCCCGATGAGCCCAAGACCGGGGCTACGGTCATGCAGGCCCTGAAGGGCGGGGTGGAAACCTTGCGCGGGATGCTAGACCTGCTGAAGGGTCACAAGGATGCCGCGATCTTCTTGGGTGCGCGGATGATCTATGTCGATGCTATGACCGCCTTGCTGCTGTTCGGCGGCGTCTATGCGGCGGGCGTCATGCAATGGGGCGTGCTGGAGATGCTGATCTACGGCGTAGCCCTCAGCATCTTTGCGGTCTTTGGTGGATATTTTGGCGGCTATCTCGACGGGCGTTTTGGTCCCAAACGCGGGGTGCAGGTCGCGATCTTGGGCACCATCGTGTGCCTGGTGTCGCAGTTGGGTATGAGGCCGGACCGGATCCTCTATTTCTGGGCCTATGACGTCTCAGCCCACCCCAAGATCTGGGACGGGCCCTTCTTCACGACCTTGCCAGAGCTGCTCTATCTGGTGATCGGTTTTGGCGTGGCGATCTTTGTGACCGGTTCCTATGCGTCGAGCCGCACCCTCTTGACCCGCCTGATCCCGTCCAACCAGACGGGGGCCTTTTTTGGCCTCTATGCCCTGTCCGGTACAGCGACGGTGTGGATTGGGTCGATGTTGGTCCAGCTCTTCACCAGCCTGTTTAAGACCCAACAGGCGGGCTTCATTCCCATCGCCGCTATGATGGTGATCGGCTTTGTGATCTTGCTGTTCGTCAAGGGTGGGCAAAGGGACACGACCCTCTAAATCACTGTGGTAACTGGTGTGAACAGGCGCACTAGTCTAGAGCGTCTCCATGCACGCACCGGTCATTTTTCAATCCGAATGGCGAGAGCCGGCGTCAATTCTGGCCGGCCTTGCTCATGAGGACTATTGTGTAGGACTGATCTCTGACGGTTCGGTCGAACGCGGTCGTTGGTCCTACGTGGCCGCGCGACCCGATGAGATCTTGAGTGTCGATCCTGAAGAGGGTCGGGACCCTTTTGGGGCTCTGTCAACCTTCATTGGGCCAAGCCTTGGCATGGACCCCGCTATCGATCCTGACCTTCCACCCTTTAAGGGTGGCGTGATCGGCCTGGCCAGCTATGAGCTGGGCGCTCGGTCAGAGCCTGTAAATTTGGCTAGGTCGGAAGGGTGGCCTGATCTGGTCTGTGCGCGCTATTCCAGCCTCTTGGCCTTTGACCACCATAATCAAAGGCTTTTTGTGGTCGGTTGCGGATCCAATGCCCGCAAAGCGGCGGATATGGCCTCAAGTTGGTTGGCCTTGCCAAGGCCGCCTGCCTTTGGGGGCCGATTGGCTCAGGGCTTTGAAGCGGCGGCGACAAATGCAGTCTACGAAGCCAATGTTGCCATCGTTGTAAAGAAGATCGAGGCGGGCGAAATCTTCCAAGCGAATATCGCACAGTCTTGGCGGGGGCGGTTGGGCTCTGGTGCGACCCCGGCAGACTTGATCGAGCGGCTTATTGCAACCAGCCCCGCACCCTTTGCCGGTTATGTGAAGCTACCAGGTCGCGCAGTGGTGTCTAATTCCCCGGAGCGGTTCATCAGCATTCAGGCGGGCATGCCGCGTTTGGCGCAGACCCGGCCGATTAAAGGAACCTCTCCAAGAAGCAGTGATCTTCAGGCTGATCAGGCCTTGGCCGCCGGTCTGCGTGAAAGCCTTAAGGATCGCGCCGAAAATCTGATGATTGTTGATTTGATGCGTAACGATCTGGCGAGGGTCTGTGTGCCTGGAACGGTGCGTACACCCGAACTGTTCGAGGTTGAGACCTTTACCAATGTGCATCACCTCGTCTCGACGGTGGTGGGTGAGCTTGTCTCAGGCGTTGATGCGGGTGACGTTCTGCGCGCAACCTACCCGCCGGGCTCCATTTCGGGCGCGCCCAAGGTTCAGGCCATGAGGGTCATTTCCCAGCTAGAGCCGCCGCGCGGTCCCTATTGCGGGGTGCTGTTCTGGGCAGGGTTTGAGGGCGGGTTTGACTCCAGCGTTTTGATCCGAACCGTCGCCTTGGTTGAGGATACACAGGGTTGGTCTTTTGAAGTGCGGGCCGGGGCTGGGATTGTCGCTGACAGTGATCCAGCCTCTGAGCGGCTGGAAACTGAGCATAAGATCTCTGCCATTCGCGCGGCGCTGTCGGGAGTTGAAAGATGATCGTAATTGATCCCAAAGATCGCGGTCTCTTGCTAGGTGATGGTCTGTTCGAGACGCTTCTGGCCCTGGACGGCAAGGTCCAAAGGCCTCTAGCCCATCTGGCGCGCTTGGGGATTGGTTGCGTGGCCCTCGGACTGCCCGCGCCCGATCAGGCATCGGCCATGAAGGTCATGGCCGATGCCCTTGCCGCTTCAGGTTTGACCGATGGACGAGCGGCTGTGCGGTTAAACTGGACGGCAGGCAGCGGTGGCCGTGGCTTGAACAGGCCACTGAGCCTTGAGCCTCGCCTGTGGGCAAGCGCGGCAGTTAGCCTAAAGCCAGAACATCCCGCACGATTGATCCTGGCCAGTGTGCGCCGCAACGCTACATCGGTGACGGCTCACCACAAGACCCTCGCCTATCTAGATAATGTCATGACGCGGCGTGAAGCGCTCGCTGTCGGCGCAGATGAGGCCGTTATGCTCAATCAGAACGGAGAGCTGGCATGCGCCGCCGCCTCCAACCTGTTCTGGATGATAGGGGAGCAGCTTTTCACCCCCGACCTATCTTGCGGGGTATTAGCCGGAACCGAGCGTGCGCGGGTCCTTGCGAAGGCTGACGAGGCGGGGATTGAAACGCGCCTTGTTCAGGCTCCTGCTGAGGCTTTACAAAAGGCCGATGGCATTTTTCTGACCAACAGCCTGAATGGGGTTTGGCCCGTTAGCCATTGGCAAGGCCGAGTTGTCGAGACGCGCCCTGATGCCAGCAGGATCATGATGATCTTGGGTAGATCTTAAAAGCCCACTCGAACCGGGACCTCAATATCGCAGACCGAAAAGTCAGCGCCCTTAGCCAAGCGGGCCTGGCGGATCAGCTTTGCCCAGATCGCGCTATCGGGCACCGGGAGGCTGATGCGGCGTTGCTGGGCCTTGGGTAGGTCGGACATCAGGCGAACCGTCTGCATCCGATCAGGCTCTTGGACCGGCTCGCCGGTCTTGAGCGCGCGCACCACTGAGAGCCCCACCACCACCCGGCCCCAGACCGTGTAGCGCTTATCCAAGGCCGGGTAGGCTTGGCGCATCAAAAAGAACTCGCTGTTGGCGCTATTTTCCTTGTCGTTGCGTCCGGCCCCGACCACGCCCGGGCAATAGAGGCCCCAGGCCGAGGCCTTGTGATCACCCGTCCACTCCATCACTTGGTTCGGCTGGGTCTGGACGGGAACAGAGCCCATAAAGCCCAACAGCGCACCTGTCGGCTGAGCAGCGACCACGAAGGGCTGATCGCTGCCGCGCCGGAAGGTGAACTCGGCCTTGAGGTCGCCATAGGCCGAGCGGCCATCATCCTGATTGGTCGGATCGCCAGTCTGGGCCATGAAGCCATCAATGACCCTGTGGAAGTGAAGCCCGTCATAGAAGCCTTCACGGGTTAGCCTCTGCACCCGCTCGATATGGGCCGGTGCCATGTCGGGGCGCAACTCGACAATGATCCGTCCCTTGGTGCTTTTGATGACCAGCAGATTTTCTGCAGCAATTGGCTGCCAAGCGGGGGCAGCATGGGCCCAGCCAAGAGCGATCAGGGGCAGGCTGACGCAGAGGCCCAACCAAGTCCTTGCCATAGGCTTACCCTCCATCGATTGGCGCTAGCGGCCGGTAAAGACCGGTTTGCGCTTTTCAACAAAGGCCGTCATGCCCTCCTTCTGGTCGTCAAAGGCAAAGAGCGAGTGGAACAGTCGCCGCTCCAGCATGACGCCCTGCGACAGAGGCGTCTCATAGGCGGCATTGACCATCTCCTTGGTCAGCTTGACTGCATTGGGCGAGAGGCCTGCGATCTTTTTGGCCGCCGTCATGGCCGTATCGATAAGCTCGGCGAGTGGCACGACGCGGCTGACCAGAGCGCAGCGCTCGGCCTCTGTGGCATCCATCATCCGCCCAGTCAGGATCATGTCCATGGCCTTGGCCTTGCCGATGAAGCGGGTCAGGCGCTGGGTGCCCCCGGCTCCGGGCGAGACGCCCAGATTGATCTCAGGCTGGCCGAACTTGGCATTGTCAGCGGCGATGATGAAGTCGCACATCATGGCCAGTTCGCAGCCGCCGCCGAGGGCAAAGCCCGCAACCGCCGCGATGACGGGCTTGCGGCAGCGGGTCACGGCCTCCCAATTACGGGTGATGAAGTCTTCGCCATAGACCTCGGCATAGGACTTGGAGGCCATTTCCTTGATATCGGCCCCAGCGGCAAAGGCCTTGTCCGAGCCGGTGATGACGATACAGGCGACGGCGGCGTCCGCTTCGGCCACAGCCAAGGCGGCGGTCAGATCGTCCATCAACTGATTGTTGAAGGCGTTTAGCGCTTCTGGCCGGTTGAGGCGGATCAGGGTCACGCCTTCGGTGGTTTCAACCAACAGGGTCTGGTAGGTGGTCATGGTCAAAGATCCTATGCCAGTTCATTGAGTTGGCCGCGCATCAGATGCAGCACCGCCGAAAAATCCTTGGTCCCATAGCCCAGCCCGCTGAACAGGGCATACATGGCCTCGGCCTGCGCGCCCATGGGTGTGGTTGCCCCGGACTTGGCGGCGGCGTCTTGCGCCAATTTCAGGTCCTTGAGCATCATGCCCGTGGCAAAGCCGCCTTCATAGCCGCGATTGGACGGGGCGGTGGGCACCTGACCGGGAATGGGGCTGTAGCTGGTCAGGCTCCAGCATTGGCCCGAAGACTTCGAAGCGATCTCAAAGAAGCGGTCCGCCTCTAGGCCGAGCTTTTCGGCCAGAGCAAAGGCCTCGCAGACGCCTAGCATCGAGATGCCGAGCACCATATTGTTGCAGATCTTGGCCGCTTGGCC
>Ga0209444_10001798_pt1 | contig 11797 bp, 8 predicted proteins | sample LauGreFaBDMM15DN_2_FD_188215 | JGI IMG/M metagenome (GOLD analysis project Ga0209444, IMG submission 188215) | Freshwater lake microbial communities from Lake Michigan, USA - Fa13.BD.MM15.DN (SPAdes) (version 2) | ecosystem: Environmental > Aquatic > Freshwater > Lake | place: Lake Michigan, USA...
GGCTATCGATGATGAATTCGTCGCGCGTACCGGCCAGCACCCGCACGTGGTCATCTGCCGCGTCACGCGTCGCAAGATCGACTGTAATCGTGAGATCGTCGAAGGAGCGGCGGGCCATCCGCTAACCGAACAGACGTGGAAGGATTTCCAAGGTTTCATTCAGACCGCGCAGAAGGCCGTCATCGCGAAGCACGGCAAGGGTTTCTACATCGACCTGCACGGCCACGGCCACGCCGATGCGCGCCTCGAACTGGGCTATGGACATAACCGCGAGGATTTCGGCCTGGCGAACACCGAGCTATCCCGACCGGAGTTCATCAAGAAGGGCACGCTGCATTTCTTCGCGCTGAAAAACCCCTCCGCCTATCCAGCGCTCCTGCATGGCCCGGAGAGTTTCGGCGCCCTGATGGAGAAGGCGGGCTTCCCATCCACGCCGAGCCTCGGTAAGCCCGTCCCCGGCGAACCCTACTTCAATGGCGGATACAATGTCCGCACCCACACCGCGCCTGGCACCGGTTTTGCGGGGCTGCAAATCGAGAGCCACTCCAAGGGCGTGCGCGACACCGACGCCAGCCGGCGTAAATTCGCGGCGGCCTTAGTCGACCAGCTCGCGGCCTACCTCGACGCGCAGATGGGCCTCAAACTGCCCCTGAAGCCAAAGGCCAAGTAGGGCTTACTGCTGCGGGCCGACAGCTGGCTTGGCCGCGCGCCAATCGCCCTTGAGCAGACGCTGGTCGTTCTTCTCGTTGGCCGCGCGAACGCGATCTTCAAGCGAACCTTCACCTGCTGCCTGACCGGAGACAGCCGCGGCGGCGGGCGTCTTCTCGGTGACGAACGAACGGTCTCCCAGCGGACTGGCACAGCCGGCGAGCAGGAGAAGGGAGAGCAAGGATAGGGTCTTCATGATAAACTTATTTGGCGCGGCGCTTGGCGTCGACTTCGAGCCAGGCGCGGAGCGCGTGGGCGGACTGGCGGGCGCGATCACGGGCGGCGGTCAGGTCGTCAGCATCGGCGACCTCGGCCTTCGTGAATGAATAGAACTTCGCCTTGGGCTCGGTGCCGGAAGCCCGGACCGCGATGCGGCGGCCGTCGGCCAGCTCGGCCAGGATAAATTCCTCTGGAGGCACCCGTTCGCCTTCGGCGTCGAGGACCTTGTCGCGCTCGTAATCCGTGACGCGGACGACCTTGGAACCATCAATGACGGACGGCGGCGTGGCGCGCCAGGAGGCGACGATGCGGCGGATGCACGCGGCACCCTCGGCGCCTTCGAATGAAAGATTCAGGAGATCCTCGTGGTGGGCTCCGTAGCTGAGGTGCAGGACGTCGAGGGCGTCGAGCAGCGTGCGGCCACGCGAACGGAGCAGCGCGGCGAACTCGCAGAGCATGACCACCGTGGCGTTGGCGTCCTTGTCGCGGACGGCGTCGTCCGCGAGATAGCCGTAGCTTTCCTCGGCACCGAGCAGGAAGAGCGTCGAGTGCCGGAGCGCGAGCGGGGCGCGGCGACGGAGCGGGAGCGCGGCGGCATCAGGGCCGGCGCCTTCGACCAAGCGACGGCTCCAGTTCTCGAGCTTGCGGGCGATCCACTTGAAGCCGACGAGCGTCTCGACGCAGCGGATGCCATGGCGGGCACAGATCGCAGCGACTAGTGGGGTCGTGACGAGGGATTTCACCACGGCGGCATTCGGAGAACCAGCTTCGGGGAGGATCCCGGCGTCCTTCAAGGAGGAGAGGCGGAACTCAGTCAGCAGTGCAGCGACTTCGTTGCCATTCAGCAGGCGATGTCCGCCCGCAGGCAACGGGCAGGCCACGCCGACGCGGTCGGAATCAGGGTCGGTCGCGAGGATGAGATCGGCACCGATCTCGTCGGCAAGCTTCAGTGCCAATGCGAAGGTGCTGGCGTTCTCCGGATTCGGGGAGGCGACAGTCGGGAAGCGGCCATCGTGCTCGCGCTGTTCTTCGACGACGTGCGGGTCGATGCCGATTCGGCGGAGGGCGGGCACCACCATCACATCGCCGGTGCCATGTACGTTGGTGAAGACGACCTTGGGTGTATGGCGCGAGATGACCTCTGGATCGAGGACGACGCCGGCCAGACGAGCGAGATAAGCATCTTCAGCGGAAGCCGGCACGGTGAGCACACGGGTCAGATCTGTCTCGAGATACGGAGCGACATCGGCGGGGCCGAGCTTACCCACTTCGGCGACAATCGCGGCGTCATGAGGAGGGAGCACCTGACCGCCGTCGCCGAGGCAGCACTTAAAGCCGTTATCGTGCGAAGGATTGTGGCTCGCGGTAATCACCACGCCGGCGTGGGCGCCGAGATGGCGAACCGTGAAGCTCAGCTGCGGGGTCGAGCGGGCGCCGACGAAGAGATAGGCTTCGCCGCCGAGTTCGCTCCAGGCGCCGGCGATGAGTTCGGCGAAGTGGCGAGAGAAATGGCGGACGTCATGCGCGACGACGAGGCGGGCGCCCGGCTGAGTCGCGGAGACATGCTTCCAGAGCCCGATGACCGCGCGGAGGACGTTAATGTCATTCAGGCAGGCGGAGCCGATGGCGGCACGGACTGGCATCCCCTGAGTGTCGAGTTCGTTGGCGGCCGAGACCCGGCCGACGGTGCGGCCGCGCATACCACCCGTACCGAAGGCGATACCCTTATAAAAACGGTCCTCGATCTCCGCCCAAGCCCCGCGGTCGCAAAGGTCCTTCAAGGAGTCGATCGCCGCGGCTGGCAGGGCCCCCGAGCGAAGCCAGTCCCCGGTATTGGTGAGACTGGAGGCGGAAATCTGCCCCTTAGCCTGGGCGGCTTGAAGAAGTGAAAGGACGGCGGCGGATGCGCTCATGAGTAAGCCCATACTTACCCACCCGGGGGCGGGGACAAGCCCGTAGCGGGGGTTGACACAATCGGTCCTTTGCCAAGGGTTGACCCCCCATGCCTGACGACCGTTCCAACAAGCAGCCCCCGGCCGGCGACGACCGTAATCTCGTCGTCGTCGACGAGGATTTCGTGAATGCGGACACCGAGGATCGCCTTTGGCTCTTCTGGGAGCGCAACCAGGACACCATCGTCAAGGCCACCGTCGGGATCGTCGTGGGCATCCTCGCTTTCCTCGCCTATTTCTTCTGGAACGAAAGCCGTCGCGAAGCGCTCGGCGAAGAATTCACCGCCTGCCAGGATGAAGCCGCACGCCGTTCCTTCGCTTCGCGCTATCCGGGCGAAGCCCTCGCCGCCGTCGCCATGACCGATGTGGCCGATGACCTTAAGAAAGCCGGTAAGTTCGCCGACGCGGCGAAGGCTTACGACGAAGCCTCTCGCCTGACCGGCCTCGCCGGCAAGGCGCCGGCCCTCGCCGCCCTTGGCACCCGCACCCGCCTGTACGCCGCCCTCTGCCGCCTCGAGGCCGGAGAAGCCGGCGCAATCAAAGCGATCGCTGCTGTCGCCGAGGACGTGAACGCTCCCGAGACCCTCAGCGGCTTCGCGATGCTGACCCTCGCCAATATTGCCGTCGCCAAGGGCGACACCGCTGAAGCAGCCAAGTGGCTCAACGCGATGGACAAGAAACTGCGCGCAGGAAACGTCTGGGACGCCGACAAGAAAGCGCTCCTGCAGTCCGAGCCCTCGCTGCTCACTCCCTCCGCTCCGGCCGCCAAGTAAGCTGGCGTCGCAAGGAAAAGAAAAGCCCCGGTGATACCGGGGCTTTTTTGTGCACCGCTCAAACGTGCGAGACCTCTATTCTCCTTGCCAATAAAGGTCATTCGGAGTGTCTTCCATTGACCCGTTCGCATGGTGCCGACGAGTCGTAACCCATCCTCCCGGAGCCCGACACATGAACGAAGCAGCGCCCCTCCCGGAAGCCGCCGTCGTGGCGGAAAAGCTGACTAAGCGCTATGGCTCCTTGACCGCGGTGGAAGACCTTAGCTTCTCCGTGGCGCCGGGTGAGATCGTCGGCTTTCTGGGCCCCAACGGCGCGGGCAAGTCCACCACGATGCGAATCCTTTCGGGCACGATGTCAGGGACCTCCGGCCGGGCGACAATCTGGGGCGTCTCCGTTGCCCTCGACCCGGCTGGCGCCAAACGCCACCTGGCCTACATGCCAGAGAACAACCCGCTGCCAGAAGACCTGCGCGTCGAAGAATATCTCACCCTCCGGGCACGGCTCAAGGACGTCGTACCGTCACGGGTCGACGAACGCGTCCGCAAGGTCATGGATGACTGCGACCTCACCCGGCGCGCCTCTGGTCGGCTCATCGGCCAGCTCTCAAAGGGTTTCCGTCAGCGCGTCGGTATCGCCGACGCCTTGCTCGCCGAACCGCGGGTCGTCATCCTCGACGAGCCGACCATCGGCCTGGACCCCCATCAGATTCTCGGCATTCGCGACCTCATCCGCTCGCTGCGCGGCAAGATGGCCGTACTTATCTCGAGCCACATCCTTCATGAGGTCGAGCAGGTGTGCGACAAGGTCGTCATCATCAACCGCGGACGCCTCGTCGCCCAAGGTCGCACCGAAGACCTCCGTCGCGAACTCCTCCCAGAAGTCAGCTTCACCCTCGTGACCCGGTCCGACGAAGCCGCACTACTCGTCGCATGCCGCGCCATTGAACCAGCGGCGAGCGTGGCCGCCCTACCCTCCGCCGACGGCTGGAGTACCTTCCGAATCAGCCTGCCCACCGGTTCACCCGCGCGCGAGACGCTCGCCGGAGCACTCATCGCGGCTGGCATCAGCCTTCGGGAAATCGCCGAAGATCGCTTCGGCCTCGAGGACATCTTCCTTGCCGCCACGCGGCGCACCCCGGGAGAATCACGCCGTTCCTGATGCGCCATTTCCGCACCCTGCTCGCGCACGAACTGCGCTCCGCCGCGCTCTCTTGGAACACCTGGGCCGCGGGCGGACTATTCCTGGCGCTCATGGGCGGCATCCATTTCTTTGCGCTCATCGAAGCCAGCCGTGCGCCGAGCGACCGCACGCCCGTCGAGTCCACTCTCTGGTTCTTCTGGCTCCCGCTGCTGTGCGTGCTGCCGCTGCTCACCATGCGCACCTTCGCCGAAGAGCGTCGTTCGGGAACTTTGGCGGCACTGCTCACCACGCCGGCCAGCGCCACCGCGGTCGTGTGGGCGAAATTCCTTTCGACCTGGATCGTGTGGGTTGTCTTCTGGCTCCTGTTCACCGTCTTCCCCCTCCTCACCGTCCAACGTCTCGGCACACCCGGCGACACGCGCCTCGGCGACCCTTCGATTCTCTGGGGCGGCCTCTGCTTCATCGCCATCAGCGGCCTACTGCATGTGGCTATCGGCATCCTGTGTAGTTGCGTGACGCGCTCTTCGGCGCTCGCCGCCCTGCTCGCATTCATCTGCCTGTTGGCCATGACCGCCGCGGGCGGCGCGATGGAGTCGCTACCGATCGAAAGCTGGGAGTGGTTGGGCTGGCTGCGCGAGCCCGCCGCCCACCTCCGCACCTTCGGTCACTTGCAGGATTTCGCCGCGGGCATTCTAGATTCTCGCCCCATCGTGCTATACGGGACCGGCACCCTGCTCTGCCTAGGCCTGGCAGTATTGTCCGTGGAGGGACAGGAGTAAGATGGCCGCCCTTCGCGATGACTTCGGTTCCGTCCGGCCCATCCGTCGGCTCAATCGCCTGACGCAGGCCCTGCTGGCGATCGCCTTGGCGGTCGTCGTCAACTTCCTGGCTTCGCTGCCGGAGTTCCGCCTCCGCCACGACATCACCTCAGACCGTCGTCACTCACTCGCGCCTGAATCCGCCGAGACCGTCCGGGCCGCGGGCCGTCGGAGTCCGGTCGGCGTCGGTCGCAATCAAGGTTGGGTGAAAGCGGTATTGATCACCAACGACTCGTCCGAGCCGGCGCAGGTCGTTCGCTCGCGCCTGTTGAAGCTTCTCGACTCCTATGTCGTGGAATCAGGCCGCAGCGGTCCCGCTTGGTTCACCATCGAAGTTGCGGGCGCCGGCCGCAACGCCCCGCTCCTCTCCGAACTGGCGGCGCGCCATGGCGCCCCCGACCCTTCTATCGCACTCATCCTGAGCTGCGGTTCCCGTGCTAAATACGTCAGCTACCGCGAACTCGTGACCAAGGAAGGCGGCTTCCGCGGCGAAGAGGCCGTGACCTCTGCGCTCATCGAGGTGACCGAAGACAAGGCCGCCATCTGCTACGTCACCACGGGCCACGGGGAGCTCGGCGTCGAGGACGCCCTGCCCGAACGCGGCATGTCGCTCCTCTCCCGTCAGCTACGCAACCGCAACTTCGAGGTCCGCCAGCTCAACCTCGCGACGGTCGCCGAAGTGCCACGCGACGCGGCGATGGTGCTGATTGCCGGACCCGTGACGCCGTTCTCCGCCTCCGAGAACGCGCGCCTCAAGAACTACCTTTACGAACGCAATGGCCGCGTGCTCGCCATGCTCGACCCGGGGCGAGAGCATGGCCTTGAGCCGACGCTGGCAGACTGGGCGATCTTCTCACCCGACAGCGAACTCCAGGAGCCTGACCCAGCGCGCCGCACCACGGACGGCGACATCGCCCTGATTCGCCTCGAGGACAAGGAGCACCCGCTCACGAAGGTCTTGAAGGAACAGAACCTCCCGCTCATCGCCTCGCGTATCCGTCCAGCCCGCTTTGATGAAGGCAGCGCGCCGGACAGCACGCTTGGGGTCTGGCAACTCGTCTTCTCCTCCGATGCCGCCTGGGGCGAGACCGACCTCGTCCGCCGGCCGGTGCGATTCGACCCCGACCACGATCAGGCCGGCCCCGTCTGCCTCGCCGCCGCCGCAGAGCGCGCCACTGGTATCCGTAAGGGTGTCGGCGGTGCGGGTGGGCGTCTCGTCGTCATCGGCACCTCCCAGATCGCCGCCAACCAACGCCTGAACCGCGGAGGCAACCGCGCCTTCGTCACGCAGTGCGCCGCGTGGCTCACCGACCGCGACCGGGCGATCGCCCTCCCGGCCCGGGCGGAGGGCGAATATCAGCTCAACGCCACGGCGTCCGACTTCTGGGCCCTGGCCCTTCACTTCTCGCTGATTCCGCTGGCCATCCTCGCAGTCGGGCTTGCGGTTTCCTTGTGGCGACGCAGAAGTTGACGTGCTCATGCGGATTTCCCGCACCACTGTCATATTGCTGGTCGCCAACCTGATTGCCTTCGGGCTCGTCTGGAAAGCCACGTCGGGCCACAAGCCGACGGCCATCGGCCAAACGCAGCTCTTCCCGTCGACGCCGACGAAGCTCATCCTGAGCGAAGGCCCCGAGCGCATCGTGCTTGAAAAGCGCAGTGCTGGCTGGCGCGTGACCGAGCCGTTCGACTGGCCGGCCAATATCTGGACCGTGCAGCGCCTGCTCGACGAACTCCGCTTCGTCAGCGCCGAAGCCGGATTCGATGCGGCCGAAGCCAAAGCCAATGGTTCAAGCCTCAAGGACTACGGCCTCGAAGCCCCCCGCTGGACCCTCAAGGTCACCGCTGAAACTGGCACCGCCGTCGAAGCGAAGATCGGCGTACAGCCCTCGACCCGCCATCACTTCCTGCTAACCGACGACGGCAAGCGTATCATCCCTCTGCCTGAGGCGATGTCCGCGGCCCTGGCCGCCAAGCCCGAGAGCTATCGCGTCGACAAGATCTTCGAGGTAGCGGACTTCGAAGCCCGAGCGGTCTCCGTCCGCCATCGCACGAAGGACGGCGAAATCGTGACCGCCCTCACCTCCGAAGCCCGCCCGCGTATCGGCCGGCGCGTCCAACTTCCCGAATGGCGTTTCGAGACCCCTTACGACGCGCTCGCCGACGCGGATGCGACGGCGCGGGCCGTCGCCGACCTCACAAATCTACGCGCGAGTAAATTCGTCGTCCTCGCCGACGACGTCACCGGACTGACCGCTCCCACTCTCCGCCTGTCGCTCGAAGGGAATTCCCGCCGCCAGGTGCTGCTCGTCGGCAACGCGGCGCCGGGCCAGCCCACGATGCTCTGCGCGCGGCTCGAGGATAATAATTCGGTCTTCCTCGTCGAAGCCCGGCTGCTCAACGACTGGTTCGCCGCCCGCGAGATACTCGCCGCCTCACGGCCCGCCGACTTCGATCCGGCCCTGGTCACCGGCTTCACCATCGCCACGGGCGGACGCACGATCACGTTGCATCGCCTCGAGGGCGCCGCGGCGGAGGCCCGCTGGGAGATCCCAGTCGCGCCTGGCTCCACGGCCACCAAACGACGCGAGGCCGACGCCAAGATCGTTGGTCGATTCCTTGACGCGGTCTCCCAACTCCGCGCGACCCGACGCAAATCCGCCAACGGCAGCGCGAGCGTGCCCGCCGTGATGGCGCTCACGAACCCGGGCACGGCATCCATCCAAACCCTGGAGCTCGAGTTCGGCACGGATCGCATGCTGCTGACCTTTACGGATGACTTAGAAAAAGGTGCGGGTACCCGCGTCGTGCACGCCAAGGGTTCGCCACTCGCAGCAATCTGCGACGTCTCCCTGCTCAACGGCGGCCACCAGAACGTCGAGCCGCAGGCCTGGCGCAAGCGCGCTCTGGCGGAGCTTCCCCAGGGGGCCCGAGTGAGCGGCCTACGCCTCACCGCTCGCGGCGATGGCAAAGTCCTCGGCGAAGCACGCCTCGGTCCCGACGGCAACTGGGCTGGCTCCGGCCGGCTTGACCCCGCTCAATCTCGACGGCTGGCGGTCGGCCTCGCCGACGTGCGCGCGGCAGAATTCCCCGGCCGCGACGTCGGTTCGGGTGGCTGGAAATTTGAAATCCGCGTGACGGACCAGGCTGCCACCGGCGGCGGAGCGGCCAGCGAAACATTCCGGACCTACCTCTGCTCGGCACCTTTCAGTAAGCGCTCGCTGCTCATGCGGGACGAAGCGGATGACGACGACTTCATCCTTGAAGCCGGCCTCGCCGAGATTCTGATTCCGATCCTGGCCGAACCCGGCAGATGAAACCAAAGCCGGCAAGTTCCCCTTTCCGCAGGTTCGTGCGCGGACTGACGAACACCTGCCTGCTACTGTTGCTTCCGGTCCAGCTGACGCTCTGCTGGATCGCCAACCTCGACCATCCGACGAAGCTGCCGGACTTCCTCACGGAGCGAATCTCGGCCCAGCTCGCCGAACAAGGCCTGCGCCTGCAGGCCCGTAATTTCTGGATGCTGCCCGACCTGACGTTAGCGGCCGACGACCTGTCGCTCAGCGTCGACGGCATGACGGGCGACGTCTTCACCGCGGCGCGCGTGGAAGTCGCGCTCAGCCCAGCTCTCCTTATCGCAGGCCAGATTGAGCCAACGCAGGTGCGCCTATCAGGCGCCCGTCTCTGGTGCCCTGCCTCCGTTGCCCGCGGTGGAGCCCGACGACCGCTGATCGACACCCTGACCCTCGACGTCACCAAGGAAGGCCGCTGGCTTAACCTCCGATCCATCCAAGCCCGCGGCGGGAAAATCACCTGCCATCTTTCGGGCGAAATTCCGACCGGGCTCCTTCGCGGAGAAAAAGACCCCAAGGGGGAGCTCCCTCTTTCCCGCCGGCTAGCCGATATCTTCGCGGCTATCGAGACGGCGATCGACGTGGCGGAGCGTTCCGGTGGTGCGTCGTTGTCTCTGCACTGCCAAGGTCGCAGCGATGGCAGCGCCGAACTCTCCATCTCGGCCGTACTCGGCAACGACTGGGCCGACGGCGGACTTGGGCTCATCCAGATTCGCGGTCTTAATCTCCGCGGCGCCGTGAAGGTAGCGTCCGACGGCCGAGTCGCCGACTGGCGTCTCGACGGCGGTGCGCAGGAGATTGCGTGGCGGACCCTATCAGCGGAGCGACTTGACCTGCGCGCGCGGGGCAAAGGCCGCCGCGAAGATACGGTCGCCGAACTGACCCTCGCCCAAGCCAAGGGAGTTGGGCTCGAACTTCGGCGAGTGAAGCTGGACGCCCGCCCCGTCTCGGGCGACGGCCACCGGATCGCCTTCGATGTCCTTTCCAATAGCTCGACGGCAAGCGGCGCGGCCATCCTCGCCTCGACGGGCGCCGTGACGGCCACCGTCAGCCACGCCCGTCTCTCTGGCGAAGAGATCAGCTCGCAGCCGGAAATCGGCCGACTCCTGCTCACTGCCGGCGTCGATCTGCGGGGCGATGTTCTTTTGCGCGAGATCGCGGCGGAGGTCTCAGCGAAAGGCGAACTGAGCCGAGCCTCCGGCGAAATCGCGTTCTCTGGCTTCCGCGGCCTCGGCCTTTCGGCGGAGGCAATCTCGCCGGACAAGGCTCTGCCTTTACGCACGCACTTCGATTTCGATCCTGCCCGCGCTGGCGCCCCGCTCCGCCTGCGCGACCTACGCCTGGCTTCGGTGACCGGTTCGGCCGACTGCGAGCTCAAGGCCGGCGGCGCCTTCATGCTCAACCTGAATGGCGAGATGGACCCCGCATGCCTCGACCGCGTTCTCGGCGAATGGTGGGTCTCGCTCTGGAAGATGTTCTTCCTCCGTGAACGTCCCTACGCATCCATCGACGTCGAAAGTCACTGGGGGTCTCTAACCAGCGTGACCAAAGGCCGCGCCGTCTTGAAACGTTTCGATTTCATGGGAGCGCCTTTCCGCCACGTTGAGGTCTCCGTCGACGCCGACCCGAAGCAGACTACCATCGGCCTGCATCGGCTGGGGGGCGGCGATTCTGAAGCGGACGGCAGCGTCGAGGGATCCGCGACGTGGGATTGGACCAAGCCGCTCGCGCTAGCCGGACCGGTCGTGCGCGCTGAAGGCAACCTCCAGCCCTGGATCGCCGCGCGTTGCGCGGGGAAAGATTTCGGCGAAGCTCTGCGCGGACTCTCCCTGCCCGTCGACCGTCGCTTCACCATGTTGGTCACGCCTGGCGCGAAAGGCCCGGACGTGAAAACCTCCATCGAGTGTGCCGGCGCTTTCTCGGCCTGGGGTGTCGCCGGAAGTTCGCTGCAAGCGAACACGGAGAACATCGATGGCGGCATGCGCGTGCGTGCAAAACTCGGACTCGCCGACGGCGAAGCCCGGCTCTCGCTGGACGGCGACCCGTTACGCCAGACCAAGCTCACGCTCGACCTCAAAGGCTGCGACCCCGCGCAGATCGGCCAGTTACTGAACGACCTGAGTGCCCCGCCGCCGAAGGACGCCCCGGCGACTCCAGCCACCAAGGTGACCTCGGCCGGCAAGCTGGACCTCGATTTCGCTGGGCATCTCGACCTTGAAAAGCCCCGCCTGCTCAAGGGGCTTGGCCACTACTCGCTCACGGACCCAGGCCTCAAGAAGGTGCGGCTACTGGGAGACATCTCCAAGGTCTTGGAAGCACTCGGCGTGGGCGCGACAACCTACGAACTCAACCAGGCCAAGGGCACTTTCGGCTGCGTGGGCGGGCAGGCGTACTTCCCTGATCTGGCCATCACTGGCCCCAAAGCCCGCCTGGACTTAGCCGGCGAATTCGACCTCCAGGCCTCCACCCTGAACTTCGAAGGGGACTTCTCCCTACCCCGCAAAGGCGGGCTCAACCCGCTGGATCTTCTCAACCTCAATCGTGCCCTGATTAGCTTTACGAAAATTAAGCTAAAAGGGCCTATTTCTAAGCCAGAAACCAGTGCGATTCCGACCCTGAAAGATATCATTAACTCACAGAAGGACAGCAAGTTAGGGAAGATTCCTGACGGAATTCAGGAATGAGGGGTTGATTTACCCCCCTCACACCCTGTATCAGAGAGGGACACCCCCTCACGGAGGACATTACCTTGGACCTAATTAAGATTAAACAAGTCGTGGATTTGATGAAGAAGTCGGACCTTTCCGAGTTCGAAATCCAGGACCAAGATTTC
>Ga0209444_10001800_pt1 | contig 11793 bp, 6 predicted proteins | sample LauGreFaBDMM15DN_2_FD_188215 | JGI IMG/M metagenome (GOLD analysis project Ga0209444, IMG submission 188215) | Freshwater lake microbial communities from Lake Michigan, USA - Fa13.BD.MM15.DN (SPAdes) (version 2) | ecosystem: Environmental > Aquatic > Freshwater > Lake | place: Lake Michigan, USA...
GCGCCGCAGGTGTGTTCACAGTGGCCACTATTCCTGGCAACACTTCAATAACATTCACAGCCACAGGTGGCACAACGCCCACAGCAGGCACAGTGACCAACATAAAAATAACCAATCAGACTGTGCAGTCAAATGCTGTGCTACAGACCTGGCCAGAAGGCTATGTGTATGCCACACTAATGGAATACTACCTCAAGCGTCACAATGCCGAAGACGCTGCCAATTTCAAAGCCAAGTTTGATGATGCCTGGAATCAGGTCACAGATCAAAACAACAAAGGCAAGTGGTCTGGTGGACACACACGCTTTACATCAGTATGGCAACCACGTGTGTATCGCCAATACAATATCAAATAAGGCCAACGGATGCCAGCAAATACTTCAAATGTAAGTGGACAAAACTTTACTACCTTGTACAGCAATCAAGGCAGTGCTGCTGCGCAGGTAGCAGCCCCACTGGCAAATAGCAATGTGAGTGGACAGAACTTTACCACACTATACTCATCTGGCAGCGGCACTGCTCCCGGGCCAACTGAAGCTTACGGCAATGCCAATGTGGTAAGTTTGTTGGCAGTGGGCACAGATGGCGGCAACACTGTGGGCAATATTTCAGCCACAGGCAACATCACAGCAGCATATTTTATTGGCAACGGATCTCTACTGACCAATATCACAGCAGGCAATATTGTGGGCAACATCACAGCCGCAGGAGCCAACACACAAGTTCAATTCAACACGAACGGTGTGTTGGGTGCTGACGCAGACTTCACATTCAACAGTGCTACCAATGCACTTGTGGTCACAGGCAATGTTCAAGGTGGCAACCTTACAACTCCAGGTCAGGTATCTGCCGCAGGCAACATCACAGCCAGTTACTATTTTGGTAATGGCAGTCAACTGTCAGGCCTGCCTGCCACATATTCAAATGCCAATGTGGTGAGTCTATTGGCAGCATTTGGTTCAAATGTGATATCAACCACAGGCAATGTCACAGCAGGCAATTTTATTGGTAATGGTCAATATCTAACCAATATCCCTGCTGGCAATATCACAGGCGCATACGGCAATGCCAATGTAAGCAACTTCCTAGCCAATGGTTTTGGTTCTAATTCAATCAATACCACCGGCGATATTGTGGTCACTCAACTGCAAGCAAATGGAAATATACTTGGCAATCTCAATGCCACAATCACCGGCAACATCACAGGTGGCAACATTTTCACAGCAGGCGTTGTGAGTGCTGTGGGAGATATAACCAGCCAGTCTGGTAATGTGTCAGCCAACCTTATACAACCTACTTTTCCTGGTGTGGGCAACAGCAGAGACCTAACCTTAAACGCCTGGGGCAACGGCAACCTCAATATCAACGCTCCCATGGTAACCACCTATGCGTTTACCACCAACGGCAACATCACATCAATATTTGGCAATCTAAATGCAGGTTCAGGTGGTGCCGGTGGTGTGTACAGCAATGATGGTTTCTTTGGCACATCTGGTGCTGCCCAGGTTAGTGTTGCTGGCAACATCACAGGTGGCAACATCATCAGCAATGGCAATGTCAACGGTGGAAGTTCGTATCTTTCAGGACTTTTAACTGTGGCCAATGTTGCCAGTTTAGATAGAATAAATGCCTTTGGTAATATTCAGAGCACCAGTGGTATCTTTATTGGTAATGGATCAGGCTTGACCGACATCAACGCTGCCAATGTTATTGGTGCGTATGGCAATGCCAACGTGGCCACATTCTTGGCCTCTTTTGGCTCAAACACAATCAGTACCACAGGCAATATCACAGCCAGTTACTTTATTGGCAATGGCTCATTGCTGACCAGCATCAACGGTGCCAATATTGTGGGTGGATATGGCAATGCCAATGTGGCAGCAAACTTGGCAGCATTTGGATCAAATCCCATCTTGACCACTGGCAACATCACGGGTGGCAATTTAGTTGCCGCAGCCAACCTAACCTCAACACAACAGACTGTGGTGGGCACTGCCAATACAGGCACCACAGGCAACATTGTGGTCTCCGGTCGCAATATTGCCACAGACATGGCATTTGCACCTGATGGTGCCACAGGAACCAATCTGTATATTGGTCGTGTGATGATGGGCACAGGCTGGGCAGGCAACAACGCAGTGGGTATTGGGTCAAGACTTGCCACAATGGACATGATCAGTCGTGGCAACACTGCCACACAACTGCGTCAGACCGATTCTGAAGTCCTGGTTAATCTCACTGCCAATGTCACAAACACCACATTCCGTCAACAGGCCATTGGTGGTCGCATCAGAGTCGGTGGTGGATCCGCAGGCAATGTCACTGCATTGGGTAGTGCATTTGGTGCTCCATTCAGCATGGCAGCGGCTCAAAATAATCTAGACATAGGCAATGTCACACCTTACTTTCTGGGCAACACCTCAATCAGCCACGCCGCACTCAACAGCGGTTCGTTGGCCCTGAATGGTGGAAGCAGCATTGGCAATGCTTATGGTTATGTGCCTGGCATTTCCACTGGTGGATCAGGTGCCTCCAACATCACCAACTACATTGGCGTTGCCAGCAGTTTTTTAGGAGCCAATGTCACAGGCAACCTGTTCTGCTTCTACAACGGTAATGCCACAAGTTTAGGTGCATATGCTGTGCAGACTGCCAACACTGCCAGAGCAGCTGCCAACTACTACTTCCTACGCAATGATGACACAGTGGCACAGGTGCAATTGGGAAGTCTACGCAGTTATAACGAGTTTCAATTTGCCACTGCCACATCAGGCACAGTGAACATCAACAAGCTCAATGCACAGGTGCAGTTTATTGCACCCACTGCCAATGTCACCATAGGCGACTTCCAAAACTTTGTGACCACAGCCAATGACGGCACCAACAATGACACACAAGCAGACACAGTGACCGTGATCATTCAGCAAGGTGCTACACCTTACACTATCACCATGCCTACAGGCAATGCCTCAATCAAGTATGCTGCCAATGTCACAACAGTAAGCACAACTGCCAATAGTGTGACCATGGTGTCAATCACAGCATTTAGGAGCAGTGGCAATGCTGCCATATACTTGACCACTGTGTCACCGGGGTTTGTGTAATGCCCATGGGAGTAGCACACACTGCTGAAACAGCAGGCTGGTGGAACAGCGGATATGGAGTGTATGCCACCGGAGGCAACACATTCAACTACACACAAACCAGCACAGGTATCACTTATCGTGTGCATGAATTTGTGCACCCAACTTCAGACGATCTTGTTGTGACCACTGGTGGCACTGTAGAATACATCATAGCAGGCGCAGGAGGTCAGGGCGGAGGTTCCAGAGCTGACGTTAGTGATGTTGGCGGCGGCGGCGGCGGCGGAGAAGTGCTGTCAGGCACTTACACAGTGACTACGCAATCTTACAATGTGATACCAGGATTTCAATCTTCTACATTGTCAGCCAACACTGCTGGAACCAGCGGATACCAGTCTGAAATATTTGGGTTGATAGCTGCTGGTGGTGCTGGTGGTGGACGTTGGGGCCAAGTGGGATTGTCTACGGATCTAGCAGGCAATGCAGCCGCAGGCGGCGGCGGCAGCGGATCAAGTTTTGCCTCTTCCGGTGGCACAGGCACCTACGGAGATGGCGGCGTTGGCGGTCCTAATTCAGGCGGCGGCGGCGGCGGAATGACCAGCAACGGCACAGCAGGTTCAGGCGCTTCAGCAGGCGGCAATGGCGGCACAGGCACGACTTTTACTGATTGGTTTGTTGATGGCAACGTAACATTTGCTGCTGGTGGCGGTGGTGCTGGATTTACTGCCAGTGGCACATCAACAGGCGGCGGCGGCACAGGCGGCACTTTTGTCTTTGCACAAGGCACTAATGCAACAAGTTTTGCATCTGGCGGAGGCGGCAGCGGAGGCAACGCTGTGGCAGGATTGCCAGGTGGCTCTGCCAAGGACGGCGTTGTGCTAATTCGTTACAAAATATAATAGGACAAACAATGGCAAACATAAATTCAGCATATCAAGAGGTAACGGTTCCATTTGCCAAGATGAGCTTTACTCCAGATGTGCCCAGTGGCGCACTGCAACCCAATGAATACAACGACGGCATCAATGTAGAAACAGATGTGCGTGGTGTGCGTAGCATGGCAGGCGATCAAGCCATCTTGGCCACAGTGCCTGGCACACCAACTTTTGTCACAGGCGGATTTAGAGGCAACGGACAAGTGTTTTGGTTTATTGTGGCCACAACAGAAGGCTACTGGTGGGCCAGTGATGGCACAGATGACTACTGGCACAATATTCTTCCCAATCCTGCTGTGCCGTTTTCAGGCTACCAGCAGAATACCAACATCACTGAATCCTGGAATGGGCAAGTGGTATTTTTCAATGACACACTAAATCCGCCCATGTTCTTGCCTGACACGCCAGGTGATCCAAGACTGATCATGTATTCAAATACCTTGCCCATCAGCATCACAAACATTGTGTACAATTCGCCCACAACCATGCTCATGAGTTTTAGCACACAGACCACAGCTCCTTACACCACAGGTGATCGGATAGAAATCACAGGAGTAGGCACCTATTATGATGGATCATTTGAAGTGGTGTCATGTACCACTAGTAGTCTAGTGTATCTAACAGTGCCGCAAGCGGGCTATCCAGGAGGCGGATCAGTTGCCCCTCAATACAACTGGAATACGAATACGTCATGGCAGAGTTACACAGCCAACTTCATGCGCTTGTATAGCACACCCAATGTGGGTTCAATCTTGATTGCAGGCAATCTCACTGCGTTGGAAGACGATAGTAGTTTACAAAACTACGGAACCACTGTGCAATGGAGTCAGGCATTTGGTCTTAACCAAGCACCATTAACTTGGGCGCCAACCATAACCAATGTGGCCAATCAGTTAGAAGTTCCGCTTCGTGGACCTGCCCTGGACGGTTTTCCTTGTAATGGTCAATTCTTCCTGTGTAGCTACTGGGACACAGTGGTGTTCTCACCACTAAACTACTCCACAACATCAGCGCCTATCCTGGGTGTGCGACTGTTCAATCAGGGTCGTGGCCTATTGAGTTCTAACTGCTGGGCCAACACAGACAAACTGGTGTATGGCATTGATGCTAGAGATATCTGGGTGTTTGATGGCAATGACTTTACTGGCATTGGCAATCAACGTGTGAAAAACTGGTTCTATGACCAATTGGATCAAGACTACTATGATCGTGTGTACATGGAAGTGAACAGTCAAAAAAATCAAATAGAAATTTACTACACAACCAAACCCGAATACGCATCAGCTACCAATCCCATTGTGAATGGTGTGCCCAATCGCATGTTGAGTTATAGATATGACATTGACTGCTGGAACTCACCAAGAGAAGTATATTCAGCCACCATGGCCTGTGAATCTCCCATCTGGGCCACAATTCCAGACTCCAGCCTGCCCAATTATTCTGCCAGTCTGGCTTCAAGAACAGTGGTGTATGCTCGTGGTGTGGCGGATCAGCAGTTGATACAAAAAGACCAAGGCTTTGCCTGGTATGATGATGAAGCCATTGCCAGCACATTCCGCAGAGACAACATCCGACTGCTCAAAGACTACTCTGGCAAACTCATGGTGCATCGTATTTTGCCCAGTGTGGTAAACCTGGGTGCTGCTCCTGACAGTGGCGATGATGAATTGCCTGTGGATCCTGCAACCAGCACTCACAAAGGCAATATCACTGTCACAATAGAAGGTGCCAACTCATTAGGTTCAGCGCCCACTGTGAAAACACCTGTTACAATACCTGTGGATGCTGATGGATCATACAATCTAAATCCCTGGGCACAGATTAACCAAAATGCATTTCGTGTGAATTCCATAAAATTAAGCAACACTTCAAACAATGACATCTGGATGTGCACAGCCACCACATGGCAAATCACACAAGTTGAGGACGACAGATAATGGCCAGTTATCCTATAGAAGCTACAGACACGTCAGGTGTTATAGATGCAGTAAACAATCTCTTGAGTGGTCCCAGCGGACTTGGTCAAGACTTTTCTGGTTTTACCAGTTTTGTTCCTGGCTTTGTGACTGGTTCTACCCGCACTCCTTACGTGAGTGCTGGAATTCAAACCACAGGAGTCACTGTGTCAGGTGCATTTACTGTGTTGTTGCCAGCTGAATTCAACACGGATCAATTACGAGTAGGCATGACTGTGCGAACTCAAGGTCTTGGAGTTGCCACTGGAGCAGTGATTGTGACCATAGGCGCAACAACTTTGGCAGGCACAGTGATCACTTTGAATCTGGCCAACAACGGCAATTATGATGGAGTTGTAACATTTCTTGCATTTCCAATTCCTAAACTCTATGTTCCAGCCATTCCTCTTTCTACAAGTCAAATGTTGTCAGGCGACACTTTTGAATTTACATTTGCAACTCCTCAAGCCCAACCACCATTTGTGCCTGGTCAAGGCATTAATATTAGTGGTGTTAGTGATCCTTTTTATGATGGTGATTACAACCCTATAGGTGTGGTCAGTTGCACCACAACTCAAGTTATTACCAGAACTTCAGAGTCTTATTCTATAGCGCCACCTAGTTCTGGTGGCGCAGTGAGTTATAGTTTTACCAGACCCAACAGTTATAAATCTAGTTTTGACATGAGTACTGACTGCAATAGCAAGGTAGTGGTCACTGGTGGCACTGATCGTGTGTTTGTGGCAGGACAATTGCTGAACAACATCAGTTACACAGCCACTACACCAAGTGACCTATACTACACAGCCAAGATCACAAGATATCGCGGTGAACCCAATACCAATCTTGTGAACCCAGGTTTTGTTTTTCAAGTTGATGAAACTGTGGCCAGTATTGAATATGAATTTCTGGCTCTAAACGGCACTGACACTTTGCCTGTGGTTGACACAGTGTTCAGCACTCTAGTGGATGCTGACATTGCACCAGGATACTATTGGTATATTCTAGACATCAATTTCTACAGAACATCAGGCGATATTGAAGTTACCACATGTGAATTAGCCCAACGCAGTTTTACCGCACAAGTGGTCAAGCAGTAAATATACAACAAGGTAAAAAGATGGCAAATAAATTACAACCAATATCACCTCAACAACTGGCCCAACTGGCTCGAATGGGACGCAATGGCGACACCATGATAGCACACATCAATCCTCGCGAAGCTGCTATGTTAAAACGCATGGGCGGTTCCGGCAAAATCAATCCTGCCACGGGCTTGATAGAGTATGCTTTTGGAGACGACTCATGGGGTTTTGTCAATCGTGATGGCGGCGATGGCGGCTTTGAATATGAATATGATTTTGGTGGTGACTTTGGTGGTGGCAGTGATTATTATGACTATGGTGGCGGAATGTATGGCGACCTTGGCAGTGGATTCAACAATGTGAATGACCCGTATGGTCAGAATGATGGATCTATCTATACACCAGTTGACACCTACGTGCCACCTGCTGATGTGTATGTGCCACCCACATATGATTACACTGTGGACGAAACAGGCAATTACAACTATACAACTCCGCCACAGGACACGTATGTTGCTCCAGTTGATACCTATGTGCCACCACAAGACACTTATGTTGCTCCTGTAGATACCTATGTTGCTCCTGTAGATACCTATGTGCCACCTGTGGTTGATTACACCGTGGACGAAACAGGCAACTACAACTATGTTGCTCCATATGTGCCACCACAAGACACCTACAGCACGCCTATTGATACAACTAATACAGCAACTCCAGTGGTCACAACACCAGTAGTAGATCCCAATGCCTACAACTTGGACGGTACATATGACTTCCGTGGTGATGGAGATACAATGACTGGCAATATAACCGGCTTAACTCCCACCACAGGTGATACCATTACAGACACCACAGGACTTGACACCGGTCCGGTAATACCTACAGATACAAACACAGGTGGCATTACTCTGGATGAGATAGCTGGATTAGATACCACAGGCACAGGCACAACAGGTGCAGTAATACCAACTGACCTAGTGAACACAGACTTTACAGATGCTGCCAACAGTGGTTATACACAAGCTCAATTGGACACAGTGGCTGACTTTTCTACCAAAATTGATCAGATCAACAGTCAGCCCGGCGTACAAGTAGCATTTGCTCCCTTGGTGTTGTTGGCAGACATAGTGGCACACGGCATTGTTATTGCCTTGGCAGCATTGTGGAATCCCACATCAGGATTAACACCTGATCAAGCAACTGCAGCCGCAAACCTAACAGTTAATTTATTAAACGATCCCAACATTGATGTAGATGCTTTCAACAAGGCCACAGGACAGAATGTTTCAGCAGATATGTTTAATGAATTGAAAATGTCAGCCGCTGATCCTTCATTAGAACAAGAAGTTGCTACAATTGTTATTACTGCTGACAGACCCAAAACCACAGTTACAGATACCAATATTGTACTTGATGATAAAACACCAGTTGTAATAGGTGATGGATACACACCACCTGGCGGTGTAGTTGTTCCAGATGGCGGAGGTGGTGGTGAAACAGGAGCATCAAGTGCTGTGGGAGCATCCAGTGCTGTGGGAGCATCCAGTGCTGTGGGAGCATCCAGTGCTGCTTCAGGACCAACTAGCACACAAAGTACTGGTTACACTTATGCACAAAACGGTAACGGTGTGGATGCGTACTATGAGGCCATTAGAGCATTCATGGCTGGCAATCCTACACCACAACAAATTACAGAAGCCATGGCCACATATGGTGTGAGTCAAGCAGACATTGATGCTGCACTAAAATTGGTCACAGGTGCTGCTTCAGGTGCAACGTCAGCTGCCACAGGAGCAACAGGTGCAGCAACAGGAGCAACAGGAGCTGCTACAGGAGCAACAGGTGCAGCAACAGGTGCAACAGGCATTATAGGACCAGTTGTGCCAGATAATGATGGTGCAACAGGAGCAGCAACAGGAGCAACAGGAGCAGCAACAGGTGCAACATCAGCTGCTTCAGGCGCAACATCAGCAGCCACAGGCGCAACATCAGCAGCCACAGGAGCAACTGGCACAGGTGCCACTGGTGTAGGTGCCACAGGCACAGGAGCAACTGGCGTAGGTGCCACAGGCACAGGCGCAACTGGTGTAGGCGCTACAGGCACAGGCGCTACAGGCGCAACAACAGGCGCAACTGGTGTAGTAGGAGCAACAGGCACAGGCACAACAGGTGCTGCATCAGGAGCAACAGGCGCAGCTTCAGGTGCAAGCGGAGCAGCTTCAGGCGCAAGCGGAGCAGCAAGTGGCGCATCAGGAGCAGCTTCAGGTGCAAGTGGCGCAGCAAGTGGCGCAAGTGGCGCAGCAAGTGGCGCAAGCGGAGCAGCTTCAGGTGCAAGTGGCGCAGCAAGTGGCGCAAGCGGAGCAAGCGGAGCATCAGGAGCATCAGGAGCCAGCGGCGCAAGCGAAGCTGCTTCTGGAGCCAGCGGAGCGTCAGGTAGTTCAGGTGCCAGTGGTAGTTCTGGATCTACAGGTGCTACAGCAGCTACAGGTGCCACAGGCACAACAGGTGCTACAGGCACAACAGGTGCCACAGCGGCCACAGGAGCCACAAGCATCAAGAGAACACTCACACGAGGTGGCCTAAATCCTGGCTTGATAGCACCCACACCATTCTACCGCACAACAGATCCTGCACAAAGCAAGTTCAGCTATGGAATGAAAGGCTATCAGGAAGGACCCACATTCAACGCACAAGCGTACAATCAAGCGCCTGGTGCAGACACTCCATATGGACTACAGCAACTGGCTCGACCGCTTACACAAGCACAAATTGCTGACCTGATTGCTGGTCGTCCCATACGTCAAGACACTGTGGCACCTGCCACAAGAACGGAAGCATACAATCCTGCCAGCATGATCACACCCAATGCCAACAATGTGTATCAGTTGCCCACTATTACAGCAACAGGACCAGTCGCACCTACTACAATGGGTTCTGTCTCAACAAATCAACGCTATGCTGAAGTCACTAGACAACTGGGCGCAGACTGGTTTAATCGTCAACAGGCAGCGGCTGCCGCTGGAGATTATGAAACATACTACGCAATACAACGACAAGTTGATGCCATACTGAATCCCACAGTGGATCAGCCTTGATTAAGGCTTAAAAACATGATCGCACTAAATATTATATCAGAAGGAAACACACCATGAGTTTCGGAAAATCAAGTTCAACAACAACGCCCACGCTCACCGAAGAGCAAAAGGCCCAGATCAAAGCACAGACAGATTTCTTTACAGGAACTATTGCGCCCACCTACACAGGCGCTGTGACTGGTGCCACTGATGTTTACAATCAAAACATAGGCGGAGTTACCAATGCTGCACAAAACCTTGCTGGCACAGCACAACAAGCACAGCAAAGTCTGGGTGAAACAGGTGAATCAGCCCTGCGTACAGGCATCAGTGGCTTGCAGAGTCTGTTTACTCCTGACTATGAACGCAATCAGATTCAGTCAGCATTGGCTCCTGCACAAGCACAGTATCAACAGAACTTGGCACAGCAACAGGCACAGTTTGGTGGTGCAGGCAATCTAGGTTCTGCTCGTCAAGCACTAGCAGGACAACAACTGGCAGGATCTAATGCTGCCTTACAAGCCAAAACAGCCGCAGACATACAGGCACAAGTGGCTGGTCAGCGCATGGGTGCTGCATCAACACTGGCAGGTCTGGGTCAAGGTGGCATTGGTCAAGCCCTGGGTGCTGCTGGACAACAAGTGTCAGCATCAATGACACCACAACAGTTGTATAACCAGTATGCCAGTGTGATCTTTGGCACACCTAGTGCCAGTTATAATCCAGACTTCCGTGGCACAATTGGTGGCACCACAACAGGTAGTAAATTTGATACCGGCGATATGACCCGCTTTATGAAAGGGTTCTAATATGGCTTACGAATATGATCAACTGGGCAATGTGATTGGCGAGTACGAGTCTGAAGAAGAACGCAGACGTCGTGAAGCAGCCAATCAGCCTGTAAAACAAACAACTGTATACAATCCAGATGGCACACAAGAGGTCACAATCAAGGGCACGCCTGAAGCATTGAGCCCTGTAAATCCCAACACACCCACACTCACTGCTCCTGGTGATGCCACATACAATCGTATGTTGCAGGTGGAAAGTGGCAATAGAGATTATTTGCCAAACGGACAACCTGTTGTCAGTCCCAAGGGTGCTATGTTTGCTGGACAAGTAATGCCGTCAACAGCAGCACAACCAGGATATGGCATCAGACCAGCGGCTGCACAAACACCCGAAGAATACAATCGTGTGGGTCGAGAATACTATCAAGCCATGCTGAAAAAGTTTGGTGGCAACACACAAGCAGCGGCAGCTGCTTACAATGCAGGTCCAGGCCGTGTGCAACAAAACATGCAGGCCAATCAGGGTCAAATGAACACGCAACAACTGCCACGTGAAACACAAGGTTATTTGCAAAAGATTGGTCAAGCAGTTGGCAACATGATCCCTAGTGCGCAAGCTGGCACATTACCTGCTGCTCCTGTAGCACCTACTCCTCCAAGCGCATTCCAAGGTCAAACTGATGAATTTGGTGGCATGGAGTCACCACGGGCACCCAGTTCATATGTGATGGGCACACAGACGGGCAATCAAGGCATACGCATACCAGGTTTGACACCTGTAGGACAAATGCCTGCACCACAGGATTCAACCACACAGGCAATCACACGCTATCAACAGATTCAGGACAATCCGCAAGAGCTGATGAAAAT
>Ga0209444_10001804_pt1 | contig 11776 bp, 8 predicted proteins | sample LauGreFaBDMM15DN_2_FD_188215 | JGI IMG/M metagenome (GOLD analysis project Ga0209444, IMG submission 188215) | Freshwater lake microbial communities from Lake Michigan, USA - Fa13.BD.MM15.DN (SPAdes) (version 2) | ecosystem: Environmental > Aquatic > Freshwater > Lake | place: Lake Michigan, USA...
TTATTCGGCCAGCCTATTCACTTTTCCGATTCCTTTTTGATCCGTTGGACAAAATCAAACGTGCGCCTCTTTTCTAAAAAAAACTCAAACTGTTTGAGCTGAACTGCTTTTTCGCAAAGCCCCTTTTTGAAAAATATTTTCGGCTGAATTAAGTTCTATTTTAGGTTCATTTATTGAACCTTCTCGGTCGGGTTCTCGGTAAAATCGCAGTCGAAGTCTCGGTCTAGAATGACATTTTCTAGCCCGAATCAGCATTTTTATACTTGGAACAGTGCCTATATCCCCTTCGAAAACGGTTTCAGGTGCTGATATTCGCCTGTGAATGGTCAGATAGAAGCGGAAAAGGTGTCTTTGTGCTCGCAGCATGCTGCGAGTACACAGGGAAGGGGGGAGACGTAGGGTCGGGGGTAGGGATTTCCCAATTTAAGTTCTGCAGGCATCTTTTTCCTCCATGGAGATGTGTCTTTTGTGCAAAGTCGACTTTGTGATGGCAACCGGGGATTCTTGGTTTTCGGGTGAGCTTGGCTAAAATAAATCCATGGCGAGCGTCGGATGATCCGGACTTTACAAAAACGCATCAGCTGGTGGGCGGTGGTCTTGCTCACCAGCACTACCAGTGTCTCCGTTATTGTCGAAGCGCTATCGGCTGCCCCGCTTACTTTCACGATTCGGAAGTTCACCGCTGATCCAGCTCTGATCTCCTTTATTGGAAGTATCAATTTGGCTTTTAGTTTTCTTGTTGCGCCGTACTTGAGCTGGAAAAGCGACAGAATTTGGACCCGCTGGGGGCGTCGGAAGCCCTTTTTGATTGGGGGTTGGTCAATCCTCGTCCTTGCCCTTTTGGCCTGTCCTTTGGCTCCTTCCCTTTGGGTGCTGATCCTCTGTGTGGGTATCTGGCAAGTTGCCAATGATGCAGGATACGGAGCCGTTTGGAGCCCTCTTCTTTATGAGGTGGTCCCTATTTCCCAACGTGGCCGGGCCGTCGTGATTAAACGTTGCATGAGTACAGGGGCATTAGTTGCCTTCAATGCAATTCTACTGGCAAGATTTGATGACATTTATCACCTCCGTCTGCCTTTCTGTCCATTCGACTGCATCATCACTGGTGAGCAGACAATCTACTGGGTCACCGCTTTCTTGGTTTTTATGTCTGTCTTTAACATTGGGCTCTTGGTTTCCGAAACAAAGGGCAAAGATCATTCTCCAGATTCGAAGGGGGGCCCTTTTGTTTTTCTTCGCTCTCTGCTGTGGAGCCGTCAGTGGCTGATGATCTATGCTCTTGTTTTCTGCTCGGTCAGTCTTTCCGCCAGTCTTGGGCAGTTGGCCCCTTTATTGGTAACCGAACAGTTTGGCTACAGCAAAAAAGTCTTTGCGGATTTACAAACATGGCAACTTTTGACCGTTGTTTTTGCCGCCTTACCAATCGCGGGTTGGCTGGCCGATCGCGTTGATCGATTCCGGGTTTTTCAAATCGGGCTAATCCTTTCGGCTCTACACTCGTTGTTTTTTTGGATCTGGATTGAATTGGGCCACGGGCTTGGCTCTCCATCCGTGTGGGTCTTATTCATCTTTTTCATGAGCAACGCTTTGATTGATACCGTGGCTGGCTTGGCGATCGAGCCGTACTATTATGATCTTACTCCCCCAGACAAGATGGGTTCGATGAATGCGGGATTTCTCATTATTTCCAATTTATTGCGAATGCTGCTGATGATGGCTGTGGGCTTGTGGGTGAAGCTTTTTTCCGGCTGGACCAGCGAGCCTGGAGAAATCCGCTACTCCAGCGGTTATCTTTTTGTTTTTTTGGTAGGATTGGGAGGGGTAGGTTTGAGCCTGCTTTTTGCTCGGGAAAGGGCCAAAGGCCGCATACGAGACTATGGAACTCCCCCCTGATAGCTTTTTGTCCAGTATTCTAGTCCGCCCAACCTACTCTTTTTTGTCCTGACTAGGGTGGCTCAGATAGAGTTATGAGAGTGGTCACTGTGAGTCACCGATTTGCGTTCCAGGGTAGAGGCAAGGGTTTCACCTTGATTGAGTTGCTTGTTGTGGTTTCCGTTATCGGTCTATTGGCTGGGTTGGCTCTTCCAGCGATTTCGGGGGGGCTGAAGAAGGCCCGTGAAGCGCGTTGCATGTCGAATCTGAAACAATTGGGAATCGCGTGGTTAAGATTTGCCAATGACAATGGAGGACGTTTGCCATCCCTCGGATGGGGAAACGATACCGCAAACTGGCCCAATCCGGGGATTCGGGAGTATGTCGGTTTGCCGTCGACCTTGGCTGGCGATCCTTGGCAAAGGGAAACCTGCTTTACCTGTCCGGTCTTGCAGGCAGACAAAAAGACCAGCACCCGAGAAACCTTTTGGCGAACCTACAGCGTCAATAAGTATGCGTCCGAAAATTATGGAACTCCTAGCGACGCTTACAAAAGGTACCTCAACCGGATCCAACGACCCTCCCTTTTTGCGCTCGCCATGGATGGGGGCTACGACCCGTCTCGTCCAGCCAATGACCAATATACCAAGAGCGTAAGTAACGATGATGGAGGCAAGTACCTGCCCCAAATTCAAAGCCCGCATCAGGGTTTCACCCATGTCCTTTTTGCGGACGGTCATGTGGGCAAGGTCAACCGAGAGCAGATAGACGACAAAGTGCAGCCCTCAGGCAACTCCTCCGTGTTTTGGCGGGATCCCTGAAATTCTGAAGAGTGCTAAGTTGAGGGAAGAGCTAGGACTTTTTTGATCAACCGGATCAGGCTGGAAACCGATTCATCTGAGGCGCGTGACTTCTTTAATGCATAGAGTGACGTCCCAAGAAAAAAAACCTCCCCGGAACCCGTCGCCTGTCGGGTGAGAAAAGCAACCGGTTTTCCAGTGGAGTCTGTGGCTTCAATCAGAACCTGAGCCTGAGGCAGGGGATCCGCGACCGGATTGTTGGCGCCCAACCAAGCTGGGTCAGGTTCGCGGGTGGAAAGCTCACCCCCCCAGGCCTTGCCAGCTGTGGTCCAGTGCAGGGAAGTAGATCCTTTCAGATCCGGATACATCCGGATCCCCGTCAAAAGAGATCCGAATCCAAGTTCCCGCTTGGGAGAGACTGTGGAGATGCCATATCGGCAAAAGAGAATTCTACCCCCTTTTTGGACATAATCTTCGGCCAGCTTCCACTGGGCTATAGTCCAGCCTCCACTTGCGGAAATTGCGGTCTCGTCCCTTTCCACAAAAACAACACTTTGAAATGCATTGAGATCCTCGTTCGGCAGTACTTGGTGCACGAAGGTTTTCCCTGTCCCACTTTCGGGTGAAAGAATACGGGTAAGGAATTCAGTAGCCGCGGGCTCGGGACCGCAAATGGCAAGGTTTGGCTTTTTGACTTGGCCCCACAGAGAGGAGGTCACGCCTAGTAGGGCAAAAGCTAGAGTCCAGATTTTCACGGTTGCGTAGGAGCTTTATACTTTGTCATAAAACTGGCTTCGCGGTGAAGCAAATAGCTACAGCCAATCGCAAAAAAGTAGTCGGGATGATCGTGCAGGCTTTGCAGAAATTTATTTCGATCCTCGATCACTCGGCGAGCTTGGGCTGGGTCCGCTTTTTCATCCCGATACATGGAAAACACCCTCCGTTGCTGCTCCGCATACTCCAGCCCTTGCATGAGAAACTCCACCCTGCGAAGTGCTTCGGGCTCAGACTGGGCTTTTTCGCGAGCTTGGTTCAAGGGACGGCGCAGTTTCTCCAAGACCTCCTCCGTGTAAAAATCAGGAATCTTTTGGAAAAAGAGATCCCGAGATGTTTGGCTCGATTCCATAATTTCCTCGTCTCGAATTCCCTGCTCAATGGTATCCGCGATCCCCGCGGCTATCCCATCGGTGACTTTTTCCAACTCGTCGAAGTAGGCCCGAACTGAACTGGCCGCCGATCCGAATCCAGCACGGCAGTAATCCTCAATCACCTGATTTGCGTCCAAGGAGGGATCCCAGAGAATCCGACTGAGTACATAGTAGTTCAAACCTTGGGTCGACCAGTGGTGAAGGACCGAGTCAAAATCGGTGCCAATCAAACCGGTTTCGTAGCATCGGCGGAAATCGGAAGTTAATCGTCGGGCGTAGTTCAGCGGCATGGCATGGCCCTGATGGAATAGATTCGGGCGAAGGATCAGATTCTTGGTTTTTGTGGCCCAGCCGTCCCAGCTCTCTCGATCTCGCCGAAGCGTTCTGTCGTCCAGATACACTAACCCCACAAAGGCTACGACAACGTTGTCAGGCAAGATCACCTGCATGGGCGGGCGTCGATAGTAGCTGTAAGCGCTGACCCCGACCATGGCGGCTGGATTCTGGCGTGCCACTTCTTCCGCTACGGCCCGGTAGAAGGTGCACAGGCGGTCTGAGAAGGAAGGATAGGAGGCTTCCAAGGGAACGCCCCCAACTCGATAAGGGAACGTAATTATGGGAGCATTGGGTGGATCTAACCGGCGGGACATTTCAGACATGTCGAAAAAGTTTTCTCCGCTTCCATCGTTCGGGCTGATTGAGGCGGCGGTTAATTCAGGTTCGTCTGCGAGTTGTTTCAGAACCATGGCAGCGGCTGCTTGGACCACGCCAGGATCAGCATAGCAGAGCTGCTCTCGGACGGGGCGCTGCGTGCGCAGGCCAGTAGGTTGAAGGGCAAACCATTCGGGGTGCGATGCGAAGTACTTCTCGTACCATCCATCGAAGGCATGGGTGCAACGGAGAGAAACGCTCGAGCCCAAGCGCATTCGGGTAAACCAAGGATACGTTTCCGGAAAGCGAGCCAACTGCGTTTGTACGGAACGATTCATCAGGCTCAGGCTCTGGGTGATTCGTTTGGCAATCGTTCCCTTAGGCTCGAGGGTTTCCGCGCCCAGAACGGAGGCGTCGACCGACTCAGGTTGATGGAATCTTTTGCCACCGCCCCCTAGGTTTCTCATCCTTCGCATGGCAACCGCCGGGGCGTCTGTTTCATCCATGGGGCTGACGCTAAAATCGGGTTGTCGAGGGTAGACCGATCCAAGCTCTCCCGGCCAAAGCCAGCGAACTCCGGCATGACGTTCGAGAAAGGAGCTGACCGCAAACTCAGGGCCCAGCAAGGCAATGCCACGGGCGGATTTTTCTGAGCCCAGCAAAAACACGACATTTTTTCTGGTCAGCAGCCGGGTTCCCTCAGACGGAAGATCTTTTCCTGAAATGCCTGCCTCTTCGCCCAATTGGGTTTCCCCGACGACTAGGAGTGTAGGGCGATCATTTTGCGGTGATTTCCATGTGCCATCCTCTTGGCGGGCCCATCGACCTTGATCTTCCTTTTCCACGGGGAAAGTACCGCCCGTTATTTTTGCCAAGGCGGCCGATAGCTCCTTGGCCGCTTTTTGTGTGGAGGCACTGGCTTTGGTCGAAATGAGAATCGTGGCCCGAGCTTTGCCTTTCTCGGACAAGAGGAGGCGGGGACCTTCGCTTGTTTGTTTCCGAAGAGTCGGTGATGCTTGCCGTTGAACTGGTGCCGGGCGGTAGGTTGTCTCAGGGGCGGGTTTTCCCAAGGGTTCCAACTTCCACGCCTCCCGCTTGCTGGGCTTCTTTTTCAGAAGGGGGGCGGAGAGCATGGCCCGACCTGCAAGGGATCCCAAGGGAATCAAGCCGGTGGACTGTTGAAAACGGGTCACCTCTTGTCCCAGAAAATAGACACAACCTTTTCCCACTTGGTTAGAGGTAAAGATCGCTTGTTGGCCATTTCCAACCAGTTCCGTGGCTGTCGTCAGACCGGTGAGGCCATACCCACCCTGACACCAAGGGTAGTTGATTCCTTTCACCTCCTGAGTAAGTGGAGAATCGGTAGCTACTCGGGTAGCCCCAGTATTGCTAGTGGCTTTCGTTGCCCCCAACAAGGCTGTCAACCGTGAGAAGCGGGTGCCCTGAGGATCTAGGAGAACAGGAGATGGCCCAAGAAAAATCAGGGTCCCACCTGCTTGGACCCAATCGCTGGCTTGGGTCACCTGTTTCTCCGTCCAAGGTTTCGGGTTCTTTTTGTCGAGACCGGCAACGACCACCACGGCTGCCAGCCCAAACTGTCCGGGGTCCGGATCCACCTCTTGGATCTCAAAGTCCACATCATGGGATGCATCAGGGGGGGTTAGGTAGGCAGCGGCGAGGTAATGGGCGTCGCGCATTCCGGGGGATTTACCCAGAAAAAGAACGCCACCCTCGGAAGCTCCATGCGAGGAGCTGCCAAGGACAAGCAATCCGAAGCACCAAAGACAAACATCGAGGCTTACGGTTTTAAAAAGTTTTTTCATATTGTTTGGATGTTGGCTGGGGGTTGTAGGAGTACATGAAACGCATTCCGAACAGGGGCTCTCTCATCTTTTAGAAATTCTTGGGCCGAAGAACGGGGAGGGAGCCCTGCGGCCTTTTCGGCGCATGCCGCTGACCAGTGCAGTTGCCACATAAAATCCTCCCTGACTTGTGGGTACCAGATTTTTTCCGAATTCATTGCAGTGGGGACCTGGCCGGAAAAATTTCTTTGTGGGGAAGCCTGTCTGCCGGGGGGGTCCGAGGCGAGTAAGCGATCGATCAATTCGGGAATTTCCCGCTGAGCCAAGCTGAGTGTATCGGGATGCTTGGCCAAAGCAGCTGAGGTCAACAGCAGAGATGTACGGGCCTCGAGAGGTAGTTCAGGATCCCGTGCCAAAGCCTGGAGAGTTGGCCAAGCGCGGGCATCTGGGCAACGCCGTAAAAGCACCAACGCCACAAGCCAGTTAGGGGCAAAGCGCACACTCTTTTCGGGGCTGCGTCCTTGGGCCTCATCCTCAGCTGTGAATCCGTATTCCCTAGTCTCGATCGACTTCAACAGACGGGGCACCGCCCGGCGATCGGACCACATCGACAGGATGCATGCACATCTCCACACGAGAGAGGGGTCGGCGGAGTTCAGTCGATCGAGGACATCGGGCAGCAGATCCTTCCCATATCGATAAATCTGGTACATGGCCGGGCCATAACCTGCATCCAGTTTGGACAAAAGTTCCTTTACGGAAGAGGAGGCAGACGAATCCCTCCCTTGGATCGCGGTATAACCGAAAGCCCCTTCCGCCGGCTCAACTTCCTCCAAGGCGCCTGTTTGGCTGAGGATCTTTTGTAGTTCTCGGATCGGAACTTCCTGGTTCACGCAGCCCCGGCGGATGGAGAGAACGGCCGAAACGCCCGCCGCCTCTCCCAGCCTTTGCATGTCCCGCTGCATCCGCATGGAGTGATGAGCATCCGGCGTGCAACCCGCCGCCCGGCATGCCACCCAAACGTTGTCCAGATCTCTTGGAACGATCATGCCGTAGGGAATGTCACTCGCTGTCCTCTCCCTCCAGTTTCTGCAGGCCCAGATCCAAAAGACTGCCCCCTCGTCCTCAAATTGAAAATCGGTATGATGATTATCATAGTGACATCCCGTCAGGCCGATACGGTCGGGGAATTTCCTCCTTTCAAGCAGATCGTCCAATTGGAGGGTCGCAATTGTCTCCACGTGGCGGCCCTCACGAATTCCGAGGGCAGGAGCGAGATACGTTGGGCGCTCATCCTCAGTAAACAGACTCTGATCGTACTGAAGGATGCCCGTCGTTCGCGCGCGGCTCAGATCTTCCGGGGAGGAGGAGTCGACGAAACCGGAGTCATAATTCACGATCCGATGGAATAACCGTCCGTTTTTCGGGCGGAACCTTCCAGAGGATTGCGTATAGGCGAGGGGGAGGCCGTCTTTTCGTGAGACCGGGCGAAGCGAGGCGCCTGCCAACGCACAAAGATCTCCGTCCCCGGTGGAATCAATCCAAGCGTCTGAGCGGACATGGGTCTCGGACTCCCGGTTAAGGAAGTGGACGCTTTGCAGTTTGCGACCACGGGTTTCGGCACGACTGAGAAAGCTACCAAAAAAGGTGTTTACCCCTGCCTCGGCAAGCATGAGCTCCAAAATGGTCGCCTTGGCTACCGGGTGAAATCCAGCAATCTGATCTTGGGAACCGTAATGAATTTGAATATCACGGATCCTTTGGTCCACTTCGTTTTGCAATCCCCCGGGAACTCCAAAATAGTAGAGGTGGATTCCCCCTGCGGTACCTACCCCGCCAGGGAAGGGCAGGGAGTCGAAGGCACAAACTTTGGCCCCTTGTCGTGCAGCGGCCAAGGCGGCTAATGCACCCGCCGTGCCCACTCCCGCTACTGTGACTTCGGTCGAAATTGGGCGATCGGCTTTTCTCTTCCATGTGGCCGGGGGCAAATTCGAAGTGTTCGCCAGGGATACCTTTTGAACAAGGCGGCTGGCCTGAAGCCCAAGATCAAAACGCCCCGCTAGGCTACGTGGGGGGGACGAGCATCGACCAGGGCAGGCTGACGCACAATTATTTGGTAGGGCAAGGCCGGGGGAGAAAGGGGCGTAGTTTATCAAGGGAGAAAAACTGACATGGCTCACCACCGCTCCTTTTGAAAAAGTGCCCATTGCCGTCCGAAGAAGAGGAAGGGCTCGCAACCATGTTGCGCGGTGGGTATTCGCCTGTGGCAAATCTTCCCGCAGACAGAAAGCCCGTTCATTGGCCCAACCAGAATCGATTTCCTGCACTTGAGCCCCTGGACCTAGTAGAAGTTTTTCACCCAAAATGGGGCCGGTTCCCCACGATTCGCGACGGAGAAATAGATATGAACTTCTTGTCCGGAGTTCGGGCGAAGTTCCGGGTGTCAAAAGGGAGATAAGTTCTCCCGTGTCGGTGGCATCAATCCATCGGTGCCCTCGGATTTCGTGGCGCCCTTGTTTCGAGACCACCCCGATCGAGCGGACTCCGATCTCGTCGACTCGTGCCGATTCCAGCCAGAGATAAAAGAGAACTCGAATCCCACGGTCTCGGCAGATTTTATGCGCAAAAACCTCGCCTAGGGCTCCCTCCATTCCTGTTTTCATTTTCGGTGTTTGGGTCGAGATCAAGTTGGACCAGGTTTCATAAAGGGGATCCCGACATGTGCCCTCACGGGGTGCAAAGCCCCAAGACGTTTCAGAAAGCAGAACTCCTGAACTCTCGATCCAAAGTACTTTGAGACCTGCGGATTGACCGCTCAGGGAGGCGGCCAGACCCGAGTATCCCCCACCCCAAACAACCAGATCCCACGGCTTCTCCGCACCAAATTCAGTTTTCAATGGTTCGCTCCTGCTTCTGGCTCTCCATCCGATTGGTGGATTGGACGATCCAAAGTAGGGGCGTGCCCCCAGAATCGCCGGTATAAACGGGAAAAATAAAATGCATCCCGGTAGCCCACTGCGGCCGCCACCTCCTTCACGCGCATCGCGGTCTCATGCTGATAGTAGCGGGCGGCCCGCATGCGGAGGCGGATGAGGTAGTTTCCCGGGGTAACTCCGGTTGTACGACGAAAAAGCGACCTGAAATATTTGGGGTGTAAGCAAGCGGTTTTCGCCAGCCCACGAAGGACGTTGCCTTCCGAAAAGTGGGTTCGCATGTGCTGAACTGCAAGTTGGACTCCCTGCTCCCCGCAACTAAGAGGTCGGGTATTGAGTCGGGGAGCATGATCGGGAACCGTGGCATCTCGAAGAAATCGGCCGAGAAGTGCTTTGAGTTCACCCTCGGCAACTTGGGCGTCGGCGGAATGGCCACTCTTCAGCCGGCGTCCCATTCGCTCCATGGCCTCGATTTCCAGCTTTGGATTATCCAATTTTCGATAAATGGGTGTGGCGAGATCGTGGAGGTGAGCCCCGGAGGAGCTAAAGCGGCACCAAGCCAGCGAGACGAAGCCTGGCTTTCGAGTAATTTTCCAACTGCGACGAATCCAAGCCGGCAAGAGAATCATCAGCCCTGGGCCTGCCGTCAAAGTGAAATCATCCAAACGAAACTCCACGCGGCCCCTTCGAATCAGAACCAAGCGGGGCTCACTCGGAATGCTTTCCTCGAGTTCAAAAGGGAAGCGCCGAAACTTCATTTCCGACACCGTGACAATCAGTCTTGTGATCAACAGCTGATCCAGAATCTCCAGGGGATCCGCTCGGACGGGGGATCGCATCTCCAACCTTGGAATCTTGAGGATGGATCGGGGTCGGATCACAATCTTTAAACGAGCTCTGTTAAGCGAAGAGCCTTTGGACTCAGTTCCACCAACTGCCCAATGCGAACGGGGGCATGGGTTCGCATGGACTCGTTCGCGGCCACACCGACAAGGATCGAGGCCGCTCCCTGCTCATGGCCAGCCGAACGAGCCCAGGGATCGGCAGGAGGGGAGAGAGAAAAAATTTGTTCCTGAAGCAGGGGATCCCCCCCACCATGGCCCCCTTCAGAAAACGGAATCTGCACCTCATAAGGATCTTGAAAGTGTGGAAACACCTTCAGTTCTGCTTTCCAAGATCCGTGCTCGTCCACCAAACTTTTTGAGCCAGCTCCTTGGATGATGTGGGCGCCATGAAATTCACGATATTCAACCCGTCCCCGATCGCAGGTGAAAGTCGCCGTATAACCTTCGTAAGGGCTAAATGCATTGAGCGAGTAGTTCAATAATGTGTCATCCCGGTAGCGGACCAAAACGCTCATCACATCCTCGATCGTAATGCCGGGCCGAAAGACATTCTGGTCTCTTAGGTATCCTGTTTCCTTTTCGGCCTTCCAATAAATTCCCTGCTCCATTTCTGGGTCGGTTAACTTGGGGTCGTCTAAGCGGTAGGCAAATGGGTCCTGCCCGTTTTCTCTGCCAGTATACCTAGAAAAGCCGGTCCATTTTTGATCGCCCCGTTGCAAGGCATTGGCCTCGCCATAGAAGGCCAGATTTCCGAAGGCAGATACTTCATTCGGAATTGAATCGATCCACCAATTCACCAGATCAAAATGGTGGGTGGATTTGTGGACCAAGAGACCTCCCGAACACTCCTTTTGGGAGTGCCAGCGGCGGAAGTAGTCCGCCCCGTGTCGGGTATTGAGGAGATATTCCAAGTGGACCAATCGGACGCGGCCCATCGTTCCGCCGGACAAAAACTTTTTCACCTCGGTGGCGCCCGCGCCCCATCGATAATTGAAGGTGACACGGACGTGGCGCCCGGTTTCCTGAACGGCTTGTAAAATACGGCGACACTTGGGGGCATCAACGGTCATCGGTTTTTCCGTCACCACATCACAACCCGCATGGAGGGCGGCGACGATAAATTCGTCATGGGTAGAATCCATGGTGGTGACCACCACCACATCTGGGCGGGTCTCTTGAAGCATCATGGAAAACTGTTCGGCCCGGTAGAATGGGGGCGGGGGTAGGTTGAATTTTTTCTGTAAACGGTCTCGGTGCCAGTCAGCACGGGTTTGGCTTAGGTCACATAAGGCCACCACTTGGGCCTGATCTCGGTACTTGGAGGCAGCCGGATCAAGAAACATCCGCACCCGGTTGCCGGTGCCCACAAAAGCATACCTTTTTGGCTTCAACGGGGTGTTTTCCTTTTTAGAATGGGGGTCAGCTCTTGCATCATCGCCTCGGCGTACATCCGATGACCCAACGCCGTCAAATGGACACCGTCTTTTCGCAGGCCTTTGGCTCTCCATTTCGACAAACCTTGTTTCGTCAGCCGCCGATGCAGGTCGACTACGGGACAGCCTCTTTTTTTGGCGATTCTTCGGGTCATCTCATGGTAATCGCGAAGGTTAGCTCCCCGCGACTTACCGTTGGGCTGGCGTGGATCTGGGGTGCCGAGGGGATGATTGATCATCAGGATCGGCTCGCCCCGGGCCAGTTGAATTTGCCGCACGATTTCATTCAGGC
>Ga0209444_10001806_pt1 | contig 11768 bp, 8 predicted proteins | sample LauGreFaBDMM15DN_2_FD_188215 | JGI IMG/M metagenome (GOLD analysis project Ga0209444, IMG submission 188215) | Freshwater lake microbial communities from Lake Michigan, USA - Fa13.BD.MM15.DN (SPAdes) (version 2) | ecosystem: Environmental > Aquatic > Freshwater > Lake | place: Lake Michigan, USA...
GACCCAGGTTAGTTACGCTTCCCCCGCTCCCTATCCTTCAATCTCCCACTGCCGGAAGAAGGAATCCCGAATCCATTCCGACTCCTCCGCCGACACGGCCGACAGACCCAAGAAAGCCAAGGTTCAGACTTACCGACCTGCAGGAACAGGAACCCCTGCCGCCCCCTCCGCCTCCACGCCCCAAAAGGCCGAGCAAGACTCCCAAGAGGCCCGGGAAAACGGTCAAACTTAGGGCCGGCGCGACCGACCTTCCCGCCACATTGGACGCCTCACACCTTACCATCTGCATCGATATTGTGAAACTTGCCACCTATTGCGCGACGGCGGATAACGGAGCGTCTTCGACAGATGAGGACAAAGTCGTCGAGTCATGGATATGGGCCGCAGTCGAACATGTGTCCGCGGATGCGGACCTGGCATGGACTTATCATGACGACCTCCTTGCCGCGCATCAGGCGACACGGCTGGCCGGTAAGCAGAAGCTTGACACCGTGAAAGGGACCGCCGCATCGATCAAGACTGCGGCCGGCCGTAGTAAACTCCTCAACGCCACCGCCTGGCTTTGCGCCGAAGTCATCAAGGCCGATGAAAAACTGGACCCCGGCGAGGCGGCGATCTTCCAGACGGCGCTGACAGCGCTAGGCAAAGATAACTCGGACGACTTCAAGGACGTCGCCAAAGACCTGCTGCTTGGCGACAAAGAAGTCAAAGCGCTGATGTCTGAACTGCGCATCACCGACAAGACCCCCATCAGCCGGACAAACGATATACTCCTGGATGAGTTCAGCAAATGTAACGCCCGCATGCAGACGTGCGACGGCGCGGCCAAGGAAAAACTCCGGCAGCGACTCGTGCTCATAACATATCTGAGACACATGCTCCAGGAAATCGAAGCCCAGGAAGACTCCCGATGAACCACCCCTGCTTTGAATTAGCCTCACGGGCCCTCAGGGCTTGCATCATAACGCCTAGAGGCGTCCAGCCGTCCGCCGCGCAGAACGACCGGAAGGAAGACTCCAGGCGACTTGCCTCCTTTCTCGCAAAACGACATCTACGAGTCTGCCCCGAGCTCCTGCCTTCGGTTGAGCGGGCTACGCTAACCGCCTGCAGGAACCTCGGGCTCGAAAGACATCTGGTCCATGCCTACGTCTCTCCGGAGGTCGGACGCAATGCGCAGTGTCTAGTCGGGCAAGACAAACCGGTCCTCATCTTCGGGTCCGAACTGGTCACCTTGCTTAATGAAGCCGAGCTGACATCAGTCGTGGGACACGAGCTGGGGCACTTCTTGTTGCCCGAGCTCAACGTGCGGAGCGAGGACGAGAGCATTGATTCGAAGATTCTCTCACGGTACGGCGAGCTGACCATGGATCGCGTCGGACTGGTGGCGTGCAGAGACCGGATGGCGGCCTTAGGAGCAGAATTGAAGATCCACTCGGGTCTGGGCGCCCCCCACCTCAGGATCGATATCTCGGCCGCGCAACATGAGACCAGGGAGATCTTATCTGCCGATGGGGACCGAAGCCAGTGGCGTGCGGCGGCGAGCTCCAGCCACCCCCCTATGCCGCTCCGCATCCGTGCCCTCGAGCAGTTTGCCCTTTCCGACGCTTACCTTGGCCTAACCGGCGGAGCAGGTGGCACGAAAATCGCCCAGATCAATCATTACATACAGGAAGAACTCGAAGGGTCGATCGACCATCATTCTCACGACGCACTCAAGAGGCACGTCCTCATGTTCAAAGCGTGGCTTTTCTGCCTTTGCAGGATAGAAGGAAGGCCTGTCGAGCTTCATTTGCTCAATGCCGCAGGACCTCCGACCGACCATACTCAGCTCGATCAGGCATGGAGTTCGCTCCAGCACTTCGCATCGGATGAAAAACGGCGTCATGCGACCCTGAGGCTCCGTAATTCCTTGGAGAAGGCGCTCGAGGCCTCTCCTGCGCTGACCAATTCCACCGTGAAACGTATCAAGGACTCGGACGTTTTCGTGAACAATCTCCTTACCAGCATATTCCAAGATGAATGAACAAAACGACGCCGGCAAGAACGGCGAGCCATGGTATAAGTCAATCTGGCCCTTCGCCGGAAAGCCGAAGGATGACAACCAACCAGATGCGCCAAGAACGCCACGTCCGCCCAAGCGCCAAGGTCTCAACGTCTTCAATGATTTGAACGATAATCCTCCCCCCGCCACTCCTCGCGAAGCCGCACCGGCCTCCCTGCCGAAATACAAGGAGGAGCCTCCCAAACCCGTGCTGTCATCTCCTCCGGGAGAGTACGAGCTCGGACTTGGAACCTTGGGAAAGAGGATTGACTCCCTTACGGCCGAATCACGGAACCTCATCGAAGGCCTAAAATCAGCCAATAAATCCAGGGAAGACGCCCACGAGCTGCTCAAGAAAACCGTCAAGGACCTACAAGGCCAGAACGAGGCCAAGGATGACCTCATCAAGAGGATGCAACGACAGTCGGAGATGCGCGAAGCCTTCCCTGCCCTGAAAGTCATGGCGAAGCTGCGCAAGACGGTCGCCGAACTACAGGCCAGTTCCATCAAGCAATCCAAGGAAGAAATCCTGCAATGGATCGTGGACAGCATCGACGGGTCGTTCGCCGACCTTGACGTGAGCATGATCGAGCATGGCGAAGGCAAGCTGATCGACGCGATCCCTGGCGACCAGATGGAGACGCTCAGGTTCGAGGAGACAACCGACGCCTCGAAGGCCAACACCGTCGCCAAAGCCCTCACCCCGTGCTATTTATTAAAGAATGATTCCAAAATCATCGTGATTGCCAAGGCGCAGCTCATCGTCTTTAAGTTAACCAACCCACCCCAAATCCAAGAACCGTCATGTCCAAGTCAGGAAACGTCATCGGTATCGACCTCGGCACCACCACCACCCTCGTCGCCCGATTCAACGAGGCCGGAAAGCCCGAGATAACCACGAACTCAGAAGGCTCGCGCATCACCCCGTCGGTCATCCAGATCGAGGATAGTGGTGACGTGATTGTCGGTACGGAGGCGAAAAAATTCCTCGGCACCGGTATCCCTAACGTCTTCGCCGAATTCAAACGGGTCATTGGTGAGCCCGGAAAATCCTGGCAGGTCGGCGGCAAGGAGATCACGCCGGCGGACCTCAGCGCCTTGCTGCTCAAGAAAGTCGTCCAGGATTACGCCGCTCAGTTCGGTCAGCCCGATTCAATCGTGATCAGCTGGCCGGCCAACTTCCGCAACGAGCAGCGCGAGGCCACCAAGGCGGCCGCGGCCAAGGCGGGCCTCAAAGTTGAGTACTATATCGAGGAGCCCGTTGCCGCAGCCCTCTTCTACTCCACGCAGAACTCCCTGAACGGAAAATACCTGGTCTACGATTTCGGCGGCGGTACTTTTGACGTCACCCTGCTCGAAGCCCACGGCAAGGAGATCACGATCCTTTACCACGAAGGCGTGCAGCAACTCGGCGGCAAGGACCTCGATGATGCCCTCAATAAGCTGATCGGAGACAAGTTCACCACCAAGACCGGCGACGTCTTTGACCCGGTTGACTGTAATTTCACCAAGCTCGACACCGAAAGCGCCAAGCACACCCTGTCTACGCGGGATAAGACGGCCGTTCGCCTTGTCTCGGCCAAACATGGCATGGTGGCCATCGAACTCACCCGAGAAGAGTTCGAGTCGGCCATCTCCTCACTCATTTCTCAGGCTGAAATGGCCTGTGAGAACGTCCTTAAGTGCGGACAGACAGACCCGTCCAAGTACGTCAAGAAGTCCGAAGTCGTCGAAGTATTCATGGCGGGCGGAACCTCTCGTGTGCCCGCCACCCAGAAATCGATGGAACGTCTCTTTGGCAAGCCACCCAAGGTCATCGAACCTGATGCGGCGATCGCTCTCGGAGCTTCGGTCTACTCGGCGTTCAAGACGTCTGCCGGCGGGGTGCTGAACCCCTTGCAGCAGCAGGCCGTGAATGACGTCGAAGTAGACCTCATCGCGCCCCACTTCTTCGGCACCAGCGTGCTCGAGGACGACCATTCCGGCATGTATAACGACACGATCATCCGCAAGGGCAACAAGCTTCCCTGCAAGGAATCTCGCCAATACGGCATAGTTAGGGACAACCAAGACAACGTAAATTGCGACGTGACCCAGTCGGCCATCGAGGAGCGCAACACCGAGTATGTGACCAAGATTTGGGAAGGCAACCTGCCCCTTCCCGCCGGACTGAGCGCCGGCCATCCGATTTGCGTCACCTTCGCGTACGACATCAACGGCACGATGAACGTCAGCTTCAAGGAAGGTGAGTGCGGAGCCCGAGGCGGCAAGGAGGTCACTGTTGACCTACGGCCCGGTCACTGAGCGTGATGACTGCTAATTGCGGGATAATCTTCCTGATATGGCTCGGAGTAATCCTGATCATGGGCGTGTTCAACCTCCTCAAGAAGATCTTCTCATCTGGCAATACGCGACCAACCACCCTCCCGGGGCCTCCCACCGTAAGCCCTCCCCCTCGAAGCTCAGCTTCGCGCGATGAATTCCGAGAAATCGCCCGAGCTGTCAGCTCAGGACTGACTGTCGGGGTATATTGCGCCCTAGGAGACGGTCATCTGGATTCACGCGAGCTCAAGCTCATCCAGGAGCTGAAAGATAATCTGATCGACGCCGCTCCTGCCGACTCAAGGGCTAGGCTAAGGCCTCTCATGGATCAGGAGCTCGAGATAAGCATTCGCGGAGTCTCGGAAGACCGACTGCACCAGGCTTGCCAGCTGCACTCACACCTGCCCGACCACTTCAAAGGCATGACCATGCAGCTAGCCTTCAAGGTTGTCACCGCCGACGGAAGAGTCGACGACCGAGAGATGGCGTGCCTCCGCAAAGTGGCCGACCTGCTTTCCATCTCTGATGAAACTTTCCGCAGATTGGAATCTCAACACCTTGAGCCCATCAGGATCAAGGAACTCACGAGCAGCGACAACGGTGGCGACAATCGATGGAAGGCGCTCGACATTGACCCGTCCTGGCCCAAGGAGCGAAAATTAGCCAAGCTCAACGACGAATTCCAGAAGTACAACGCCCGGATGTCCAACGTCAGCGATCAGCAGAAGCGGATGGAGTGCAAGCGGATGTTGGAAATCATCGCCGAGCTACGGGACGAGCTACAGCACGGACCTAAACCGAAGCCCGTCCCCAAGCCCGCCCCCAGGACAACCGAACCTAAGCCGAAAGGCCCTCCGGCCTCGAGGGATGAAGTGCTCGTCGGCATCGACCCCTGCCTCTCCCCCAGCGAGAAACTCAAGCTCCTCGATAAGGAGGAAGCCCGCTGGAAAGCACGTCAGGAGTTACAGATCGCGCCGGCCGCCAAGGCGAAATGCGACGCTGCCCTGATTGCCATCGGCCGTCTGCGCAACCTCTACCGGACCCAGCTCTGAGCCTAGATCAAGGCCTCGTCCAAGGCATTGATGATTCTTGCGCTGAACGCAGCGGCTTCACCGCCTTCCAATGGCCAGCCATGCTTGTAGGCCTCAGGCGATCTAAGATGGATGCAGACATATCCGGCACGCTTAAGGACCGATAACCTTTCCCTCTGGGCCCCGGGATAGTGCTGGCCGCGGGAGTAGCGAGGCGATCCGTCGACTTCCAGGAGGGCGCCCCGGCCTTTCTGATGATTGTAGATCACGAAAGTTACCTCCTGCTGTCCGCAGATGGAGACTGAAGCGTGGAAGGTGAAGGCGCCGCCCCCGTGCCTTGCCGAACGTTCGGCGACATACCTGGCACAGGTATCATTGATGAGCGCATGCCACTCCTCAGCCCCATCGGCCGACCGTGAAGGGGCCAGCTGGAAGGCGCCTTCGGTGGAATCGTTGAGATTGAGGTATCTCTTCAGACGCTCCGCGTTCTTTGGCTCCTCGCCGATGACGGCGAGGGTGAAATGGCGGGCTCGGCTGGTGGCGACGTTGAAACGGTTCGCGTTCTCGTAGTGCGCCTTGGCGTATGGCGTACCCACCCCCAAGGCAAAGGTAAGAACGATGATGTCTCGTTCATTACCCTGCAGCTCCTCGGGTGTGCCGACGATGAGATCCAAGGATTTGAAGCGACCCGAGGTCCTATCTCGGATCTCGATCACCTGGTCCCGCGTGAACGAGACCACGCCGACGGATGGCGACTTTCCGGCTGATTGTCCTGCCAGGAGGGCTCCAACGGAGAAAGCAGAGCCGTCCTCAATGGACTCTAAGATTTCCAAGACCTTATCGACCTCGGCATCGACGACGGCTGAACTTGGTCGACGTGCCCCTCCGGTGATCAGCAACTTGAAGGCGCCTTTTCCGTAATTGCGCGCCGTCTCGGTCATCAGTTTGAGGCCACCCCGGTCAGAGTAGAACTCAGAACTCGTGAACGAGGCCAAGGTGGGTCTGGACCTGAAATGCTCGTCCAACATAACCTGCGGAAGTTGCGCCGAGTAAGGGCTTCGCAGGATAAGGTCCAAGATGGAGTGCTCGGTCACCAGGATGCTACGGTGGCGGGCGGTATCATAGCTGACGCCGGCGCAGCTTCGCTCCCAGGCGAGACGCTCGAAATTACGGTTGAGAGCGAAGAACCCGGCGGCACCGAGACCAAGCTGACGATCATCGCCCACCACGCAGAAGCGGCCGCCCCGATAGAAAGCCGGCGTAAGCTCGGCGATGTTCACCTGACTGGCTTCGTCCACCACGACCAAATCGAAGAGGCCGCGCTTGAAAGGGAACATCGCGCTGAGGTCTTTAATCTCAGCGGCCCAGATAGGCAAAGCACCCAAGGCAGCCCCCACGTCGCAGGTGGCGAAGATCTGCTTAAGCTTGGACGGCTTACGAAAATGGAAGACCTGCCGGAACTGCTGCAGGGCGACCATGGCCTCCGCCCCCTTCGCCAGCCGGATGAGGTCCAGCTGATGGCGCAAGGCTTGCTTGCACGTCTCCAGGAGCTCGGCCTGCTTGAGTGCGGAACTCTTCCTCAAGTTGACGATTTCAGGATGGGCAAGCCTGTCCGTGCGGACATGGTCATGCGCCTTTCTCATCGCCTCCATCATCGAGCTCAGCCGAGTCAGCTCTGATGAGGGCCGCAAGGAGTCCCTTAACCAACTGACGCCGAGCTCATTGGTCGCGAAGGAAAGTAACGTCCTGATCTGCAGTGCCTTGTTCAGACCGACGGCGGAACCGGAGGTCCTTGCTGCCATCGCTTCCTGAGCCAGCTCTTTTGCTTTCTCGACCAAGGCGAGATCGACAGGAAGTAATCCAACCAGCGCCGGAGACCGCAGGTCATCCTTCGAATGAAGGGTGGCATGTTGGTTCCGCGAGGATATCAGTTCGCTGAGGCTCGTGCTTGCACGCATGGAGGCCTCGAGATGCGTATCGATGGCGGCCTCCTCGGTCGCCTGCTCCTTAAGGAGGGTGCTGAGCCTCCTCCTTGCTTCATTGAGATGCTGGAGCACCGTCTGGAAGTCTTCGGGCGCCCGTGCGCTGTCCGCTCTGGCTATGACCGCGTCGATCTGGGCCTTCTGCTTGCGCCTGCCCTCGACATCGGAGACCGCCAGACAAAGGGCGCCGTCGCCCAACAAGGAATCAACCTTCTCTTTCACGACGTCCAAGGCGGCTTTCTTGTTGGAGACGAGGAGCACGCGCTTGCCCATGAGCACCGCTGAAAGCAGGATCGCGGTGATGGTATGGGATTTACCGGTACCAGGTGGACCCTGGACATAACTGATTTCCGAGGCCCAGGCATCGGCGACGGCTTGCCGCTGAGGAGGCGAAAGCGAAAGCGGAAGGACTGGACAGATCTGGGTACTCACCATCGTCCTGACCGCATCGTCCCGCAGCACCTCCACGTGGGTCTGTTCGATGGACGAGGTCAGCAGCTTGGAGAGGACCGGGTTTGACTCCCCGTCGGCACCCGCCTCGCCTTCGGTCTGCCTGATGAGCTTGGTGAGCGACTGATAGGTGGTCACCTCAGACGGCTTCACCGCCATGAAGACAAACTGGCAGTTGGTGACCGCGGACTGCTGTCCGGGCTTGAGCTGATCCGGGGCAGGGGTCGACCCCGCGACAAAGGGAAGTGCGTTGAGCGAGGCAATATGCGGGCTCAACAGCTCGTAGATGGTCCTGACCAGCACCTGCGGCTCGGCGGGAAGTCCGCTCGACATCATCGTCTCGACCACGGCCTCGGCCTCGCCGATCGCATCCAGCAGTTCGCGGGTAAAGGTCGGTGGTCGCCAGCCGTTCGCAGCGTCTTGATTTCCGCCCCCTCCCGGGACCATCAGGGCCAGGAGGTCATAGTTCAGCAAGGCGTCTTCATGGTCGTATTCCACATCGAAGGCGCCCGCATCGTCTGTCTCGTGCTCCACGGGTACGATGACAAGCGGACCGCAGACATCGCGCGACTTTCCGTCAGAACTCACCCTACCCTGCACCAGGCCGTAACCGACATAGACGCCCTGCTCCTCTTCGACAAGCATCCGCTTCCTTGCCTCCATGAACCATGTCTCGCGGGTCAGGCCCGCGTAATTGGCCTCCGAGCCATGCAAGCAGATGAAGCCACTTCGTACGGGACGGCTGAGGCAGGCCTCGAAGCCACCCCTGAAGGCGATCTTCCGGGACATGTCCCGGAGATAGCGAAGGTAATCCCCTACGCGCATGCCACGGTTCAGAGCTTGGTGGCCTCGGAGATGGCCACCTTAAGCTCGGCGACAGCCCGGGCAAGATCGTCGCTCGACTGCACGCCTGTCTTGATTGCCGCATGTTGGGCCTGGGATAAGGCGACATCCTCGGCATGCGCGGCCGCTTGCAGCTCACGGGCCTTGGTCAACCCGGCATCGATACGGGAGGCGGCCTGAAGTAACTCCGCTTTGGCCGCCTCAAGGGCGGCTTGACGGGCGGCAGAAGCGGCCTCGGTGCGGGCCGCCAGATCTTCGAGCTTGCGGACGACCACGATGAAACCGGCGCCGATGGCCAGCAGAAGGGCAATGAGGATATAGGCGACCGGGGTCATGCCTTCACCGTAGGAGCGTAAGGCCAGCCATCAAGCGATAACGCACGCGGCATGGCTATTAGACTTGTTCAAACAAGGCGATTTCCTAGGGATGTCTTATGGGAAATATCGTCGGCATCGACCTAGGTACGTCCACCACCTTGGTGGCATGTTTCAATGAGGCGGGTACCGCCCAGCTGACGCCTAACCACGACGGCGACACGGTAACCCCATCGGTCGTCCAGATCGAGCCAAACGGCGAGATTATCATCGGCAAGGAAGCCAAGAAGCTCCTAGGTCTCGGCTTCGCGGGGGTCTTCGCCGAGTTCAAACGCGACCTCGGCCAGGGACTGACCCACAAGTTCGGCAACCAAGACATCACCCCAGAGCAACTGACCGCCGCGCTGCTCAAACAGGTGCTCCACGACTATGCCGCGCAGTTCGGCCAACCTGAGATGATCGTCGTAAGTTGGCCCGCCAACTTCACGGACGCCCAGCGGTCAGCCACTAAGGAAGCCGTCAGGATGGCCAACCTTAAGATCGATCATTACGTCAGCGAGCCGACCGCGGCAGCCCTCTATTACGCCTTCAACGAGAAGCTGAACGGCATGCACCTTGTCTACGACATCGGGGGCGGAACTTTCGATGTCAGCCTCATCTCCGCGGATGGCAACGAGATCCAAGTGAAGTTCTCGGAGGGAGTCCAGCGTCTCGGCGGTGCGGACATGGACCAGGAGCTGCTCAAGATCATCGACGTCAAGTACCGGCAGAAGACCGGTCATCTGTTCGACCGTGTTGACTGCAGCTTCACCCAGCTGGAGCTGGAGGCCGCCAAGCATTCGCTCAGCACTCGTGACAGTACCCAGGTCAGACTGGTCTCGGAGACCCATGCGCCGCAGATGATCACCGTGACCAGGCAGGAATTCGAGGACGCCGTGAAGCCTTTGCTGAGGAAGGCGGAAGACGCCTGCGCCGAAATGCTGCGTAACAACGTCATGGACAAGTCCGCCATCGGCAAAGTCTTCATGGTCGGAGGTCCATCTCGAATGCCTTGCGTCCAAGAATCGGTCAGGGCCTTCTTCAACAAGGCGCCTACGGTCAAGGAACCCGGAGATGCGGTCGCCAAGGGTGCCGCCATCTTTGCGGCTCTACGCGCGCCCAAAGCACTGCTCGGCCCCCTTCAAGCCAAAGCTGTAGGGGAGACGAGCGTGGTCGACATCACCCCGCACTACTTCGGGATCGCCATCCACGAGCAGTATTCGACCTCCTCCCATTTCAACCGGGTGCTCATCGATAAAGGCCTGCCCGTCCCCTGTTCCATCGTCAAACGCTTCTGCACGAGCCCGGGGGAGAATAAGACAGGCATCCAGCTCATCATCACGCAGTGCCCTCGGTCGGAGCGCGATGTCTCCAAGGTCAAGATCCTGCACAACAAGGCCATCCCGATCAATCCACGCGGTGAAGCCGGCGAACCGATCGAAGTCACCTTCTCCTATGACGCCAACGGCATGATGGAATGCGTCTTGCACGAGATCAGCACCGGCAAGAAGACCCAGCTCAACCTCCAGGCAGGACAATGAGATGAAAGAAGAGGTAGCCTACTGCCGTGAGGGGAATCCCCTTGTCAGTATACCCGCGCGAGTGGGAGGAATCATCAACATAGTCATTGCGGTGCTCTTCGCCTGCTCCTGGATCACCTCGGGCATCAGCATGGATGGGAGCGGATTTAAAAGCTTCCTGGCCGTATGTGTCTTTTTCGCAATCTGGGTGGGTGGCCTCGTGCTTTCTACTCATGTCATTGAAAGCTTTTGGAAAGAATGCTCCGCTCCGACGACCCTCTATTTGAAGACGAAACTTGCGAGAATGCTGGTCATCGTTTCCTCCATGCTCTCGCTGGCAGTCTTCTCGTGCCTCCTATTTGTATTCAAAGTAGTTTTCATCGAGTCCTTTCTTCTCTCCGCAACGGCCTTGGGGACGACACTTCTTGCCCAGCAAATCGTTTGCGCGATCAGCATCGAACCGTCTTCAAGCATCAAACCCCCGCGAAAAGATTCCGGGAAAGTTCTCAGTCACGCTTCATTGGGCGTGATTGTCTGTCTCATCTGGCTTGGCCGACATATCGGCAATCAGAACGGAATCCCTGGCGCCATATTCCTGCTCTCCAGCGTTGCCACTGTTGCCTTCCTCTGGATGGAGTCCGACCGCGAATGCATCGCAAGACGAGAGATCATCCCTTTGTCCTTGGCATCATTCGGCTGGCTACTGACGGCGCTCGGAGTCTACCTCTACGGTAACACCCTATACATTGTGTCGGCCTTCCTGCCCTACTTCCTCGTCCTTCTTCCCGGCGTTTTATTGGCCGCGTACTATTACGTCACTAAACCGATCAAGGAATAAGCCATGAGAGAAATCGAGCAGAGCAACCGGGCAGCTAACATCATTGGCATCGACCTAGGAACAACCGAGGTTCGGGTAGCTCGTTTCAACGAAGCTGGAAAGGCTGAGATCACGAATAACGCCGACGGCAACCCCATCACCCCCGCGGTCGTCCAGATTGAGGATGAAGGCACGGTCATCATCGGTACCGAGGCCAAGAAGTTTCTCGGCATAGGTGTGCCGAACGTCTTCGCCGAATTCAAGCGAGAGCTGGGCACAAGCAAGTCATGGACCGTCGGCTCCATGCGGATCACCCCAGTGGACCTGACCGCGCTCCTGCTCAAGAAGGTGGTCGCAGACTACTCCGATCAGTTTGGTCAGCCCCTGACCATCGTCATCACCTGGCCAG
>Ga0209444_10001814_pt1 | contig 11744 bp, 10 predicted proteins | sample LauGreFaBDMM15DN_2_FD_188215 | JGI IMG/M metagenome (GOLD analysis project Ga0209444, IMG submission 188215) | Freshwater lake microbial communities from Lake Michigan, USA - Fa13.BD.MM15.DN (SPAdes) (version 2) | ecosystem: Environmental > Aquatic > Freshwater > Lake | place: Lake Michigan...
TGCCTGCAGCCGAGACCGCTTGGTTCTGGGCCTGCAGCAAGAGGGCTATGTCACCCTACCCAGCGACGGCACCTATTTCGTCAATGTCGATCTGAAAGCTTCTGGCATCGCGGTGGATGATGAGACCTTCTGCCGGCGCGCTGTGCAGGAGGCGGGCGTCGCGACCATCCCGGTATCGAGTTTCTATGCCGAGGACCCCGTACGACATGTGGTGCGTCTTTGTTTTTCTAAGCAGGACGCCACGCTCGATGCAGGCATTGCCGCGCTCGCCAAGGCCAAGCGGCTGTTCTGAACCCCTAGCCCTCACAGGCCTTGACGCCCTATAGGCCCGCCCTGTCTAGTATAGATCAGAACTTTTGAGAGCCCGCGCATAAGAAGAGGGCCGACCCAAGGGAGCATTATCGATGAAGGCTGTTATCCGCCGCGGCACAAGCTTGATCTGTGATGAGGTCAGCGCCCCGATCCCCACCGCCGGTCAAACCCTGGTCAAGACCCTGTGCTGCGGCATCTGCGGGTCGGACCTTCACGCCCTGCACTATTTGGACAATATGGTCGAGGCCGGTATCCGCTCCGGCGGCGAGAGCAGCCTCAACCCTAAGGCCGATGTGATCTTTGGCCATGAGTTCTGCGCCGAGGTGCTGGAACATGGCCCGGGAACGACAGGCACCTTGAAGGCCGGCACGCGTGTTGTGTCTATGCCGGTCCTGATCACAGCCAGCGGCTTTAATGCGGTCGGCTATTCCAACACCACGCCCGGCGGCTTTGCTGAGCAGATGGTGCTGAATGAAAATATGCTGATCCCCGTGCCCAATGGCCTGTCCACCGACCATGCGGCCATGACCGAGCCCTTTGCGGTGGGTGCCCATGCAGCAGCGGCGGCGGCTCTTGAGCCGGGGTCCCCTTGTCTGGTTCTAGGCTGCGGACCCGTCGGCCTAGCCGTGATTGCGGCGCTCAAATCCAGAGGTCACGGCCCGGTCATCGCCGCCGACTTCTCGCCCACGCGCCGCGCGACGGCGCAAAAGATGGGCGCGGACGTGATCATCGATCCGGCCAAGGAAAGCCCCTATGGCCGCTGGAGCGATCTGGGCGTGCCGGCCAATGGCAAGGAACAGTTCATGATGCAAATGATGGGCAAGACCTGGCCGCGTCCGATCATTTTTGAATGTGTCGGCTCGCCCGGCGTGCTGCAAAAGGTCATGGAGGGCGCGCCCCCAAGGGCCCAGATCATCGTCGCGGGCGTCTGTATGCAGCCAGACACCATCGAGCCGTCCATCGCCATCAATAAGCATCTGGATCTGCGGTTCGTGCTTGGCTACACGCCCGAGGAATTTGCCGGAACGCTGCACGACATTGCCGAGGGCCGTATTGACGTCTCGCCGATGATTACCGGAAAGGTCGGCCTATCCGAAGTGGCCGGGGCCTTCAGCGCCCTAGCCAACCCCGACAATCACGTGAAGATCCTCGTCGATCCTCAACGGGCCTAAGAGATAAGGGGATGATGGACGAGGTCTGTCTTCTCCTTAGACAGACCCTATTTCCGGGCTGCATAGATATCATCCAGCAGCGCTGGAGCCCCCGCGATCGGCTCAAGGCGCGGATAACGCAGACCGCCCTGATAGGCTAGCTTGATGGTCCGATAGCGGTCCCCAGACTTGACCAACAGTTCAACAGGCTTGGCCGGATCAGTTGCCGCTGTGATCGCTGCCTTCAACAGGTCCGCATCATAAGCCACACCGCCGACCGCAATGATTTGGTTGCCTTGGATCAACCCGGCCTTAAAGGCGGGCCCGTCCCACATCACATCCGCCATTGCGCCGTCCTTATCCAGAACCATGCCAATCGAATAGGTCAGGTCGACCGACTTGCGCCGCGCTTCACTGGCCTTAAAAAAATCGGTTGGTTTTGGGGTATAGACCAGCCTGTAGCCGCCGCGCTTCAGACCATCGAGCGGCGCGCCGGGGCCGTTGCCATCCAGCCGCGTCTTCAGGAAACTGGCCCAGTCATAGGGCTGAACCCCGTTGAGGGTGGTGACCACATCCTCAAACCGATAGGTCTTGGGCACATAGCTGCCATTATCGGCGCCGAAAAAGGCCTTGGCAAAATCATCAAGCGAGCGCTTTTCGCCACTCAACTCGCGGATCAGGGTGTCGGCATCGAGCCAGATCAGCTGACCTTCGGAATAGTAGTCCTCCGACCGCTGCCAACTGCGCCACGAGATCGGCCGGCGAGCAGCCATGATCGGATCGTTGGTCGTGTCAATCATCGCCCGCCAAGCGCGGCCGACACGATTGTCGAAGATGGCAGCGGTCATGGCCAAGGCTTCCAAGCCCTGCTGTTTGGTTTGAAGACCAGAGCGCGCGGCCAGCACATTGCCCCAATATTGGGTCTGGCCCTCATAGACCCATAGGAGGCTATTGCGCATCGGGGTGTTGAAGGTCTCGGTCCACAGGTCCTCACCCCGCCGGAACTTACCGTTCCAAGAGTGGGTAAATTCGTGGGCCAGAAGGTCGCGGCCTACGGCGCTCTTGTCCCATTCGGTAAAATAGGTCGGCGCGACCCCGTTCTCACTTGAGCGATGATGCTCCAGTCCGATGCCGCTCATCTTATCACTGAGGGCCAGCAGGAAGTCATAATGATCGTAGTGATGGGACCCAAAGAGGCGGTAGGCCTGCTTAATGAGGGTGCGATGGGCCGCAATCTGCTCGGCCGTAGCCTCCAACTGGCCGGGTCGGTCAGCGACAATATTGAGACGCACAGGCACGGCCGCGCCGGGATCAAGATCAATCTGACGGAAATAGCGTCCGGCAAAGATCGGCGAATCGACCAGGGTGTCTAAACTGACAGGCTTGAAGCGAACCAGATCACCCTCTCGGCTGGCCGTTTCCAAGGCTGTACCGAGCTGCCAGCCTTCGGGTAGGCGCAAGGTCGGCTCAACCACGATCTGACGGGCATAATAGCCGGCGGGATAGAGGGTGACCGCGTTCCATTGCAGGTTCAGCATTTCTGGCGTCACCACCACGCGGCCCATAGACCGGTCGGTGGGCGACAGAAACTGGAAGCGGATATCGAGCGCCTTAGCGCCTGCAGGAACCGTGACGTGGAAGGCATAGACATTGATCGGATCACGGGTCCAGGCGACGGGCTGGCCGTCTGCAGTGATCATCAGGCCCGCCAACTGCTCAATCGGACCGCGCGGGGCGTGGTTGCCGGGTAGCCAAGCCGGATAGAACAGCGTCAGGGGTCCCGCGGCACTGACCGGTAGGGTCTGGTGAACCGAAAAGATCCGCCGGTCATTATCTGTGGCATCTACAGCCAGCTTGATCGGCCCCGCCTCATAGGGCACGTCGCGCGCAGCCTGGATCTGAGGACCCGCAGGCCCCGGCATAGGTTGAGCAAGGGCTGGTCCTGACAGGCTCAACAGGGAGGCCAGAGCAACGGCGCCAAACAGTGACTTCACGGGGAGCTTCCTCAGCAGACAGAGCACTATCCTAGGCAAGCTTTGGCTGTGATCCCAGCCGAAATTTAGCTATCCCTTGTGAAAAAGCTCTTCGATCACGGGATAGAGGGTGGCGACCAACAAGAGGGCGGCAGTGATGTTAAAGGCCCGCATCTTGCCCGGCTCATCCAAGAACCGGCGCATCTGCGCGCCCAAGAGCGCCCATAGGCCCACCGATGGCAGATTAATCGCGCCAAAGATCACTGCCACGGTCACAAGGCCCAAGAGCGACTTTTCCGGCGGGGCATAGACGGTGACCGCGGTCAGGGCCATGGTCCAGGCCTTGGGATTGACCCACTGAAACAGCACCGCCTGATAGAACCGAAAGGGCTTAGCCTCTGGGGTGGCAGGCTCACCGTCCTTGACGACAAGGGCGCCCGCATTGGCGATCTTCCAAGCCAGATAGAGCAGATAGCCGAGGCTGAGCCATTTGAGGATCACATAGGTCACTGGAAAGGCCTTGAAGATCCCCACAAGACCCAGCCCAACCATAATCACCATGAACACAAAGCCGATCGACACACCGAGCATATGGGGCACGGTCCGCGCAAAGCCGAAATTGGTGCCCGATGCCATCAGCATCAGATTGTTCGGTCCCGGCGTCAGGGACGAGACCAGAGCGAAGGCCGCGAGGGCCAAAAAGAGATTAAGCGTCATCATGGCGCAACAGTGCATCAGTTTGACTGGGAATAGCTTGCAATTTACAGCGCATATCTGCAATTTTCACAACAAATGACCAAGTTTGACGCCATAACTCACAAGATATTGCAAGCCCTGTCGCAGGACGGGAGGGTCAGCAATATCGACCTCGCCGAACGGGTCGGCCTATCGGCGTCAGCCTGCCTTCGCCGCGTTCAGGAGTTGGAACGTAGCGGTGTGATCAGCAGCTACCGGGCCGTGCTCAACCCCGCGGCCTTGGGCATTGGGGTCATTGCCTATGTCACGGTTGGGCTGTCGCAACATACCAAGGCTAGTCAATTGGCCTTCGAGGCGGCAATGCAGCCCGTCCCCGAAGTGCGCGAGTGCCACAACATTACCGGCACGGTGGAATATCTGCTGCGGGTCGAGGCCGCCGACTTAGCGGCCTATAAGCTGTTCCATACTGAAACCCTAGGTGCCCTGCCCATGGTCGCCAATATCGTCACCTTCATTGTCATGGGCTCACCCAAGGATGAGCGCGGTTAAAGGCACTTCCAAACTTTTATGACGCACCCTGACTATTTTGGATTAGCCTGGCTCAACAGGACCAAAATAAGGAGCGATAGGGTGGATATTGACGCCATGAGACGCGGGGCGCAAACGCCTGTGCTGGCCGATCAGAGCACGGTCGCACAGGCCGCTAAAGACCTTGCCGACGCCTTTGTCACCGACCCCCATATCCGCTGGATTGTTCGCGGCGACCGTCACTGCGACGCCGCCCGCCTCAAATTCTTTCAGTTCATCCTCTCAGGCGTGGCCTTGCCCGATGGCGAGGTGCGCCGACCGGAAGCGGGCGGCGCGGCAGCGGTCTGGATAGCCTCTGAGACGCTCGGCGATCAGCCCTTCATCGAGGAGATCAAGCTCCTGCATACGCTTTTGTCCGTCACAGGCTTTTCGCGCTTTGGGCGGCTGGCGGCCTTGCGCGCGGCCATGGACAAGCACCATCCCATGGACCGGCCCCATAGCTATCTGTGGTTCATCGGGGTCGCCCCTCAGGCGCAGGGCCTTGGCATTGGCTCGCGGCTTTTGAAGGCGGGTCTAGACCGGCTGGATGCAGAGGGCCGGGCGGCCTTTTTGGAAACCAGTACCGAGCGCAATGTTGCCCTCTATCGCAGACATGGCTTCGAAATCATCGCTGACTATAAGCCCAGCCCGACGGGGCCGCAGACCTATGGCATGTGGCGCAATGCCACTTGAGCTCACACCCGAAGTTCACACAATGAGTTCACGTGACAAGGGCGGTTTTTTCTGCTGACTTAGGGACAGAAAAAGACCGCTAGGGGCAGCGCGCCCCAAAGGCTGAACCGAACACACTGGAGGACACTATGAGCGACGGATCCATCGATCAAAAGGGCAGCGCGCCCGTCGACGTTTGGTCGATCCCGCTGGACAAGCTGGATGTGACCAATCCGGAGCTTTGGACCACCAACACCCATTGGCCCTATTTCGAGCGCCTGCGCAAAGAGGCCCCGATCCACTACTGCGCCGAAAGCGAGTTTGGGCCCTACTGGTCGGTGACCAAGTATGACGACATCATGTCGGTCGATACCAACCATGGCGTCTTCTCGTCCGAAGCCCATTTGGGCGGCATTACGGTAGCCGATCAGGATGCCGACTTCATCTTGCCCATGTTCATCGCCATGGACCCTCCCAAGCACGACGCGCAACGTAAGGCCGTTAGCTCGATCGTGTCGCCAAGCAATCTGGCCAAGCTGGAAAGCACTATCCGCGAGCGGGCCAACACTATCTTTGACAGCCTGCCGATCGGTGAAACCTTTGACTGGGTCGACAAGGTCTCGATCGAACTGACCACCCAGATGCTCGCAACACTGTTTGATTTCCCCTGGGAGGATCGGCGCAAGTTGACCTTCTGGTCCGACACCGCGACCGCGGCCGAAGGCAGCCCGCTGGCCCCGACCAAAGAACATCGCCAAGAGGTGCTGCTCGAGTGTTTGGCCTATTTCACCGGCCTTTGGAACGAACGGGTCAATGCCGAGCCCACCAACGATCTGATCTCGATGATGGCCCATAATGACGCCACCCGAAACATGGATCCCATGGAATATCTGGGCAATCTGGTCCTGTTGATCGTTGGCGGTAATGACACAACCCGTAACTCTATCACCGGGGGCCTTCTGGCCCTGAACGAGCATCCCGACCAATATCAAAAACTGCGGGACAATCCAGGCCTGGTCGACTCGATGATCCCCGAGATCATCCGCTGGCAGACACCTTTGGCCCATATGCGTCGCACCGCTCTGCAAGACTATGAGTTGGGCGGCAAGCAGATCAAGAAGGGCGACAAGGTCGTTATGTGGTACGTCTCGGGCAACCGCGATGAGACCGCGATTGAGAACCCCAACCAGTTCATCATCGACCGGCCGCGTCCGCGCCAGCACCTGTCCTTCGGCTTTGGCGTTCACCGCTGCGTCGGCAACCGTCTGGCCGAGCTTCAGTTGAAAATCGTCTGGCAGGAGATCTTGAAGCGCTGGCCCAAGATTGAGGTCATGGGCGAGCCAGAACGGGTCCCATCGGCCTTTGTGAAGGGTTATATCTCCCTTCCGGTCCGTATTCCCGCCTAAGGGCCTTCCGCCAAGGGGTGGGGGTGGTTATGAAGCAACCGCACATGACCCAAACCCCCACCGCCTCAGCCTCTCCCATGCACCTTGTCTATGGCCGCCCGCCGCTGGGCTTAGCCGACCTCCTGGCGTGCGCTATACAGGTCAGCCCGCTGATCCCCGGCTCGCCCGCGATCGAAGAGATCGCCGATGGCAGCGCCGATAGCGCCATCGTTCTGGCCCCGCCGGGTACAGCCGAGCGCAACTATGTGATTGGGCAGATGTTGCGCGTTCTAAAGCCGGGCGGTGAACTGACCGTCATGGCGCTGAAAGACAAGGGCGGTTCGCGTCTGCGCAGGTCTCTGGAAGCCTTTGGCTGCAATGTCGATGAAAGCTCCAAGGCCCATCACCGCATCGCCTTTGTCGAACGCCCCGACCTGGTTCAGGGCATAGAGGAGGCTCTAGCCAAGGGTACGCTGCGCGATCTAACGGGCCAAGGGCTGTGGTCCCAGCCCGGCGTTTTCAGTTGGGATCGTCTGGACCCCGGCAGCGCCCTCTTGATCAAGACCCTCCCGGCCCTGTCCGGCAAGGGCATGGATCTGGGATGCGGGATCGGGCTTTTGGGCCTTGCAGTTTTAGAGAGCTCGGCGGTTACAGCGCTGACCCTGAGCGATATTGATAGTCGCGCCCTTAAGGCGGCCGAGCGCAATGTCATCGACCCCCGCGCCGCCTTTGACTGGTCCGATATTCGCAGCCAAGACGGTCCAGCCGATCAAGATTTTGTCGTCATGAACCCGCCCTTCCATGATGCGGGATCCGAGGACAAGGCGCTGGGACAGGCCTTCATTCGCCGCGCAGCCTCGGCCCTGCGCAAAGGCGGAACCTGCTGGCTGGTGGCCAATCGTCACCTGCCGTACGAAGAAACCCTCAAGCCGCTCTTTGCCAAGGTGACCCTCAAGGCCGAGGCCCACGGCTATAAGGTCTATGAGGCGCGAAAGTGAGCAAGGCCCCAACCGCTCGCCTTGACCGCCTGCTGGCCAATATGGCCTATGGCTCGCGCCGCGATATCCAGCAGATGATGGATGCAGGGTGGATTGTGCTCGATGGGACTAAGCTACGCGATGCCTCCATGCGGGTCGCCATAACGCCTGATCTGGTCACGCGCATGACTGTGCGCGGTCAGCCCCTTGACCCCCCAGCGCCCTTGACCTTGATGTTGCACAAGCCACTGGGTCATGTCTGTTCGCACAAGGAAGACGGTCCGCGCATCTATGATCTTCTGCCCTTGCGTTGGCGTTCACGCGAACCAGCCATTTCGAGCATTGGGCGGCTGGACAAGGAGACCTCAGGCCTGCTGCTCCTGACCGATGATGGTGGACTGCTACACCGCGTCATCTCGCCCAAACATCACGTCGCCAAGCGCTATCTGGTCACACTCGATCGCCCCCTCAAGGGCGATGAGGCTGCGACCTTTGCCAGCGGCACGCTGCTCTTGGAGAGTGAGGATAAGCCGGTCCTACCGGCCAAGCTAGAGGTCCTAGATGATCATCGCGCCTACCTGACCCTGACCGAGGGACGCTATCATCAGGTTCGTCGGATGTTTGCCGCCGTGCAAAATCACGTCAACGCCCTGCACCGAGATCGCATCGGAGCCTTCGATTTACCGACCGACCTAGAGCCCGGTCAATATAGGGTAATCGACGTTGAGGGCTTAGCGCCGATCTTTGCCAAAGACCGGGTTTAGAGCGCCAGGGCTTCGAGCGCCTCTGGGCTGATCTGCGGGATCACATGATCGAGGCTAATGACCGTGACCATGCTCTGGCCCCGAATAATATAGCCCTCGACAAAGTCGCGGGTCTGACGCGAGGCTACATTGGGCGCCGAATGGATCTGATCGGCGGAGACGGTCGAGGTTTCAGACACGTCCTCCACCATCAAGCCGGTCCACTGACCCTTAACATTGACGACGATGATCACGTGATGCTCGGTCGGAACCGAGGCGGCAAATCCAAGCCTTGCCCCGATATCAACAACCGGCATGACCGTGCCGCGCAGGTTGATCACTCCGACCACGAACTGCGGCGCATGGGGCATGGCCGTTACCGCCGTCCAACCTCGGATTTCGCGAACCTGGCGAACATCGGTGCAAAAGTCCTGGCCGGCGATACGAAAGGAGATCAGGTCTGTGTTGGATTGCGGTAGGCCAAAGGTCGCCTCGCTCATGATTGGATCTTTCCTGCTCACACAAGCCCGCCCCGACGCCCAGCGCTATCGGAAGTTCGACCTTACCCTTAAAGACGTAAAGGAAGGGTTGGACCTTTAGAAAAAATGAATGATATCTTGGCTTTAAAAACGAAAAGGACCCCATAGCGACAATCGGGCTATGAGATCCTGTTCGTTGATCGATCAAAATTAGTCCCAAAGAAGGATTAGCCCTTCTTACCGCGCGTCTTTTCAATGGTGGTCGGCTTACGCACACCGCGACCTAGGCCAATTTCCTTGGCGAAGTTCGAACGACGCTCTGCATAGGCGGGCGCAACCATTGGATAGTCCGCAGGTAGCTTCCACTTGCGGCGATAGTCTTCAGGGGTCAGGCCATACTGGGTGCGCAGGTAGCGCTTCAGCATCTTCAGCCTTTTGCCGTCCTCAAGACAGACGATGTAATCTTCTGTGATGGACTTGGAGATCGAAACTGCTGGCTTCTGGACCGTTGCAGCAACGCTCACAGGCTGCGCTTGGCCGAGCGTCGAGAAGGTCGCATAGACATTACGAATAAGGTCGGGAAGATCCGCCGAAGAGATACTGTTCTTAGTCACGTAAGCTGCAACGATGTCTCCGGTCAGTTCAAGAAAATCGACTTCGTTCTGACCTTCGTCCTGCAAGTTCATATTCTGAACAGTCATTCTTAGCTCCAGTTACCTATAGCGTGCATCAGATGCGTTTGAGAGATTTCTTAATCATCGAACACAGTAAACGCTACAAATAATTAGTGAACTTCCGAAATTTTTTCGCGCTGATTATAAAATAGCTTCAAGCAGCGCCAGTTTGGGCTCCATGATCCTCAAATTAAATCCACGCAAATAGGCTAAGATGGAGAAGTATGTCAGGTGGTTAGTCAAATATTCGTTTTCAGGTCGATTATTTCAACGACTATATCCCTAGTTGATCTTCGGGCTCAATTGCTCTGGGCACACTGTCCAAGTCATAATAGAAGACTGAGGCTCTATTGTGAGGGCGCGTTAGCACCGTCCACCGCTCTAGCCCTTGTCTAAGCTACCAATAGGAGTGAAGATCAGCCCTGGGGCAGAGCCAAAAACAAGACCCGCCCAATTGAGTTTAGACCTGCAGAAGAGGTCCGCTATGGGAGGGGGAATAGGGGTGTGACGACCTTGGCTGCTGAGCAAGCCCAACCGAACAGAGAAGACCCGAACGTCATCCGCAATCGGCTGATCTTTGGCTTCGGCGGTATGCTCATCGGCCAGTTCCTCGCCTATCTCGATATCCAAATCGTCAACTCATCCTTGGCCCAGATCCAAGCGGGCACGAGCGCGAGCAGCGACGAGATCAGTTGGGTTCAGAGCGCCTATCTCATCGCTGAAGTGGTGATGATCCCGCTCTCCAGTTATCTGGCAAGGTGGTGGGGGACCCAAAGACTGTTCATGATATCCTGCACCGGGTTCATCATTATGAGTGTCTTGACTGGTTTGTCGTCAGACATTGACACCATGATCCTCACCCGGGCCCTACAAGGCTTTGTCGGCGGCGCGATGATACCGACCACGTTTGCGGTGGCCTTTTCAGCCTTCCCGCCGGAGCGGCGGATGATATCCAGTGTGATCATGAGCACCGTCATTTCGATGGCTCCGACCATTGGCCCCACACTCGGTGGTCAAATCACCGAACTGCTCAACTGGCGTTGGCTGTTCTTCATCAATGTTCCGTTAGGCCTCTTGGTCCTATTTCTGGTCGGGAAATTTGGTGATTTTGATCGCCCCGACCCACGACTATCACGCAATTTCGATTGGACTGCCCTGATCTGTATGGCCCTCTTTTTGATGTGTGGTCAGTACGTACTCGAAGAGGGTACCGGTGAGTCTTGGTTCCAAAGCGATTTGATACTGGGCCTTACGGTACTGTCGCTTGGCGCGGGAATGCTCTTCGTCTGGCGCTCCTTGAACAGTGCAAACCCCATCGTTGAGCTAAACGCATTCGCGGATCGAAATTTCCGGGTGGGGTGCTTCCTAACCTTTATTTCGGGCGTCGGTCTCTTTGGCTCGACCTATCTACTGCCACTGTTTCTGGCACGGGTGAGGGGCGATTCTCCCGGCCAGATTGGCGCAACCATGGTCGTATCGGGCCTAGTGATGTTCGCAATGGGGCCCATATCTACCCGCCTCGCGCAGATTGTGCCGCCGAGGCCCCAGATCATTTTAGGGTTCTTCATTGCTGCCGCGGGCATGTGGGTTAGCCGTGATGTGACCCCAGAGTGGGGTTTTAATCAGTATCTGGTGTTGCAGATTACCCGATCCGCCGGTCTTGCCCTTGTCATGTACACCACGCAGAACATCACCATGGGAACCTTGTCTCCGGATCTTATGAAATCGGCAGGGTCACTGGTGAACCTCTCGCGCAATCTTGGGGGGGCCTTTGCGCTCGCCGTTCTCACCACGGTCTTGGCCACCCACTCCGCCCAGCATTTCCACGACCTGTCAGCGGGATTGTCAGTGACACAAGCCGGCGGCGCAGAAATGATCAATGGCCTAGCCGCCCATATGCAAGATCTCGGCCTAAGCCAACCTGAAGCGGCGGCACGCAAGATGATGAGCAGCATTCTGCGGCGGGACGCCTTGGTGATGGCCTTCAGCGATTGCTACACATATTTGGCGATAGGCTTTGCCTTTGCGGCGCTGGTCTCCCTCAGCGCCAAACCCACCCGTCTAAGCAACGTCCCGATCGCGACTGACGCCCTCAAACCCACCCAAGCGGTCGAC
>Ga0209444_10001816_pt1 | contig 11735 bp, 13 predicted proteins | sample LauGreFaBDMM15DN_2_FD_188215 | JGI IMG/M metagenome (GOLD analysis project Ga0209444, IMG submission 188215) | Freshwater lake microbial communities from Lake Michigan, USA - Fa13.BD.MM15.DN (SPAdes) (version 2) | ecosystem: Environmental > Aquatic > Freshwater > Lake | place: Lake Michigan...
CGTTTGATCCAGTCGTCTTCGATCATCGCCAAGACGATGGCGGTGGTGCCGACCTTCAAAAACGTGGCCACCTCGCTCATGTTCGCGTCTCCGATGATGACGTGGAGGCGACGGTATTTCTGGGGGTCGGCGTGGGGCTCGTCCCGTGTATTGATGATTGGTCTCTTCAGCGTTGTTTCGAGACCGACCTCTTCTTCAAAGAAATCTGCACGCTGACTGATCTGAAACGGCACGAGATCTGATGAAAGACCAAGTTCACTTCCGACTTTCCCGGCCCCACAGAAGATTTGTCGAGTGATGAAGTGCGGGGTGATTTCCGCAACGATTCTTCCGAAGGGAAGGTCACGATCAATGAGGTAGTTCTCGTGACATCCGTACGAGTTCCCTTTGCCGTCAGAGTTGTTCTTGTACGCAACAATCGACTGGCCTTCGGGCAAGAGCGCGTCGGCAGCCCTCATCGACTTTTCGACGATCAATTCGGCAGATCTGTCGAACGTGACAACTGACAATGCGTCGCCACATTCGGGGGTCGAAAGTTCGGGGTGGGCATGATCGACGTAGTAGCGAGCACCGTTGGTGAGAACTGCGTTCACCATGTGGGTTTCGACCTCAGGGGGCATCGAGTCTGGACTCGTGACACCGCGGGCATCTGCACCGGGCGTTTCGTACTCGAAATCCCAACCGACTCTTGGTGCGCCGTGTGCGGCGCCACCAGATTTGGTGAGATCGCTGAGATAGGAATTAATCAAAATGGAAGATGCAGTGATCGGATTTGGATCTTCGACGCCGCGAAAAACGATCCCGTACTCGGTCTCGATTCCACAGATCTTTCTGATCGCCACGAGAAATCCCTACCGACTCTTCTTAGGCAACTTCAGAGGTACTGGCCGGTGCCGACGCGCTCGATGGAGCGACCACCTGAGGTTTCTGTCTCCGAATGCTTCACAAGGGTGCGGATATAGATAATCCGCTCGCCTTTCTTCCCCGAAATTTTGGCCCAGTCGTCCGGGTTCGTCGTATTGGGGAGATCCTCATGCTCTTTATATTCCTGGTGAATCGATTCGAACATGTCGTTCACACGGATACCGCGCTCACCCGTTCGCAGGAAGCGTTTGATCGCAAGCTTCTTTGCGCGTCTGACGATGTTCTCGATCATCGCACCTGACGAGAAGTCCTTGAAGTACATGATCTCTTTGTCGCCGTTTTGGTACGTGACCTCGAGGAACTGGTTGGCCTCGTCGTCGCGATACATCTCGGCAACCGTCTGCTCAATCATGACGCGAACGGTCTTCTCGGGGTCGCCGCCTCCGAGTGAATCAACTTCGACGATGTCGAGAGGCAAATCGGAAGTGAGGTAGCGGGCGAAAATCTGTGCAGCCGAATTTTCGTCGGGACGTTCGATTTTGATCTTCACGTCGAGGCGACCAGGTCGGAGGATCGCGGGATCGATCAGATCCTCTCTATTCGAGGCTCCAATAACGATCACATTCTTGAGCGTCTCTACGCCATCGATCTCAGCAAGGAGCTGAGGCACGATGGTCGATTCCATATCCGAGCTAATGCCGGTTCCTCGAGTGCGGAAGAGTGAATCCATCTCGTCGAAGAAGACAATGACTGGCCAACCCTCTTCGCTCTTTTCTCGAGCCCGTTCGAAGACAAGTCGAATCTGCCGCTCGGTTTCACCGACGTATTTATTGAGCAACTCTGGACCCTTGATATTCAGGAAGTAACTGCGTGCGTGTTCGTCTCCTGAAACCTCGGCAACCTTCTTGGCGAGTGAGTTCGCAACGGCCTTTGCAATGAGGGTCTTCCCACAACCAGGAGGACCGTAAAGAAGAATGCCCTTCGGTGCCGGAAGTTTGTGTTCAGCAAAGAGTTCATGGTGGAGGAAAGGAAGTTCAACTGCGTCCATGATCTGTTCGATTTGGGAGTCGAGGCCGCCGACGTCGGCATAGGAGATATCCGGAACCTCTTCGAGCACGAGTTCTTCAACATCGGGACGCGGAAGTTTTTCGAGGAGCATCGATGCGCGGGGATCGAGCAGCAATGAATCGCCGGAACGAAGTTTGACGCCGAGAAGGTCAGCACCAACCTCGACAACCTGTTCTTCGTCAGCTCGGCCGACGATCATTGCCCGGTGGCCGTCGCTCAATAATTCCTTGAACGTCACGACCTCGCCCGTGCGCTCAGGGGCTCGTGCCAGCACCACGTTGAGCGATTCATTGAGGACGACCTCTGAGCCCCTGATTAGCTCAGCGGGCGCGATGTCTGGATGCAGTGTGACTCGAACTTTGCGGCCGCCTGAGAAGACATCAACCGTTCCGTCGTCATTGTGGTCAAGGAATGTTCCATAGGCCGCAGGAGGTTGACTGAGTTTCTCGACCTCGTCCCGAAGAGCAGCAATGTGATCTCGGGCTTCACGCAACGTGTAGGTCAGCTTCTCGTTTTGGCTGACGACCTGTGAGAGTTGCCCTTTGGTCTCGAGTATCCGCTCTTCAAGGGTCCGAACGCGCTTCGGGGCATCTTGCAGGCGCCGGCGGAGAGAGGCCACTTCTTCTTCGAGAACTTGGAACTGTTCTCTGAGTTCATCATCAGAGGAACTGTTGCCAACATCGGGATCTTTGGTACTCATCAGGCAGACCTCCTCGGTATGCGTTGGACCCTATCCGGCCTCTCAGCACGACGACTGACTGGAATGGGCTTGAACGAGTGCTCCGCCAAGAAATGGGCACCCGGTTCCTCATCTCACGCCAGAGCAACTATGGTTTGTGGCGTTCCCATCCCCCCTCACGAAGAGGTGTAGTGACACATGAAGGTCTGGATCGATCAGGATCTCTGCACAGGCGACGGACTCTGCGAGGAGATTGCTCCTGACGTGTTCACGCTGCTTGACGACGGTCTCGCTTATGTCAAAGAGGGCGACAAGGTGTTCTCCGATCCGGGTGGCGCTGCTGGTCTCGCCAACATCCCCGACGGTCAGCTTGATGGCGTCATCGAGTCCGCCGAGGAATGCCCCGGAGAATGCATCTTCATCGAAGTTGAGTGAACTGCATTTCCGACATAGGTAAATGTCTTTGAGGGCCTCAGCGTTGCTGGGGCCCTTTTCTTTGTTCGATGTCATTGACCAATGCCTCTAAGAAGCTCGAGCTGCGCGGGTTCAGTTGATGCAGGCGCCGGTGCTCACTGCAGAACTTTCGACTTGTCCGAGAACCGCCTGCAACTCAGACGGCGCCAAGGCATACGCAACATTCTCCACGTCACGAGCAATGGCAAAGGCGACGCCGACAACAACCCCTTGCGAATTCGAAAGTGCCGCTCCCGAGTCGCCCGGGCGAAGAGAAGAAGAAAGCTCTAAGACTTTCCGTTCGGTTCGTTGTGAACCGTAGATATCGCGACCAGTTGCGTTGATCACCCTGGCGACGCTGAACGGAGCGATTCGAAGCGGCTCGCCACCGGGATGCCCGAAAACTCCCCCAGAGGTCCCGTCGGCAGGAGTAGTTGAAGACAACGCAAGAGCTGGTCGATCGAAACCGTTGACGCGAACCACGGCCAGATCACGGTCTGGGTCGAAGGCCACGACTGTTCCATCGAATCGGCGGCCATCGTTGCGGATGACCGTCGTCGATCGTTCGCCTGCAACAACGTGAGCGTTGGTTGCAATGAGGCCCTCGCCAACAACAAAACCGGAACCGTCCTGGAGTTTGTCGCACGCTGGACCTTCGACCTTGACGACTGACCTCGCTACCAACGCAGCCACTTCAATAGAGATTCCGGTCGAGGCAGGTGGAGCACCAAGGTTTGGTGATGGTCGAAGAGCGTCGAAAACGTCAGGAAAGGAGCCATCGCCGATGACGGTGCGCAGTGCCTGCATCGCATCAGGTGGTGGAGGGAGTGAGTTGTCGACGGTACGAGCAATCCAAGAATTGGATGTCTGTGTCGCTAGCCAGCCAGGAGTGGCAACAAACACCGGCACAACGAGCCACAGGATGATCACGACACCGAGTAGTCCCGCTAGCGCTCCGAGAATTCTGTCGATGACGCCGAACGCAGCGTCACGACGTGATGGAGTGAGACGGCCGCCGATAAAGAATCCAGCCGCTTGCCCGAGCGTCGCTCCGACCAAAAGAAGTCCAACCGAGAGGACAAGCAGAAGTCCGTGGTTGGCGGACCCGAGTTGCTCGAGAAACTTCGGGAGCAACCAAACCGCAAGTGCGAGACCTGCTGCCAATCCGATCCACGAGATAACCCTCGCGATGAAACCGAGCCGGTAGCCACCAATAAGGGCAAGCGCGAATGTACCGAGGAGTACAACGTCAAAGACGCTCACCGCGCAGACCGATGCAAGATCAACACTGCTCGCGCTCAGCCGCCGAGCAATCGAGCATGGGTGAGGAATCCGGTATGAGCGACCATGCGATGATCAGGGCGAACCGCAAGCCCTTCAACATGCCATGTTCGATTGAGAACCTCAAGAGTTTCGGGCATGTCGAATGCGCTCTGCTCGAGTGCCTGACGGAGTTGCATCACCTGCACGATGCTCGGTGTGTAGGCCAAGAGAATTCCACCCGGATGCATCGCCTTTGCTGCATGCGGAACGACTTGCCATGGCTCGGGGAGATCAAGGACCACGCGATCGAGATCGGTTTCGTCGATTCCGTCGTAGCAATCACGTAACTCAACGCGATAACGGTCAAGAGCTTCTGTACCGAGAAACGCCTCGACGTTTTCTTTGGCTCGATCGGCAAAGTCTTCACGAAGTTCGTAACCAATGATGTCTGCTCCGGCGCGCAACATCGCCATGGACAGTGCACCGGAACCAACCCCAGACTCGAGCACGCGTGCACCGGGGAAGATGTCCGCATGCATCAAGATTGGACCGAGGTCCTTTGGGTAAATGACCTGCGCACCCCGTGGCATCTTGAGCACAAAATCGGACAACGTCGGACGCACGGCAAGGTACGCAACATTCTTCGTCGACTGCACCGTGACGCCCTCGGGTGACCCGATGAGAGTGTCGTGAGGAACGAAGCCAGAATGCGAATGAAATTCACCGGCGGGCTTCAAGGTGATGAGGTACCGACGCTTCTTTGGGTCAATCAGAAGAACACGATCGCCTACGGCGAACGAGCGGCTCACTGGATTGACCCGGTTCGTGTCGGACCAAGATCTACTGGCACAGCGGTGACTCCGGTTCGTTCGGGAAGTTGGCCTCCTGCTCGAACTACGAGCCGACAGAAAGCACAGATTTCAGAGGTCGTTGGGGCCCCACATGATGCGCAGGCTACGAGGCCTTCGCGGTCGATAGATGCTTCAACCTCGAAGAAGGCTGCCGCTCGATCGAGGAATCCGAAATAGAACGAGTGCTTCGCTCCCGGCGACATCGCTTCGATCTCGTTGAGGGCACTCTTGTAGCTGAGATGCTTGTTGCCTGCCGCCATGGGGCACTCATCGACGAGATAGTCGATCCCCTTCACGATGCAATAGGCAGCGGTCTCTCGTTCCGCCAATCGAACCAACGGCTTCACCTTGCGGGGAAAGCCTTCTCGGGCCGGTAGCACCGGAAGCTGGCGTCCGAGGTATTCGGTGTGCCAATGAAGTGTGTTCCCGAAGAGAACTGCGGCTTCATCGTCGAGATTATGGCCAGTAACGAGGACGTCGTACCCGCCCTTGATTGCTTCGTCATCGAAAAGATGACGTTTCGAAAGTCCGCAAGCAGAACACGGCACCCGCTTCGCTGCGCGTGATCCGTTTGGAATATCGAAACCGAACGTTGAAGGCACGTCGACTTCAACCAAATGGAGATCTCGGGTCCGGGCATAGGCGCGGGCGTACTCCAGCGAAGTATCGCTGTACTCCCCAATTCCTAAACCGATGTACAGGCCGTCTACCTGGTATCCAAGGTCCAGCAGCAAGTCCCAGATCGCCAAAGAATCCTTGCCACCCGATACAGCAACGAGGATTTTGTCTTCCGGCGTAAACATCTCAAATTCATCGATTGCCTTACGCACCTGACGTTGGCACTGCTCAATGAAATGCTCGGCGCAGAAATTCGAGTTGTGGCGGCGGATATCGATGATCGCGGGTCCGCGGCAGGTCACGCATTTCACGACGCGCCTCCAGAAATCACCGGACGAATTTCGATGCTGTCACCGTCGGACAGGCTCTCGTCTCCGGGAACAAGTTCGCCATCTCGGACGACAAGGACAGCTTCTCGATTGAGGTCGAGGCGGGCCAAGAGATTGATGATGGTGATCGGTCCCTCGATCTCGAGGTCGCGTCGGGGGTTATGCAGTCGTACCTTCACCTGCACATAATCGCAGGGTTGAGGGTCAAACTCCTAGGCGTGTTTCGAGAGACGTTCTGCCTTGCGATTTGAACGCTTGTCGGCCTTGCGTGTCTTCCTGCGTTGGCGGCGAGTGGGAGGCGGTGGTTCGTTGCGCAAGACAATGGTTTCGCCGACCTCAAGCTTGCTCCTGTAGACCACCTTGGGCTCTGGTCGAAGTGCCCATTGGAGCCCCCGCACAGTCCACGCCGCTATTCCGAGGAGCAGCCAGGGACGGCTTCCACCGAGGACGCCTTTGGTGAGAGCACGCCGACGAAGATCAGAGAGCAGGCTCATACTCTGCGAATCTCGACAAACGTCCGGCGCTTGCGCCCTCGCCGACTCCCGAGTGCAAACGCTACGACAACAAGGGTGACAGCCACTGCCGCCACGGCGATCGTGCTGTAGCTACGCGCCTCTGACTCGACCCCTTCAACTTCCGATTGGATGTCTCGGAATCGCTGCTCGATGTGATCTCGCGTGATTGGACCGCTGGGGCTCATCGGTTCGCTCCTGGATGTGCGCTTGTCGGCCGAGTGCCAACGGTGCCCTTCCCGATCCGAGAGATCGCAAGGGCGACGAGGCCTCCGAACACGAGTGCAACTAACAAGTAGGGAACCCATGACCAGAAACCGGCAAAGACATCGCCGGTTTGAGTCTGAAGTGCGCGCAACCCTGAGAGGCCAAGCAAGAAGACTCCGAGGGTGATCACGATCATTCCTCCGACACCGAACGCCAAGTAGCGGCCGATGTTGCGGAGTGGATCAATCGTCTCCTGGCGGGCGTAGGCAACGAGAAGATCCCAAAGATCCTGAACAATCTCAGAAAGTGATTTTGATGACGCCACAGATAATCCTTCGTGAGCTCTGATCTGAAGGTCCGCCGGGTTCCCGGCTTCGAACAACGACAAGTATCCCACCCATTTCGATCCCTTGGGAGCAAACCTTGCGGTTCGCGTCCCCAGTCAGATTATTGAGTGGCATTGTCCTCGCCATTAAGGGTGTCGATCGCGTCGAGGGTGGCCGTCTGATCCTCGATCGAAGCCAGAAGGAACCGAAGGCGGGAATCGGGATCGACCGATTTGAGCGCCTGAAGGCGGTCCAAAGGTCCGAGCGGTGACAATGCAGCGAGTTGAAAAGAGGCAATCGATGGATCGGGATCGAGATCTGGACGAGAACTGAGATCCGCGTAATCAATGCCAAGTCGAACCATAAGTCCGAGAGTTGCTTCGAGAGTGCGACCGACGAGTTCAGCGGTCGTGCCTGTCGGTTCGCCATCGGCCCATGCCTCGGCGATGCATCGGGGAAAAGGGTCATCAGGAAGCCACTCCACGATTCGGAGTCGTTCGACTCCAATACCCACAACCGCCCAACGACCGTCCGGCAACTCTTCGGACTGGATGATGCGAATGAGCGAGCCCGCATCGCAGCGATGGTCTCCCCCTCCCACTTCGCTACCTCGATCAATAAGGACTGATCCGAAGAGACGGTCTTCTGTGAGACAGGTCATCACTAAGGCTCGATAACGGGGCTCGAAAACTTGAAGTGGCAACGCCACACCTGGCAAGGCAACGGAGCCGAGGGGAAACATCGGTAACTCTCGCTTCCAACCCACAACGTTGGGCGTCATTTCACTGGAAGCGGTTCGAGCATCGCGATTTTGGGACCTTTGGGATATGCCATGAGACGATCAGTGAATCCGTCTGCGACTCCGGTGGTTCGAGGGTCGGTGCCGTTGTGAATGAACGCAAAGCTCAACGTGGAGCCCTGTGGAGTGTCAGCAAAACCTGCGAGAGCGTTCACGCTGTTCAAGGTACCGGTCTTCGCTCGCACCCTTCCGGTCGAGGGAGTCGCGAGCATGCGTTTGCGCAAGGTGCCGCTCTTTCCGCCGAGCGGAAGGGCGTCGGAGATTTCCGGCCTCTGAGAAACTGCCGACACGAGAGCGAGACTCAACTCGCACGACATGCGGTTCCCAGTATCGAGCCCAGATCCGTCGAGCATGACGAGGGCGGTGACGTCGAAGCCCTGGTTTTTGAGTGACTCTATGGTGGCCTCGATACCGGCTGCAGTCGATCCCCGACCTTTGGATTGAGTCCCAATTTCCTTTAGTACGAGTTCGGCCGTGGTGTTGTCAGAGTTCTTGAGCATCTCGGTAAGTACCTGTGACATCGGAACCGAATCAAACGACGCCACTTCCTCTCCATCAGATGGAGCTCTGCCCGTCGTTGCGACACCCTCGACTGTTATTCCTCGGGAATTAAGAACGGTGCGAAGAGTTTGCGCGAACAATAGGGGCGAGTCTCCGGCTTTCCGGTTGCTCGTCGCGTCGTTCGGTGTGTCTGTGTATCCGGTGTTTCCATCATTGACGAGCAGCGCCGAGAGAGGTGCAACCGTTCCACCAAGCTGATATCTGGCTGGCCATGTCGGAACCCATCGAACGGCGTCATAACGCGAGTCGTCACCAACGAGGCCGCCTCGTATAGAGCGGATACCGGCCGCGTTCAGCGAATCAGCAATTGTTGTGAAGTCTTCATAAAACTGGTCTGGGTCGTCGAACACTGTCTTGTAACCCGATGTTGCCAACAGCGGGTCGCCACCACCAACGATGAAAAGATCGCCCTCAATCACACCGTTCTTGGGTGGATCGCTGGCCACGAATCGAGTAGTGAATTTCGCATCTGCCCCGAGGATGTCAAGAGCAGCCATTGCTGTCGCCAACTTCATCGTCGAGGCAGGAACGAATGCTTCAGAATTTCTGCGCTCGTAGACAGTCCTTCCGTCCACTTCAACGATCACGCAGGTCGAACCTACGACCTTGCTGAGGAATTGATCGATCGCCGACGAGAGTGCGGGATCGGCTGTCGTCGCCTGAAGTGAGCCCGGGAACCTTCGAGCCGAGAGCACTGGAGTTGTTGGCGTCGCCGAGGCCTGCGTGACCACACCAGTTTCGGAATCCGGCGCGCCGAAAGATGGCGAAGCGAAGACAACGAGAAGGGTCAGGCCCGCGATCGCAGCAGCAAGGAACTTGCGACCAAACATCAGCGCTCAGGAAAAAACTCAGCCGAGAACGATTCCAGCCATCGAACTCGTTCGTTCAGAAAATGAAGTGCCCGTATTGCTCGTTCTGCTGAAGGAAAGCAATAGCGCCCGGCATCACGGACAGCTGAAACTGCGGCATTGGATGGATCAGCGACAGACAATTCCGAAGCGATGAGGACGGGCTTGTTCGTTGCGGCCGAAGCAGCCAGGGCGACTTCGACGTAACGAGCGTCCTGACGATCGTGGAAAGCAACAATCCGCTCAAGCCCGTGATCGGGATAGAACGGACCCTCTCTTTCAAGGCGACCTTGGTTCGATTGAATGCCCATACCCAGCACCAGCGTTGCGTCGATATCCGGATGACCCACGACGGCATCGAGCACTGCTGGAACGGTGTCTTTCGTTTCGCCACCAGCCAGATCTATTGGGTTACTTCGGCTCCACCGAGGGGGCAGCAAACCATCGAGAGTGAATCTCAGATCCTCGGGGAGATCGAGAAGTTCGAGGTTCGTCGTGGCAGTGGCATCGGCGGCAAGCACGCCCCATCCTCCCACGGTGGTCACGACCGCTACCCGCGGCCCCGACGGAACCGGAAGAGTCGCAAATGCAGCTGCGATGTCAAACGCCTCCGCGACAGAACTTGCTCGCGCTGCTCCCATTTGCCTGCACATGCCGTCGAAGACTCGGTCGTCGGTCGCTAGTGACCCGGTGTGGCTCGCCGCTGCCTTTGCTCCAGAACCTGATGCGCCACCTTTCAGAATGACAACCGGCATCCGACGACACACAGCCTCGAGACGATCGGCGAAGGAACGACCTTCGGCCACACCTTCGAGATAGACGAGACCGACTGTGGTTTCTGGGTCGTCGGCGTAGTACTCAAGCATGTCTATAACGCCGACTTGGGCTGCGTTCCCCACCGAAATTGCGCGGCTCACACCTACACCGCTTTGTTGCGACAAATTCATAAAGGACGAAACGAAATTGCCCGATTGACTCGCTATTCCGATGCGCCCCGCGGGCGGGTAGGGCGCAACAATTTGTGCGCAAAGGTGAGACGGGGTGGACACCAATCCTTGGCCGTTTGGTCCGACAATCAAGAGGTCAAGTTCGTTTGCGAGATCCACGAGTTCGGATTGGAGCTTCAAGCCGTCCACCCCTGACTCCCCGTATCCCGCCGATGCGATGAATACAGCGCGGACGCCCTTCGCTGCGGCCTGTCGCAAAAGGTCGGGGTTCGAAGCCGCAGGGGTGCAGACAAAGACAAGGTCGGCGACGCCGTCAGGTACCTCGGTGAGATCAGCGAGTGTTGGCCGTCCGAGTACTTCGGATCGTTCGCGGTTCGTGGCGAATACCTCTCCGGCGTATCCGCAAGAAAGGATGTTGTGCAATGCCACGTAACCGAACTTGCCCGGATGGGTTGACGCTCCAGCCACAACGATTGCTCTTGGATCAAAAAGGGCCCTGAAATGTTCGGCGGAAATCACGACGCGGCGGCCTCCGAGGAAATCTCGACAAGAGCATCGAGTGCAATCGGCAAACCATCGACGACCATGACTGGGTTGAGATCGATCGAGATCAGCCCGTCTATTTCTGAAGCGGCAACTGAGAGGGCGCAGAGCAGATTCGCGAGTGCAGAGATATCGACCTCGGGCTCGCCGCGAAACGGGCCGAACAACGACTGGCTTCGCAACGATTGCAGCATGTCGATCGCGTCATGACGTCGGAGTGGCGCGAGCCGAACTGTGACGTCTGCGATCGCCTCGGCAAGGACTCCCCCGAGACCGAAAACGACGGTGGGCCCAAACACAGGGTCGACGGCAATTCCGGCAATAAATTCGCGCAGACCCGAGGCCATTGGAGCAATGAGTACTCCGGTGGCATGGTCTTCAGGACGCGCTGCATCGAGCAATTCTTGGCACGCCCGGCTGATCGCATCAGGACCCACAACGCCGAGGCGCACGAGTCCCCGCTCAGACTTATGAGCGATGGTTGAGCCACAAAGCTTCAGAGCCATCGGCGCGTCGAACTCATCAGCAAACGCAATTGCTTCTGAGGGGTTCGCAACGAGAGCTTCAGGAAGGAACTTCACTCCGTAGCTCGAAAGCAACGCCTTTGACTCGGCTTCAGAGAGTGTTGTCGTCATGATTCAAGAGCCGCTCGGAAGAACAGGCGAAGGTGCTGAAGTCTCTGTTCGAGTGCGTCGAGAGCGAGTGGGTCTCGATCAAGGAGACCCTCGATGAACGGGAGGTCGCTGAAGTAACTGAGAAGCGCTCCGTAACCAGTCAGCATGAGTTGCTCGGCATCGAATCGCCGAAAGGTTCCGGCTTCCATTTCGACGGTGAAGTAGTCGACTGCTTTTTCGAACAGCGGACGCA
>Ga0209444_10001819_pt1 | contig 11730 bp, 5 predicted proteins | sample LauGreFaBDMM15DN_2_FD_188215 | JGI IMG/M metagenome (GOLD analysis project Ga0209444, IMG submission 188215) | Freshwater lake microbial communities from Lake Michigan, USA - Fa13.BD.MM15.DN (SPAdes) (version 2) | ecosystem: Environmental > Aquatic > Freshwater > Lake | place: Lake Michigan, USA...
ACCAAGGCACCTACTGTGGCATTGGCAGCTGAGCCACCTGCCAAGTTTGTGCTGTCTGTCCATTGAGTAGCAGTGTTGCCTGTGGATTTTGTGACTGTGCTATTGGCGATTATTTGTTGTACTACAGTCTTTAATCTACCGTAGGCAGATACTGTAGCGGCAATTTCTGTGCTGTCAATCTGCAATACTGTGCTGTTATCTCCGTCAAAATACGCTGTGCCAGCTACTAGAGTGGCCCAAGTTCCTCCATAAGTCAAATCATATCCCATGGCATCAACGATAAATGCTACATCACGTTTGCATTTGGTTTTACTATATTTCACTAAGGGGAAATTTACTGTCAAATACGCAGTAATTTCTTCTTTGATAAATTCTTTGTTTTCACGCAGCAGTGTTCTTGCATCGCCGAATCCCGATAGGAATGTGGTATTATATCCTGTGGGGTTTGCAGAACTTTCCATAAACGTAGAGCTGATCTTGAAATCAATCTGATGTTGCATGACTCTAACCAACTGCGCAGCATCGGCTGCTTCGTCTGTGCTGGCATATGGAAACGCTATATTTTGCACAGCAGTGTTACCTGAGCTTTCTGTGACGTTGGTTCCTCTAACTATTTCGTCAACCACTGTTTGTAATCTAGTTAATGCGCCTACACTATAGCCTGCATCGGATCTGTTGGTCTGACTACCTGCTGGCCCTGCGTTGGTCGATCTTAATTCGTCTCCAAGTACACAGGTCTGTTCTGGAACAATAATTGGCAGTGTTTCTCTATATTGACCAGTAGATATGCTGATGAGATTGTTAGGACTTATACGAGCCGGCACACTAGCTATAGCAGCTGCTATCTCAGGTGCTGTGACCGCTGCTGCTCTAGCAGTGATGGCATCAGTGATTACAGCAGTCAAAGCTGCTGCTGTGGTATAAGCTCCCGATTCTGCTGTGAGATCAGCATTAAAATACTGGGCTACTGTAGCAGTTGAATTGTCACCGTTTAAGGTCTGATAGTTCACTGTCGGTGCTGTCTGTGCTAACACATCCTCGACTACATTCAATGCATAATTATAGGCTGCGATATTTTCTGAAAATTCTGAACTAAGAACATAGTATGGATTAATTTCAGTTTCAGTTAGCCCGCCCAATAGATCATTTGCCACACCGCGTGATTTGATATTTCCGCCGTGTCTAAGATCATAGATCAAAGCATCAACAAAAAATCCAATTTTCGTTTCATATTTAAAATCGTCATAAATTGTTGCTGTGTTATAAGGTGCAATGTTGTTAGTATCTTGATTAATGATAAATTCAATTGTTTCACGCTGTATAAACACGCGATTTAATTCTAGTAGATATGTAGCATCGGGATTTCTAGGACCATGTTCGACCTGTTCACAAGCATAACGTATGGTCTTGAATGGTTTGTCCCAGGTCTTGCCGTGTATTGGTGCAGGTAGGTCTGTTCCTGTTGGTGTTACAAAATAAGTATGATCAACCTCACCAAGTGTGACCCATTCTGGTTCTACACCGTTGGAACGTAGGATCTGACCTTCACGTCCTATAGGTAATCTTGTGGGGCCTGCACCGCTGTAATAAACTAAATCTCCTCTAACTGATAAAATATCAGTCTCAGATCCAACGGTTAAAAGACTCCAATAAGTACCTGTGATATCTTGATCAGGACGGCTATTAGCCTGGCCGCCGCCAGCTGCGCCTACTGTAGATCCGTCATCTGCTTCTGATCTGTGTGCCAGCAAGCAGATATAGGCATTTGACCCAAATCTCACAGCATCGCCCTGTAGATAATCTACATCGTCTGTCCAGGAGCCTTGCCAACTGATACCAGAATTCAATCTAGTCCAATATGATGCATTTGGTGGTTCTGCAGATACTGTGGCAGTCATTGTACCAGCTGCATCAGCTGTAATGTTAAATGTAGTGCCGCCAGATGTGGTGCTGACCGTGATATTACCTGCAGCTACAGTTTTTACAAAATATCTAGCAGTGGTAAACACATTGCCAAATGTTGTGCCAGTGAATCTCACTGTCATACCTACTGCAATGCCTGTGGTAGAGGCTATGGTAAAGGTGTCTGTGCTTGCGGTAACTGCTGTGACTGTGACTACTGTTGAAGGTGAGTTAGCTGTGGCTAGATAGGTATAGCCGCCTAGTCTAACAACTTCACCGATCTTGTATGCTGTTGTGTTTGTCCAGTCAGATTGAAATTTTAATCCTTCAGTGAATAGATCCCAATCTGCAGTTGTAATTACAGGGTTAGCTGCTGCAGATGCCGCAGTGTGCTCAGTTTTAGCTATGTATTGATTACCACCGTAGACAACTATATCTCCTGGTTGATACAGTGTGGCTGAATTCCATGTGCTTTCAAATTCTGCACCTTCAGTGAACTGTGCCCAACGACCTGCGGTGCTGTCTGTTAAGAATGCTGCATTAGCAGTGTGTTGTATGGTACAGATCCAAAGACTTGGCCCGTATTTTACAACATCATTGAGTTTATATCTAGTAGATGGTACAGTGCCCCAGGTTCCTTTGTATTCAATACCTTGGTTGAAACTGTCCCATTTAGCTTGATCTGCTTCTAGTCCTGACGAGGCTGTAGAAGCTGATGTGTGATAGGTATTACATACATAGGTATATCCACCGTATCTAACTAGATCATTTACTTTGTATCGTGTACTAACTGTCCACGCATCCTTCCAATCAAATCCTTCAGCATACAATGTCCATTTGGCTTGATCAGATTCTAGACCTAATGCGACTGTAGCCGCAGATGTGTGACTATCATTACAGATATATAATAATCCGCCGTATTTGACCACATCGTTGAGTTTGTAGAATGTACCAACAGTCCAATCTCCGGTCCATGCCTGACCGTCGCTCATTTGGTTCCATTTGGTAGGACTGTATTCCAGATCTGTGTTGAAATCTGCGGCCGAGGTATGTCCTACCGCGCAGATATAGGTGCGGCCACCATATCGTATTACATCATCTATGTAATAAACTGTGGCGGCGCTCCAGTTGCCTTTCCATACAAATCTAATTCTACCTAGTTTAAATTCTGCCATTTTCTACTCCGTATTCTATATTTAGTATATAATGTTACTCATTATTAAACGACCTAAAAAACATAGTCTGTGCCAACATGCTACCGCTTATGCCTGAACTTGCGAGATCAAACTCTGCTCTTACAGGCACAATAATGCTTAATCCAGCAACGTTGTTGAATCGATCAGGTCCCACTAATATAGTTCCTGCTATAAAGCTACCCACTGCAATTTCTGATCCACCAATACTTAGTCTGCCGGCTAGATAGCTTTTAATGGCTCGCTGTGTCGGAACAATGTTATTTGAATCTCCAATGAACAGTGGATCAGTTGAAAATTCACGAATCACAGCTCCGGTGCCACCTACACGTATGCCACCTAATCTTAGTTCAGTTAATCCGCCAAGATCAAAAAAGTCTGCTGAAATTGTCACAATACCTGTGGACTGTTCTACCGCGAATAATTCTCCTGCTCGGAAGTTACCATTTTGATCTGATGAGGTGTAAAATACTCTACCACGATTTAGTTCCACTACTTCGTTTTCTGGTGAAGAAGTAAAGAATCCATTATATAATTCTGGATAATTGGTTTCTTCAAAGTTGCCCGAGCCAATATCTAAGAAATCGTGTCCTGAGATGCGACACTGACTGAACTGTGTTCTAATTGTTATAGGCGTTAGATGCTGTAAATTATCTCTAACCTTAATTTCAGGACTTACTCGTATTCTCGCAGCTAATCCTCTATCTGTGAGACCTAATTCCTCAATAGCTACTAAGGTATAAAAATCTGACAAATTGCCAATAGTTAAATTAGAACCAGGACCCGGATAATCATCTAGGTCGTTTATTACAAAGAATTTACCTAAGGGTGTTACATCTGCATACCCGTCTCCGTCAATAGTAACAATAGTGCTAGTAGTTCTATAACCAAGACCTCTATTCAACCAACTAGGTTGCGAAAGCACTCCGTCTCCAGTTCTGCATTCTACTAGTGGATCTACACTGTTGTTGGGATCTACTAATGTCAAGGCAGGACCTTCTGTGTAGCCAGATCCCGGATCCCACATTTTTATGCTTGTGATAATACCGCTGCTTAGTGTCACACGGCCTAGCGCTCTAGCTCCTGTCTGTATTTTGTTGAATATTTCGGTATTGTCTATGGCTACCCACATAGGAGTAGATTTGCCTGTGGTAGAATCTCTAGCATCAACATAAGGATTTCCAAATGCTACTGATACCCATTCTTTGGAAGATGCCAGTGTTCGTGATGTCCATACAATACCGTCTGCAGATTGTGCTGCATAGGTTGATGGTCCAGTTGTAATATCGCCACCAACGTTTCTACTACCGCTATCTCCTATAGCAAAGAACACACCCTGGGCATAACGAATTTTCTTCCAATTATGTGCAGTGGATCCGTCTTGACTGGGCATTGTGGCTGGCAGCCAATCCGTGCTATTAAAGCTGTAGGCGATATCGCCGGTGCTGGATATTGCAACAAATCTATCGTTGCCGTAGGCTATACTGACCCAGTCCTTGGAACTAGAATCTGCTACCACATCCATAACTTGATACTGCCAGTTCCACGTGTTTGTGCCAGAATTATAAGATCCTACTGATACCGCGTTGTTGCTGTTTGTAAGAACCACATACGTATTTTTTCCATAGGCTGCGTCAACCCATTGTGTCAAAGAAGAATCGCCCAGCAACGTAGTAGAACTCCAGCTAGTACCGTTTAGACTGTAGGCAGCAGAGCTGGAATCTGTAGCTATGGCAAGGAATAGGCCACCACCATAGATGCAGGAATTCCAAGATCTTGATGCTGGCATTGATCTTGTGCTCCATGTAATTCCGTCTAATGAACTAGCTGCTACTGAACTACCTGTTCGTATTGCTACAAATATATAATTGCCTAATGAGGGATATGTCACTCTACCTGCTGCTAGACATTTCCAATTGCCCGAAGTTGGCATATTAAAATCAGTCCAAGTAGTGCCGTCTTCACTGTAAAGAGCAGCACTGCCTCCAGTGGATACTACTACGAATCTGCCGCTGGCTGCTTCGTTGTCTTCGCCTGTGCCGTAGGTTTTTTGTTGTGCAGCCAATATTGAATTGGTACTGTCGTCACTAACATCTGTAACTAATATCAATAGATCATTAGTTGGTGTTACTCCTCCCAATAGTGTTCCAGGAATAGTTAACAGTTGATCAACCTCATATCCTGCACCGCCACTGTTAATAGTGATAGTGTAATCTCTGCCTTGTTTTACCACATTAAAAGTAGCATTAGCAACACCAACTCCTACAGTAGTTCCTGTACCTGCTTCAGTAACAGCTACATTATTATATGTTTCTGTAGTTTCTCCATAGATGATTTCTGACCAAGTAGTATTCACAGGCACAGTGATCTGTGTGGCAGCGTATGCAGGTGCAGAAAATATCACTCTAGGCTCTATTCTGTATGTGGTGTTGGTTAGCAATGGTACAGTGGGCAGTTTGCCCGGGACCACGTGATCCCATCCTGGCTGATCATCTGATTCTCTATAAACTTCAACTACTTTTGTAGCATTGTTGTAGGCCGTGATATAACCATACTGTCCCGTACCTGCTCCACTAGTAATTACTATCCGCATACCAAGATATTCTGTTATAGAATTTGAATCATTAGAAGCGATAGTGATTGTGGTAGCTGTACCTGTTTGTGCATTATTCTGTACCTGTACAAATCCGCTGCCGCCAATGGCAGTTGCTATTTGTGCTGTGCCGGCGTTGGCATCTAATAATCTAGCTTCAAACACAGCGTCATCACGAAAATCGTCAAACACCACCGCAGCATTTATACCTGCACCTTCAAAGGTTGCAGTAGTAGTGGTATAATTATTACCACAATTTTCAAATTCCAAGATCTGTATTTCATCTACAAAGTCTCCGGCAAATGCTGCTGCTATAATAGCCTGTTGAGCTCTAGTATATACTGATGCCGTGGTTGGAGTTTCTGTAGCATCTACTCCGTCTGCAATGGCACCAAAATCGCCGTATGAACAGTTGCCGTTAGTGGCTCTTATAATACCACCATTCTCTGCAAGATAACCTATGTGTGCGTAGTATGAAAATACCGATACCAACTCAGCTCTGCCGTTATTTAATACCCAAGCCCCAATACCGTCTGATATAACCTGTGTGAAATCGTTACTGACTATAGATTTATTACCGCCATTATGCAATGCACCGTCAATTTTTTGACCTACAGCTCCTGTGCCTATTGTAGTGACACCTTGAATATAAGGAGAACGAGTGGTGATCCAAGTACGATTATCGGCTGGACCCCAACCTGGATCAAGTGATACATAGGCACCACCTGCGGGGAATCTATATGTAGCAGCACCAATAGGCTCATCAAGTGTCGACTCAAGTCCCTTTAAAGTACAGTTTCTAATGCCTGTGGAATTTCGCACATAAAACATATCTTCAGATTCAGTGCATCCTAGTACAGAATTTCTATAATATCTAGCTTCCAACAATGCTTTGTAATTTCCGGTATATATGATGTCGTATATAAACGCATCAATATATCTACGTATATAAGAGCTCAATCGGCTGGTATCGAATACATATAAAGGATATATTGCTTGCGTGTAGGCCACAGCTTCGGCAGCTAAAAAATCTTTGTTAGCTTCTAATTGTAGCACAGTATTTGTGTATAAAACATCTGTTACCGCAGTGTTGGATCCAACCACTGTGGGATTGGTCCCTGTTGAATTAATGTAAAAATTAATATAAGAAATAATATTTGCAATTTTAGCCTGTATACTTGCTGCTGCTGTTGCACTAGTTGGTCGAGGTTGGGTCGATGTGTTAAAAATTTCATTACCTGATTGATCGTACTGCGGCGGATTAAATGAAGCAGTTACTGCCTCAGTTACGATTACAGGATCTAGTATATTACCTACAGATTTTACGGGACTAATAGCAGTTCCTGCTACAACAGCCTGTATGATTGCTGAAATTCTATTTAATACCGCAATATGATATGAGCTATCAAGAGCCAGTTCTGGAATTGGCTCGGCTGCTTTAATTGTGGTGCTTCTAAGTTCTGCTCCTAGCACTACAGTTTTTGCTGGAACAATAATTGGAGTAATTTCTTCAAACTCGCCCACGGCAACCCGAATGGTTGTGGCTCCTGCAAACCCGTCATCTGCTTGTTCACAAGCATAACGTATGGTTCTATAAGGAAGAAATTGAGTTCCACGTCTTGGATCTGTGTCGTCGTCTGCACCATCTAGGCCGACATATAGCACTCTTGAAAGGTCTCCCCAAAAATTGTATTCTATGCTGTTTTCATTGTTGACTATCAGCAATTCATCATTTTCGCCTAGAGTCACACTTGCTGGTCCAAATGTGCTACCGTCACCTTGCAGTGATTTGCTAAGATCATAGGTTAGCAGATCACCACTAGCCTTCATACCGACATCTGTACCTGCTTGCAAAACTAAATCCCAGTATAAAAATCCTGATCCGTTATCACCGGGGAAATTTTGATCTGTGGCTAGGTGCTCAAAATTACATTTATAGGTATTGCCTAGATAAATGACAAGATCATTTACACCATATGATTCTGCTTCAGTCCAATCTCCTCTCCATTCCTGTCCTGTGGTTACTATCTCCCAATTACCGGCATCGAGATAATCAATACTGCTGCCGTCATTAGTGGTATCTGCAGTAGCAGTATATAAATTTCCGCCTCTTCGAACAAGGTCTCCAGTCTTGTAGTTTTCAGTTGCAGACCATGTGCCTGCAAAGTTGATGGACTTGCTTAATACGGTCCATTGAGTGGTATCATCTGCAGCAGGATTACGCTGATAATTATTTGTAGTTGCAATATATAGATATCCGCCGTGACGAACGACATCGCCTACAGCATAGTTTACAGAATTTGACCAGTTTTGATAAAAATTGAAACCAGGAAATTCTGTAACAAAATTTGCATTTGTTATCGTTGATGCTGCAACATGACCGGTAATACAACGTAGTATGCTGCCCCCGTATTTTACCAAATCGTTTTCTCTATATCTTGCACCAGCAGTCCAACCTCCATCTATATATTGAATGCCTTCGGAGTAGACCTGCCACAGTTCACCGGTGCTGTCATCTTGAGTATCGTTGTTTCCAACTTCTAATCCAAGGGCAGTGCTAGATGATGTGTGTCCTACTATGCAGCGATAGACTATGCCGTTGTATCTTACTATATCTCCTATACCGTAGCGAGTGGCTGGGGTCCATGCAGTTCTCCAATTATCTGCAGAAAGATATATCGTCCAGTCTGCAATGTTGGCATCAAATGTAGCTTGAGAAGTGTGACTTGTAACGCATAGATATATAACACCGCCGTGTAGTGCAAGGTCCCCAGGATTATACAAAGTTGGTGTTGTTGTCCAAGCTCCTCTCCACGCATAGCCGTCGGTCATCTTTAACCATGCAGGTGATGCAGCCGAATCTCCTTGATTGGCTAGATATGCTTGATCAGCAGCAAATGTAGAAGCTGTGTGTTGTCGTTGACATATCCATGTACTACCACCGTATTTAATTACATCGTCACGATTGTACAGCGTGGTAGCGGACCACGCATTGCGCCATGTATATCTAATTCTACTAATTCTAAATTCTGCCATAATTTATTCCGTATTAACTTGATGTACCTATAGGATACGTATAACCTTGATTAATTCTTTGTGTCAATCTACCTTCACTGTCTACATAGTAGAGAATGGTTCGATTATCCCAACGATATTGAGGATATACCAGATTGTCGTATGCCACTTCATGATCTGCAGCGATGCCTTCAAAATAATCAACTCCAGGTTCAAAATCCTCAAAGTTTTCTCCAGGTGCTCCTGGCAGATTTAATTCTATTGAATCTTTGTCTCTGAGTTGGTCGCTACGTAGCAAAAATAATTCCCCGTCAGAATTTCTGCGCAAAGCATACCAGAATCGAGGACTATCGCCTAGTGCTTCGTCCGGACTTGTTCCTAGATAATATGTGCTTGGCATAATGATTCCTTATGATATCTCAACGTAACTTACTGTGGCATCAACACTGTCTGCAGTATCACTGGTCATTCGCAGCTCCGTATTTGATGGAAGAATTAATTTTTCACCCTGTGTAATTACTTTAACACTGGTGTTTGGTGGAATGGCTAGACCTTTGATATAGTAGGTAGCAGTAGTGTCCGCGCCAACTACCTGTATGTCTACTACCACTGTGTCATAATCTGTGACATTAGCTAGATTGCAGCCTATAACTGTTGCACGAACTCCTGCACCAATCTCTACTACATCTGTAGGATTAGTGCCTATTTGAGTTACTAGTGCGTGTTTAAATACTGTTGGCATATCGTTATCCTAATGTCAGCACTAATTGTGCAGCAATGTCGTTGGCTTCTGCTACAGAAACAGCGCCTGCTGAGCCTGCTGGCGATGCCCAATCTGCGCCGTCCCAGATTTCTAACGCAGCAGAATCAGTGTTAAATCTGGTCATTCCTAACACTGCGTAGGCAGTTGGTCTGTCGCCATCACTGCCTACAGGAGGCACAAATCCATTTGTACCTTGAATTTTAAAATATCCTGTGCCTGTTTGTGCAATTTCAGTAATTGCATTGGCGCTGATATTGGTTATGACATTGTCTACTATGCGAAAATTACCCAGTCTTACACCACCTGATCCATTACCGTCGATGATGATATCTTGTCCTGTGGTGCTGGTAATTTCATTGTCTCTGAACATGAGATTACCAACATCTAACATGGTGATATTTAACACACTGGTATACAGATTATTTACGTAGACATTTCTCCAGCGGTAGGATCCAGATCCAAGATCTACTGTGTTGTCAAATTGAGGAACTAGATCACTGTTAATACTGGCATTAATGGTCACTGAATCAGACAGACTGTCTCCAATAACAATATTTCCGCCTATGGTTACATTCCCAGTGGCGTTGATATTTCCAGTGACATCAAGATTGCCTGTGATGTTGGTGTTACCGTAAATATCTATTATTCCTGTGCCGTTGGCTCGTAGTTCTAAAGCACTGTTTGATACTTCTGTGGAAATAGTATTTCCTAGAATTTGAATGTCATCTACTACCAATCTAGCATTATAGATAGTTGGTTCAGCACCCGATGGTGCAAAAGTTATAGTACTGAGATCGCTGATGATGGTGTTACCAGTGACTGTTAGGTTCCCAATGTCAAATTGATTGGTTACTTCTAGATCAGTACTTTTTGTTGTGCCGTTAACGTCTAAGTCGTGCAGTGGGGAAGACTTGTTTACTCCAATTCGAGAGTTACCAACATCTAAATATAATAAGTCAGTCTCAAACGCTAGATCCACGCCATCTCTGACTAGATTAGGTTTAAGCATTTGACCGGAAATTCTTCCAACAGCCATTAGCTCTCCTTAGACCCCGTGTTTCACGGTTAACCACCTTGCATTGCGGGTTTACCACAGTTTGATCATACAAAGGAAGACCTTCCTTTGTAATTACTAGTATTTATATCTTTTGGAGAATTAGCCTAGAATGAGAGTGTACACGTGACCAAGATCTTCCATAATTTCTACAGTGACGTCGATACCGCCACCAGTACTTACGGCCCATACTGTGCCGTCATAGCATTCAAGATAAGCTTCTTCAGTGTTCCATCTAGTCTCGCCTACTTCAGGAGATGCTTGGCGTTGAGAATTATTGCCAGAAGGTATAACAACTCCATTTGTACCTTGATATTTTAAATAGCCTGTAGCAGTAGATGCAATAGTAATGGCAGAATTGTTAAGGTTAGTAACTGTGTTGTCCTGCCACTGTGTGCGTTCAATTGTAGTTATTCCAGTAAATGGTGTAATAAAAATATCATCGTTTGACTGCACACTGATAATTTGCCCGGTAACTCCATCCAGTCTCATTTGATCGCTAATGACAACTGCCTGAGGCAACACAAGATTGGCATGAGTTAGATCATCAACCACATGTAATTGACTCCAGCGTTTTGCAGATTGGCCTAGATCATACGTGTTGTCTGTGCCCGGAATAATATCTTGTGTAAAATCTGGTGCTACTGTCACAACATCTAGAAGACTGTCTCCAACTATGATGTTGTCTCCCGCTGATAAATTTCCAGTCAGTATGGTATTACCAGTGACTGCTAGGTTACCTAGTATGCTGGTATTGTTTTGAATATTTATAGATCCAGATGCATTGGGATTAAGTACCACATTGCCGTTGGTGGTGTAATTTTTAATTACATTGCCATTGATTTCAAGTTGTGCTGTTAGTATTCTGTCAAGATTAATAACTGCGCCAGCTCCAGCAGGACTTATATTAATGGCCCCCACAACCGTTGATATTGTACCGTTGGCGTTGAATATAAGATTGTCAAATATTGCTTGGTTGTCAACTATTAGATCTGTAGTTTTTGTATAACCATCAATATTGAAATCAACCACAGGCGCACTCGTGTTTATGCCTATGCGTGAATTGCTTACATCTAGCTGTAGTATAACATCTGGACCGGGATTATTTTGAAAAGCAAGGTCTTCACCATTTCTTTCCAAATTTGATGTTAGGATTGGACCGCTGATTCTACCTAACTGAGGCATGATTAGTTAGCGTAACCGTAGTAAA
>Ga0209444_10001820_pt1 | contig 11727 bp, 7 predicted proteins | sample LauGreFaBDMM15DN_2_FD_188215 | JGI IMG/M metagenome (GOLD analysis project Ga0209444, IMG submission 188215) | Freshwater lake microbial communities from Lake Michigan, USA - Fa13.BD.MM15.DN (SPAdes) (version 2) | ecosystem: Environmental > Aquatic > Freshwater > Lake | place: Lake Michigan, USA...
GGGTAGCCTCAATACTTGGTATTTTGACAGTCCGGTGAATCCAGAGGTCAAGTGGCAGCAATTTCTGATTAAGGAATTGATTCCATTCGTCGACGCCAATTATCGCAGTATTGCCAAGCGTGAAGGGCGGGCGATTACCGGTATGAGCATGGGCGGGCACGGGGCGTTATACACCGCCTTCCGCCACCCTGAAATGTTCATCGCGGCAGGCAGCACCAGCGGCGGCGTGGACTTGCGGCCATGGCCGGATAACTGGGATATCGCTGCCGTGCTCGGCAAAAAAACCGAGCATGAGAAGAACTGGGACGACAATGTCGTGGTTAATAATCTCAATGCCTTGCCCAAAGCCAAGATGGCCATCTATTTCGACTGTGGAACGGCTGATTTCTTCTTGGACGTCAATCGTGCGTTGGATAAGAAAATGACCGATATGAAGGTCGCCCATACCTATGAGGAGTTTCCAGGTGGTCATACGCAGGACTTTTGGGCGCGATCATTCCCCAAGCACGTCGAGTTCTTCAGCAAGCATCTTGCAAGCGGCAAATAATTAGAACAGCCGGTATCGGACGATCATTAGTCAAACTGCCTTTATATATCGCATGAATAAATTGTTAGTATTTATGGTTTTAGTATTCGTGCCGCTGACGGCCCATGCTGACGTCATCCTGAACGCAGTTTTCACGGATCACATGATCCTCCAGCGGGATATGCCGGTGCCGGTTTATGGCACGGCAGAGCCCGGTGAGAAGGTGACCGTTGCATTTGCCGGCAAGGAGAAATCAGGGGTGGCCGACAAGGATGGCAATTGGAGCGTCAAGCTCGACGCGATTAAGGTCTCGACAACCCCCGCGATCATGACCGTCTCTGGCAAGAACAAGCTCACGCTGAATGATATTCTCATGGGTGATATCTGGATTTGCAGTGGCCAATCTAACATGGAATGGGTGCTGGGTGCATGCAACCGGCCGGACGACCTCGCACAGGCGAATTTTCCGCTGATCCGCCTGTATCAAATGCGTGGCACGGCAGCGCCCACTCCACGCTCCGATTTCAATTGTATGCCATGGACTCCCTGCACGCCGGAGTCGGTCAAGAATTTCCCAGCGGTCGGGTATTATTTTGGCCGCAAAGTGCTACAGGAGACGGGAGTTCCGATCGGTTTGATCCGCAGCGCCTTAGGCGGCACTGCCATCGAGCCGTGGACGCCATACGCCGAGTTGGCCATGATCCCCGAACTGGCCAAAGAAAAGGAGATCCTTGATCAGCAGATTAAGACCTATGTCGATACGTTGGCGGCCTTGCCGCTCAAAGCCACAAGCTATGTCAGCGAGGCTCGAAAAGCGCTCAGCAGCAACACCCAACTGCCCGAACCCCCTGTATTGCCGGTCTATCCTATTTCCAACAACCCGAAGCGAGACTGGAATTGCCTCTATAACGGCCACATTCATGCGCTAACCCGCTTCGCCATCAAGGGTGTCCTCTGGTATCAGGGGGAAGGTAACACCACCAACGCCGAAACCTACTTCGCCAAGAAACGCGCCCTCATCGGCGGCTGGCGCAGGGCCTGGAACCAAGGCGACTTCCCATTCTATTTCGTGCAACTCGCCAATTACGGCAATCCCGACACTATTGCAGGAGCCGATGATGGTGGCTGGGCGAAGCTCCGCATGGCGCAGTTGAACTCACTCGCTATCGCCAACACCGGTATGGCTGTGGCGATCGAACTTGCCGATATCGGCAACCCTCACGATGTGCATGCCAAGAACAAAAAGGATGTCGGCGAGCGGTTGTCTCTCTGGGCGCTGGCTAAAGACTACGGCAAGAAGAATCTCGTCTATAGCGGCCCGTTGTTTAAAGACATGAAGGTTGAAGGCTCCAAGATCCGGATCGCGTTCGACTCAGTGGGCTCCGGTCTAACTGTTGCGACCAAGAAAGGCTATGACCCGGTGGTCAAGGAGCCTCAGGGCAAGCTGCGTAAATTCGCCATTGCTGGTGACGATAAAAAATGGGTCTGGGCGGATGCGGTCATCGACGGCAAGACCGTAGTGGTGTCATCGCCAGAAGTGCCCAAGCCGGTGGCGGTTCGCTACGCATTCGCGGCCAATCCCGAAGGCTGCAACCTATACAACAACGAGGGCCTACCAGCTTCTCCATTCCGTACGGATGAATGGTAGGTTACGACGCATCCCATTTTATTCCCATCTCTTCCAATCGATCTTATATGAAAAAAATCATCACGTCCGCCGTCCTGTTATGCTCGGCGCTATCCGTCCACGCGGATGTCACCCTGAACGGGGTTTTCACGGATCACATGATCCTCCAGCGGGATATGCCGGTGCCGGTTTATGGCACGGCAGAGCCCGGCGAAAAGGTGACTGTCGCATTTGCCGGCAAGGAGAAATCGGTGGTGGCCGACAAGGATGGCAAGTGGAGCATCAAGCTCGGCGCGATGAAGGTTTCGACAACCCCCGCAGTCATGACCGTCTCTGGTAAGAACAAGCTTACGCTGAACGATATTCTGATGGGTGATATCTGGATTTGCAGTGGCCAATCTAACATGGAATGGGTGCTGGGGAATTGTAACCGGCCGGACGATATCCAGCAGGCGAATTTCCCGCTGATCCGCTTGTTCCAAATGCGCGGCACGGTGTCGCCCTCTCCGCGCTCCGACGTCAGTTGTATTCCATGGACTGCTTGCACGCCGCAGACGATCGGAGGTTTTCCGGCGGTCGGGTATTACTTTGGTCGCAAAGTGCATCAGGAGACGGGAGTTCCGATCGGTCTGATCCGCAGCGCCCAAGGCGGCACTGCCATCGAACCTTGGACCCCTTATGCTGGGTTGGCCATGGTTCCCGAATTGGCCAAAGACAAGGAGATCCTCGACCAGCAGATTAAGACCTATGTCGATGCGCTGGCGGCTGTGCCGACCAAAGCAGCAAACTATGTCAGCGAGGCCCGCAAAGCACTTAGCGGTAACACCCAAATGCCCGAACCCGTTGAATTGCCGGTATATCCTATTTCTAACAACGCGCCGCAAGGCTGGAATTGTCTCTACAACGGCTACATTCATCCGCTCACCAGTTTCGCTATCAAGGGGGTGCTCTGGTATCAGGGGGAATCGAACTGCAACAATGCCGATACCTACTTCGCCAAGCAACGCGCCCTCATCGGCAGCTGGCGCAAGGCTTGGAACCAAGGCGACTTCCCATTCTATTTCGTGCAGCTCGCTAACTACGGCAATCCTACCAACGAAGCGGGAGCCGACGATGGTGGCTGGGGCAAGTTACGCATGGCACAGTTAAAATCACTTACTGTGCCCAACACCGGCATGGCTGTGGCAATCGAACTCGCCGATATCGGCAATCCTGGCGATGTGCATCCTAGGAATAAAAAAGATGTCGGCGAACGCCTGTCGCTCTGGGCGCTGGCTAAGGACTACGGTAAGAAGAATCTCGTCTACAGCGGCCCACTGTTTAAAGACATGAAGGTTGAAGGGGCTAAAATCCGGATCGCGTTTGACTCAGTGGGCTCTGGTCTAATCGTTGCGACTAAGAAAGGCTACGACCCGGTGGTCAAGGAGCCTCAGGGTAAGCTGCAGAAATTCGCCATTGCCGGCGACGACAAGAAGTGGGTCTGGGCGGATGCGGTCATCGACGGCAAGACCGTGGTGGTGTCATCGCCAGAAGTGCCCAAGCCGGTGGCCGTCCGCTACGCATTCGCGTCCAATCCCGACGGCTGCAACCTTTATAACAACGAAGGCCTACCCGCTTCTCCATTCCGTACGGATGAATGGTAGGCACCGACGCATCCCATTTTATTCCCATCGATTTTATATGAAAAAAATCATCACATCCGCCGTCCTGATATGCTCGATCCTGTCCATCAATGCCGATGTGGTCCTGCACGGGCTTTTCACCGATCACATGATCCTCCAGCGGGATATCCCGGTGGCGGTTTATGGGATGGCTGAGCCCGGTGAGAAAGTTACTGTTGCCTTCGCCGGTACGAATAAATCGGGCACGGCTGGTAAGGATGGGTCATGGAGCGTCAAGTTGGACGCGATGAAGTTTTCAGCAACCCCTGCGACCATGACGGTCGCGGGCAAGAATACCATCACGCTCAAAAATGTTCTCATAGGCGATGTCTGGCTATGCAGTGGTCAGTCTAATATGGAGCTCACTCTTGGACAAACTAATAGGCCGGATGATGTCACAAAAGCAGATTTCCCGACGGTCCGGCTATTTCATGTACCTAACGCCCCTGCGTATTGTCTCCGCACCGACATCAAGTTTGGCTGGGGCGTGTGCACACCCCAGGCCGTCAGCAATTTCTCAGCGGTTGGTTTCTATTTTGCGCGCAAGATTACTCAGGAGACGGGAGTTCCCATCGGTTTGATTAAAGCGGCTTGGGGCGGAACCCGCATCGAACCGTGGATATCTTACCAAGGTCTGGCCTCGATTCCCGAGTTGGCCCAGGATAAAGAGACCCTCGATAAAGATATCAACACTTATGTCGATACAATGGCTGGGCTGCCAGCCAAAACGCAGGTTTACGTTGCCGAGGCGCGCAAAGCGCTCGCCAATAACACCCAAATGCCTGTCCCGTTGGATTTGCCATTATATCCGATTAACGGAACCGGACCCTATGGTTGGAATTGCCTCTATAATGGCATGATCCATCCGCTCACTAAGTTCGGGATCAAGGGTGTCCTTTGGTATCAGGGTGAAGCGAATGGCGGCGAAGGCGAAATCTACTACCGGAAGATGTGCGCCCTGATCGATGGCTGGCGCAAGGCATGGAACCAAGGCGATTTCCCTTTCTACTTAGTGCAACTCGCCAATTATCAAGCACCCAATGAGAATCCAGAAGGCGGCGACGGCTGGGCCAAGATGCGCATGGCCCAGTTGAAATCCCTAACCATTCCCAACACTGGCATGGCGGTGGCTATCGAGCTTGCCGATACCGGCAATCCCGGAGATATCCATCCCAAGAATAAGAAGGATGTCGGCGAACGCCTAGCGCTCTGGTCGCTGGCTAAAGACTATGGCAAGAAGAACCTCGTCTATAGCGGCCCGCTGTATAAGGACATGAAAATTGAGGGTGCCAAAATTCGTATCACCTTCGACTCGATCGGCTCCGGCCTAACTATAGGTATGAAAAAAGGGTATGACGCGATGGTCAAAAATCCCCAGGGGAAACTCCAGAAATTCGCCATCGCAGGCGAGGACAAGAAATGGGTATGGGCCGATGCAATCATCGATGGCAAGACCGTGGTTGTGTCATCTTCAGGCGTCGCAAAGCCCGTGGCAGTGCGCTACGCATACTCAATGAATCCCGACGGCTGCAACCTCTACAACAACGAAGGCCTGCCGGCTTCTCCATTCCGCACCGACGAATGGTAGGAAGATCATTCACTGTTCCAACTAACAATACACATCATGCAAAACATCGTTTCTCCCGTCTCAGCCCCGTTTACCATAAAGCCTTTGCTCTCCTTGGTGCTGGGCTTCAGCATTGCCGCAGCCTCTCAGCTAACTGCGCAGGATGCGCCAGCGATCACGGACGGCAAGCCGGTCAAAATCTCCTGTGTGGGCGACAGTATCACCGGAGGTTTCGGCGTCACCAAGGGGATGTCGTGGCCTGACCAGATTTCCAAAATGCTGGGCGGCACTTGCGAGGTGGGTAACTTCGGTCTCGGCGGCACGTATCTCCGCGCCTATCAGAGCACCGAATACTACCTGAACGCGAAAAAATTTAATCCCGATGTGGTTGTCATCATGCTGGGGACCAATGACGTCAGGCCGCTGGCATGGAAGAACAGCAAGCCTAACTTCATTGCCAACTACATGGACATGATCAAAGAGTTTAGCGAACTGCCCACCAAGCCCCGCATCTTCATCTGCTACCCGCCAACCATCACCGAGCCCGATAGCAGCGAGGAAAATATCCTCGAACTCATCCCGCTGATGGATGAGGTCGCCAAGAGGACAAAGGTCGGCGTCATCGATATCCACGGGGCCTTCAAGGGCAAAGCCGAACTCATCCCTGACAAGATTCACCCCAATGATGCCGGTCAGACGCTTATCGCCACGACCATTTACAAAGCCTTGACCGGTAAGCCCGCCGCCATGGAGAAACAGTGATGCGATTCAAGAATGCCGGCAAGCCGAGCCTTCAAATCCTGCGCTGAACTGGAAGCCTACGAAACCGCCAACCCAAGGTAATGAAAATCGATCGTTGAATATGATCCTCTATAAGATGTGCCTAGCCATACAGCTTGTTGCGATGATGCTACTACCTACCGCCAGTGTTTTTGGCGGTAGGCTCAAGCCGACGTTTGTCGTCATGGGAGATGACACGATCGTCGCTTCGGCTGTTGTTACTGATACACCTTACAATGCCGATCCAACGGGTGCCCGTGATGCCACTACCGCGATCCAGCAGGCGCTTGATGCCGTCGCTGCGCTCAACGGCGGAGTGGTCTATCTTCCTGCGGGAAAATACCGACTTAACGGCAACCTCAATCTTGCTTATGGTGTGACGATTGCCGGTAATTCTGGCAGTACGGCAAGGACGATGTTGCTAGCTTACTATGGCCGAGGTGATGCTGATAAATCACCGTTGATTCATGCGGTGAACTCCGAGACGGGTATCAGTGGCGTTACGATCTACTACCCCGAGCAGAAGCCGGATGCGGTGATTCCCTATGCGGCAACAATCGGCGGTGAGATTAAGACCATTAGGAATGTGACGCTCTGCAACAGCTACCGCGGTATTGAGCCGCGAATGTTCAATGGTGTTAGATTTGAGAATATCCGCGGCACGGTCTTGGCCTCTGGTATTCGCGCACTTGAGAGCACCGAGTTTTCATGGATGCACGACGTGGCATTCACTCCGGATGTCTGGATCAACTTGGCCCAATCACTCACAGGGAAAGCAATGACGTCCGCAGAAAAAGCGTCGCTCACCGCATATATTGCCAAGAATTGCACGGGTCTTGAACTCGGACGGATTGACGGGCTCGCCATCACGCGAATTGCCGCGCAAGGCGCGATGACTCCAGTCCTGATCAAGCGCAACCCGAAGTATGATAATGCTGTGCACGGATTCGGTGGCGTGGTCTCGCAGTTTCCGGCGGTTCGCAGTGAAGTTACTAACGGGCCTTGGTATTACGGGATGCATTTTGCCAATGTTGACAATGTGCCGGAGGCGCGCGGGCATTCCTATAAGTTCGCCGTAAATCCGCGGCCGCTGAAAACCGATCCCGGGTCATTCTTTGATGTGACCGACGTGCCATTTAATGCAGCAGGAGACGGAAAGACAGATGATACGGCATCAATTGCAAACGCGCTATTAGCTGCAGCCAAACACGGCGGCGGAACTGTGTATATGCCGCAGGGTGAATTTAAGATTACCAAACCGCTCATCGTCCCTCCCGGCGTGCAACTGCGCGGTGCGATGGGGATGGGAAAAATACGTGAGGCAATAAGCTGCACGACCCTTGCCGCCTATTGCGGCAAAGACAGTGCCCATCCCGAGACGGATGCCGCGCTGATCACGCTAAAGGCAAATTCTGGCATTCGCGGCTTTTCGATCGCATACCCGGAGCAAGCGTGCGATGTCAGCAAGCTGGTGAAATATCCCTACGCGGTCCGCGGTTCGGGGGCGAATGTCCATGTTGTCGATATGATGCTCGTCAATGCTTGCTATGGAATCGATTTGGCTTCTGCGAGATGTGACAATCATCTCGTGCGGGGTCTCTGGGGTACGACATTCTTCAACGGCATTGCGGTCGGCGGCGGAGCAAAAAACGGCAGGCTTGAGCAAATCTGTTTCTCCTACGGCCCGTGGCTGGAAGCGGGATGGGCTCAACCGTTATGGACTGCTGCGCTGAAATCCGCTTTGCCGGAATTCTGGCAGAACCACTGCACCGCATACCGCTTCGGCGAATCAACCGGCGAGAAAGCGTGGGGGCTTTGCGCCTTCCTGCCTGATGTTCATTTCCATTTTCTGCCGGACGGCGGAGGCATCCGCAATGCCGAGTTCTGGCAGACGATGCATGATGTGGCGAAAAGCGCGAACATCCTCTGCGAGGGTGGAGGTGGTATTAAACTCTTCGGATATTTCGGTAGCGGCGGCCGGGACGGGAAACATAACTGGCTTGAAGTGAAGGACTCGTTCAAAGGCCCAATCGCCTTCTATGCCAAGACAATCCAACAGTCCTTCATCAATCATCCTTTTGATTTCACTGATTCGCAGGTTGAGTTCCATGATGAAATATCTCTTGCCGAAGGAAAAAAGATCAGCGCAAGCGCGACTGCCGCGGGCAGCGATCCGTCGAATGCTGTTGACCGCAATCCTCGCACGCTCTGGATCGCGCCATCCGGCAGCACTCTTACCGTTGACCTCGGCGCGGTGAAAACCATTAACCGCTTTGCCATCGAAAACGCCGGACTCTTTGCTGACGCAGCACTCAATACCGTCGAGGCGGAATTGCACGTCAGCGTTGACGGGACCACATTTGCTGAGGCCGGCCGGGTTTCCGCGCAGCGTAATGCGCGCCATGAGATCGTTCCGCTTGCCTGGTTCGATGTGCCGGTCGCTCCTGCGCCCGCGCGGTATGTGAAGCTGGCCGTGACCAACCCCAGCGCAGATGGGAATATCCGCATCGCGTCGTTTCAGGTCTTTGAAGACGCCAATTCAACAAAAATGAAATCAACGCAAGTGTTTCCTGCTAGCACGCATTAATGTGACATTCTCTGGAAATTCGAGTATGAATACTGGGAGAAAATTTTGATCAAAAATAACAAAAAACAAAATAACAATATATGAAAAACATAATGATAGGCGCGGTGCTGGGGCTTTCCTGCACAAGTATGATGCTGAAAGCCGACGAAGCGTCGGACAAGGCTGCGAAGTTGGAGATGGCCGGTCCGGGCATGGTGCTCGGCGAGCCACTCTGGACATCCCCGGCGAGTGACAATGAACCAGTCCTTTTCATTTTGGAGGAAGGCAAGCAATTGGCCACCGGTAAATTGCTGTTCATTCCCAGCGACAAAATCTGGATCGAACATCCGGATCAGAGTATGCACTATGAGGAGGGCAAGGATTACACTTGGAAACCGGGTAGCAAGATCATCGAGTTGACGCCTAACTCGCGCATTCCGTTCAAGACGCACGCGCAGATGATGCCGCCGAAGGGCAGCCCTAACATGTTTGCCACCGTCCTGCATTCCGAGGGCCGTTTCTTCCATGATCTGCAGATGCAGGTTTCGTATTGGCGCAAGACTGATCCATGGCCCGTGCCATACACGCCACAGCCCGAGCGGCTCACGCGCGTGCTGGCCAAGCTCCGTGCCAAACAGCCGATCAAGCTGGTCGCCCTCGGTGACAGCATCACTCAAGGATTCAATGCCTCAGGATTCAAGGAATCGCTGGCGGAACCCTATCAGCCGGTGTATCCGCAGTTGGTCGCCAACACGCTCCAGAAGCGCTTCGGATCGAAGGTGACGCTGGTTAATTTCGGTGCCTCCGGCGCGGAAGCTGGCTATGGGGTGGAGATGGTTCCAAAGGTAACGGCGGAAAAGCCGGACCTGGTCTTCCTCGCCTTCGGCATGAATGACGGCGGCGGCTACGACAAGAAGATGACCAAAATGCGCGATGATGTCATCGCCCAGAATCCTGATGCCGATATCGTGATGGTCTCCCCCATGACGATGAATCCGCTCTTTGCCGGTGCCGAGGGCTTCGTTTGGAAAGCGAAATTCCTGGGCGAGCTGGTGAAAGAGAATATGGCGCTGGCGGATGTGACGACACCCTGGATCGAAGTTCTCAAGAGTAAGAACTTCTCGGATATCAGCGGCAATAACGTCAACCATCCCAACGATTTCGGGCACCGTCTCTATGCCCACGTCATCCTGGAGCTGCTCCCTGTGAAACCGATCACGGCGAAGTAAGGACAGTGAACCTTCTCAATTATGAAATACCCAGCACTCGCCCTTTTGGTACCCCTTGTCGCCTTTGCTCAGGCTAATGCTGCACCCGAGGAGCATGAATCAGTCCGAGTCTGGAAATCAGAATCGCCAGACGGAAGCTATTCCAGCGCCTTGCGGCGCATGCCCGCTATCGCAGATAAAAGTGAACTCGATGGTTTCCGACTGGAGATATTCCCAATTGAAGAGAAGAAAACACCAAAATCGCTGGGCGAGCGGTATTTTGCCTCTGAGGTAGAAGGGCGTCTTCCTGCGGAGGTTAAATGGACTGCTGATTCCAAATTTCTCGTGTTTACGACGGTAAGCTCAGGGGGACATGCGCCATGGCATTTCACTACCTATGTATTTAGTGTGTCCGACAAAAAGATCGTGTGCCTAGACGATGTGATTGGACCGGTTGTTGACAGCGATTTCAAGCTGGAAGGTCTCCACACGGGAACGTTTAAAATAGACAAGCAATTTCCGCGTGGGGAACATCCCGAACCACTTAAGTTGGATATCTCGCTACTATTCTCAGAAGATCCAAAATGGAAAATCGAACAAGAGGGCGCTGACCAACCGGCTACCCAGCCCGCAGACAAGCCTCAGCGGTTGGGCGTGAACCTCGACCAGCCGACCTATTGGCAGGGTCCGAAAGGAGAGCGATTTGTGGCACGCTACGGATCGCTGTCCGATGACAGTCTCAGTTTTGTCAAAGTGACGATGCCCGATGGCCGGCAGTGGACGTTGCCAAGAGCGGTGTCTGCTTCCGGTGAGCGATACACCGATGAGCGTGAAGTGGTGTGGTGGCTACATCAAGGCAAGGTGCGTGTGGATGTACGACGTGACGATGGAGAGTGGGAGGAGGCGCGTTGGACATTGCGGCCCGATCCGCAGGTAGACTGATGACCGTGCAAGAAGTTAATAGAGAACGCTTAACAAAAAACAAAAATCTAATGAAAAGCAAAAGTAACACCATGATCCGTAAAATACTAACGGGGGCGATTTGTGCCATCCTTATTGGAGGCCCAGCCATTGGGCGGGCGGAACCGCTGGCGGCCGACGACCCCACCGGGATCATCAAGAAGCCCATCCCGGACAAGACCGTGGTGTTCACTTTTGACGACAGCTGCCTTAGCAACGCGACAATCGCCGCCCCTATCCTCAAGAAGCATGGTTATGGCGGCACGTTCTATATTTCGGACGCCTATGGTTTCCGCGATCGCAAGGACTGGTATATGACCTGGCGGCAGGTAAAGGGCCTGTCCGATGATGGCTTCGAGATCGGCAATCACACCCGTGGGCATGGTCTACTGTCGCATACGGATGAACCTGGTCTCCAAGCCTATATCTGGACTTTGGAAGACTTGGCAATCTCTAACAGAATTCCCAGACCGACAACGCTCGCTTGGCCGTTCTATGTGGTTAATACGAAATTCTATCCGCTCTTGGGCAGCTGGGGATATACTTTCGGACGCGGCGGCCATGGCCGCGTTTATCGACCCGCTGTCGACCACCCGTTGGACGCCCCATCGTTTGCTGTGGGCGGCGTGGGTATGACCATCGAGGGCTTCATCAGTGCTGTCCAACAGGCCGTTGCCGGCCGGGTGGTGGTGCTCACTTTCCATGGTACGCCGGATATGGAACATGCCGGCGTCGGAACTGATCCGGATCTGTTCGAAGACATGGTCGAATACTGCAAGGCCAACAAATACAATGTCATCGCGATGCGCGACTTGGCCGAGTATATCGATAC
>Ga0209444_10001822_pt1 | contig 11723 bp, 9 predicted proteins | sample LauGreFaBDMM15DN_2_FD_188215 | JGI IMG/M metagenome (GOLD analysis project Ga0209444, IMG submission 188215) | Freshwater lake microbial communities from Lake Michigan, USA - Fa13.BD.MM15.DN (SPAdes) (version 2) | ecosystem: Environmental > Aquatic > Freshwater > Lake | place: Lake Michigan, USA...
ATTCGTGCACTCAAAGAGTTCCCTAGCCAGAACGTTTACTACGAAGAAGTTGACGGTAAGCCTGCAGCTGTTTCTCCAGCGAACATCAACTTCGGTCTAGCAATTGATATTCCGAAGCCTGATGGCACTAGAGCTCTTCTAGTTCCAAACATCAAGAAGGCTCAGAGACTTAATTTCGCAGAATATCTAACTGCTTACGAAGATCTAGTAAAGCGTGCAAGAGATAACAAGCTAACTGCAGAAGATTTCTCAGGAACAACAGCATCGCTAACCAACCCGGGTGGAATTGGAACTGTTCACTCAGTACCAAGACTTACCAAGGGCCAGGGTTGCATCATCGGTGCAGGTGCACTTGATTACCCCGCTGAATTCCAAGGCATGAGCGAAGAGCACCTAGCCAAGCTAGGCGTCAGCAAGGTAATCACTCTTACCTCTACCTATGACCACCGCGTCATTCAGGGTGCAGGTTCAGGTGAGTTCCTAAGAATTATCAACGAACTTCTCTTGGGTGAACGTGGTTTCTACGACGATATCTTTGCGGATCTTCGTATTCCTTACCAGCCAATTCGTTGGGCAACTGAATTTGACAAGAGTGACTCTGACTCAAGAAGCAAAGAGACCAGAGTTCAGGAACTAATCAACGCATACCGTGTTCGCGGTCACCTAATGGCAGACATCGATCCACTTGAGTATCAGCAGCGCACTCACCCGGATCTTGATGTTCTAACCCATGGCCTTAGCCTCTGGGATCTAGACAGATCATTTAACACCGGTGGCTTCGGCGGCAAGTCAAAGATGTTGGTTAGAGATGTACTAAAGATTCTTCGTGACACATACTGCAGAACTGTCGGTATCGAATACATGCACATCCACAGCCCTGAAGAGCGCAAGTGGATGCAAGAGAAACTTGAGCGTCCTTACGAGAAGCCAAGCCATGACCAGCAACTTCGCATCCTAGAAAAGCTAAACGAAGCTGAAGCTTTTGAAACATTCCTGCAGACCAAGTTCGTAGGACAAAAGCGTTTCAGCCTTGAAGGTGGAGAGTCAACAATTGCTGCGCTTGATGCAATCTTGCAGGCGGCAGCAGATGCCAACCTTGCCGAGGTTGCTATCGGTATGGCTCACCGTGGTCGACTAAACGTCCTTACCAACATTGCTGGTAAGACCTACGGTCAGGTCTTTAGAGAGTTCGAAGGTAACGCTGACACTAAGACTGTTCAGGGTTCTGGAGACGTAAAGTATCACCTGGGAACCGAAGGAACCTTCACCGGCCCTAACGGTAACCAAACCAACGTTTACCTAGCGGCTAACCCTAGCCACCTAGAGGCAGTGAACCCAGTGCTAGAAGGTATTGTTCGAGCAAAACTTGACCGCATGGACAAATCTCCTGCTGAGTATCCAGTAGTTCCAGTTCTTATTCACGGTGATGCTGCATTCGCAGGTCAGGGTGTTGTTCCTGAGACTCTAAACATGATGAGCCTTCGTGGTTACCGCACCGGTGGAACAGTTCACATTGTGATCAACAACCAGGTTGGTTTCACTACTCCTCCTTCAATGTCTCGTTCAACTGTTTACGCAACCGATGTTGCCAAGGGGATTCAAGCTCCAATCTTCCACGTGAACGGTGATGACCCAGAAGCAGTAGTTCGAGTTTCACAGCTAGCTTTTGAATATCGCCAACGCTTCCAGAAGGATGCCATCATCGACCTCGTTTGTTACAGAAGACGCGGACACAACGAAGGTGACGATCCTTCAATGACTCAGCCACTGATGTATAACCTGATTGAAGCTAAACGTTCAGTTAGAACTCTTTACCTAGAGTCCCTTGTTGGTCGAGGAGATATCACTAGAGAAGAATACGAACAGTCAAACACTGACTTCCAGGCAAGACTTGAGCAAGCATTCACCGATGTTCACGAAGCAATGTCTCAGCCAGTTGAACTACAAGCACGACCTGTTGGTATTGGAACAACTGCTAGCGATAATCCTGAGTTCAAGCACGAGAGTGCTGTGAGCCGTGAAGTTGTTGAACTAATTGGTAATGCACACAGCAACCTGCCGCCAAGTTTCAACGTTCACCCGAAGCTACAACAACTACTTGCAAAGCGAGTTGAGATGTCACGCGAAGGTGGAATTGACTGGGGCTTTGGAGAACTACTAGCCCTTGGCTCACTTCTTGTTGAAGGTGTCAACATTCGTATGTCAGGTCAAGACACCAGACGTGGAACTTTCGTTCAGCGTCACGCTGTCTTCCACGATCGTGAAAACGGTCAGGAGTGGATGCCGCTTAGAAACCTAACTGCTGAACAAGCCAAGTTCTATATCTACGATTCACTCTTGAGTGAGTATGCAGCTATGGGCTTTGAGTATGGTTACTCAGTTGAACGCAAGGATGCTCTAGTTCTTTGGGAAGCACAGTTCGGTGACTTCGCTAACGGAGCGCAGACCATTCTTGATGAGTTCATCTCTTCTGCTGAGCAGAAGTGGGGACAACACTCTTCACTTGTGCTCCTTCTTCCTCACGGATATGAAGGTCAGGGACCAGACCACTCATCTGCACGTATCGAAAGATACCTGCAGCTTTGCGCTGAGAACAACATGACTGTTGCTCAACCTTCAACACCGGCTAACCACTTCCACCTACTTCGCAGACAGGCTTACGCTCGTCCTCGTCGTCCACTTGTTGTCTTCACACCTAAGTCGATGCTTCGCCTAAAGGCAGCATCTTCTAACGTTGCTGATTTCACATCAGGTTCATTCCAACTAGTGATTGATGATGAGCGTGGACTGAACAAGCAGGCAGTGAAGCGAGTTCTATTCTGTTCAGGCAAGGTCTACTGGGATCTGTTGGCTGAGGCCGAGAAGCGTGGCGATCAGCAAACAGCAATCGTCAGAGTTGAACAGCTTTACCCAACTCCAGTTGATGAAATCAAGCAGGTTTACGCTCAGTATCCAGGTGCAGAACTGTTCTGGGTTCAAGATGAACCAGCTAACCAAGGCCCTTGGACATACATCGGTCTCTTCCTACCTAAATACATGGGTGGACAGGTTGCTAAACTCATTTCTCGTCCAGCTAGCGCATCTCCTGCGACTGGTTCAGCTAAGCGTCACGCCGTTGAACAAGCAGACCTAATTGAAAGAGCTTTCGCCTAAACCTTATGGATCAGCCAAGACGCAACATCAGAATCGTCATCATCGGTGACGATCTAGTTGGCGCAGGCGGAGACCCTAAAGGTCTAGGTTGGGTTGGCCGAGTTATCGCTAAGACTCAGAGCGACTACCCTCGAGTTGATTTCTATAGCCTGCCAACTCCAGAGATTACTTCAGCTGGTATGAGTGAACAGTGGTTGGAAGAAGCATCAAAGCGTTTTGCTGCCGATACCGATAACCGTCTAATCGTTTGCCTAAATGCTCATGACATTAACGCAGGCATCTCGATGTCTAGGTCGAGACTAAACCTTGCCAACATCTTGGATAGCGCTGCAAACAAAGGTGTTCAGTGTTTCGTAATTTCACCTATCCCAAGCCGTAACCCTCAGCTGAACTATGACATTGAGCACCTTTCAGCTGGTTTTGAAGATGTTGCATCAAGAAGGTCTCTGCCATTTGTTGACTGCTTTAGACCATTGGTCGATCACCAAGGGTTCAATGAAGAACTTAGAAACTCAACTCTTGGAATGCCTGGACAGCTGGGTCATGGCCTGATGGCTTGGCTAGTCCTAAACCAAGGTTGGTATCGCTGGCTAGATTTACCAGAACAAGAGATTTAAAGAAAAAGGCCCTGAAAGAATCAGGGCCTTTATTCATTCGATTTCAGATCTGAGTGAATTAGATATTCGATTATAGAAATCAGAACTCTGCATCAACCTAGGGCTGGAACTAATAACTATTTCGGAGATAGTTCGCTCAAGATCAAATTCTTCGGTGCAGCGAGAGCAACTGGACAGATGCCCATCGACCTCCTGCTTTGCTTTTTCGTCTAATTCCTCACCGAGGTATTCATAGACTTTACGCTTGGCCTCATGGCAACTCATGTTACTCATTGTCATTTCCCTTTACTTTTTCTTCTTTTTCCTTGAATCAGGATCGATTCCGTATTCAATAGCTTTCTGACGCAGCACAGAGCTTAGTAAACCACGCGCACGGTGAACCTGGGTACCAACAGTGTTTGCTGGAATACCGGTGAACTCAGCGATCTCCTTATACTTCCAACCATCGATGATGTTAAGAAGGGCAACGGCACGGAACACTGGGTCGATGCTCTGGATAGCAGCGAGGATCTCTTCGTTATCTAGCTGCGAGATAACAATGCTCTCTGCTGATGCACCAAGTTGTGACTCAACTGCTTTATTTTGAACGAAGTCGTCTTGCCAATCATCATTTGGATCGGCTTTAACGGTTACGCGGTTCTTGTTGTGCTTTCCCTCGACAGTTGACTGTGAGTAATAAGCATTCTGGATAATTTTGTTGATCCAGCTCATTGGACCTTTGCCCTGGTCTTGGTAGGTGTGCCAGTACTTGAAGGCCTTCATGATGACGGTCTGAGCTAGCTCTTCACCGAGTGCTTCGTTTCTAGTCTTACCAATGCAGGCGCGACGAATAGCTTCATAGTGAGGGCTCATGTGTAGTTCGAAGTCTGCTAGTTTCTGTTGTTCTGCTGAATTGCTGATGGCATCCCCCGTCTCAAGTGAGTTAATTATGTCGGACATGTACTTCTGCTGCTTGCAGGATTTAGAGCCGTAGTTGTGACGGCGGGGTCTGGTGCTGTAGTTCATAACTAAAGTGTCTATAGTGTCTGCTTTCTGTTAGGTTGCTCTCCATTGAGCGGGTTTACGGGGGGAGGCATCAAAAACCCATGCCATATACTTATAAAACCGATGAGTGAACAAAATTATTCCCCGAAAGCCAAAGAATCTTGGCCCGCGCCTTCGGTTCACCATGCCATCTCTACACAGGTCACCTTGCCGGGCTCAAAATCTCTAACTAACCGAGAATTGGTTCTATCCGCTCTCGCTTCATCGCCTACCCACCTCAAGAAACCCCTGGAATCTAGGGATTCTCAGCTGATGATCGAGGCTCTAAAGAAGCTTGGAACAACGATCAACCGCGATGAATATGGCGACCTAGTAATAGTCCCAGCAACCACTGACATTTCACTTTCTGAGGTCAGCATTGACTGTGGTTTAGCGGGAACAGTCATGCGTTTTGTGCCTCCCATGGCTGCTCTCTCCAACGCCAAAGTCACCTTTGACGGGGATGAGGCAGCCAGAAGACGTCCTATGAAGACCACCATTGACTCCCTTAGAGGTCTAGGGGTTGAAGTCGAAGATGGTGGCTCAGGCTCACTTCCCTTCACCTTGGTTGGCACTGGAGCTATTGAAGGGGGCGAGATCACCATTGATGCAAGCTCGTCTAGCCAGTTTGTTTCAGGGCTACTTCTAGCTGCTCCCCGATACACCAACGGACTGACCCTGCACCATGCAGGTGAGCACCTTCCATCTCTACCACATATCGAGATGACGATTGATTGTCTAAGAGCCAGAGGCGTCAAGGTTACTCAGCCGGATGCACTCACTTGGATCGTTGAACCCGGAGATATTTCAGGTGGGGAAATTTCGATTGAACCTGATCTTTCTAATGCCGGTCCTTTTATTGCAGCTGCTCTAGTTGTAGGTGGAACTGTCACCATCAAAGACTGGCCAGAACAAACCACTCAGGTTGGAAAACACTTCGTGGACCTCCTTACTCAAATGGGTGCAACTGTCTCAAGAGACAACCAGGACCTAACCTTCTCAGGAACAGGTTCCATCAAAGGCATTGAAGTTGACCTTGGTATTGGTGGAGAGCTAGCACCAGTGATTATTGCTCTAGCTGTATTAGCTGATGGTCCTAGCACCATCACAGGTATTGCACATCTAAGAGGACATGAGACAGATCGCCTTGCTGCTTTGACTGCAGAGATAAATGCAATTGGTGGAGCTGCCACTGAACTACCTGATGGTATTCAGATCAATCCGGTTGATTCGCTACATGGATCAACCTGGCACACCTACGAAGATCACCGAATGGCAACTGCTGGAGCAATCATTGGGCTTAGAGTGCCAGGTATTGTGATTGAAGATATTTCGGTAGTGAGTAAGACGATGCCAGAGTTTGTAAGTATCTGGACCAACATGTTGGAGCAAAGCGCTTGAGTTGGTTGTATGAACCTGAACCTCAAGACCACGATCTTGATGAGTCAGATGTTCGGGTAAGACCAAACCCTAAAGGTAATAAACCTAGAACTAAGAACCGTCCATCATATGCAGATGCTCCGATTGGTATGGTCGTGCAGGTTGACCTAGGTCGATACACCGTTCTACTAAACGATGAACGTGAGGTATTTGCCACTCTTGCCAAAGAACTTCGTAAAGAAGGTGTTGCAGTTGGTGATCGAGTAGCTCTTGCCGGTGACACTTCTGAAACCGTTGGTGCTCTTGCTCGAATAGTTCGTATTGAACCTAGAACAACCTTGCTTAGAAGAAGTGCTGATGACACTGATCAGGTTGAACGAGTTATTGTTGCTAACGCCAACCAGATGTTGATTGTTGTTGCGATTACCAACCCTGAACCTAGAACCAGACTCATCGATAGATACCTAGCAGCAGCTTTTGATGCTGGCCTGAAACCTGCGCTCTGTATTACCAAGGTGGATCTCGAAGACCCTGCCGAGTTCGTGAAGAACTTCGCAGATCTCTCTATTCCTGTAATTCTGAATAGGAGTGATGCACCAAGTCTTGAAGAGCTAAATAAATTCCTGGCTAACCAGGTAACAGTTGTTGTTGGTCACAGTGGTGTCGGTAAGTCCACTCTGGTGAATTCTTTAGCTCCTGATGCTGCTCGTGAAACCGGTGGTGTCAATGCGGTGACCGGTAGGGGTAGACACACAAGCAGTTCGGTTAGAGCAATCAAACTAGATGCCTCCTCTTGGATTATTGATACTCCAGGGGTTAGATCCTTTGGACTGGGGCATATCAAACTAGAGAACCTATTGAGAAGCTTTGAAGACCTTTGGCAAGTAGCTGCTCAGTGTCCAAGAGACTGTTCTCACCTAGTGGACTCCCCAGACTGTGGCCTAGATGAAGCCGTTTCTGCTGGAACTATCTCAGCGGCAAGGCTTGATTCGCTTAGAAGGCTTATGGTCTCAATTGCTAATTCCAGTAACGACTAACCTAGGTTTATGGATTACAAAGCCGATTTAGAACTCGCTCTGCAACTTGCTGACATTGCTGATGGCATTTCCCTCGAGCGCTTCTACTCTCAAGATCTAGTTGTTGAGACTAAACCAGATGCAACACCGGTTACCGATGCAGACCGTTCTGTTGAAGCTGCTCTGAAAGAAGTCCTAAAAGCGCAACGTCCAGAAGATTCTCTAATCGGTGAAGAGTATGGTTCAACCGGAGAGAACCTGCACGGCAAAGGTTCAAGAACATGGATTATTGACCCAATTGATGGAACTGCGAACTTCATGCGTGGGGTTCCTGTTTGGGCAACCCTGATTGCTCTTGCAGTTGATGGCAAACCAGTAGTTGGAGTAGTTAGTGCTCCTGCGATGGGTAGAAGATGGTGGGCAGCTCCAGGTGTTGGTGCTCACACCAAACACATTGATGGCAGAACTGCCGAACTACAGGTTTCCAAGATTAGTGATCTTGAACACGCATCACTTAGCTATAACAGCCTCAAGCTCTGGGATGAAATCGGGATGCTTGAACCTTTGATGCAGCTAACTAGAAAAGTTTGGCGCACCAGAGCGTATGGAGATTTCTGGGCATACATGCTGCTAGCTGAAGGAACACTAGAGATAACTTCTGAGCACAACCTAGCTATCTACGACATTGCAGCCCTTGTTCCTATCGTTGAACAAGCTGGCGGAAGAATCACCGATCTCCACGGTGAACTAACTACCTCTTCTTCAAGTGTCTTAGCAACCAACTCAGTGCTACACAACACGGTTTCAGAACTACTCAATCACCCGAACGTCAAGAACTAAGGCTAAACTTATGGCTAAAGAGACCCAGTGGTTAAAGATCCAGTTGCTCTCTGTAGCATCTGGTATTTCTTTCTTGGGTAGTGCGATGACTACCTGGGCTGTTGTCCTAAGAGATAAAGATGTCGCTGGTGCATCAGGTGTTTCACTTTTGTTCCTCTGCATGCTCTTGCCTTCAGTATTACTCTCCCCTTGGGCCGGCTTGCTGGCAGATAAATACAGCACTAGGACTTTGATGCCACCGCTACTAATCGTCATGTCACTTTGTTCTTTCAGCTTGGCAATGGGCTGGCCAGCCTGGTGGTCATACATCGCACTACTTATCTCAGCTAGCGCTAACACCGGAGTAAACGCAGCATTCAGTGCACTTCTTCCTAGCCTTGCCGCTAAAGAAGATGTTCCTCGAGCAAGTGGATTGAATTCAATTGCTACTGCCCTTGGTTCTCTGCTTGCTCCAGCAATCGGTGGAACACTGGTTGGAACTACAGGTTTCCATTGGCCATTCATCATCGACGGAGTCTCCTTCATTATCCTCACCATCGCAATCTTGTTGCTTCGAGTAAATAGATCAGGTGTGAGCACCCATGAGGAAGGAAGCCTACAAGCACTTGCAGGACTGAAGTTTGTCTTCCAAGACAAATTGATTCGTTCAATCGTGATTCTTATCGCAGTGCTGATTGTCTCGCTCGGTGTTATCCAAGTTGGTGAGGTGTTCTTACTAGTTGATGAACTGAATGCAACTCCGGTTATCTATGGAATTGCTGGAGCTATCTTTGCCTTTGGTGCTGTTACCGGTGGCATCTTCGCCACTGTCACTAAAGTTCCTATGCGCTTTCACCTAAAGATAATCACCGCTGCCATGATTACCGTGTTAGTAGTTGTAGTTGTTATCGCATCTGCTCAAAACTGGTGGATTGTGATGTCTTTCGGTTACTTAGGTGGAATCTGTGTTGCAGTGTTGAACGCCTATGGCACTGGAATTATCCAGAACCGAACTAAAGAAGAAGTTAGAGGCAGAGTAATGGCAGCCTTTGGAGCAGTAATCACCGTTGGCACTGTTACCAGTACTGCGCTTGCAGGAATTGTTATTCAAACCTTTGGGGTTAGAGCCACCTTCGTTGGAGCTGCAGTTATTGGTGCACTTATCTTGGTAGCGCTTGGTCCTGCCGTTCTAAAGAACGGTAAAAGCTACGGCAGAGAAGATCAGATTCCTGCTGCTTGACCGTCAACTCTGACATCGCTTCCCCAGGCTTGAGTGCTATTAGGAAGCATTTGCAGTAGTTGAACAGCTGAGCCATGACCGTATTCAGGTAACACGAGAACATCGTGACCTAAAGCCTTCAACTGCTCAATTACCTCTTCACCAAATCTTGATTCAATCTGCAACTTACCTAAACCTGTTTCAAGATCAGATGAGTCACCGATTAGGTGCTGCCATCTAGGTGCTTCAGCTGCTTCTTGAACTGTGTACCCAAGATCAACTAGCTGAACTATTAGTTGGAAGTTCGACTGCACCTGAATGTTAGCTCCTGGTGTTCCACCAACATAAGCCAATGAACCGTCGTTGTTAGTAACTGTCCAAGCGTTTAGCGTGTGAGCTGGTCGCTTACCAGGTTCAATGTAGTTTGGGTGATTGGAATCAAGGTTGAAACCTGTTGCTCTGTTGTTTAGGAGGACGCCTGTGCCTTTTGGAACAAAGGCAGACCCAAAACCGTGGAAGACACTCTGAATCCAAGAGACACCATTACCTTCACCATCGGCAACGATGAAGTAGGTAGTGTCACTTCCTTCAGAGGCATTGCCTTCTGGTCCATTCCAAGCCTTAGTCATATCTATTTGCTTACGCCTTGCAGCAATATGTTCAGCGGAGAGAATGCGATCAACATCAACTGGCGTGAACTCAGGGTCAGCCAGAATCTCATTCCTATCTAGGAAGCCAATCTTCTTTGCTTCAACCATTAGGTGCACACGCTCAACCTCACTCAGAGCCTTGAGGTCTTTATCCTCAACCAAGAGAAGTTCTTCCATCAGAATCATGCCTTGAGTCGGAGGTGGTTGACCGTGAACTTGGTAGCCTCGGTAGTCAACAGTTAACGGCTTCTCAACACGAGTGAAGTGCTTAGCTAAATCCTCATGGTTAAACCAACCACTAGTACCTTCAACAATTAGGTGTGCGATTGCTCCCTTATAGAAAGCGTCCCTTCCCTCGGTTGCAATCAACCTGAGAGTCTTAGCTAAATCTTTTTGAATGACTAGATCACCAATGGCAAGCGATGTATTGATTCCCATATCGCTAAAGAATGTTGCTTCTGGGAATTGCTTCAGGAATACCTGGATTCTCATCACAAAATCTCTAGTTGCAGCAAAGCCCTCTTCTGCATATCTAATTGCTGGCGCAAGGATTTGATCCATCGGCAACTTGCCGTAACGCTCATGAGCTGCAAACCAGGTTGAGACTGTTCCTGGCACTGTTGCCGACCTTGGGCCATGGTGATCGATAGAACCACTGAAAGCACTGGCAACTGCACTGTGACCTGCTTCACCAGAACCGTTGAAGGCTAGGTTCTCTTTGGTCTTAGCGTGGTGAGTAATTAGAAAGGCATCGCCACCCAGTTGTGAGGCACCTGGTTCAACAACCGAGATAACAGCGCTTAGTGCAATACCAGCATCAATGAAAGATCCGCCGGCTCGAAGAATCTCAAGTGCAGCCGAGACAGCTAATGGCTGGCTAGCTGCTGCTCCACCGTTACGTGAGTAAACAATTCCTCTATGTGTTTTCATTTGGTTCCTAGTTCTATTTGAAGTTAGCTCCGAAAGCCTCTTTGAGAGTAACCGAGTGAAGTTTACGGGTTTGAATGATGTTCAGGATTTGATTCAGTGTCTCGGGTGCCTTGTTGCGGTTAGCGTGGCATAGCAAAATTCTTCCGTTGGCAATCCACTTGTTAGCCTGCTGAAGGATGTGTGCTTGAGTTGGTGTTCCGGTGTCGCCAAGACTCCCGTACCAAGTGATTGGAGCGGTGTATCCAAGCTCGGCAGCAATCTTTAGAAGATTGGCATTCCAGCTGCCGTAGGTTGGTCTGAAGTATGGTCTGGCATCGTAATCAAACTCTTCTAGCAGAAACTTGTGACAACCCTGAAGCTCTTTTCTGATTACTGCAGAGCTTGTTGTGGTTAGGTCTTTATGCATAACAGTGTGATTACCCAGTTGCACTTTGCCGGCTTTGATAAGTCTCAAGATTTGCTTTGAGTTATTTCGCCAAGAGGAATTACTACTTGTGACAAACAGAGTTAGGTGTTGATTCTTATGCTCAGCAATATCTAGATAAGCCTTTAGAGCAGATCCACTCACGCCGTCATCGACTGTCCAAGCAAATCTTCTAGTTGAACTAGTTGGCAACATCGAAATTGGCTTGGTTCTAGCTTCTGCAATCTCAACGTGAGGTATCAAAAGAGCAGAGGTTGCTCCTGCAACGAACGCCTGCCTAGTCAACTCCACTGGATAAGACTATGAGAGCAATCTCAAGTAATTCGGGCTTTGAGATAACGGCATAATAAAGATATGGACTTTCAAGGTAAGAAGATTCTCGTTATCGGTGCAACAGGTGTTTTTGGGTCCCTGATTGCTCAAACATTAGTAGCTCGAGGAGCTCATGTTTACGGCTCTGCTAAAGATGCCAGCACAGCTGAGAAACTTCCT
>Ga0209444_10001826_pt1 | contig 11714 bp, 10 predicted proteins | sample LauGreFaBDMM15DN_2_FD_188215 | JGI IMG/M metagenome (GOLD analysis project Ga0209444, IMG submission 188215) | Freshwater lake microbial communities from Lake Michigan, USA - Fa13.BD.MM15.DN (SPAdes) (version 2) | ecosystem: Environmental > Aquatic > Freshwater > Lake | place: Lake Michigan...
ATCCTAAGGCTACACTTGGATTTGGGTCGATTGCCTGAGGCTTCCCGTCAAATTCCAAGAAAAATCCGTCAATTGCTGTGGAAACGATGCGGTCGCCTTCTCGATCTGAGCCAAGCCATAACTCGGGCAAGTTATGCATCCGAAATGCAATCGTATAGTTCTGTATAGATAATGACCAGCCAAGAAATCCACCATTGCTTACATTGCAGATGATTTCATCAGACTTCGGCCGCCAGAACATCTTGATCGTTTCATAAGGCAGGGTATTTCTGAGTTGATATTGTTTGTCATTCTCCGTTAAAAAAGGATTGATCACATCCAGTAAAAAAGGATTGGCTATTTCCTTTGAAGCGTTGTGGGCAAAAGCCAGTCGTGGTTCGGGTTCGTCCGACCAGGTTATGTCATTCAGCTTTGCCATTTTCAAGTTGTTTGTGTGTATAAGTTTGGGAGACGCAAGAGTTGGTGATAAATCCCAGACTTCGAACTCTCCCTTGTTTGACGCAATCGCTAAATATCGACACGTCGGATTCAATGATAAAAGGGCTGGCTTAATACTGCTCTGCCAACGTGTTGGAATGGAATTGGCTTGCTGAGTATTCTTCAGAAAGAGCCCTCCTTCAGGATCTGCCCAGATCAGTCTCTGACCATTGGGATCAAATGCAAAAAGTGTACTCTTTCCAATCGATGTTGTGCTATTGCTCGTTGTGGTTCGAAAAAGTTCGTTCTGAGGCACGTTCGGGATTGAATCTGGAAATTCAATGGTCAGATTGAGTTTATCGGGTTGAACCGGGTTACGGAACGTTAAGCCAATGGCGAGCAATACCAAAGCTGAGATGCCAACTAAGGTGGGGATCAGCCATGGCTTTCGAGGCTTTTCAAGCCTTCGGATTAGATCTATGATCGTCGTGGTGTCGGCTGGACGTAAGGCTGGATCAGGATTCAAGAGCTTTTGAAGGAGTGGCTGTACGGGTTTTAAAAGTGATTTAAACTCGAGTTCTGCCGCAGGATCAGGTTCCGAGACTGTATTTAATTTTAACTTTGCCGGACGGAGAATTTCCATCAACAGGCATCCAAGCCCGAAAAGATCCGTTTTGGTGTCAAGATTGCCACCACTGATCTGCTCAGGCGCCATGAATCCCGGTGTACCGGCCACGATTTTCAAAGTGTTCAGTGCAGAGAGGCCGAAATCGAGCAAAACGGCAATTTCTGAGCCATTCGCTTGTTTCATCAGCCAGACATTATTTGGCTTGATATCGCAGTGTATCAGGCCAATTTTATGAGCAGCGGTCAGTCCTGAGGCGATTTCACGGATGATTTTTAATGCTTCTGCCGTTGAAAACGATCTGGTTTCCAAGGCGGTTTTGAGTGATTCGCCTTCCAGTAATGGCATCACAAGGTAAAATTCGTCGTTCTGCTGACCAATATTCAAGATCGGAACCACATTCTTGTCCGCAATCGAAGCCACAGCCTGTGCTTCGGCTAAAAATAACTGGCGGGCGTTCCGGATGTTTGTCATGTCGCGGCGCAGAATCTTGATGGCAACTCTGCGCTGAAGCCAGATGTCTTCGGCTTCAAAAACGATTGCGGAATGGCCTGCCCCGATGGGTCTAAGGATCCGGAATTCTCCGAGTCGCCCAATTTCGTCTTGCGATTCACTTGGATTCAACTTTGGCATGGCGACTGGCGGAACGAAATCCTGGAGCGAATTCTCCAGCCCAGCCCACGGTTGGTTCTCAAGATCTGTCGTCGACTGGAAGGATCCAAGAGTCAGTGTTGTATGGGTCTGGAACCGATGGTTGTCCGTCGGGATCAGTTGCTCAAGCCGTTCGCAGCATTCCGTACATTCTTCCAGATGCCATAAATGCCAGGTCAGCAAAGGCTCCTGGCAAGAACCTTGAGAAAGCGAATTCAGGCTGGTCGTGTCGAGACAAACGGAATTCTTTGGCATGGAAACCAGCTTGCGAGATGAGGTTAGGTTCGAATGATCATCGTACCACAGCAACGGGTTCAACGAGAGCTTTTACTTTTGCTATCGGGTTAAAAAATCTCTTGTTCCATATGGCCTTTGAGCACGACTCTGAGTCTGGCAAGGACCCTGCTTCTGGAAACGTAGACGTTTTGCCTGTTCAGTCCGAAACGATTTGCAACGTCTGTCGGGTTTTCCTGATTGATGAAAACGGCGATGAAAACATCGAACGTTTTAGGTGTGAATTCAGGACGGATCAATTCGAGGGCCCGATCCAGCAATGCCTGATCGTGATCATCACCCCAATGTTTCAGAAGTGGATCTTCCTCGTAAATCTGATCGGCGTCCGCAGTTTCCAGACTCGCCATCACTTTATGCTTGCGATGGGACTGAATCTTATGATAAGCGACTGTCTTCAGCCAGGATCGGAATGCACCGACATGACGCCTCTCGAATTCATGGAGGTTTTGCGAGACCCAAAGGAAAATTTCTTGAGCCACATCGGCCGCATCTGCGGGTTGCAGGCCCGCCTGGCAATTCCACCGATAAATGAGGGGGAGATAAAGATCTACGAATCGTCGCCAGGCTTCATCATCGCCTGCCAGCCGGAGTCGTTCGATCAGAATCTCAGATGTGGTAAACATCTACGTATTGTACAGGTTGGTAAGAGTCGTACTTTAGTCTGCCTACGAAGTGAGTAGGGGATTCAATGTTATATAACTCGTGGTTCAGAAATCAAGTGGTGCTGATGGGTGATTTTTTTTGTTAATATGTTCAAAAGATCAACGGAGAAATGGTGATTAAAGCCTTTGGTGCAATAGCTCTCTGGCTATCGCTGTGGGGTTGCGGAAATTCACAGAAATTACGCGGGGAACTTTGGCAGCAATCTCGGGCATCATGGGATCAATCAGACCAAGATGCACCGCTTCCCGGATCGATGTGCCGGGCGGAACGTCGCGACTTTTCAGGAGAATCAGGTCGTGCGCCTTCACGAATTCGGCGATCCTGGCAGCAATCGAATCGCTCGTCACACGCCAACTCGGTGGAAGCGCATTGGTCTGCTGCATATCGACTTCCGTTAAAAACCGGAACGGAGCTAGAACCGGTGTCATGCCGCGATTCCAGACATCAGCAAATTCCGAAAAGTGATCCACCACCTTCAGGTCAGGTTCCATCAGAGCGGCCAGGCAATGGCTTGTCAGATCCATGGCACGCACGGCCATGTCGTGGGAAATTCGCCGGTGCATATGATGAGATTCGTCCATGCTGCGAATGAAATTGGCTGGTTCGCCTCCTCCAGTCATCAGGATCGTCATCGCACCTTCCGAGCGTGCCCAATCCAGAAATCGTCTCAGCCGGTCCGGTAACCCAGGCCATAACAACAGACTCCCACCAAGTTTAATCACAATCACTCCACGTGATGGAAGGGTCCAGTCTTCGGGGCGGGGAATCATGACTTCAACGTCCTTTCGGCCAGTTTCACCAAGGCAACAGCACACGCTGCACTGGCTTGCTCTGGTCCCCAGACCGTTTCCAGATTCAGGATTGATTCTTCAGGAACAAATTTTCGTGCGATCCGCTGACCCAGAAACGAGCCTGAGCCAGAGACCACAACTTGCTCAACACGTTGGTTGGGAAGTCGTTGCACGACTTTTTGCAGCGATTTTTCAATGATTTTGACCACCTTCTTGTCCATCTGGCTGGCCATGCTCGTGGCATCCTGCTCGGCGAAATGCTCGTAATCCAGGCCAATCAACCGGGCCAGTCGGTGGCGAGCCTCCGCCCGGGTCGCGGGCCGTCCATTGGCAGTCGATAAATCGCCCGGATCTTCCTGAATATCACCAGAAGTCAAATAGATATCCCCAGTGGTTGCAAAGAGTTCGCGCATAATAGGCGTGTTTGTGCCGCGATATTTTACGGAGTCGGTGACAGCACAAAGTGCCGTCCGGTTTACCCCAATATAGACCAGTTCGCCGGATTGAAGACGATCGAGATCGGTCCGGGAATCGCTCAGGATTTTGCCATGGGAAACAGCCAGGATGTCGGTCGTTGTCGAACCTATATCTATCACCAGTCCGCTTTTATGTTGGAAGTAACCGTTGGCCAGGCAATCGCCTAGAGCCTTCCAGTTTGAGGCTTCGGCGAGCGCGGGATTGGCTTTGATGGTTGTTGTGGAATGGAACGCACCGTCCACGCCCCAGATTCTCAGAATCCCTGAATGGTAAATGCTTTCGAGGTCGGAAACGATTTTCAGGACGCCTTGCCGGCGAGTTAAGAAACAGTCGCAAAGTTCGGCTGTCATGGTGACTAAGACGCCTTGAGGTGGCGCCATGCGAGCGGCCAGTGTGCGAATTTCATCCGCCAGTCGATCTGGCTCCCGATAAAGGGCAAACGTCACCGATTCGGCTCGACCCTTTGAGTCATAAGCCTTTAAGTTCGCTCCGCCGATGTCGAGGCCGAGATAAACAGAACTCATTTTTCAACTCTTGTCTAGACTTTCGCCCTGAAAACGGATGTGACTATCCATTATAGGGGTTGAGGTGTTGGAATGGAAAGCCATTGGCTGGCAATTTTTGATGAAATCAAGTCTTTTTCGATCCAGCAGAACGAAGACGTCAGCCGGGGATTGATTTCGATCACCATATCGGTCTTAAGTTCAGCGTTCCAAAGAAAATCGACTCCTACCCAGCCTCTCAGTCCAGGCGTGATTCGCAGCGTCTTCAGGCAGTTCTGTAACAATTCCATAGGGAAATCAGGTTCGTTTGCTGGTTCATACTCGGAAAGATCCCAAGTGTTATCACCACAAGGGATTGGGTTGAGATTGTGGGAGCAGACGCCGATCGGAGAGACTCCACCGCGTCCATCGCATATGGCGGAAAGGCTCATCGAAGTTCCTGAATGAAATTGCTGGATCAAGGTCTGGGCGGGATCGGTATTGCATAAGTGACTTATATCAAAACTGTTAGGCGTTTTGAAAGTGTCCAGACTACCGGCGCCGTCCCGTGGCTTGATCACGATAAAATTTGCGAATTTGGTCCAGGGGTGATCGGGATGATCCGCGGTCCAGCTCTGCGGGTGGGAGATCTGGTTTGCTTTGAGAAATTTCGAGCATTCGAGTTTGTCGGTACATAATCGGACACCATCAAGGGTACACCCAAGGCTCCATTCTGGAACATGTTGCGTCCATTGGACCAAGTCGGCCAAGGCTCCGCCGGTCTCAGGAGCGATCAAAATTCCATGGTCAGTGGCTCGCATCGCACTCCATAATGAAGGCTGAATTTCGAGCGGATCGCTGATTTGAGTCGCCTCGATGTCGATATCGAGCGGTAAACGGCCATCCTGGAATGTTGAGACCGTGCAACCTGCCTCCTGAAAGGCTTTGACAACAGCCTGACGCATGGCAGAACCTTCCATCAGCCAGCTCATCTGCAGGTCTTGGCCAGCCATGCCTCCGCCGGTCAAATGCTCATAAATCAGCACGCGTTTCACAAAAACATCGCCCTTCAGATTCTCGGTTTAGGTCCACAATCAGGTCATCACCATATCATGAAAATCGTTCCTGTCATTGATGTCCTTGGCGGAAAAGCGGTTCATGCACGTGGCGGTGTTCGGAGCCAATACCAGACTTTGATGTCTGTGGTAACGCCGTTGGCAAGTGATCCTGAAGAACTGGCTGGTGCTTATCTTACCAAACTTGGGCTGGAACATCTCTATCTGGCTGATCTGGACTCGATCCTTGAAAATCATCCTGATGTGGGACTTTACGAGAGAATTATGAAGCGAGGCGTCAAGCTCTGGGTGGATGCCGGAACTCAGACGGCTGAGCGAGCCATCAGCCTTCGTGATGCGGGTGTGGTTCGTTTGATTCTTGGCCTGGAATCGCTGGATGGGCCGGAAAAGTTGTGTCAGATTGTGCGAGATTCTCAAACTCCGGCAGATCAATTTATGGTGAGTCTGGATTGTCGGGATGGGAAACTCTTATTTCCGGAAACGAATCACTGGCCTGAATCAACAACGATGCAGGATGTGGTAAAAATAGCGTATCATATTGGCATAAAGAAGTTTATCGTGCTTGATCTGGGCCGGGTTGGGACTGGTTTGGGAACGTACGGTGGGGATGAACTGGCGAAGATAGTCGGCGAAATTCCAGGACTGGAAATCTGGCTTGGTGGTGGAGTGAGTGGTGCAAAGGACTTACAAGAAATTGCGAGATTGCCGGTGGAAGGTGTGTTGGTCGGGACAGCGATTCATGATGGCCGTATTGGGATTCACGAAATCAACATGTTCAGAAAAGGCTGGGCGAGGGATCGTTGAAAACCTCTTTCAGGGAGTACGCCAGATCTCTAGTCAGGCGTTTTTTACTTGAAAAAAACGCGTCGATGGCTGATGATGAGCGTAGAAGAATGCGCAACATTTCGAGCATCGACTGACCACACGGTGCCGAACCACGACTCTGAGGCTTTGACAGTAAAAATGCCGCCAATCATTGAAGTTGACCACATCTCGAAGAATTATAGCGTGTTTCGCAAAAAAGAGGGCTTTAAAGGGGCCGTTCAAGGTCTGTTTAAACGCGAATACAACACGGTGGAAGCGGTTAAGGATATTTCTTTCTCAATTGAATCCGGCGAGTTCGTGGCATTTCTTGGCCCTAATGGGGCAGGCAAAACCACCACTTTAAAGATGCTTTCCGGGCTGATTTATCCAAGCCAGGGCACGGCGAAAGTACTTGGATATGTGCCGTGGGAGCGTCAGGACCAGTATCGTCGCCAATTTTCGCTGGTGATGGGTCAGAAAAATCAGCTTTGGTGGGATCTTCCAGCGTCAGACAGTTTTGAGTTGCATCGTGAGATTTATAATATTCCGAAGCAGCAGTTTCAGCAGACACTTGGTGAACTGATTGAACTCTTGGGTGTCAAAGACTTGACCCGGCAGGCAGTTCGAGAGTTATCGCTGGGCGAACGGATGAAAATGGAATTGATTGCAGCCCTTCTGCATCGGCCCCGGCTATTACTGCTTGATGAGCCAACGATTGGGCTTGATGTGGTGGCTCAGGTAACGATTCAGAAATGCTTGAGGGAATATCACGAGCGGAATAAAGTGACGGTTTTATTAACAAGCCATTACATGAGGGATGTGGAGGCTTTATGTCGGAGGGTGCTGGTAATTGCACGCGGAAAGCTGATTTATGATGGCGAACTTTCGGGGATTCGCGATAAATTTGGTCAGGAAAAAATCCTGAAAATTGAATTTCAGGCCGATGAACCTCCACCCGACCTATCACAATACGGTTTGGTGGGTACCATTGAAGGACCGACCGTGGAGCTAAGGGTGGAGCGGCCCAAGGTGGCTGAAGTGCTTTCGAATATTCTGGCAAGGCATACAATTGCCGATGTAAGCGTGCAGGATCCACCTTTGGAGCAATTGATTGCCAGGGTCTTTGAAGAAGGTGGTACAGGCGAATGACAACAGCATTAAAACCTGACCATGACGTGGAATATGAGTTGCAATCGCCGAACTGGTCTTCCATCTGGCGAAAATACTACCGGGTTTGGCGAGTTTCGATAGCCGAACGCATGACATACAGGGCCGATTTTCTACTCGGAACCTTTCTCCGCATGCTTCCGATGGTGACGACCATCCTTTTGTGGCAGGCGATTTATGAAGGGTCAGGCGAGAATATTCTGGCCGGCTTCAAGTATCGCGAGATGATTGCATATCTCCTGCTGGTCCACATCAGCCGGATGTTTTCGAGTATGCCGGGGCTCGCGGCTGGGATCTCACGTGATATTCGTGAGGGGACACTTAAAAAATATCTGATCCAGCCGCTCGACCTGCTTGGATATCTGATCAGCTATCGGGCGGCTCACAAAGTGACTTATATTGTGATGGCTGCACTGCCTTACGGGATCATCTTTTACCTCTGTCGATTTTATTTCGACGGGATACCATCTGCTTCCATTTGTGCAGCTTATCTTTTAAGCCTGATCCTGAGCTTTCTGATCGGATTCTATTTTGAGGCGGCTGTCGGGATGGTGGGGTTCTGGTTTCTCGATGTGACGAGTATTCTCTATATTGTGATCACTCTGAACTATTTCACTTCCGGACAGATGCTCCCCATCGACCTTTTGCCTCCATTCTGGGCGGGCTTTCTGAAAGCCCTGCCATTTCAATATATGGCCTATTTTCCTGCCGTGGTTTATCTGGGCAAGGTGCAAGGCAATGAATTGATCTGGGGGCTTGCGCTGGAGGCATTCTGGGCACTGTTCTTTGCCTGGTTGGCGCGATATCTATACAGGCGTGGCCTTCGGCACTATGGCGCATATGGAGGCTAAAGTAGAAATGCAATCGCAATCACCGACTCATGAATTCTTTGCTGCACGACCATCTCAAACCTGGAAGAGATATCCACGTCTGCTGGGACGACTTGGTATGTTCACCCTGATCCGGGAATTATCGCTTCGCGGTAACTTTCTGGTGAAAGTGGCTGTGGAGGTGCTTTGGCTTGGCATTCTTCTGGCGTTTTACGAAACGGTTTTTGCACGAACCACTATGGTGGCAAGTTGGCCGAAGCAGGATTACCTGTTTTTTGTCGGCTGTTTCTTTGCGATTAATGGTGTGCTTGAAACTCTTTTTCTCGAAAACTGTAATGAGTTTTCCAACCTTGTCCGAACAGGAGACCTCGATTTTCTGCTGCTCAAGCCGATCGACGAGCAATTTCTGATCACATGTCGCCGGGTCGATTGGTCCGTCTCGCCCAATATTATCATGGGATTCTGCGTCATGGCTGTTTCATTGTGGAATAAAGGCTGGGAGTTTGATGCGCTGAGGGTTGGTTTGTTCGCAATGACATTTACCTGTGGGGTGGCCATAGCATATTCATTTATGCTGGTTTTAACCTCGTTTTCGGTTTGGCTTGTCAGAAATCAGAGTCTGATGGAAATGTGGTGGCTTTTCTCCAGTTTGGCGCGATATCCACGAGAGATATTTCAAAGGGGCTGGGCCAATAGCCTTGATGTGGTTTTTACCTACATTCTGCCGATTCTATTGGTCGTGAATGTTCCATCACGCGTGATGGTGAAAACCATTGAACCAAAGATGGTTGGATTTATTATGGTGGTGACTGTCGTTTCATTAGCGACCAGCCGCTGGTTCTTTCAGCGAGCTTTGCGAAGTTACCGGAGTGCTTCGAGTTAAATGGGCCGCCGTTTCACGTGAATCTGGAAATACAACCTCTCTGAATCGAATAGAATCTAAAAATGTCATTTCAACGACCGAGTCCGCAGCGATTGAGACAACTTCTGGCACGCTGGGGATTCCCGCTTGATGAGCGTACGATTGATTTAATCTGGCAATATCATACCATGCTGCGACAGGCCAACGAAGAGTTGAACATGACGCGAATCCATAATTTTGAGGCGATGGTATTAAAGCACTATGTCGATTGCCTTCTACCAGGAAAGCTCACGAATTTACCAGGACCACTCCTGGATATGGGGACAGGACCGGGACTGCCGGGAATCATCATTAAAATTGCAAGACCTGACCTGCCGATGATTCTGGCGGATACCAGGGCAGCCCGATGTTCATTTCTGGAAGATGTGGTTCGGGAACTTGACTTGAAGGATATAGAGATATTCAGCGGGAAGATTTCGCCGAAATTTGTGCAGAAGATGGGCGGGGTGATTACGCGGGCGGTGGCCGAGGTTTCTGAGACGTTGCATCGGGTCAGGAATTGTTTGGAAGTTGGTGGACGATTGATATTGATGAAAGGCCCTGATTGCGATACGGAGATTGTTGCTGCCAAAGAGCAATATGGCGAAGAATTTCAGCTGGTTGAGGATCATCGTTATACGCTTCCGGAATCGACAAATCACCGGCGTTTGCTGGTTTATGAACGAGTTGCAATTCAGAATAAAAACGATTCAGGTCTTGATGATTCAGACGAGCGATCAGAGCAGCCGATTTCAAGGCAGATTCGCGAGATTGCAAGTACAACGAATCCGAATTATCAGACATGCATGGAGATTCAGCAGGGTCGTGGGATTCGCAAGCAGGGCATGGCATTGGTGAGTGGTCGCAAGATGGTGGAGGAGGTGCTGAGGAATTTTCCGGAACGCATTGAGTCATGGATCACGGATCGAGATGGGCCTCCACCGCCTCCAGAATGTGATGCGACTGTGAGTTGGTTGCGTTTCGTGAAGCCTTTGTGGGAAGATCTTGACCAGTTTGGGACCAAATCACCAATCCTGCGTGTCAGGGTGCCGAAATTGCAGCCGATTGACTTGCAGTCGGACGACCTGCCTGGCTGTACGCTTTTGGTTCCTTTTCAGGATCCGGAAAATGTGGGTGCTGTGTTGCGTTCAGCAGCGGCATTTCATGTGGATCGAGTGGTTTTGTTACAAGAGGCTTCACATCCGTTCCATCCGAAGAGCTTGAGGGCTGGAGGGCCGCCGATTTTGGAATTAAACCTGTTTTCAGGGCCTTCGATTCGCGACCTGCCGGATATGAAAGTTCCCTTGATTGCATTAGGAGCGGATGGGGTGGAAATTCAGGAACAGAACTGGCCTGAGTCGTTTGCGATGCTTCCAGGCGTGGAGGGGCCGGGCCTGCCAAAGGACTTGCCGAACGTGGTGAAAATCGGGATTCCGATCGCCGAGCATGTCGAATCGCTGAACGCATCGGTTGCGACCGCGATTGCCCTGTACGATTGGAGGAGAAGATGAGTTCTCTACGAGGCCTTCGCATATCGGAACTGGATAAATAAATGAGCGGTTGAAAAGTGGTCATCAGGGGGGGATAGCTGCTTTAGGTTTTCCGGTAAGAGGCGTGTTCCGTCTTGGAGTGGCGATCATGGTTTTGGTAGATGTTTCGTAATAAGTGTGGCTATAGAGGGTTAAGCTCGCATCTCTTTGGTGCAGAGGCTTGCTTTGGCAATTCATGGATCGACAAGGCAAGCCTGCAGACGGCTATTTCTGGGGAAGGCAATTTGCCATGACGATGAATCACTTTTGGAAAAAAAGATTTTCGGGCAGAACAGTGAAGCAATTCTCGATGTTTTTTTGGTAATATATTGGCTGGCTCGTCCGTATGATCCAAAGGCATGTTGATTGGTCGGCCATTCAGTTGGGAATCATCAATCCGTGTCCGATTCAAGTCAACGTCGTTTTCATTCATCCAGTCAGTGATTCAAGGGGGAAATCTTTTGAAACTTCCACGAACGCTCCCAGAAATCATTAATTTATTAGAGTCAGGCAGAACCGTGCCGGTGCTGTGGGATTGGAGTGAGGTAACTCCAGCTTTAATCGCTGCCGGTTATGATGTGATTTTTCTGACTCAGCACGTCCCTGTTTTGTCTTGGCATCCGAAAAATGAACCCTATGGCAGCCATTTGGATCGCTTCAGGAAGGCGATTGTCACGAATCCGATTTTGCTGGATCGGCTTTATGCAATGAAAGGTAAGCCCATCAGGGGGCCACTTGATGCAGTGCTTTCCGTGTGTTATTGGCTAGACCACTACACTCGTGAGGAGTTATTGGCTTTACCAGACGATTTTGACGTGAAATACAATGCTGCGAATGGAAAAGCGGCAGCGATGCTCAAGAAACACTTGAAGTGTATCGTAAGGTTTTACCATGAAAAAAGCCCTAATTTATGATGCTAGTGGTCAAGATTGTTCTTGTCTAGCAAAGATACTGCTCGAAAAAGGCTACGAGGTAATTGGCATCTTGAGAGCTGCAATGTCGTCAGT
>Ga0209444_10001831_pt1 | contig 11696 bp, 15 predicted proteins | sample LauGreFaBDMM15DN_2_FD_188215 | JGI IMG/M metagenome (GOLD analysis project Ga0209444, IMG submission 188215) | Freshwater lake microbial communities from Lake Michigan, USA - Fa13.BD.MM15.DN (SPAdes) (version 2) | ecosystem: Environmental > Aquatic > Freshwater > Lake | place: Lake Michigan...
GTTGAAGCACCGAAAGAAAAAGCACCAGAAGTCGCAGCAGGAGCCCCAGCTCCCGAAGCTCCCGCCGTCCCGCCAGCCCCAGTCAGCGAACCTACCGCTCCCAAAGCAGAGGAGCGACCGGCTGGAGAAGTTGGTGCACCTGTGGCACCTACAGCAGGCGAGCCGACCGCCCCGCAGACCGCAGAAGAGAGACTAGCGCAGGCAGAAGAACAATTCAGTAAGGTTGCTGAAACTCTACAAACCAATCTGGCTGGAACCGACATCCAGCTCGATGCGGAATCCACCGCCAGCTTCTTGGGGCCGAACCCCAACCCCGAAGTTCAAGCAAGGCTAGAAAGGTTGTTGAAGATTCTTAACACCGCACTCGCTAATGTGAAGCGGGAGATTGAGAAGAAAGGTTCTTTAGGTCGCGGGCGCAATCTTAAAGAAGCGTTTACAAATATCGAAAGGATTGTCATTGATCCCAACGCTCGTGGGGGTGGGGGTCTTTACGCCGATCCGAGAAACCCCTATGTGGCTGGCGTTCTTTTCTTAAACCCCAACCAACTGGCGAGAGTACTGATGTCGAGCGCCACTACAAATCCTGGCGACTTCTTGGTCAAGATGTTGGAGGAAGAAATTCTGCACATCAGCGACGGCAAGGCCATGCTCTCGGCTTTCATCCAGAAGTTCCCGAGGGCTAATAACCCAGAGATCTACGCAAATCCAGAATCTATTCGCAAGGCGTTCGAGGAATTTTACGACCAAAGCAATAGGGAGATTGAGCAAAGCCTTTCAGTTTCTCAGATCAAACAGGTGCTTGGCCCTTATGCCCAGTCTTTAGGCATTGACTTGGAAGGCAAGTCCAAGGAACAGATTGTTGGCGAATTCAACCGTGGCAGACCAGGAAAGTTGGCCGAGGAGTATGTTCGAGCGGTTATCCAGCTAAACAACTCTGGCTCAATCACGGAAGATACAATCAAGTCTCTTGTCACCAAACCGATTCTCCGGCTCCTCGGGGCTCTCCGCACCTATTTGAAGAGGTTGGTCGGGAATCTTGGGACCGGTGTCAAAAGTCGCAAAACCATTTTCGACAATAGATACGACGCTATCCAAGACATCTTGGCCAATAAAACTTCTCCCCGTTTGATTAGGGAAGCTATCGGCGAGGCAGCCACGGTGCCAAGCAATCTGCTGGCTAGTAGCGTAGACCCAATAGCTCAAGAAGAAGCTAGTTTGCAACAGCAAAACAATAAAGATTTATTAGAAAAGATTGACTACGAGTTTGATGACAGGGTGCGCCTAACTGACAAGGAGATGGAAGACGCGGCGACAGGTAAAAAAGAAAGACGGGGGAGATCACGGGCTGCTGTCGAAGCCTCTCTTTCCCGCTCGTTCCCAACTATTCGGGACAGAGATGAAGTGCGGATGGCGGTCAACGACGCTTTGATGGAAGCTATCGGATCTTATAACGACCAAAAAGGATCTGCGCTTCCAACGTATGTGTACCGTCTGGCTGCTAATAGACTTCTACGGGCCAAGCAGAAAATAGTTAGGGAAAGGGCGAGAACTCCTTACAGCTTTGACGCTCCTGGATTCTTTAACGTATCTCCTGAGCTTCGTAGTGTGGAGGCTGGGGCTGCGGAAGTTGAACGTCTCACTTCGGGTGTTGGCTGGGAACAGATCGAAACGTCCCCGACAAAACGAAGAAGCCTAACCCCAGAACAAAAAGAAGCCCAGCGTCAAGCGTTGCTCGCCCGTCCTACCGGGGAAGAAGCAACCAGAGCTGAGATCTCCAGAGAAGAAACTGCGCTTGCTGGGCTTGAACAAGCCGTGGAGATCAAGCCCCAAGTCACTTCCTACGACGAGCCTTTGGAGATGGTAACTCAAACCTTGGCGGACGGGGAAAAAATCTCTGCTGCCGACGCGAAGGTTGCGAATAAAATTACGTCGGACATGCTGGCTAGCCAGAATGAGTTGACCCAAAAACTTGGGGATGCCCTCGTTAAATTACAGGATAGGACAAACATAAAGAATACAGCTCGCGATGCCGAAATTATTCAGTATGTGTCGGGGGCATCAAATAAAAGTAGAGCTGAAATATCCGAGCAATACGGTCTGACCAACGACCAATTCACCCGCATACGAGATGACCTAATGATCAAGCTACGAGACCTCCTTGTTCAAGACGGAATCTCACGACGGGATGTTCCAGGCAACATCGTCTATGCTTCTTCGATTGACCCGACATACAGCCAAGCCTTGAACCGCGCTGTCTCGACGATCCCGAGAGACATTGCCCTGCGAAATGCGCTGACTGCCCGAGTCATCGAGTCTTATGTGGAAGACGAAGTCATGCGTAAGGCAAATGCTTTTGTTGACTCCAATTCTCCGGGTAACGACATTATGTACGCCAAGCGAGTGCTGGATGGAAACAAAGGAGTTCCGTTCGAAGAACGCATTGTGACCCTTGGTGTCATCGGCCGTAGACTTCGCGACGCAGTCCAGATTATTGACGATCGGATCCTCTTGGATCAGACGACCAAAGGTGGAACTACCCCAGAAAATTTGGCTCTTCGTGATTACTTGGCCAATAACTTGGGCGAAGTTCTTTCGGTTGCGCAGGAGTTGGCCTCGAGGGCAGGACAAGATTTACGGGCGACTCGGATTCTTGCCAACATGTTCCTTCCTTACGCAATCGTAAAGCAGTACACCGGCCCGATCTTTAACCAGCAAAAAGAAGTTCTCGACGCGAAGGAAGAGGTCCGACGTCTTCGCGAGGATTTAGCAGCGCTCCAAGCGGAGTTGGCTGGCACATCGTCCAATGGCAGTTTTACGGTTCTGCCACCGACCACCTCGGATGAAGGACCTAGGATTGTAATTGGCGAGCGCAAGCCTGATCAGCCAGCACCTGAAGGTGAAAGCTTCTACCAGCTCTTAGCTGCTTTCGGAGACATGGCGCCAACGACTGACGAAAACTTCTACGAGTATCTCATCCGACTCGGGATTCCGTACGAAGAGTTGGTGGCGAGCATCGAGGGGGTCAAAGCCTCTGCTGCTACACCCACCGGACCGAGCAGGGTTCTGCCAGAGGGCTTGCAAAATCTTCCAGCCAGCGAAGCAATCCAGAAACTGCTCGCCATCGATAAAAATTTGTTTAGCAAATTGGTTTCTTTACGAATCAAAAGCGGAAAAGTTGCTACTAACCAAGATTTGGAAGCCAGCTTCGAGCGTCGCAAGATCGATACGAAAGCCTTGCAAGCCAGACCCAATGAGCTCCAGACAGTATTTGATTTCTTTAACTCAACGCTGAGTGAGAAGTCAACTGATCCACAACCAATCGAGAAAGACCCATTACCTCCGCTTGTTAGGTTGGCCAAGTATGCGGCTGATGCTGTCACGGGGAGAGTCTTAAGATCGCTGGGTGCGGACCAAGCAGGGAAGACCAAGGAACAGCAGACTGCGTTCGTCAAACTGGAGAGCGAGGTTCGCAAGCTGGTCAACGCTCAGTTCAAGCAAGAAACAAATCCGACACAGGTTTCGGCGGAGGATACCCGTTCAGTTGAGCAACGATTGCTGGATGTAGTAAAGCGGGTAGAGCTATCCGAACAAGTCTTCAACCAGGTTCAGGGTAATCTTCGATCCCAGCTTGCCGAGGATACCAGACGGCGTGAAGCCAAGGCTGAAGGCCAGTTGACTAGCGGAGAGAGAAAACGTTTGGAAGACATAGCAGCAAAGACATTTAACGCCAATGCTGTTCGGTCGTTGGACAGTTTGCTACGTCAAGTTGTCGACTTTAAGGCCGAGGCCCGTAAGCACCTAACCCAGCGGGGCGCAAGCGTCCTGTCGTTAACTAACATCGTCAAGGAGAAGTTTACGAACTTCACCGAGAAACAAGCTGAATCGCTAGCCAAACTGATCGCCGTCAGATACGGCGACTTGGTCAAGAAAGCCGGCGAACGCCAACTCGCTAACATTGTTAGGAGAGTCGGGGACAAGGAAGGGCAGGCACCCAAGAAAAGTATTGACCAGATGCTTGAGCTTATCAATCTCGGAGCATTTGATGACGAAAAATTTTATAATGTAATCGCTGATCGCTATACGGATCTCCCATCTTGGGATCCCGAGGTTGTAACAGAGATTAAAAAGCGAGCCGACAAGATTCAAAGACTTACCCCCGACTCTGACCAAGCAGCAACTGAGTCAATTTCTCTGCAAGCGTACATTGCTAACGAGATGTATAAGCAACAGAAGGGCTGGGACAAACTTAATCGGCAACTGGATGTTGCATCGGCTCTGTGGAAAGCTGGGGTTTTATCTGGTCCCCCGACTCAGCTCGTAAACTTGGGAGCTACCCACATCAACGTATTGATGGAGCTATTTACAGATGCTAATGCTTACGCAAAGGCGTCAAAGAAGAAAGGGCTTGAAGGAAAGTTCGGAGACTACTTGGCGACAGCTCTCTCCGCGTACATTGAAGCTGCTGGTCGGATGGGTGTGGAACAAGCGGGTGACGCAGTAGCGACTGGGCTTAGCCGATTCAGAAACGAAAAGAAAATCGAACTCAACCCCTTGGAAACTTTCAAGTTTGACAGCAACAAGCCGTGGTCTATCAACAACTACATTGCGGCTTGGAAGCTCGTTGGTCGAGCCATGGCTGCAGCCGACACGTACAACTCGGTCATTGCGAACGAAGCAAAAACCCGCATGGCTGCTAGGTACTCTTTATTACAGCAAGGGCTGACCGCGGAACAAACAACTAAGAAAGCGGAAGATATCTTTAACAAATCGAACCCCGAAATAATTAACATTAGGCAACAGGTAGCGCAGGAAGAAGCTAAGGGAGAGTTCGGGAGTCTCGCGGGTCTCCAACCTAAGACTCAGTCCTACCGAGAAATGAACCGCAAGATTGAGGCTGGCAAACGTCGTCGGTTTAATCAGCTTCGGGACAAGTTCATCGAGAAAGAAGCTGGATTTGCAAAAGGCCAGATGGACGACATCCGAGAGTTCGCACAGTTTGCAACATTCAATAACACCCCTACCGGTTTAATTGGGTATTTGGGAGGGGCGGTCATAGGCGGAATCGCTGGGAAAACTAAGTTACTTACACCATTTGTAGCGTTCCCTCGCACGATTGCCAGCATCATTAACTCTGGTTTGAACTACACCCCATATGGTTGGTTGCGGGCCAACGGATTCTCCTTGGGGAATATAAGCGGGGCAATTAGAGATTCGGAATATCGGTTCAAAAAACCTGAACCAGGTAGCGTCGAGTACTATCAGTTGCAGACTAAAGCTTTTTACGGATCGCTCGTTGCCTTTACTTTGATCGGGCTTGCCATGAAGGACATCGACAAGGATTGGGACGAAGCTTTCTTTGCTGTCACGGGTCGAGGCCCGACAGACCAGAATCAAAAAGAGCAGTTGATGCAAGCAGGATGGCGAGAGAACTCGGTTAAAATCGGGCCATTGAAGTTCCGCCATACAGATTTTCCAGGACTTAACACGATCTTTGGGGCGATGGCTTTGGTGTCTGACCAGTACCGGTATGGCAAGCTGAGCGAGAAAGACTTTATTACGGTGGCGTCTACTGCCGCTCTGTCTGTTGCGAATTCAATCTTCGACAAACAATTGTTGTCTGGCATGAAGACGTTGTTCGACGCCGTCTCTGATAGGGGGGATGCATCGGATAAGGCTAAGAAAATTATTCAAAGCTATTCGGCTGGGTTCCTTAACCCTGGCATTGCTCGCTGGACAACCCGTACTTTTGACATCGGGGCGGACGGTATGGTCGGCGTCACCGACTATAAGGAACTTAACGCAACCTCTGGTGGGTTCTTGATCGGGCTGACCCCATTAGCAGTAGTGGCTGGCAAACCAAAACTCAATCGGCTTGGCGAAGAGATTAGAGAATACCCTTGGGCAGCGACTGAAAAACGGTTCGGGATATTACCGACCATGGCACCCCACCCTGTCTTTACCCCGTTGGTTCGCGGTGGTTTGTTTGTGCCAGGAGCCAGCATCAATCTGAAGATCAACGCCAGAGAGAACGGCAAACCCGTCCAGCGTAAGATGGATAGGGAAGAGTATTACAACTACTCTAAGTATAACGGAGAGTATCTGAAACGACTCCTGACCCCAGCTAAGGCTGAGTCCCTTGCTAGAATGGCTAGAACTAACCAAGACGCTGCGCAGAAACAGTTGGAGAAAATGGCGGACCGAGCCAAAGACTACGCTAAAACCCGCATCGAAGCTGAAGTCAGACGCAAGCGGTGAAGAACAAAGACCAGATAAGCTTGGGTGTAACAGAGAAGAGCAATGCAGTACCGACATAGTATAACATGGGAGCTGCAATGAAACACACAAAGCATATCCAGAATGTAGGGGAGCCCGCCTCAGACTTGATTTCTGGGATTAAATTCTTTGCCGAGGCTCTAAGGGCATCGCCCATAAACACCACATCAGTTGGTTCTTTTCGTTTTCTTTTCATACTAGTTCCTTTCTTGGTTAGGGGTTCGGGACTGGACTGTCCAGTCTTTTTATAGGAGATAAGAGAGTATGCCTTTAGGTAGAAAAACCAAACCAAAAGACGCTTGTTATAACAAGGTCAAGGCTCGGTATAAGGTCTGGCCTTCAGCTTATGCCAGCGGGGCATTGGTTAAATGTCGTAAAGTCGGGGCTAAGAACTGGGGTAATTCGAAATGAAATGGTGGTGGTCGATCCTCATCCCGGCGATTGCTTTAGGTATGAGCGGGTGTTGGGAGTTTGAGGAAGAGGGTTGGTCAGATTGGAATTCGACTGAGCCAACACTACAACATGCACAAGATGCGATGAGGACTAAACATGGGCTTTGAACTCGAGAAGAAGTATGGCCTTCGCGGATGGTTCAAGCGGAACAACGGCAAGGGGTGGATTAATTGCAAGACCGGAGGACCTTGTGGTCGTTCCGATTCCAGCAAGGGTAGCTACCCAGCTTGCCGTCCCACAAAGTCGATGTGTACATCGGCTTCTAAAAAGAAGACGGGACCGGAGAGGATAAGTTGGAAAGGATTAGGGAGAGGAAAAAAATAATATGGCTGATACATTCACAGACGCAATCGAAGCGGGGGCATCAAATCGTCCTAGTTTCTCGCAAGAGGGTTTAGATTTGGTCAGGACTTTTGAGGGGTTCAGACCGGAAGCTTACTACGATCTCGACAACAAAAAGAAAAAGGGAAAGCTTACGGTGGGTTATGGGTTTACCGACTTCGATATCCCCGACTTAAAACCAGGATACAAAATAGATAAAGCAAGGGCGGAGCAGATGCTTCCGGATTTGATTGAAAACAAATACGGTTCGGCGGTTTTAGAAAAGGTAAAAGCGCCTTTGAATAGCCAGCAGTACAGCGCCTTAGCCAGCTTTGTGTACAACGTTGGGCCTTCTGCTTTTGACAACAGCACAATGCTAAAAAAATTAAACGCGGGTGATTTTTCCGGAGCTGCTTCCGAATTTAAGAAGTGGAACAAAGCTGGGGGAAAAACTCTTGAGGGTCTAACTAAGCGTAGGAGAGCGGAGGAAGCATTGTTTAGGGGGGACACGGACTCCCTTGGATCCATACTAGAGTCCCAGAGATTCGGATTGCCGGAGACGGGGGCATCCAGAACGGAGATGTCTGAAGCTGTGACTCCTATGCCAGACGAACCTAGCGAATCTCCAGAAGAGGTTGGAGCTGGGGTTGCTAGAAGGATAGCCGCGGAAATGGAAATGACTCCAGAAGAACGAGGCGTCAACGCGGCTAAGAGAGTTGCGGAGAGCATAGAAAACGCAGCTTCGAAACCAGTTGAAAGCCCGACGGGGGATAAGTTCGACTTAGAATCTTTCACTAAACTTCTGAGTGGGCCCCAGAAGAAAGGTGACGAAGAGGAGGAAGAGTCTATTCCTTTCGCGGATAGTGTGAGCTTCAGCGGGAATCTACCGAGAGTTCCTTCCGGACTTCCGAGGAACTCGGGTCTCGGGAGAAGGGGCTAATGCCGATCGGAAGACCAAGCAAAGACAGCATGGCTTGCAACCGGCCACGGCCTTCGTGGATTGCGGGCAAGAAGCGTGTGGTCAAAGCTTGCGAGGGTGGTCGGGAGAAGATCGTACACTTTGGGGCTAAAGGCTACGGCCATAACTATTCACCAGCTGCGAGGAAATCGTTCAGGGCTAGGCACAACTGCGCTAACCCAGGAACCAAGTTAAGTGCTAGGTACTGGGCCTGTAAGAACCTCTGGGCAGGGCCTGGAGGCTCCAAGCTGGCTAGCCCCTCAAGCCGTAAGGGCAAATACTAGATTGCCAAAGCAGGGTTAAACCTGTAGATACAAATTTATGTACGGAATGAAGTCAAGCAAGAAGCTCCCCCCAATGAAACAGGTAAGTGGTTTTGGGTTGGGTAGACAGAGGTACTCGACACCACTTCAAAAGAGACCGAAGACTATGGGTGCCGAGCCGATAAGGCCAGCGACATTGAAAATGAAAACGAGCAAAGCGTCGAGTAAGATATTTATGCCGAGGCAAGAAACAAAAAGTATTGGTTCTTGAGGGATACATATGCCACTCGGACGTAACGTTTCCAAAAACATTAGCGAGTTGTACGCCGACAATAAAAAGTCTGGCAAAGAGAAGGGCGATATGGGAAAGCCAAGGAGTCGCGCACAAATTGTAGCAATTGCTCTTAGGGCTGCCGGCAAATCGAAAAAGAAATGAGCGAGCAGTATTACTTGCGGGACACGACCATCCATCCCGCTTCTGGTTTTGTTTACAAGGACGCCGACACCAAGCAAGTAATAACAGCGGGTAGTTTCACCGATCTCATCAGCTCCGTTGTTCATCACCGCAAAGCTAACGGACTAGAAGTTGACGCCAAGATTGTCGACGCCATCCACGCTTACATCTGCCAAGCGAATAGCAACGGGCCTTGCGCGACGGGGACTCGGGGACTCGGTGACTTAGTTCATACGATTGCCCAACCGATTGCGTGGGCAATCGATAAGGCTTTAGGTACGAATGTCCAAGGGTGTTGGTCTTGTGCCGGTCGCCGACACGCTCTGAATCAAGCTCTTCCATTCAATAAATAAATTGATAGTTGGGCACTAGCCAACTATCTTTTCTATATGAATATTGAAGGCGTGAGCAAGCCGATCAAATACGCTTCGTGGTTCAAGAAAGAAGCTTCGAAACTTTCGAAACTTCGTAGGGATATCGAAGGCTTAAAGGTTGAGCACCAGGCTGTCCTTCAAGATATCGAAGATGGTAAAGAGTACGCCGAAGATCTTGAGAAGAGCATAGCCTGCTTGGACAAAGAGCTGAGCGGGTCGAGGCGGGAGCTAGCAAAAAGGTACGCAACCTACGATGCTAACTTCCGCCACGACGCCATGCTAGACCCTAGCCTTTTGGACTAGGGTACTTGAATACTTGCTTCTTCCCTGGCTTGGGAGAAGTTTTCTTTCTCCCCCAGTTAATGGCTTGGTAGTTCTTGTGGAACCGATCCGACATATTCCGAGGAGAGTCGCCTTTACCATTTTGCATACCTTCAAATGTAACATCGCCTTTTTGTCTGAGCGAGTCATAAGTTATGTCACTCATGTTGTTTCCTCCTTTCGAAGATCGTAGTAAAACGAATCTGTGTCCTCTGTTACCCACTTATCAGATTGATTCTCAACCGAGGGCAACTCGGTATCAACCCGGAACTGCTTGAGATTATCCGGCAACTTCTTTGTAACCCAATTACTATCCCGCCAGAAGATGCGGTTGTTAGGCATACACATTAAGTAGCCATCGTCACCAGCAAAGACATGACCACACTTGTAGTCGGACGGCTCGTCGCTGTAGGGATTGTTGAACCAATCAACTGTGAACAAGTATGTGCCCCATACCTTAGTCGCATCCCGTAGTAGGATCTGTGCGCGGTGGTAGGCAAGGAAGCTGTACTCGGTCACGGTTACGTTCTCAGAGAAACAATCCCAAAGCTGTTTGAAGTTGAATGGGATGTCTGTCGTTGGCTCGTGAGTATATATCTCAGATATAGGCACACGACTTCGCAACATTCCAGAGTCAGTCATCACATGAAAGGTTAGGATTGTTCCGGCACAAGACTGCAAGGCGAACACATAAACTCCGTAGAATTCTGTGTCCTCCTCGTTCTTAGTGAAGAACGACTTCTTAACCATAGCTTTGAAGCTCGGTATGTTTTCGTTAAGCGTTGCCATTAGTTCTCCCAAGGTAGGTTAAGGGCGTGTCTCATAGTCGAATATCCTTTCTTGGATAAGAGCTTTAAGTTCTTCCGACTGCGAGTCATAGATCTTAGGACCGTCGATTGAGAACTTACTGTTCATGCTTCCGATACAAGCTTCGCACCTGTCCATGAAGGGGACTTGCACGTAGATCGATTCATTGAACAATGAGTTGGTGGATCCTTCAAACGTGGATAGTTGACCTAGGATTTCTCCAGAGGTAGACACCACGACTGGCCCGTCGAGTTGCCAATCGGCATTCTCTCTGACAGAACTCAGCAGAGAGTCCGTCGAGAAGTCTCCGGTACGTGTCCCCGACTCGTTGCTTATGGAATCAATTAATGATTCGTTAGCGTTTAGGATACCCAAGTATCCCTCTCCTTCCTCTGCGTAGGCCGAAGCCCAAGCAAGAGAACCCAGTATTAATATGATGGCTCGGTTAATTCCCATGATGTATTCCCTCCTAGTGTTTCCTCAAAGTCTTGGAACTCCGATAGAGCTTTACCAAGAACTTCAAGGGCTTCGTTGAAATTATTATCCGGACGTTCTTCGTCAAGGATAATACCCTCTGGATCGTTCAAGACAGCACAACTTATGCCACTCTCACGTTCCAGTTCTTGCAGGGCGGGGATGAGTTGCTTCTCAGTAAACTTTTCAGCTCCCGCGATTGCTTGTTGCTTGGCTGCTGTAATTGCAACCATGGCAACTTCAATGGCCTCGGATGTTGTCATGCCTTGGCCTCCCGCATGATTGCCTCGTGAACCTCGCTGGCTAGCGGGGCTTGCAAAGCTTCCATCAGCGCAGTTGGAGCGTCGTACTCCATACTCACGACTAGCCCGTCTCGAACCGTGCCTCGGTAAGGGACGATAAACGAATCGTCTGCGAAGACATACAGCAATTCACTACGCACTTCAGTTGGTTCTTTCATTTTATTTTTCCTTTTGTTTTCAATGCCTCGATCAAACGGTCCGCTTGAATTACAGCGAAGCGTTCATCGGGGTCGTTTGTTTTCGCATGCATCCCAGCGAATACTAGGGCAGCGATTAAGTCTCTTCGGGTTAGATCGTCATTCATGTTTGGTCTCTGGTCCCAGCTCAGTCCATAGCGGGAACAGCTCACGCTGTTTACCTGCTGGCCAAGGATGGGCGACGGCTATCCCGCCGACTTGACGGGCATCCTTGAAGACGTCTTCCGATTCCGTGTAGCCACGGATGCTGTCGGCTTTCAGTCCAGGCATTAGCTCTGTCCAAGTTTCCTCGATTGTTAAGTACAAACCGTCCGAACGTTTGATTGCATATGTCATAATACTATTCCTTTCTTACACACATTTAAGTATCTGTTGTGCTGCTTCGATATGATCAATCGCTTGATCAAATAAATCGCAAGGGCACGGGTCATCACCATTCTCTTGACCGCATGAGTTGGCGTCGCTTTCGCGTAGCTCGCGCAATTCGTCAGCCGTAGTT
>Ga0209444_10001838_pt1 | contig 11675 bp, 9 predicted proteins | sample LauGreFaBDMM15DN_2_FD_188215 | JGI IMG/M metagenome (GOLD analysis project Ga0209444, IMG submission 188215) | Freshwater lake microbial communities from Lake Michigan, USA - Fa13.BD.MM15.DN (SPAdes) (version 2) | ecosystem: Environmental > Aquatic > Freshwater > Lake | place: Lake Michigan, USA...
GGGCGGCCGACCACTTTGGCGTTGAACTTGCCACCAGGAAAGGCGTAGTTTTGAATCAGTAGCGCTTCTTGCTCAGTGCACACATGCGCGCCTTGATGGGTCAGCGCTTGCTGCATCTGGGCGGCGATGCTGGCGTGCATCATCAACACCGAAGGCGCAGAGCACGGGCTGCCGTAGTCGAAGTTCTTGGCGGTGACGATGACGGCGGCGGCGGCTTCGATGTCGGCACTGGCGTCTACATAAATCGGCGCATTGCCCGAGCCCACACCAATGGCCGGGTTGCCCGAGCCGTAAGCGGCGCGCACCATGGGCGTGCCGCCTGTGGCCAAAATCACGTCGGTTCGGCTGTCGCGCATGAGTGCGCCTGTGGCTTCCACCGTGGGACGCGTCAGAATTTGTATCGCATGGGCCGGACCACCGGCTGCCTCGATGGCGGCCTGCAACTCGTGGGTCACGGCGGTGCAGCACGCCAGCGCCACCGGGTGCGGCGAGATGACCAGCGCGTTGCGCGTCATCAGGCACAAGATGGCTTTGAACATGATGGTGGCCACCGGCGAAGTGGAGTTGGACAAGCCGACCACCACCCCCGCAGGGCGACCGATTTCGACAATGCGCAGGGCATCGTTGCGGCGCACGCCGCCTAGCGCCACATTGTCCCAAGCGGTGGGCGTGAGGGTGCAGGCGATCTGGTTTTTTGCAATCTTGTCGGCCACCTTGCCAATGCGGCTTTCCCGCACCGCCCACTCGGCATAAAACTCAGCGCGTGGCAACAAGGCGGCTGCCACCTGCTTGGCCACTTGCTTGGCCTGCTCGGGCGTCCAATTGACCAGCTCAGCAGCGGCTTGCCGAGCGTTGGCCAGCAAATCGCGGGCTTCCTGCAAGGCGGCCAGGTCGTGATCGGCCGAATGGATGGGAGCGCTTGAACTCATGTCGAGAGGAGCTTCTTGTTTAACGACGTTGGGCCGCGTTGGCTACCGCATTCAGATCGACGCTTTCCAGCGCGCTGAAGATGGCTTCCACCGCCTGCTGCTCACGCGGGTTGGCCGCTTGCATGCGGGTGGTGTCGAGGAGCTGGCGCATGACGGAAGGCTGACCGCCAGCCGCAGCACCGGCACCGGAGTTCAAAGTGGGCACAAAGCTGCCACAGGTCATGCGCTGGCCTGCGCGGTAGTGGGGCGCGTAGTCGAATACGGCGTAATGCTGCGTGGCGCAGTTGTCCCACATGGCCATCGAGTCTTTTTCCCAACGGAAGCGCACCATGAACTCGGGCTTTTTGACCCACTCATAAAGCATGTTCAGCACCGCCTCGGACAAGTCCATGTGCATGCCCAAAAAGCGCTTGGTCCAGATCGAATTGACGAACAGAATCTTTCGGCCGTTGTAGGGGTGGGTGATCACGGCCGGGTGCGTTACCGTGGGCGTGTTCTCGATCATCTTGCACTCTTGGGCGCTGGCCTGCACCATCATGCCGCTCTTGGCCGAGGCCCGTTGTGCCAGGCGTTCGTTGGCATTGATGCGGCGAAAGTGCCAAGGCAAATCATGGTCAGCCTGCAGGCCTTCGAGCATCTGCTGCATGCCGGGGTTGAGCGCGTCATACGCAGCCCCCGCGTGCATCCACATCGTGTCGCCGCCCGACGGGGGCAAGTCGGTGATGCGCAGAATAGAGACCATATTGGGCTTCTTGCGAAAGGTCACGTCGGTGTGCCAGCGGTCGGTCTCAGGGGCATCGTTGCCCTCATGCGCAATCAGCTGAATTTGCGGGTGGCCTTCAAGGTGGGGAAAGAACTCGTGCTTTTCCATTTCACCAAAGTTTTGGCCCAAGCGAATGTAAGACTCCGGCTTCAAGGCCTGCTTGCGAAAAAACACCACGCCGTATTGCCAGAGGGCCTGCTTGATTTCTTCGTAAACGTCTTCTGAACGGGTGGTGTTCAGGTCGACACCGCTGATCATGCCGCCAATCGTGGGGGTCATCGGATCTACCTGAATGTGACGAAATTTCATTTTTTAATCTCCTTGATATGTCAGAGCAGCCCGGCTTATTGCCAGCTCAACAAACGTTTTTCCAACCAGGTCATAGTGCGCACCACGGCCACGCCCAGTAGCGCCAACACCAACAGCAGCGCCATCACGCCATTGACTTCAAAAGTGGCGCCCAGATAAGCCAGAGACTGACCCAAGCCCTTTTCAGAAGCGATGATCTCGGCCCCGATCACCCCCAACATGGCGTAAATGAGACCCAGGCGCAGACCCGAGAAAATCACTGGTACCGCACCGGGCAAAGTGACCTGAAAGAAAGTGGTCACGGCGCTGGCGCCTAGCGTCTTGCAAAGCATGACGTGGTCCTGGCTGACGCCTCGAATGCCGGCTACCGTGCTGGAAAGCACAATGAAAAACGTGAGGCTGCAGCCCACTGCGATCTTGGAGCCCAGGCCCAAACCAAACCACAAAATGAACAAAGGGGCCAATGCAATACGGGGCATCACATTCATTGCGTTGAGGTAGGGGTCGAGAAATTTTTCGACCTGCGGAAAAGCCACAAACATCAGCCCAACAGCCATGGCCGCAACGCTGCCCATCGTGAAAGAGATCAGGGTGCCCGCCATGGTCCAACCCATGTCGGTCCAGAGCTTGCCGGTGGCGATGTTGTTCCACAGAAATTTGATGACGCCGCTGGGCTGTCCGACAAAGGTCGGATCAAGCCAGCGATTGACGGTAAGCCACTCGCCCAACGCCAGCACGATAGCGATGAAAACGAGGTGGGCTCCGCCCCAGCGAAAGGTTTCAGCCTTCATGTTTGCTCCAGCCAGATTCGAGGTGCGACCACAGTTGCGCATAAAGCGCGTGGAAATGGGAATCTTTTTGCAGCTCGCGAATAGAACGCGGGCGCGGCAAGTCAATGGTCACATCGGCCACGATACGGCCAGGGCGCGAGGTCATGACAACCACCCGGTCAGACACAGCGACCGCTTCGGACAAATCGTGTGTGACAAACAGCACCGATTGCTGGTGCTGTTGGCACAATCGCAATAACAAATCTTCAAGTTGCAGCTTGGTTTGCGCATCGAGCGCACCAAAAGGCTCATCCATCAAAAGCAGGGGCGATCCCATAGAGAAGGTCCGCGCCAAGGCCACGCGCTGGCGCATGCCGTGCGACAAGGCTTTGGGCAAGGTGTTTTCAAAGCCCGCCAAACCCACCTCTTGCAGCATGGCGCGGGCGCGCTCTTGGGCTTGGGCACGCGGCACGCCGCGCACTTCCATGCCAAACATGGCGTTGCCTAAAGCGGTTTTCCAGGGCATCAAGCTGTCGCGGGCCAGCATGTAGCCGACCTGCGGATTGCCTTGCATCGGCGCTTGGCCACCCACCGTCAAACTGCCCTTGCCGGTGTGCGGCACCAGCCCGGCGGCCAAGTTCAGCAGCGTGGTTTTGCCACAACCGCTAGGCCCCACCAGGGAGACAAACTCGCCTTGCCGGACGTGCAGTGAGACATCGGACAACACCTGGCTGGTGCCGTCGAAGCTCAAATGCACGCCATCGGCGGCGATGGCCAGGGTCGTAGCGCTCAATTCAGATGCTCCGCTTATACAAAGATCGACCAGGGCTTAGCGCAGTTGCAAGATCTTGCTTGTATCCACTGGTTTGTCAATTTGTCCGGTCCGGCTCAGGTAATCAGCCGCTGCCTGTAAGGCTTTGGCATCCAAGGAAAACCGAGCGCCACTGATGGAGTTGCGCAACGAGGTTTCGACCGCTTCTAGCCCAGCAGGACCTTCAATCTTGAAGGTGTCATTGATGACTTTAAGTACCGCTGCAAAGTTTGCAGGGTTCTGTATGAAGGCTTCGGACTCGCGCATGGCCTTGGCAAACGCGGTCAGCGTAGCGCCCTTCTTTTGCGAAAAATCGCCGCGCACGGTCATCGGGCCTGAGGCGCCGTTGAGTTGCAATATTTCCTTAGGACCTTCGCCTTTGCGGGGGTCTACGATCACACGACACACCTTCATGGCCCCACAAAATCCGTCCATGGGTGCGAACAACATGAGCGCGTCGATCTGCTTGTTGGCAATGGCGGGCAAAGCGGTGTTAGGCGCGCCCACGGGTACGATGGTCACATCGCTGGCAGACAAGCCAGCGCCTTTGAGCATGTCGAGCAATTGGAATTCAGCGCCCGAACCGCGCGCTGTTACGCCGATTTTTTTACCCTTGAGGTCAGCCATCACAGCGGGGTAACCTTTGGCCGCGTTGGGCGTTTCAATATGGGCACCGGCCATCAAAAAGAAGATGTTGTCACGCGCTGCATTGCCAATGATCTTCAGGTCTGCTCCCTTATTTGCGGCCTGAATAACCACTTCCGCAGGGCCAAAGGCGATATCGATGTCGCCCGCCAACAGCGTCTGAATTCCCAATGGGCCCGCAGGAATGGTCTTGAGCTCGCACTTGAGGCCATTCTTCTCGCAGTAGCCGTTGGCAGCAGCTACACGAACAATGATATTGCCCAAGCCTGGATAGTCTTGGATACGCAATGTTTCCGTTTGCGCCATGGCAGTGGCGCCCAAAGTCAGGGCTAATGCACCAAGGGTGGTTCGCAAGAAGGCAGGGGCAGAAAATGTCATGTCGTCTCCATCTGTGGTTTATTGGGGGTTAACCACTTGATTGGCATCAAGTTGGGTTGGGCTGATTAGAATCCTTATAGAATCGGTGAATTGTTTCTAAGGTGACAATTTAAGGGAAAGCACTTAAATTAAGTCACCCTTCGCAGGGGAGCCCCGCCCTTATCAACACGGATTCACCCCACATGCACTCCATTGGCCGAGCCTTCAAAAACATGGATGTCGAGGCCCTTTCCCAAACGTGGGCAGTGAATTCGGCATTGACCCAACGCTCAGCCCACGCGTTGCAGCGCATCGGCGTTCTGCGTCATTGGCAAGAGGGCCAAGTGGTGCTCAGCCGGGGGCAGTCCATCTCCACCGCACTGCTGCTTATGAAAGGGCGCTTGCGGGTTAGCGTGACGACCTCTGAAGGCGAAGAACAATTGCTGCGCTGGATGTTGCCGGGAGAAATTTCTGGCTTGAGCTCAGTGTTTGCAGAAACCACCTATCCGGCCGATCTGGTCTCGGCGACCCCTAGCCAGGTGCTGCACATCGAGCGCGCCAACTTGCTCGATCTGATCACTCAGGACGCTTTGGTGGCAGTGGATCTTCTGCGCATTTTGGGCTTGCGCATCAACCAGTTGTTAGACACCTTAGCTGACCAGGGGATGCATACCTTGGAGCAGCGTGTGTGGGCCACTTTGGAGCGCCTCGCTACATTTAACAGCGTGCAAGTGGCCGACGGCGTGCAGCTGCGCGTAAGCCAATCGGACTTGGCACAAGCCGCCATGGCCTCCCGCCAAAGGGTCAACCAACAGCTGCGCCACTTTCAGGACAAGGGCCTGATCCGGCTAGGCTACCGCAATATCGTGCTGCTGCGGCCCGCCCGCCAGTGACGTCCTCAAGCGCCCAAGCGCCCAAGCGATCCATCGGCCCATCGGCCCATCGTTCATAACGCCAATGCTGTGGTGTTTTTAACTTCCTCCATCACCGCATAAGTGCGCGTCTCGCGCACTCCGGGTAACTGCCACAAGACGGTACCCGCAAACGCGCGGTAGGCGGCCATGTCAGCCATGCGGGTTTTAAGCAGGTAATCAAAGCCGCCGGCGACCATGTGGCACTCCATGATTTCGGCGCGCACTTGCACCGCCGCCTTAAACGCCTCGAACACGTTGGGCGTGGTGCGGTCCAGCAAAACTTCGACAAACACCATCATCCCCGCGCCCAATTTCAAAGGGTTTAAGCGGGCTTCGTAGCCCAAAATAAATCCCTCTTTGCTCAAGCGCTGAACCCGCGCCAAAACAGCGGTAGGCGACAAGGCCACGGACTGCGCTAATTTCAGGTTAGAAATGCGCCCATCGTCTTGCAGGCAGCGCAAAATTTTCAGGTCGGTTCGGTCTAAATCGGTTTGATAAGAGGTCATGCGTTTCATTATTCACTATTTACTACCTTTATTTTGGTGATTAATTAATCTTTAAACCGTAGAACATAGTGCATTACACCTAGCCGTATTTTGAAAGCCCCACCATGACCGTCGCCCAACGCCTTCCCAGCCCCTACCGCCCCGAAGCAGCCATTGTTTCGCACCGGCTCCTTGCCTTAGCCAACGCCTTGGACTGGGCAGCGGCGGCCCAAGTCGCCGCGCCCTGGGTTCAGGCTGTTCGCGATAACCCGCCGCCGTTTTGGGCGATGGAGAGCCTGCTCAAGGAATACCCCATCTCGAGCGCAGAGGGCTTGGCGCTGATGCGATTGGCCGAGGCGCTGCTGCGGATCCCTGATACGGACACCGCCATCGCCTTAACGGCGGACCAACTCGGCCGAGCCGACTTTGCCGATGGCGGCGACCAAGTCTTGTCGCGGCTCTCCAGCGCAGCGATTGCGCTATCCAAGCATTTTTTACCCGAAGCCACCACAGACGCGCCGCATAAAACAGGCCTCATGGGCAAACTCGGGGCCAAGACCGTGGTCGCAGCAACGCTACGGGCTGTGCAATTACTAGGGCGGCAGTTTGTACTGGGCCAAACCATGGCTGAAGCCATGAAAGAAGCCCAAGCGGCGCGAAAAAAGGCACGCAATACGCTTACGTTTTCCTACGACATGTTGGGCGAAGGCGCTCGCACGGAACGCGACGCGCAGCGCTATTTAAAAAGCTACCAAGACGCCATCGGCTTTATTGCACAACATACGCAGATTGGCGCAACACCAGAAAAAAACGATGGCATCAGCATCAAGCTGAGCGCTTTGCACCCGCGTTACGAAGACGCGCAAAGCCAGCGCGTGATGCGGGAGTTGGTGCCGCGCGTTGAAAGCTTGTGCGAGTTGGCGGCGCAGGCCAACATCAACCTCACCATTGACGCAGAAGAAGTCGATCGCTTAGAGTTGTCGCTGGAAGTGTTTGAAGCCTTGGTGGCGTGGGTTGCAAAGCACCACCCACAGTGGCGCGGCCTGGGTTTGGCAATGCAAGCCTACCAAACGCGGGCACTGGAATTGATCGACCATGTGGCGCAGCTTGGGCGCACCTACCGCGTGCGTTTGATGTGCCGCTTGGTCAAAGGCGCGTACTGGGATGCAGAGGTCAAACGCGCCCAGGAGTTGGGCTTGCCGCATTACCCCGTGTTTACCCACAAGCACCACACCGATGTGTCTTACCTGGCTTGTGCCCGTGCGCTTTTGGCGGCTAGCGATGTGATTTTTCCGCAGTTCGCGACCCACAACGCTGCGACCATCGCCGCCCTTTTGCAGATGGGTGCCAAAAGCGCAGCGCCGTTTGAGTTGCAACGCCTGCATGGCATGGGCGAGGGCGTGTACCGCGAGGTGCTTAAAAATCCTCTGGTCGGGTGCCGGGTGTATGCGCCGGTGGGGGCACATAAAGACTTGCTGGCCTATTTGGTTCGGCGCTTGTTGGAGAACGGCGCGAACTCTTCGTTTGTGCACCAATTGGCAGACGAATCCGTGGGAATGGGAGAATTATTGATTTCACCGCTGCGCCTCGAACCGCATCCCTCGCTGCCTTTGCCAGACCACCTTTTTGGCGCAGACGCAGGAGGCCGATTAAACAGCGCGGGCTTAGACCTGACGGTGCCGAGCATGACAGCGCCGCTCTGGGCTGCATTCGAGTCTCAAACGGTGTCCCCCGTTGCGCTGACCGAGCTCGCCCATGTGGGCCGTGCCTTTGCAGTCGCAAAGCAGAGCTTTTCCGCTTGGAACCGCCTCGGTGCATTGGAGCGCTCACGCATCCTGCAAGCTGCCGCCGACCAACTGCAAACGCAAATGCCAGCAGCATGCGCACTCTTGGTTAAAGAAGCTTTCAAAACCTGGGGCGATGCTGTTGCTGAGGTGCGCGAAGCGGTAGATTTTTTGCGCTACTACGCCCTAGAAGCCGAGCGCATCATGCAGCCCATGGCGATGCCGCAAGCGCATGGGGCCGCGTTTTCTTCAACCCTCGCTTTTGGGATGACCGGAGAAACCAACACACTGAGCCTGACAGGGCGAGGCGTGTGGGTGTGTATCAGTCCGTGGAACTTTCCGCTGGCTATTTTTATCGGCCAAGTCGCTGCGGCTTTAGCCACGGGCAATACGGTACTGGCCAAACCCGCAGAACAAACGCCGGGCGTTGCTGCTTTTGCGGTGCAACTGCTTCACGCCGCGGGCGTTCCACAAGACGCTTTGCAACTGCTGCATGGGCCAGGAGAAACGATTGGCGCTGCGCTGGTCGTCCAGCCTGGCGTGGCGGGCGTCGTATTTACCGGCTCCACCTCCGTAGCCAAAACGATTTGCCGCGCACTCGCTGACAAAGACGGGCCCATCGTCCCTTTGATTGCGGAAACCGGCGGCATCAACGCCATGCTGGTGGACTCTAGCGCTTTGCCAGAGCAAGTGGTGGACGCGGTGGTGGTGAGTGCGTTTCGCTCGGCAGGCCAACGCTGCTCGGCGCTGCGTTTGTTGTGTGTGCACGAAGACATTGCCGATACCGTGATTGAGATGCTCCAAGGCGCGGCCCGAGCGCTGCGCGTTGGCAACCCCGCCGAGCTCGCTACCGACCTCGGTCCAGTCATTGACGCCGAGGCCTTTGCCAACATCACCGCCCATATTGCCCGATTGCAGGCGAAGCACACACCGCTAATTACACCACCCACACCCAAGCCTGGGGCCGACGTTGACTTTCCTTATTTGATATCGCCCCACGCCTTTGAAGTCAAGAACATCGCTGATGTCAACGCAGAAATTTTTGGCCCCGTTTTACAAATCGTGCGCTGGCGCGGTGATCCTTTGGCGGTGGTGGAGCAAATCAACGCGCTGGGCTTTGGCCTCACCTTAGGCATCCAAACCCGCATTGACAGCCGCTCCCAAGCGCTTGCCAACGCCGCCCATATCGGCAACGTGTATGTCAATCGCAACATGATTGGCGCAGTCGTCGGGGTTCAAGCGTTTGGTGGCGAAGGCCAAAGCGGCACCGGCCCCAAAGCAGGCGGCCCACACTACCTTTACCGCTTTTGCGCTGAACGCACCGTGACGGTCAACACCACGGCTGCAGGTGGCAACGTGGCGTTGATGGCGTAAAGATTAGAGATCAGAAGTCGATTTCGAGCGGCGTAGGCAGCTTGTCATCCAAGTACAAGCTGTACTCATCCCACACGCCTTCACCGTAATGCTTGTCACACAAGGCTTCAATATCGCCCAGGGTGATAAAAAGGGTACTGAACATCACGTCGTAGAAAAACGGTTGTTCCGTTCCTGCGGCCTCGTCTACCTCCAGATGAAAGCCGTGAACCCACACGCGCTTGCCAGCGTATCGGGCTTCAAACGCCGCCTTGCGCTTTTGGTACTCGGCCTCTTCGTATTCGTCTTCTGACAAGCGACGCAGGTGGTACGCGTTTCCGTGCAAAGGGTGGGCCGGGTCCAACTGCATGTCAATCATGTGCCACTCGCCAGACATTTGGTTGGCCACATTGGCTAATTGCTCCGGCGTGATATCGCCTTCCCAGTGCACCACGTCGATACAGTTCGATTCGCCGACTTCACCGTCCCAGATACTGGCGCTGTGGCGCATGGTTTTTGTGTGCATTGCGGATTCCCTTTTGGCTTGGATGAAAACTCCTACCAGTCTACCCCCGACGCAGACCAGACCATGCAAGTCGCAAAGCGACTACCGCAAGGCCTTTTCAGCCCCAAATTTTGTTAACCTGTCAGCTTTCCTAAATACCTTCGCAAAAAGTCTATGTCCCCCAAACGCCCACACATTTTGTTCATCATGGCCGACCAAATGGCGGCGCCCCTTTTGCCGATGTACAACCCAGAGTCGGTGGTGAAGATGCCCCATTTGTCTGCGCTGGCCGCCGCCGGGGTCACGTTTGATTCAGCCTATTGCAACAGCCCTTTGTGTGCGCCCTCGCGGTTTAGCTTGGTCAGCGGTCAGTTGCCGTCGCAAATCGGAGGCTTTGATAATGCGGCCGACTTTGCCGCCGACGTTCCCACCTACGCCCACTACCTTCGCAACCTAGGTTATCGAACGGCGCTGTCTGGAAAAATGCATTTTTGTGGCCCAGATCAATTGCATGGGTATGAAGAACGCCTCACCAGCGACATTTACCCAGCAGACTATGGCTGGGCCGTGAACTGGGACGAACTCGAGGTGCGCCCGAGCTGGTACCACAACATGGCGTCCGTGCTCCAGGCCGGTCCTTCGGTTCGAACCAACCAACTCGACTTTGACGAAGAAGTCGTTTTCAAGGCCCGCCAATACCTTTACGACCACGTTCGCAACACGCCCGAGCAACCGTTTTGTCTGACGGTGTCAATGACGCACCCTCACGACCCTTACACCATTCCCACTGAATTTTGGAACCTGTACCAAGACAGCGACATCCCCATGCCTCGCAACCCCATCGCCCAGGCGGCGCAAGACGCACATTCCAAGCGCTTGCTCAAAGTGATAGACCTGTGGGACAAGCCCGTAAGCGAAGAGGCCATTCGCCGCGCCCGTCGCGCATACTTCGGCTCGTGCAGCTATGTCGACGCCAAAATTGGCGAGATTCTTAAAACTTTGGACGACTGCGGGCTACGGGAAGACACCATCATCGTTTTCTCTGGCGACCACGGCGACATGCTGGGCGATCGTGGGCTTTGGTACAAGATGCACTGGTTTGAAATGGCGGCCCGCGTTCCTTTGGTGGTCTGCGCCCCCGGACGTTTTTCTCCGCACAAGGTGTCGCAAAGCGTATCCACCATCGACCTGTTGCCCACGTTGGTTGAGCTCGCTGGCGGCTCGGTTGACCCGCAACTGCATTTAGATGGCCGCTCGTTGGTGGCGCACCTTCAAGGTCTTCCAGACAACTTAGGCCACGACGAAGTCATTGGCGAATACATGGCCGAAGGCAGCAAAACGCCGCTGGTGATGATCCGACGCGGACCATGGAAGTTCATTTACGGCCAAGACGATGTCTGCATGCTTTTTAACCTAGAACAGGATCCCGACGAGTTGAACAACCTTGCTGAACAAGCCGCCCACCAAGACACTGCGCGCGCTTTTCACCAAGAGGTTGCCAAGCGCTGGGACCTCCCCGCCCTGCACGCCCAAGTCTTAGCCAGCCAGCGCCGGCGTCGCTTGGTTGGCAAAGCCCTAGCCAAAGGCAAGCTCACCTCCTGGGACCACCAGCCCCACGTCGATGCCAGCCAACAGTACATGCGCAACCACATCGACCTTGATGACTTGGAGCGCAGAGCGCGGTTTTAATCAACCTCGGCAAAAATCCGACTAGATTCGGGCTGCCATCGTCGTCATCACCTTGGCTGCTACACGCATCAACGCTTTAACGGCACCTGGCAACTCCGCTGCACCCGCAGCGCTTGCAGCTTCGGCATGGCGAATTTCATCCAAGTACATTTGCTTAACAATAGCGCGTGATTCGTGGTCACCCTCGGGCAGGCCGCCTGCTGGAGCGTTCAAGTGGCTTTGCAGGTGGGCCCCGACCTGTTTTTCTGTCTCAACCACAAAGCCCAAGCTCACTGCCTTACCCATACGACCGGCTAACAGGCCCAAACCAAACGCCCCCGCATACCAAAGCGGGTTGAGAAGAGACGGCCGAGAGCCCAAA
>Ga0209444_10001840_pt1 | contig 11669 bp, 13 predicted proteins | sample LauGreFaBDMM15DN_2_FD_188215 | JGI IMG/M metagenome (GOLD analysis project Ga0209444, IMG submission 188215) | Freshwater lake microbial communities from Lake Michigan, USA - Fa13.BD.MM15.DN (SPAdes) (version 2) | ecosystem: Environmental > Aquatic > Freshwater > Lake | place: Lake Michigan...
CGGGTGGTGAGCCAATCGGCGTAATCTGCGTACTCGGGGAAAAGCCGGAGCGCGGGGAGCGCGGCGCGGGCTTGCGGGGCGTATTCGGCGAGGGCGGCGAGGTCATCGCCTTCAAGGGCCTTTTGGAGGCGGCCGGCGAATTCGTCCCATTGCTGGCGCGAGGGGAATTCATACTGCGCCTTGATCTCGGGCGGGGCGAGTTGGTCGAAGAGTTGTTGGCCGAGTTGGAAGAGGTCGTCGGCCGTGGGCGCGGCGGGTTGCGCGGAGGCCGGAGCGGGTGCAGCCGGCGGGGAACCGGGCGATGGGGCCGGCTGCGCCGCGAGGAACACGGGCGTGACGGCGAGGAATAAAAGGCGATGAAGCGGGCGCATGGGTAAGGGTCGGACAGGCGGAGCCAAGAAAAGTGCAGTGGAACAGGAAGAGGGGCGGGCAGGCGGCGACGAACTCCTACCATAAGATTCACAAAGAGCAGTGGGTTGCGGCGAAGTGCGCGTTGCGCCTGGCGAAGCGAAGAAAGCGTGGTCGATGGGCGAAAAAAAACGCGCTTTTTTTCGGCGAAAAGTAGGGGTGCGGAATCAACGGTGAGGGAACGTGGTTGAGGGCGGCCAGACCCGCGCGAACAGGTTTACCGTTTGACCCTCGGGGAGGCGTGTTTACTTAGACCCCTCCTACGGATGAACCGGGTCCACATCAAAACCTACGGGTGTCAGATGAACGAGCGCGACAGCGAGGCGGTCGCGGCGATGTTGCGTGCCCGGGGCTATCGAATCGTGGCGAGCGAGCACGATTGCGATGTGCTGCTGCTCAACACCTGCAGCGTCCGCGACGCCGCCGAGCAAAAGGCCATCGGTAAGGCCGCTAACATCGCGCATCGCAAGCGTCACCAGCCTGACTTCGTGCTCGGGATCCTCGGTTGCATGGCGCAGAACCGCGGGGCCGAGCTCTTGGATAAGTTGCCCGACGTCGACTTGATCGTGGGCACACAGAAATTTCACCAAGTGCCGGAGTATCTGGAAAACATCCGGGCGGCGCGGGCGGCGGGGGTGCCGTTGGCGACGAGCATCGTGGACATCGCGGAAGAAGCCGGCTCGCAGAACACGATTCGCGATCATGTGTTGTCACAGGATGTGGCGGCGGAGAGCAACGCGGCCGGTGGGGCCGAAAACGCCGGCGTGGATGCGCCGCCGCAGATCAGTGCGTTCGTTTCGATTCAGCAGGGCTGCAATATGGACTGCGCCTTCTGCATCGTCCCGAAAACGCGCGGCGACGAGCGCTCGCGGCCGATGGAAGATATCGTGGCCGAATGCCGCGCGCTGGCCGAGCGCGGCGTGCGCGAGGTGACCCTACTCGGCCAGATCGTCACGAGTTACGGCCGGCGCGATTACGCGCACACCGACGGGATTTCGCCCTTTGTGCAATTGTTGGAACGCGTGTGTGCCATCGACGGGATCGAACGGATTCGGTTCACCTCGCCGCATCCGCGCGGCTTCAAGCAGGACCTCGTGGACGCCTATGGCCGGCTGCCGAAGCTCTGCGGTTACGTGCACCTGCCCATGCAGTCCGGCAGTGACCGCATTCTGCGCGCGATGAACCGGCCTTACACCCGCGAACGTTATTTCGAGATCGTCGAGGCGCTGCGCGCGGTGCGGCCGGACATGTATTTTTCGACAGACATCATCGTGGGTTTTCCGGGTGAGACGGACGAGGAGTTCGAGCAGACCCGCGAACTGTTTGAACGGTGCAACTATGACATGGCCTATGTCTTCAAGTATTCGATCCGCAGCGGCACACCGGCGGCGGAGATGGGCGACCAGATTCCCGACGAGGTAAAGGAGGCGCGCAACGCCACGCTGCTGGGGCTGCTCCAGCAAAACTCCGTGCGTCGCAACGCCACCCTCGTTGGCACGGTCGAAGAGGTCCTCGTCGAGGGGCCGGACAAGACGGGCAAAAAATTCACCGGCCGCACCCGCGGCAATCGCGTCTGCATCTTCGACGCCAACCCCCGCCTCATCGGCCAGCTCGTGTCGCTCAAGATCGACCGCGCAAGCGTGAGCACGCTCTACGGCGAGCTGGTGCTCGCTGGTGTCGAAGCGTAGTCATCGCAGCGGACGAAATTTCGAACCATGTCACTCACTCTCGCCACCCTCATTCCCGGTCTGATTTTGCTCACGCTCGGTGTGCCTCTGTTGTTGGGCAACTCACTGTTCGGCGCGGTGCTGAAATCGTTTCCCCGGTCCACCGCGGCGGCGTATGTCTTCTTCGGCACCGGCGCGGCGTGGTTCCTTTACAACATCTGGCATCTTTCGATGGCCGACATGGGTGAATACCGAAACATCCTCTTCGGCGGGTTTCTTATCGTCGCGGTGGCGGCGTTCAAATGCGTCCCGGATTTTCTCTGCGTGCGCGGACTTTGCGCGCTGATGTTGCTGGCCGCGACGCCCTTGCTCGATGCCGCCTACATGGAGTGGGCCAAGCCTCAACGACTGCTGATGGTAAGCTTGGTCTACGCCGGGATCGCGGCGGCCATTTGGCTCGGAGCCCAGCCATGGCGAATGCGCGACTGGCTGAACTGGCTCTTCATCGTGCCCGGTCGCGCCAAGGTCGCCGGCGGCATCGCCGCAGGCTACGGCCTGTTGCTCTGCGGCGTCGCCTTCACCTATTGAACGGCGATGTCGGCTTCAACTCCCCCGTCTCTCCCCGCCAACCCGCCGCCGGTGCTGCTCGTGCTCGCGGGCCCCGCCGGCTCCGGTAAGAGCACCCTCTGCGAGCGGATCGTGCGCGAAGTGCCGGGCTTTGAACGCGTCATCACGACGACGACCCGCGCCCCGCGTCCGGGCGAGATCAACGGGGTTCACTATCATTTTCTCACCCCGGAGCAGTTCGACGCCAAGATCGCGGCCGACGAGTTTCTTGAATGGGCCTGGGTCCATGGCGAGCGCCGCTACGGCACGCTTGCGGCCAGCGTGCTCGAGCCGCTGAAACGCGGACAAAGTCTCGCGATCAACCTCGACGTGCAAGGTGTGGCGAGCCTGCGCGAAGCGGCCGAGCACTCGATTGTGCTGCAACGGGCGATGGCTACGATTTTCATTTTGCTCGATCATGAGCAACTCGTCGCCCGCATCCTCGACCGCGGTCAAGACGACGACGCCGAGATCGCCCGGCGGATGGCGACGGCTGAAGCGGAGTTGTTGGAGGCGCCGAAATTTGAATTCGTGATCCACAGCGGCTCGCGCGAAGAGGATTTCGCGGCGCTGCTGCAGATTCTGGCGACGGCGCGGGCGCGCGCGGCGGCGTAGGACTTGACACGTTTTGGTGTCGGACAAACGTGTCCGACGTGACTACCACTCTCCGAGAATTCAGCCGAAATCTCGCTCGCCATCGCAAGGCAGCCGCCGACGGTCAGGAGGTTTTGGTGCGGGACGCGAGTGGCGGCGTCTATGTTTTCAAACGCGTAGATCCGGAGCAAAAATCTATGACTGACCTCGTCGGGCATCTTGCTGGCAGCGTGAAGACGGGGCGAAAAATTAAGGCGTTGGCCGGCTATGGCCGCGCCTAACGGCATCTTGCTCGATACCGGGCCTCTCGTCGGATTTTTGGATGCGAGTGATCAGTGGCACACATGGTCGGTAGCGCGTTTTGGAGAACTTCCGGGTCCGATGGTCACATGCGAGGCCGTAGTATCGGAGGCGGTCTATTTGTTGGGCGGTGGCGCCGCTGCGGCGCGAATTTTTGAAATGATAGAACTTGGTGCGCTCGAGGTAGTGCCCCTGCTGCCGAAGGAGGCCGGAAGAATCCGCGCATTTATGACCCGCTATGACGGTCGTGCCCAATTGGCCGACGCCTGCTTGGTCCGCCTGAGCGAACTGCATCCGCGATGCCGCGTGCTGACGACCGATGGGCGTGATTTCGGGGTCTATCGGCGGAATCGCAACGAGTCGATTCCCCTCATCGCTCCCTAATTCCCTTCAATCACTCAACGTAGCTCACCCGCCGATGTAGCTCATCTCAATTTTGGCGCGGGATTCGCCGGCGGCCAGCAGGCCGGCGCGTTCGTCGCTGTAGCGGTCTTCGCGGCCGCGCCAGATGCGCGCGAGATAGGCGGCGAGTTCGGAGTCGTCGGCTCCCGCGCGCAGGCAGCCGAGCACATCCCAGCCGAGCGAGGCGAAGAGACAGGTGAAGAGTTTGCCGTCGGCGGAGAGGCGCGCGCGGTGGCAGTCGCGGCAAAACGGCTCGGTCACGGAGCTGATCAGGCCGATCTCGCCGCGTCCGTCGGCGTAGCGGTAACGCGCCGCCACCTCACCGCGGTAGGCCGGACCGACGGGCTCGAGCGGCCATTTTTCTCCGATCCGGGCCACGAGTTCGCGGGCCGGCACGACGCGCTCGGCCGTCCAATGGTTGGTGTTGCCGACATCCATGAACTCAATGAAGCGGAGGGCGTGGCCGCGGGCGCGGAAATAGTCGCAGAGCTCAAGCAATTCGCCGTCGTTCACCCCGCGCTGGATCACGCAGTTGATCTTCACCGGCAAACCGACCGCCGCTGCGGCGTCGATGCCGCGCAGTACGCGGGCCACGCTGAAGCCGAGGCCGTTGAGTTTGCCGGCGGTGGTATCGTCGAGCGAATCGACGGAGACGTTGACGCGGTCGAGACCCGCCGCGCGGAGGGCCGGCGCGAGTTTTTCGAGCAGCCAGCCGTTGGTGGTCAGCGCGACATCGCGCACGCTCAGTTCCTGTTTGAGGGCGCGAATTAGGTCGGGGACATCGGGGCGCAGGAGCGGTTCACCGCCGGTGAGCCGGATTTTTTCGACACCGAGCGTCGTGAACGCCCGCGCGATGCGGGTGAGTTCGCCGAGCGTCATCAGTTGCGGATCGCGCAAAAAGGCGTGGCCGGGGCCGAAAACCTCTTTCGGCATGCAATAGGGACAGCGGAAATTGCAACGGTCCGTCACCGAGATGCGGAGATCGCGCAGCGGACGTTGGAGTTGGTCGACGGGGCCGGACATGGGAAAGGAGAGAATGTGGCCAACGGACCAAAGCAAAGGAAACGACGAATTTTCGTTCGCTCCGCGCACCGCCGAACCGATAAACCTCACGCTCTCCATGCTTACACCCGGCGAAGCCGAGCGGTTGATCCGCGAAAATATTCCTCTCCTTCACCGCGAGGATTGCCCGCTCGCGGCGGCCCACGGGCGCATTTTGCGCGCCGATTTGCGCGCGGACCGCGATTTGCCGCCCTTCGACCGCGTGACGATGGACGGCTACGCGTTGCGGGCGTCGGCCCTCGCGGCCGGCACGCGGACCTTTCGCATCGAAGGCGTGCAAGCGGCCGGCATGGTGCCGCGGACGCTCGGGGCGTCGGCCGACGCGTGCGTTGAGATCATGACCGGGGCCGTTTTGCCGACCGGCGCGGATTGCGTCGTGCCTCACGAGGAAACCACCCGCGCCAACCCGGGGACGACCGTGGTGGTGAACGAAGCTGCGGCGAAGTTTTCCGTCGGCAACGCCGTGCATCGACGGGGCGGCGATCACCGCGGCGGCGAAGCAATCGTGCGTGCCGGCACGCGCCTGACGGGTCGCGAGATCGCCGTGGCTGCGGCGTGCGGCTATGCGGCGCTCACCGTCGCGCATTCGCCCAAGATTGCGGTGGTCGCGACCGGCGACGAGCTCGTCGAGGTGGAAGCCGATGTCGCCCCGCACCAAATCCGGCGCAGCAATGACCACGCGTTGCGCGCCTCGCTCATCCTCGCCGGTTACCCGCGCGTCGAACGGTTTCACGTCCGCGATGTGCGTCACGAGATCGAACATCTGCTTTGGCACCTGCTCGCCGAATACGATGTGCTCTTGCTCACGGGCGGCGTCTCGAAGGGAAAGTTCGATTTTCTCCCCGATGAACTCACTCGCCAAGGCGTGAAAAAGGTTTTCCACGGCGTCGCCCAGCGGCCGGGCAAACCGTTTTGGTTCGGCCTGAGCGCGCGCTCGACCCCGGTCTTCGCCCTGCCGGGCAATCCCGTCTCGAGCACTACCTGTCTCCACCGCTACGTGCTGCCGGCACTCGCCCACGCCAGCGGTGCGGCCCCGATCCGGCCACGCCTCGTCGCGCTGGCGGCTCCGGTGAGTTTCCCGCCCAAGCTCGCCCGCCTGCTGCCGGTGAAACTCAGCAGCGGACCGGGCGCTGAATCGCTCGCGACCCCGGACGAGGTGAATACTTCGGGCGATTTTGCCGGCCTCGTTGGGACCGACGGGTTCGTCGAACTGCCCGCCCATCAGGCAGAGTTCCCGGTAGGCACCGTGGTGGCATTTACCTCGTGGGTGTAAATTTGCGTTAGGAGCGGCTTTACGCCGGGATAATCGAGGGCAAACTCCGCGCTATCCTATGCTTTCCCACCTCGACGCCCAAGGTCAGCCCGCGATGGTTAACGTCGGCCCCAAGGCCGTCACCCACCGCGTCGCCCGAGCCGTGGCCGTGGTCGTGCTCCCGCCGGCGCTGGCCGTCCTCCTGCGCGACGGCGACATCGCCACCAAAAAAGGCCCGGTATTTCAGACGGCGATCCTCGCCGGAATTATGGGCGCCAAACGCACCTCCGACCTGATCCCTCTTTGCCACCCGCTCCCGCTCGACGATTGCAGAATCACCATCGAACAACGCCCGTCCGCCGCCGATGGCTCGACCGAAGTCGTGATCACCTGCACGGCCGAAACCCACGCCAAAACCGGCGTCGAAATGGAAGCCCTGACCGGCGCCACCGTCGCCGCCCTCACGCTCTACGACATGGGTAAAGCGGTCTCGCACGACATCGTGATCAAAGATGTGCGCTTGCTCGAAAAAACCGGCGGGAAAAGTCATTTCGTCACGACCGGCCCCCGCCCATGATCACGGTCCACATCCAGTATTTCGCCATTCTCCGCGAGCAACGCGGCGTCGCCGGGGAGACCCTCTCGACCCCCGCGGGCACGGCCGCCGCACTTTACGACGAATTGCGTACGCGCCACGGTTTCTCACTGCCGCGGGACCGCGTGAGAGCAGCCGTAGATGAAAGCTTCGTCGCTTGGGACACGCCCTTGCGCGACGGGCAAACCGTGGTATTCATCCCGCCCGTAGCCGGCGGTTAAACGACGCCGACAGCTCAGAGATTATATTTTAAAAATGTTTCTCATTTCGACCGAGCCTCTCGATCCCGCCGCTTTGCAACGCACGCTGGCCGACGCGCACGCCGGCGCCTGTGTGACGTTTGAAGGCTGGGTGCGCGACCACAACGACGGCCGGCCGGTCCTCGCGCTCGACTACGAGGCCTACGCCCCACTCGCCGAAAAAGAGGGCGAGCGCATTCTCGCCGAGGCCCGGGAGAAATTCGCCATCGTGGGCGCGGTCTGCATCCACCGCGTGGGCTCCCTGCGCATCGGCGATCTTGCGGTGTGGGTTGGAGTTTCCGCCGCCCACCGGGGCGCGGCTTTCGATGCCTGCCGCTTCGTCATCGACGAAACCAAGGCCCGCGTGCCCGTCTGGAAAAAAGAGCACTACGCCGACGGGGATACTGCTTGGATCAATTGCGCCACGAGGGGCGACCACGCCGCGGCGGTGAAAAGTTAAGCCGGCGTTTCCATCCGCCGGTTTCCCCTCGTCTCAATCGCCGGAGTCTCCTGGTCTCTGCTCGTCTCCACCGGCCTCGAATGAGTTCGGGAGCTTCCGAACGCCTTTGGGCTCAACAGCGGCGTCGCAGTTTTGCAACTTCATTCTCCCGGTGGTGATCCTGAGAAAACTCGCCGCGGTGAACCTAAAAACGGCCGTTGAACCACGGATGGACCCGGATGGACCCGGATAGACCCGGATGGACCCGGATGGACCCGGATTTCAAACCGATGGGAGCTGGCGATTGATTTTGATCATGAGGTTCACTCAGGTTGCCGTGCGTAGGAGCCCGCTTGCGGGCGATGTGAGGCTGCGACGTTTACCCCCGGCATATCGCCCGCGAGCGGGCTCCTACCCCGGAGGCCGTTTCGTCTTCGGCGCCCGACCCACGGAACGGCCCGTGCCACCTCGGAACCCGCAGGCTAAAAATCAACCGCCCTACGCTGCGATTTCAGTCTCGGGGGCACCGATTTTTATGACCCTATCTTTCTGACATTTCGGGCCTTTTCAGGCCTTTTCAGGCTAAGCTTTGGTCAAAAAAATGGGGTCAGAAAAATGTCGGCCATTCGATCTATCCACGGGAAACAGCGAGGAGGCAATTTTGGGTGCGGTCCGCTGGCCGACGGTGGGCACCGGGGCGATTACCGGGCTCGGGTTCAATTGGATCTACGAGCGCGCCGAGCCGAATTTCACGATTCTTTTTTGGGAAAAAATCGCCCCGTTTCCCCCCAAAAATTCACCTACAAGTCCAAGCAGCAAAACGGTCTGCGGCCCTGAGCGGGCCCCGCGGAGGATCTCGATCGGCCGGGACTTTTTCCACCGCACCCGCAAAATCAGATTGGTTTCCCGCCAACCGATCGGTACTTCTCTCGGCCTTTTATGGCCAAAACGCACTCCGACATTGGACTCATCGGCCTTGCCGTCATGGGTCAAAACCTCGCCCTCAATATCGCCGACCACGGCTTCCAGATCTCGGTTTTTAACCGCACGGTCGAAAAGACGGAAAAGTTCGTCGCGGAAAATCCCTCCACTCCCGGCGGCCTCATCGGCGCCAAAACCCTCCCGGAATTCGTCCAGTCTCTCGCCAAGCCGCGGAAGATGATTATCCTCGTCCAAGCCGGCAAAGCGACCGACGCGGTCATCGACAGCCTCATCCCGCTGCTCGAGGCCAACGATATTATCATCGATGGCGGCAACGCCCTTTGGACCGATACCATTCGCCGCGAAAAATCCCTGAAGGAAAAAGGTCTCCGCTTCATCGGCTCCGGTGTTTCCGGCGGTGAAGAAGGCGCGCGCTTCGGCCCGTCGCTCATGCCCGGCGGCGAATTCGAGGCCTGGAAAGAGCTCAAACCCATCTGGGAAGCCGTCGCCGCGAAGGTCGACCGCAAGACCGGTCGCCCCATCATGGGCGCCACTCCCGGCAAGCCCGTCAAAGGCGGCGTGCCCTGCACCACCTACATCGGCGAAAACGGCGCCGGTCACTACGTCAAGATGGTCCACAACGGCATCGAGTATGGCGACATGCAGATGATCTGTGAGGCCTATGCCCTCATGCAGGGTCTGCTCGGCCTCAAACCCGCCGAAATGGGTGAGATTTTCTCCACTTGGAACAAGGGCGCCCTCGACAGCTTCCTGATCGAGATCACCGCCGACATTCTCAAGCAAAAGGACCCGATGACGAAGAAGCCCTTCGTCGACATCGTCCTCGACACCGCCGGCCAAAAAGGCACCGGCAAGTGGACCTCCGTCAACGCCCTCGACATGGGCGTGCCGGCTCCGACCATCGCCGAGTCCGTGTTCGCGCGCTGTCTCTCCGCGATCAAAGAAGAGCGCGTCGCCGCCTCGAAAGTGCTCAAAGGTCCGAAGATCAAGAAAGTCTCCCCGGCCAAGAAGAAAGAGCTGATCAAAGCCATCCACGACGCCCTCTATTGTTCGAAAATCTGCTCCTACGCGCAGGGTTTTCAGCTCATGCGCACCGCGCAGGGCGAATACGGGTGGAAACTCAACTTCGGCCAGATCGCCCAGATCTTCCGCGGCGGTTGCATCATCCGCGCCGCGTTCCTCCAAAAGATCACCGAGGCCTACGCCCGCAACCCGAAGCTCGCGAATCTTCTCCTCGACGGTTATTTCAACAAAACCATCCAGAAGGCGCAGACCAACTGGCGCAAAGTCATCAGCCTCGCGGTCGAAAGCGGCATCAGCATCCCGACGTTTGGATCAGCCCTGAGCTACTACGACGCCTACCGCTCGGCCCGCTTGCCGGCTAACCTGCTCCAAGCCCAGCGCGACTACTTCGGCGCCCACACCTACGAGCGCACCGACAAGCCCCGCGGCAAGTACTACCACATCGACTGGCCCGAGTCCACGCGCCCGCAGTTGGAGGCGTGAGCCCCACGTCCCTTAATTGCTAGACGTTGGTCATGGCGAGAGCCGGACCAACGTCGGGCGGCCGTTCGGTGCGTCGGGCACCACAGAGGGAACGGCCTCCGGGGTAGGAGCCCGCTCGCGGGCGATATGACGGGGGTGAACATCGCAGCCTCAAATCGCCCGCGAGCGAGCTCCTACGCACGGCAACCTGAGGGAACCGGCCTCACACAAGGTGAGGCTATGGTGCTGCAGTTTCCGGCGCCGGATGGTCCCGACAGAGCTAAGGCGATCGAGATTCGCGCAAAGCGGTTGCGAGCATGTGTCGGAAAACGGTGGCCGTGGGTTGCCATTTTCCCTGCATCGCGGCTTCCGCGGCGGCTTCATATCCGCCGCCCGGGCGTGGTCTCGGACTGACGAAAGGTGGAAGTCCGTATCTCATGCCGAGACTATTCGCCCAAAGACGCGCCGCTCGACCGTTACCATTGAGGAATGGATGGATGCGGACCCACTCGGAGTGCGCCCACGCGCACACATCTATAACCGCGGCCAGCTGGTCGACATCAAGCGCGGTTCCGGCTAGAATCAAGGCGTCCAGTCGTGAAACCGCGGTCTGCAGCACTTGTTCAAAGGCAACGAGCGCTGGAACCACGTCGCGTGATGCCATACCGCGGCGCGAGCCAATCTCGACCTCGACATTTTCGAGCCCTAGCTCGCCGCGAAATTTTCCGACCGCACCAATATTGGGGACGGTCAAACCGGTGAGAAATTCCAGATGCCAGCTGCGTGCAGCCGCAAGACTTGGCTTAACCCGGCGCCGCGCGTCGTCCCGAATCCGATGGAGCAACCCGTGCAGATTATGCCTCAACTTCGGGCTGTCTTCGTCCCAATCAGGCATGGAGCAGGCCGCGAATTTCCGCCTGCACAGCGCCGGCCGGCCGGCCCTCTAATGGGTCTACGCCGGCCTGCGCGATCTCATCATTTACCAGTCTCTCAATCGCGCGTTCAAAATCCGGGTCGTTGCGCTGATATTCTTTCAACGAATTGATCACGGACTCCATCTCTTGGACCAGTTGGAGAGTTCGTTCCTGAACGAAGCGACTCACCGCCTCGTTCATTAATTTGTTCTTCGGCCGGTGGAGCACTTTGCTGAGGTGGTTCAAACCGGCCTGGACATCCGGTTCGAGGCGGTGGGTGGAGGCTTTCCTTGGCATGCCAAGACCCGTAGCTCATGTTTAGTTGATGTCAAAATAGAAAAATGACGTCGTTATTGAATCGCTCCTTCCACTAATACGTCACATGAGATTTGGACTTTTGTAGGCCTCCCGCTGGCGGACGCACCGAGCGCCTGCAAGCAGGCTGCCTACGACGGAAAGTCTAAAAACCAAACGGCGCTGGTATCAGGAGCTGATTTACGCGATACCAGTATCTCTGCTGACTGAGAAGGTGACAATCTCCCCTCGCGCCCGATGCGGAAAGGGACGCCGCAGCACATTTTCAGGGCCCAGCCGCTCAGTCCGGCCTTTTCTTTTGATTCGACGACCTTGAAGTTGACGCGCGCAAGTGCTGCTTTGATCTCGTCACTCGTCGGCCTCCGCGCTCCTTCGCGGCGCCATTATTATCCCCCCCATGAAAATACCTCGCCCGCTCATCGCCCTTGCCCTCGCCCTCGCGCTCCTCC
>Ga0209444_10001843_pt1 | contig 11660 bp, 10 predicted proteins | sample LauGreFaBDMM15DN_2_FD_188215 | JGI IMG/M metagenome (GOLD analysis project Ga0209444, IMG submission 188215) | Freshwater lake microbial communities from Lake Michigan, USA - Fa13.BD.MM15.DN (SPAdes) (version 2) | ecosystem: Environmental > Aquatic > Freshwater > Lake | place: Lake Michigan...
GGGAGCAAAGACCCCAGTAATTTTGTTAAAGGTCAGACTCATGGCGGCAACTGCCATCGATAAGATGACTACTCCCCTGCCAGAACTCCGGGTGGCGATATCTAGTAAAGCCCAGCCAATGAGGGGCGGATAAGGCATGCAGAAAATGACAGGCATATGTTCGTTGCCAGCCAAACGGAGTGCCGCCTGCGGGCCGAGTGCGTAGAGGAAAGCCGCGATCCACCCTGCCCTCTGGTCGCCAGTGAGACGCTGGATAAAGGCGGCCATGCAGACCCCAGAAATGCCAAGAGCGACAAACCCCAGCAACTTACAACCTAAGACTGGATCGGTGAAAACACCCCCCAAAACCATCCAAAACATGGTCAAACCGGTTCCCGCCAAAGGAGCAGTCGGTGCCCCGCCTAGGTAGTTCGGTGACCACCAAGCAAAACCTCTGTGGGCCAATATCAAGTCCCACAAATCCTTTGCCTTGGCATAGTTCGCTAAAAGCTCCTGATTGGAGGGTCCAACCCCCAACCAACCCATAAATAAAGCGCCCAAGACAGCGAAAAAGATGCAAGCCTCCGCGGAGAGGTTAAAGTTCTTGGAATCCCTGGCCATTAGAGGTTTATGCTAACTACCACGACCTGCTTCACAAGCCATCCTTAGGCTGGAGAAAATCGAATTCCTCTAAAACTAAGGCTGCTTCTTGAAGATATAAATCGCTTCTGTATTGGGATCGAAATTCTCAATTGGCTTGAAGGTTCTCCAAAAAAGCTCAGGTCGGTAAAGGTCCTTCCAAAAAATCATGAGGCGAGTGACCTCCTGATAACGCATACCCTGCGTAGACCATTGACCGATCAGTTGACGGATCTGCACGACAGATGGCCCAAAGGCCACGATATAATCTGGAGGAACTAGTCCCTGAAAATGAATATCGGGCAGGTTTTTAAACTGTTCTTCGCTTTTATGCTCCGGTCGTAACTGCCATGCATAAATTGGTTCCGGGGCATGAAACATTAAAGGATAAGTCATATGCTCCGGCAAAACCCAAACAGACTTTTCGGAGGGAACATTCTTTTTCAACCAAGTAATGACCGGATCAAATGGCTCTGGGACAGGGTACATCAACTCGTGAAAAAAGTCTCCCGTGGTGCAGAATCGATCTGCCACAAACGGAAAGATCCTGTGCGTTAAATTTGTTCCCAAGACAACAAGCCCAACGACAAGGGCTAGGCCGGGCGAAGCTTGAAGTAGAAAATAAACCACATAGGCCGAAAGAAAAATAAGTAATGGAAGAATCGGAATGAGATAACGAACATCGAAAACGGACGTCGCCTGAACCGGCTGAGTCGAGAAAAGGCAAATACCCAGGAAAAAGACACCAAGAAAACAAGTCATCCGTAAAAGCCTAGGATCTCTCGATCGAATCAGGATCCACGGCCACAAGGCCAAGAATAGGCCAGAAACAAATTCACATTGATTGAGATCGCGGAGCCCCCAAAGAAAAAGAGTAATTTTTTCCTGAAGGGAGTTCTGTGCAAGTTTAGCCCCAATCGAGGTCAGAAATGGGTTCCAGTCCAAATAAATTATGACCCCAGAAAGGATGGAAGGGATCAGAATGAGCAAGAACTGACGAAACCTAAGAGACTGCTGAGTCCTCTGAAAAATTATGTAGTCCACTGAAAGGGAAACAGAGACGAGGAAACCCGTAAGGTAATTGCTTAGGTTCAGGCAAAAGAAACAAAGCCCTATCAAGAGTAGCCGATGAAAGGATAGGCCGGGCCGGACCCATAAATAAGCAATGGCGGTAACAAAAAACATGGAGGGGCCGTAGTAGTGAAATTGCCGCGAGAAGAGAAAGAAAGAGGTATTAAATAACAAAGCCATACAAAATAGTGCATAGAAGATAGAATCCCGCGAAACTTGAAAGGCCCATACAAGCATCAGACAGGCAGTGGCAAAACCGGCTAGAGCTGGAATGGCCCGAGCGGCCCAAGGCGTTTGCCCGAATATCCCAAAACAGGGAATGGCTGCAAATGCACAAAAAGGAGGCTCACCCTCGATCATCATGCCATGGAGCAAAGCTCCATCCCGATATCCAACCAGATTCTTCCCAATCAACGCTTCCGCCCGTCCGTTTTCCAAAAGACTTCGAGCGATTAGGCCATCAATGGCTTCATCGTCCCAAAAGGAGTATTTTCCCAAGTGCCAGAAAACCATAATTCCAGCGAAGCATATGCCAACACCGAGAACCCAAAGAGATGAATGTACACGCATCGTTTATCCTGAATCTACCCTCCCAAAGCTCCCCACCGACAACGGAACGTGGTGGAAACGTATTTCCGACCCCTTTTAAGATAATCGATTAGATTTCCGCCCGTTTTGGAATCCCCACATCTCCTAGGCATACAAAAGTACGGGAGTTCACATACCTTATAGCCGTGACTAAGGGCGTCAAAAACGAAAGAGATAAAATACTCGCCGTAATCTCCACGAAGAACGAGCTTTTTGAATACCTCCCTCCGGACTGCTACAAAACCGCTCGTGTAGTCCGCAAATGAGGTGAAGAGAACAAATCGAATTAACCAGTTCAGCATAAGACTCAAGCTCATCTGTAGAACATTTCCCTTCCCTACCCGATCTTCTCCACCACCCACCACATAGCGGGAGTTCACACAAATGTCGAAACCTTGATCAAGCATGAAAAGCATCTGGAGAATTTTTTCTGGAGGATGGGAAAAGTCTGCGTCCATCCATATAACAAACTCATACCTACAAAGCCCAATTCCTTCCCTCAAAGAAGCAGTTAGGCCGTGGTTCTCAAGCCGATGAATTATCCTAAGCTCCGGCACCGTATGATGCAAACTGGCAGCAACCTCCCAGGTTCGGTCGGGAGAATCATCGTCAACGACAAGAATCTCAAACTCAGCCGTACTTGCAGAGAGGACCTCTCGGCATTTTAAAACAAGAGGGACAATGTTATCTTTCTCGTTAAAGGTCGGCAAAATGAGGGACGCAGTTTTTTTGATCTTCATATTTTCTTTGCCAGCAAAACGTCGAATGGGGACTTTTTAACAATCCTAAATCCGTTTCCGATGTAAAAACGAAGGGCACCCGCATTATCCCTCCGGGTCTCTAGCGAAAGGAATTTAGCTCGGCGTTTTTTTGCCCGAAAGACTAGGGCTCGTAAAAGCTTTTTCCCGATCCCCCGATTTCGAAAAGGTGTATTAACTCCGATCACTAGGATATGAGGTTGTGCGAGCAAGGGTCCACGACTCTTGCGAAAAATCCAAGAGGAGCAGCATTCCTGAAGCAGGGCCAAGATAATAGCAGGCTTTTGGAGAATCTTAAGAATGAGGAGAAAAATTGAATCGACCGAATGGCTTTGAAGTAAACATGTTGCCACCGCTTGTGGATGATATTCCAACACTCCAAAAGCAATGACTTTGCTTAATTCACTAATGACCCAAACCTCACAGACAAGAAGCTCCAATATTCTTCGATAAACTCCCGAAAGATGGTACGGACCCAAGCGGCTATTAATCGAATAAGGGATAGCTTGGAGATGAATCCGGACCAGCTGATTAATATCACGATCAGCAGCCCTTCGAATCCTTGGCTGAAAGAGTGAACTTTTAATTTGCGACATGGGCAAAAAAAACCTGCCTTACCTTTGCAATAACTTCCTGTTGTTGTTGCTCAGTCAATGCCAGCCCACTAGGTAAATAAAGCCCACGGGAAGTCAAACGATCCGCTACAGAAAACGTGTCATTAGAAAACAACCCACGTTTAACAAAAACGGGCTGTTGGTGCATGCCAACAAAAAATGGTCTGGTGCTAACACCCAAGGACTGAAGCTTAGTGGCCATCACCTCGGGGCCAAAGGGCACACTTTTGCTTAACAGAAGGCCATAAACCCAATAAATATTTTCGGAATAGGATGTTCGTGCTGGAAGAACCTCGATCTCAGCCATTCCTGCAAACGCTTGATTATAAACCTCCCCCATCATTCTTTTGATACGCTTAAAGTCGTGCAACCGTTCCAATTGAGCCAACCCGACAGCGGCCTGAAGGTTGGTGATTCGAAAATTAAATCCTAACTCCTTATGAAGAAAGCGGCGTTTTGGCTGAAAACAGAGGTTACGAAGGTCGGAACACTTTTGAGCAAGATTTTCGTCATCCGTTACAATCATACCTCCTTCACCAGAGGTGACAATTTTGTTGGCGTACATGCTAAAGCAGCTAATAACACCGAAATTTCCGCAGGGCTGCCCCTTGTATTCCTGGCCAAGCATTTCTGCCGCATCCTCCACAATCAACAGGTTGTTTCGCTTGGCAAACTCCAAAACCGGATCCATAAGAACAGGGTGACCATATGTGTGAACCACCAGGATAACTTTGGTTTTTTTTGTTAGTTTGGATTCGAGTTCCCTAGGGTTCATATTCCATGTATGTGGTTCCGAATCGATAAGAACAGGAACCAATCCCGCCTGTAGAACCGCGATTGCACACGAGATGATACAGAAGGTTGGCATAATGACTTCGCTACCCCTTGGCAGATCCAGAGCCTGAAAAGCAGTCACCAAAGCCGCTGTTCCGTTACAAACTGCGATGCCGTATTTTCTTCTGGTTACCTTCGCAAATTCATCCTCCATCCTTTTGATGAAAGGTCCTTCAGAGGAAATCCAGCCAGTCTGGATACAATCCTGGAGATACTTCGCTTCATTGCCCACCAAAAGAGGCTCATTGACTGGGATCATTATATCAAAAGGAAATTATCCAATTCGGATGTTTTCAGGATCCACTTGTGAAAATCGAACTTTATCCTTCGCCTCGAGGTATGGCCCTGTTTTCACTTCCACCATATCTAGGTCTTCAAGGACTTCAAAACCATGCCCACCACTAGCAAGAAACAACACATCCCCATTCTGCAAGACTTTGCTGCAAATGTATTTTTGGTCTTGATCGTATAAATCAACGCGCACAGAGCCCTCACGGATGATTAATACTTCTTGGGTTTTATAAATCTCCCTTTTCTGATTCGGATGCCAATGGGCATCAATGTGTTTTCCTTTAGGATGCGAAATGCATGCTAGCTGCTGGGGATAATCAGGGGTAGTGATAAATTTCAGGCCCTGAGCCTTGTATTGTCCTCGGATTATGGTCGCAATTAGTCCGTAGGAGTCTTGGATAATTTCTATTTCTTCGGTATTCATGAATTATCAAATTGGAACAGGCCTTCGAGTGATGCCAAAACAGGCAGAGCTATGACTTCTTTACAGAGTTTCTCTGCCACCGGGTAGACACCCTTGCGTCCTATGAAGCATTCTTGATGGTGCATGGCAGCAGGGTAGTAAATTTCTGTTTGGATGTCAGCCCGCAAAAGCCTCTCCCTAAACAAGTCACGCCGGCCTGTCCCGGCTACCCGGATAACAAACTGATTCCAGGTCTGGCTCCCATCCCCGTTTTGACAAGAGAACGGAAGAAAGGTCGTATCGTCAGGAAATTGGTTTCCCGTATTCTCTCCTTCACAAAGGCACTGATCGGTGGGAAATACTGCCTTCCACTGATCCTGTAGTAGCTGCATCAAGGCAGCAGCGTTTTTTCCTCGTTTTTTGAGTGCTTGATCGAGGTGTCGAAGCTTCACCCGGAGAAAAGCGGCCTGAAGCTCGTGAAGGCGAAAATTCCCACCTATCAACTCATGAAAGTATTTCTGTTTGGCTCCGTGCACCCGAAGCTTCCTAACCTTCTCCGCTAAGTCCGGATCTGCGGTCGTGACTAATCCACCCTCACCCAGAGTCCCTAGATTTTTGCTTGGAAAAAAAGAAAAGCATCCAAGGGTTCCCATAGTTCCGGCCATCCGTCCCTTATCTTTGGCCCCCAACGCCTGTGCCGCGTCCTCAATCACCGGAATGCCATGTTTTTTTGCAGCGGCAAGGATCGGATCCATATCGGCACACTGGCCAAAAAGATGAACGGCAATGATCGCCTTGGTTTTTGGCCCGATCTTGGCTGCGACCTGATCAGCCCGAAGGTTGTAACAACACTCAGCACTATCCACAAAAACTGGGATCCCTCCCAACCTTGCAACAGCGCCAGCTGTAGCAAAAAAAGTGAAAGTCGGGCAAATGACCTCGTCCCCCGGCCCAACATCCAGAGCCTGCAGGGCCAACAGGAGCGCATCCGACCCATTCGAGACCCCAATAGCATGAGGCACCCCAATCCAAGCGGCAATCTCACGCTCAAAAGCCTCTACTTCCGGTCCCAAAACAAAACGCCCGCTATCCAAGACACGCTCAAAGGCTGCGATTAACTCCCCCCGGTATGGAGCATGTTCAGCCACCAAATCGAGCATCGGAACCTTCATAAGTCTTTTACAGTAGCGAAGGAACCCCAGGACTAAATCCTAAAAAGAACCCCCTTCACAGGGTTGCCCTTATCCATAGTTCTAGGCAGTTTCTGCATATGGCTATATCCAACGGTGCAAAGTTCATTGTTCAAGGGGGAAAACCGATCCAAGGTGAGATCGAACCTCAAGGAAATAAGAACGAGGCCATGCCCCTCATGGCCGCTGCCTGTATGACCGATCAATCGGTCGTCCTACAGAATATTCCACAAATTGAAGATGTTCGACTGATGGAAAAAATCCTTAACGATCTCGGCTTATCCACATCGGAATCGGACTCCTGCTCCACACGACGCACCCTAACTCTTCAGGCCAGGGACAATCCCAACTCTACCATCCATCCGGAACTAGGCTCACGTCTGCGAGGATCTGTCACTTTGGCTGGCCCTCTCCTCGCCCGCACAGGCGGAGTCACCCTGCCCCGACCTGGTGGCGATCGAATCGGTCGTCGTCGCCTTGATACCCATCTTCAAATCTTTACCGCTCTAGGCGCAAAGATCAGTGAGTCGAAAAATGGATTACAAATTCAGGCAAAAAAGCTCCGCGGGGCCGACATCCTCCTAGATGAAGCTTCCGTGACTGCCACAGAAAATGGCCTCTGCGCTGCATCACTAGCAGAAGGAACCACGGTCATTCATAACGCAGCCAGCGAGCCCCATGTTCAGGCCTTGGCAAATCTCCTCAATGCCATGGGTGCGCAGATCAATGGAATCGGCACAAACACCCTTACTATTCAAGGAGTCAAATCACTGAAAGGCGCTACCCACCGAATCGGACCTGATTACCTTGAAGCTGGATCTTTCCTCGCTTTAGCCGCTGTGACGGGAGGAGCGCTTATCATTCGCAACAGTGCCCCGCAACACATGCGAATGATTCTCCAGACTTTTGCGCGGCTAGGGATACGAACTGAAATCAAAGGAGAAGATATTCATGTGGCAAAGAATCAATCCCTCGAAGTCGAAAAAGAGTTTGGCGGAGCTGTTCCCCACATTGCCGATGCCCCTTGGCCTGGGTTTCCAGCCGATATGACCTCTGTAGCCCTTGTCACAGCGACACAGTGCAAGGGCACGGTCTTGATTCACGAAAAGCTGTTCGAATCGCGCCTCTTCTTTGTGGACGGGCTTCTCGAAATGGGCGCCCGGATCATTTTGTGTGACCCTCACCGTGCCGTCATTCTTGGCTCTGACAAACTACGTGGAGCCAAACTCGCCAGCCCTGATATCCGCGCAGGAATGGCACTCCTCATCGCTGCACTTTGTGCAGAGGGGGAATCAGAAATCCGTAACATCACTCAGATCGATCGTGGCTTTAGCCGAATCGAGGAGCGACTCAAGTCGCTTGGCGCTCAAATTGAGCGCAGGTAATACGACTCACCCCTTAAGAACCATTGCTCCGGCCGCTGGGCGCGAGGCGAAGATTGTGGCGGCGATACCGGTTCTTGCTTTGTAATCAGCGGCGATTTTTTTTGAAATGTCCTCCACCTTGCTGGCTTTAACCAGTGCCACGCAGCAACCACCAAAGCCGCCGCCGGTCATGCGGCACCCATAGACCCCACCTTGCTCTCCGATTCTTTCGGCGATCTCAACGACCACATCGAGTTCTGGGCAGCTGACTTCGTAGTCATCCCGCAGGGCCACATGACTCGCATGCATTAACCGACCCACCGCGGGCCAATCGGATTGTCGCACACATCCAGCCGCGCGGACCGTGCGGCTGATTTCACCTATAACATGCCGGGCCCGCCGGTAGACCAACTCCCTCATTTTACTTTTTCCTTTTTCGAGTTGCTCGACGGTCACATCGCGGAGCGATTCCACGCCAAGGTTCCTTGCGGCTTCCTCGCATTGTGCTCGGCGCTCGGCGTATTCGCCGCCACTCAGCTCGTGCTTCACGTTGGTATTGATAATGAGCAGCGCGACGGACGGGTCTTGCAAAGGCACGATCTCGGTTTTTCGAGTGCGGCAATCGAGCAGGAGTAGGTGGCCTTCGCGTCCTAATGCGGAAATGAATTGGTCCATGATGCCACAAGGGACCCCCGCGAAGTCGTGCTCGGCCTTCTGGCAGAGCAACGCCTTTTCGACGGGATCAAGAGTCGTGCCAGTGACCGCCTCGAGCAGGGTCGCGGTGCAGACCTCGAGAGCGGCGCTGCTGCTCAAGCCGCTGCCAAGCGGCACGGTTGAATGCAAGAGCACATCGAGGCCCCTTGGCTTGATGCCACGCGCCTGAAATCCGGCGACAACGCCACGAGGGTAGTTTCCCCATTTAGGCGCACCTGGTACGACGGGCTGGGAAAGATCAATCGTCGCCACCTCAGCTTCCAAGGTGCTGCGCAGTGTGATGACCTCCCGGCCATCTGCCGGTCGATCTGCAGCCATCACACTATAAAACTCGATAGCCATCGGCAGGACAAAACCGTCGTTGTAATCGGTGTGCTCTCCAATGATGTTAACCCGGCCCGGAGCAGCAGCGATCCAGCGAGGCGGCCGGCCGTAGATTTTTTGAAATTCCGTGGAGACATGCGCTGCGAGGTCTTGGAGTTTATTCATAATGTATTTTACCGTGTAGAGAATTTGTGGATCGTCGTCTGGGTGTAGGTTTGTCTAGGACGTAGAATTACAGATGGAAACCTCGGGTGATGGAGAGAGTCGGGGAAATGCTGGGTCTCCAAACAGAGACCGCTGTGCTGAGTGTAGTAGATGCCGCCATGGCCGCACTGCGTTCCATCGAGCCAATTGCCGGTGTAAACTTGTACGCCAGGTTCGGTTGTCCGTACCTCCATGACCCGTCCGGTAGTCCTCTCGTAGACCGTGGCGCAAGCCGCGAGACGTTGCCCGCGGCTATTGAGGACGAAATTGTGATCATAGCCAATTGGCTTTCCGGTCAGCCGAGCCAAGTCTCGGCCGATAGGCTTCCTCTTAGTAAAGTCGAACGCCGTGCCAGCCACCGGCACCTGCTTGCCAATTGGAATCGAGGTGGCGTCCACTGGAATGTAAGCTTTCGCAGCAACCTTCAGCTCGTGGCCGAGAACATTGCCTCCACCAGCGAGGTTGAAATAACTATGGTTGGTCAGATTGAGCGGCGTGGCGCGGTCGGTGGTGGCGGTGTAGTCAATCCGTAGCTCGTCGCCATTGGTAAGCGTCATCAACACGGTGACGTTAAGATTCCCGGGGTACCCCTCCTCCCCATCCCGACTTAGGTAAGTAAAGACCACCGCGGCTTCCCTGCCGTTAACAATCTCGGCCGACCACACAACCTTGTCGAAGCCCCTAACGCCACCGTGGAGATGGTGCGGACCGTTGTTGACGGCCAATTTATACTTCTTTCCGTCGAGTTGGAAACGACCTCTGGCCGTGCGATTCGCCACCCGACCGACCGTGCAGCCTAGATAGCTAGGATTGCCGGCTAGGTATTGCCGGAGATTATCGAACCCCAGCACGATGTTGCCGAGGCGGCCTTCCCGGTCAGGAACCCACAGTTCGGTGATGATCGTACCGTAGTTAGTGATTTTGGCGCAGAGACCCTGCGCGTTGGTCAGCGTGAAGAGATCGACTCGTTTTCCGCCAGGGGCTTTTCCAAACAGTTTCTTGGTGGTGGTGGCTTTCATAAGCGGAAAATTTAGCCAAACAACTGGTATCGGCTATCACGCCAGCACCAGTGGGGCGATTATGGTTTGTCGTTCTTGCCGCGAATTGCCCCGAGCAACATCAAGGAGCCAAACACGAGGAGCACGATGCCCCAGATCATATTAATGTTAATGCCCAGCGAGACAGAATCGGCGGCTTTAAACACACCGTAGCCCGTCAGCAGCACTCCGATCAGGGTGAACATAGAACCAATCGGCCAGCGGATATCGAGTCCCATAGTATTAATTTCCTTTTGGTTGGATTGTTTGGTTTACCAGAAGATCAAGTTCATGATCAAGCAAGCGAACAGCAACACCAAACCGACGATACCTGGCTGCAGGTAGAATGGCACGTCGCCGGACTTAATTTTTGGAGTGAGAGAATAGACCAGGCCTTTCAGGTCCTCGTCCGTTTTCTGCGATTTGGTGGCAAACGTGATCGCCACAGTCAACAAAAAGCAAACGATAAAGGCAAATGAAGCGAGCCAGAAGTTTTGCGCCATCTCACTCGGGAAAACATGCAGGACACCGAGGTAGCCGCCCTTGACCCCAGGCAAGTTGCCCGTCGCGATAGTCAAGGCATGGAATAGGGCCGAACCGCAGATACCGAGAAACAAGCCCAGAAATGCCCCCGTGCCCGTGGTTCGTTTCCAGAACATGCCCAGGAGGAACGTCGCGAAGAGTGGAGCGTTGACGAAGCCAAACACAAGCTGGATGATATCCATCGCGTTATTATACATGGACGCGAAGTATGCCGCCGCAATGCTTAGAACGATGCCCGCGACGGTCACCACCTTGCCGGCCCAAAAGTAGTGCTTATCACTCTGGTTCTTCACGAAGTAGGCTTGGTAAAGATCGTAAGTGAAGACCGTGTTGAACGCCGTCACATTACCCGCCATGCCAGACATAAAAGATGCCAGCAAGGCGGTGAGTGCTAGGCCGAGCAGGCCGGGTGGGCAGTATTTCTTCACGAGCGACAAAATGACCCCGTCGTAGTCGTAAGCGGCGATGCTGTTGTAAATACCAGTCTTGATCTGTGTGTCCGTCAGTTTCCCTTTTGCGTTGTCAGCAATCAGAGTGCCCAGTTTTTTCGAGTCAACCTTTTCACCGAGAGCGGACTCGACGGCCGCGACACCCGCTTCCGAAACAGCCGGGTTAGAACTTCTTACCGCGGCGATCGCCTTGGTGTAATTTACCTGCGAGATGACCGGCGGTGGGATTCGGTAATCCTTGGATGGCATCGCGGTCAACGCCACGGCGATCATGCCGGGAACGATGACGAGGAAAGGGAATAAAAGTTTCGGCACCGCGGCAATGAGCGGAGTGTTACGTGCGGCGGCCATGTTTTTGGCGGCCATCGCCCGTTGAACGACGAGGAAGTTGGTGCACCAGTAGCCGAAGCTCAAGACGAAGCCGAGGCCGAAGACCATGGCGAAGAGATCCACCCCCATCGGATTGTGTGCAGGCCCGGCGAGAAGTGGCTGCCAGGCGCTTGTCCACGCATTGGCAGCGTATTCCGTGCCTTTCGAAGCCGCCGTTTCGACAGCCACGCCCTGCAGCGAATGGTTCATCGCACCCCAACCACCGACATCTTTGAGTCCAAGATAAACCACCGGAGCAAAGCCAAGGACGATCATAAAGAATTGAAGG
>Ga0209444_10001850_pt1 | contig 11625 bp, 5 predicted proteins | sample LauGreFaBDMM15DN_2_FD_188215 | JGI IMG/M metagenome (GOLD analysis project Ga0209444, IMG submission 188215) | Freshwater lake microbial communities from Lake Michigan, USA - Fa13.BD.MM15.DN (SPAdes) (version 2) | ecosystem: Environmental > Aquatic > Freshwater > Lake | place: Lake Michigan, USA...
TGGTGGCTTTTCTAACTTTCATGATACATTTATATACATGCAAATTAAGCATTGGGCTGGCTTTTGCAATGGCTAGATAAAATCCTCAGGGATTGGGGATGAAAATACATTTTTAAAGGGGGTTAATCACCGTTGAGAAGCCTGGTATGGATCTGATATTTGTTTTAAAAAATGAACATCATTGACTCCAAATCTGACCTGGGATTTAAGAAAGTATTTGCAGAAAGGCCTCACCTGCTGATGAGCTTGCTGAACAACCTGCTTCCGCTCAGCCACCCTATCGCTTCGCTTGAATACCTCAGCCCGGAACTCACGCCAGACCAAGAAGATGGCAAAAATACCATCGTAGACGTTAGGTGTACCGATACACACGGCCGACATTTTATAGTAGAAATGCAGGTTAGCAAACAAGCTGGCTTTGTGAAAAGGGTCATTACCAACATGACCAAAGTCTATTCCAGACAACTTTCTAAGGTTGACCCCTATATTTTGGCTCAACCGGTCTATTCGCTCAATCTCTTGGACCATGCGTTGTCCGCCAATGAAAACAAATGGTTTCATCATTACACATTGACTGAAAGAGAATTGCATGAAGATTATTTTGACGAATTAAATCTCATCATGATTGAATTACCCAAATGGAAAAAATTAAATACTTTTGATTTGCAAAAACCCAAAGACCGTTGGCTTATGTACCTAACAGACCCAAATATGTTCAGCAAATTCCTGACGGAAAAAGAACTTTCCCGCTTCAATGAAATCAGTGAAGCTATCGAAGTATTGGAAACAAAAAACTTCACACCAGAGCAGATCAGGGGGTATGAGCTCTATATCGACAACATGCGGTCTTATGTTACGAACATGTCAGAGGCAAGAAGAGAGGGAATCGAAATGGGAATAGAAAAGGGACAGAAAGATGGCAAAGCAGAAGGTCTGCAATTATCAGTTTTAATTTTGGAGGAGCTGAAAGTGGGAATTCAATCATCTGTCATTGCGGAAAAGTACAACATAGATATAGCTATGGTTGAGCAACTGAAGGATTTAGTATAGATTATTGAGGTTTCTTGACATCCTCACCACCCATGCAGGAGGTTGGCAAGTTCAACCCCTCAGCCTTCGGCTGACAAGTTCAACTCCTTCAACGCCGAAGGCCCTAAAGCGCCTGCCCAAAATCTGCCAGAATATCCTCAATATTCTCAATACCCACACTCAAACGAATAAGCCCATCTGTAATGCCGTATTCCAGCCTGTTTTCTCTGGGAACGGAGCTGTGAGACATGGATGCGGGATGTGAGAGCAGGGTATCGCAGGTGCCCAAAGATACTGTCCTGGTGCACATTTGGAGCTTGTTCATGAATTTTACACCTGCATCAAATCCACCTTCCAATTCAAAGCTCATCATGGCGCCTGGATGTTTCATCTGCTTGTTCGAAACCTCAAAATCAGGATGCTCTGGGAGTCCGTTGTAATTCACTTTCGATATGGCAGGATGGGCATTCAAAAATTCTGCCACCTTCATGCCATTCTCACAATGGCGCTGCATCCGCACTTCCAATGTACGCATGCCATTGGTCAATAAAAACGCATCAAACGCATTGCTGTTGCCGCCCAACAAACGGTGGGTTTTGGTGGCCCTGGTGTTCATGAATGCAAGATCAGTGCCCACCAATACGCCGCCAATCGCGGTTCCATGGCCATTCAAAAATTTGGTGGTGGAATGGATTATAAAGTCAATGCCAAACCTGAAAGGCTGTTGCAAATAAGGGGTGGCAAATGTATTGTCGCAAGCCGTCAACTTGCCATATTGTTTGGCCATCTTGCTGAGTGCTGCAAGGTCTACACACTGCAACGTAGGATTGGCGGGTGTTTCAAGGTAAACCAGTTTGATGGCTGGATCTTCTTTCAGGCATTGCTCTGCCAATGCAAGGTCTCGCAGATCAACGATGATGGCTTCAACCTCCAATGGCTCAAGCAGGGATTTCATGAAATCCTGTGTACCGCTGTAGAGTGAATAATGTGTAAGGATCTTATCACCACGCTTCAAGGTTGCCAGAAACAATGAGCTGATGGCCGCCATGCCGGATGCATGCAAAATGGCCTTTGCTTCTAAAGGCTTGCCATCCACTTCTATACCAAAAGTTTCCATGGCGGCAATCTTCTGCTCCGCTTCATTCATGGTGGGGTTTCCCCAGCGGGCATAAATATAACCGGATTCCTTGCCTGAAAAACGGCGCATACCCTGCTCTGCTTCATCATACACATAGGTAGAAGAGGCATAGATGGGCGTAAGGTGCGCGTACATGGGGTCTTTTACATGACCGGCATGGATGGCGAGGGAGGAGAAGCCTTTGTATTGGTGGGGCATTGTGTTGAGGGAGGTTTAGAGAGGTTGAGGGAGGTTAAATAAACCACTTCACCCAGGTGGCGCCCCAGGTGAATCCGCCACCGAAGGCGGCGAGGACGATGTTGTCGCCTTTCTTCATCCTGTCCTGGTAATCCCAGATACAGAGTGGAATAGTGGCGGCAGTGGTATTGCCATAGCGCTGGATGTTCATCAACACTTTTTCATCTGATATTCCCATGCGCCTTGCAGTGGCATCGATGATGCGTTTGTTGGCCTGGTGGGGTACCAAAAAAGCAATATCATCTGCTGTAAGGTTGTTGCGTTGGATCAGCTCATAGCTCACATCGGCCATGCCGGTAACTGCAAACTTGAACACGGGCTGTCCATCTTGGAACATATAGTGCATCTTGTTGGCAACGGTTTCAGCAGATGCAGGATGAAGTGAACCACCGGCTTTCATGTTGAGGTATTTTCCACCACTTCCATCGCTTTTCAAAATGCTGTCCAGCACACCGTATCCTTCCGTATCGGGCTCGAGCAAGACCGCACCGGCACCATCCCCAAACAAAATACAGGTAGCCCTGTCTGTATAGTCAGTAATTGCACTCATTTTATCTGCTCCCACTACCACCACTTTCTTGTACCGTCCACTTTCAACAAGGGCGGCACCGGTGGTAAGGCTGTACAAAAAGCCAGAACATGCGGCGAGCACATCAAATCCCCAGGCATTCTTGATGCCCAGTTTATCGCAGGCCACATTGGCGGTATTGGGAAAAAACATATCGGGTGTGATGGTGGCCACGATCATGCAATCAATCTCGTTGGGGTCGATGCCCCTTCTTTTGCAAAGATCCTGCACCGCAGGCACCACCAGGTCTGAAGTGGCCAGTCCCTCTCCTTTCAAGATATGCCTTTCCTCTATCCCTGTTCTGGTCTTGATCCACTCGTCATTGGTATCCACCATCTTTTCAAAGTCGGCATTGGTAAGAACATCCTTTGGCACGAATCCGCCAACTGCCGTAATTGCTGCTGTGATTTTTTGCATGTAGTTGATTTGGATTACAAATTTAAGAAAATAAAGGACGTTAGGCGCCAACAGCATGACAATCATCATTTGTTTGAATGATGTTGTCAAGAGTATGCTAAAGCGCATGCCTGTTGCGCCTTGTCTGAGCGGATTTTACTAACTTTACGGCACCATGATAGCAAGCCTGACAGGATCATTTGTGTTGAAAACCCCATCGTATATTAATATTGATGTTCACGGCGTTGGATATGAGGTGCAGATCAGCCTGAACACCTATTCCAAGATCCAGGATCTGAAGGAAGGCACCCTGCTGACCCACCTGCAAATCAAGGAAGATGGACATACCCTATTTGGGTTTGCCGAATTGGCAGAAAAAGAGCTTTTTGTACAATTGATCAATGTGAACGGCGTGGGTGCTTCCACAGCCAGAATGATGCTTTCTTCCATGCAGCCGGCAGAGTTGAGGTCGGCCATTGCTTCTGGGAATACCGGTGCACTGGAAAAAATCAAAGGCATCGGAAGGAAATCTGCAGAAAGACTCATCCTTGAACTGCGCGAAAAAATGGTAAAAGCGGGCGTAGAAAGTACATCTTCAGGATTTGTACGCAATAGTTTGGAAAATGATGCGTTAAATGCACTGATGGCCCTTGGAATTCAAAAAAATACCGCTGAAGCCGCCCTAAAAAAGACAAGAGCCAATGCCCCTGAAGACAATGTACTGGAATCAATCATCAAAAAATCACTTCAGTTCATTTGACCTGCGGTAAAAAGACCATTCCCAATTGAAAAAGTTGTCGTTTAAGATAACATTGTTGGCTACCCTGCTGTATGCGCACCACACTGCGGATGCAATGGCCATTGGGCATGCAAGCCTTTTTCCCTTTCAGCAAGACAGTCTTCCCAAAAATGATACGCTCCGCTATCCCCTCCAAGACCGAAGGGGAGATAAATTGAGCCAAAAGAACAAGAACCCCTTTGACCTGAGGGACCCTTCTAACTTCAGTGATTCGATTGTTTACGACCCCAAGACCAAAGAATATTATATCGTTGAAAAAGTTGGGGGTAAATATTTCAGGAAGCCCACCTCCCTTACATTTGAAGAATACATGCGCATCCAATCGCGCAAAGCCGAATCAGATTATTTCCAGAAACGGGCCAATACTTCCAGCCTATTGAACAGGAAACTGGTCAAGCCCAAGCTGAAGATGGGGGACGACCTGTTCAACCGCTTGTTTGGAACAGGCAAAATTGACATCAAACCCCAGGGTGAAGTGAACATCACCGCAGGTTACCAGGGGCAGAACATCAAGAACCCTACCCTTCCTGAAAGGGCCAGAAAGAATGGAGGCCTGGACTTTGACATGGCAGCCAACCTGAACGTGATCGGCAATATCGGGGACAAGATGAAATTTCCGATCAGCTACAATACCCTCTCCACCTTTGATTTTGAAAACCAACTCAAACTGGATTATTCCGGAGGGGCTGAAGATATTTTCAAAAAAATTGAAGTGGGCAATACTTCATTTGCCTCAAAAGGAACCTTGATCCCCGGAGCACAACAGCTTTTTGGTATCAAAACCCAGATGCAGTTCGGAAAACTTTGGCTTTCTACCGTATTTGCCAGCCAGCGGTCCCAAAGGCAATCTGCCGGATTCAAGGGTGGTTCAAGCAGTACGCCCTTCGAATTCAAAGCGGATGAATACGAAGAAAACAGGCACTTCATGCTGGCACAGCATTTCAGAAGGAATTACAACAAGGCCATGAAAAACCTTCCGGTGATCAACTCTCAGGTGCAGTTGTTGCGGCTTGAAGTATGGGTTACCAACAGAAATGGTGCCACCGCCAATGCCCGCGATGTGGTGGGCCTGATGGACCTTGGAGAAGACAAGCCCTTTCAACAACCGCCTGTCATCAATCCCAGGCCAGGATTGACTTTCCCTGCCAACGGAACCAATGACTTGTACACCAAGATCATCAACAACCCCGGCAGCAGAAACCCAGCACAGATTGTCAGCTACCTCAATACCATCGGCCTTCAGCCTGTCCGCGATTTTGAAAAAACATTCGCCAGAAAACTCGATACCACCCAATATTATTTCAACAGGCAACTGGGTTTTGTATCCCTGAATGTTACGCTTCAGCCGGATGAGGTTTTGGGCGTTGCATACCAATATACGGTGAATGGAAAAGTATACCAGGTGGGTGAATTTGCCCAGGATATTCCTGTAGATTCTACCAGTGGTGTGCAAAAAATTCTCTTCCTGAAATTGTTGAAGGCCACATCCCAAAGGACGGCTTTACCCATCTGGGACCTGATGATGAAAAACATCTACCCCGTAGGATCCGGACAATTGGAAAGACAGGATTTTCAGTTCAATGTGCTCTACCAAGAGCCTGGGGCTGGAGAAAAACGTTACCTGCCAGTGGGCGACCAGGCGGGGGTTCCCTTGCTGACTTTGATGAACCTGGACCGGCTGAACAACCAGAACGATCCACAACCCGATGGGGTATTTGATTTTGTGGAAGGCTATACCGTCAATTCTTATCAGAGCCGGGTCATCTTTCCTGTGCTTGAACCCTTTGGTCATGACCTGGATTATGTGTTCACCACCGACCCAACCCTTAGGGATAAATTCCTTTTCTATCCCCTGTATGATACCATCAAGGCAATCGCACAAACCTATGCCAACCTCAACCGTTTCCTGATCAGGGGTAGCTCAAAATCATCTGGGGGAGCCAGTGGCGAGATATCACTGAATGCCTTCAACATCCCTCCGGGATCTGTCACTGTTACCGCTGGAGGACAAACCCTGCAGGAGAACATTGACTATACGATTGACTATATGTCTGGCACCCTCCGCGTTATCAACAGTGCCATCAAAAGCTCCGGACTGCCCGTCAATGTTCAGTTTGAGAACAATGCCACTTTTGGGGTGCAGCAAAGGACCTTCATGGGCCTGAGGTGGGATTATTTGTTCAACGACAAATTTTCCATTGGTGGAACATCGGTCAGGTTGAGTGAAAGGCCTTTTTTCACCAAGATGGAATATGGCTCCGATCCGATCCGCAATACCATGACGGGCATCGACATGAGCTACAACAGTGAGTTGCCAAGGCTAAACAAATGGTTGAGCAAACTACCGTTTTATGAAGCCAATGGAACATCCACGATCAGTGCCTCTGCAGAAGCTGCCAAAATGACGCCGGGGCATGCTCCTCAAATTGGAAAAGGTGGTGAAGGATTGATTTACCTGGATGATTTTGAAGGAACCAAATCAAGCATTGACCTTCGTTTTCCTATTGTAGGATGGACGCTGGCATCCACCCCATTTGGGGCTACAGACCGTTTCGGGAACACGATGTTTCCGGAGGCCAATTCCTATGATAACCTTGATTATGGAAAGAACAGGGCCAAACTGGCCTGGTACAATATTGAACCCATCCTGCAGGAAAAAAGAAATGCAAACAATCCCATCAGGAACGACCTGGTGCAACTTTCTGACCCACGCGTAAGGAGCGTGGGCCAACAGGAAATCTTCCCTAGAAGGACACCTGATTTTGGACAGAGCCAGATGGTTACGTTTGACCTTGCTTATTATCCAAAAGAAAGAGGGCCTTACAACTACGATGCACTGAACATTGAAAACACGGGGCTGCTCAGGAACCCCAACAAACGCTGGGGCGGCATCATGCGGGGCATTGACCAGACTGATTTTGAAACGGCCAATGTTGAGTTTGTTGAATTCTGGGTATTGGATCCCTTCATCAAGGGCACCAATCCTGTAGGTGGATCCCTTTACCTGAACCTGGGGAATATTTCTGAAGACATCCTCAAAGACTCAAGAAGGTTTTATGAAAATGGTTTGCCCACGCCAACCATCCCCTCAGCAACGACCAGTTCCACATGGGGAAGATCGCCTTTGAATCCTATTCAGGTAACACAAGGCTTCAGCAATGACCCTGCTGACAGGCCTTTCCAGGACATAGGATTGGATGGATTGACAGACTCTGCCGAGAGCAGGGTCAGGGTTCAGTACCTGAACGACATGGCTGCAAGGCTTGGTGTTACATCCAAGGCATATCTCGAGGCAAAAACCGATCCTTCCGCGGATAATTTTAAGTATTACAGGGATGAAACCTATGATGCGCAGAACGCAGGAATTTTATCCCGTTACAAAAACTTCAACAGTCCACAAGGCAACTCCCCCATTGCAAAGGCTGGCGATAATTTTGCTTCAGCATTTACCATGTATCCTGATGGGGAAGACCTGAACCGCGACAATACCCTCAACGAATCAGAAGAATATTTCCAGTACAGGATTGACATGAAGCCCAGCGGAGACCCTATCATGCAGGTAGGTCAAAACTTTATCGCAGACAAAAAATCAGTCAATGTAACACTGGCCGACGGATCCAAACAGAACCAAATCTGGTACCAGTTCCGTGTTCCCATCACCGCCTACAACAGCAAGGTGGGAGAGATTCCTGATTTCAAATCCATCCGCTTTTTCAGGATGTTCCTTACCGATTTTGCAGACTCAGTTGTATTGCGTTTTGCCAAATTGGAGTTGGTCAGAAACAACTGGAGAAGGTTTGCTTATGATCTGGATACGATGGGTACATACAAAACCATCGACCTGTCCAGCAACATCACCAGGTTCAATGTGTCCGCCGTCAATATTGAAGAAAACGACCGCAGGGATCCCATCCCTTACCGCACGCCCCCGGGCATTGAGCGTGTACAAACACTCAGCAATGGCGGCATCAACATCCTCCAGAATGAACAGGCCCTCAGCATCAATGTGATCAACCTCAACGAAGGCGATGGAAGGGCTGTTTTCAAATCATTCAACCATGACTTGAGACAGTACAAGCGCATCTCCATGTTCTATCATGCGGAAAGCCTGAAAGAATACAACAGGCTCAGGGATGGTGAGGTGTATGCGGTGGTTAGGATCGGCAACGACTATATCAACAATTACTACGAGATCAAGTATCCACTGAAAATAACACCATTTGGAACAACAGATGAGAAAGTGATTTGGCCAGCAGAAAATGAATTGAATTTTGACATCACAACACTGATCAAACTCAAGAACGAACGCAACCTCAATACCGGAAACCCCACGGCCATTTACAGGAAAACCATCGATGGCAAAATCTTCTCTATCATGGGCAACCCGAACCTTGGAGAGGTAAAAGGCATCCTTGCAGGATTGGAAAACCCCAAAGATCCAACCGGTGGAAGGCCCGTCAATGCTGAGGTCTGGATCAATGAACTGAGGCTGTCTGGACTGGATGAAAAAGGTGGTTGGGCCGCAGTGGGCCAGATGAACCTGCAATTGGCAGACCTGGGTACGGTTTCCATGTCGGCCAATATCCATACCATCGGATTCGGTCAATTGGAACAAAGGGTGAACGACAGGTTCCGTGATGACCTCAAACAATTCGATCTTTCCACCAATCTTCAACTGGGGAAACTGCTTCCCAAAAAGCTTGGATTGGAAATTCCATTTTTTGCCAACTTCTCGCAAACCATCAGTTCACCACAATATGATCCTTATGACAAGGACATCACCTTGAAAGACAAACTGAATATCTACAAGGACAAACGTGATTCCATCAAGTCGGATGCCGTTGATTTTACAGGCATCAAAACCTTCAACTTCACCAATGTTCGTTTCGCCCAACCACAGGATAAAAAAGTACGTCTTTGGAGCATTTCCAACTTCGATTTCAGCTACTCGTTTACAGAAACACAACAGCACAATCCGCTGATTGAAAACAATGAAGTGAGCAAGACACAGGGTGGCCTGGGATACAATTACAGTGCCCAACCAAAATACATTGAGCCCCTCAAAAAACTGATCAAGGCACCTACCCCATGGCTTGATTTCGTCCGCAACGTGAATTTCAATCCGATGCCTTCTTTGATTGGCATCAGGATGGACAGCAGAAGGCAGTTTGGTGCCATCCGACCAAGAAATGTTGGCGGTGGAAAATTCAAGATTCCTGAAACCTATGACAAGTATTTTGTGGTAGACAGGAATTATAACATGCGTTGGGACCTGACAAAATCATTGAACCTCGACTTCAAGGCCATCAACAATTCCAGGATCGATGAGCCCGTTGGAAGGATAGATTCAAAAAGCAAACGCGATTCACTGGTGCGCAATTTCATGAAAGGTGGACGGAATACGATCTACACCCAGAACACAGACATCACCTACAACCTGCCAACCACCATGATTCCGCTGCTGGACTGGACAACGCTGAACCTGGCCTACCGCAGCAACTACAATTGGGTGGGCGCGTCAAGACTGGCCGTCAGTTTGGGGAATACCGTTCAGAACAGTGGGCAAACCGGTGCTACCGCAGAATTGAACATGACGCAGTTGTATTCAAAATCAAAAACGCTCAGAAAGCTTGACGACAACAATACTCCGGACCTTGCTCCAACAGAGACAATGGAGGTGAGCAAGAAAAACCAGGCCCGTATCAAGAAATTCAAAACCAAACTCAGCAAGCTTGCTGCACGGTTCAAGAAAAAGAAAAGTCCATCTGAAAAAGATAGCGCTGCCAACAAATTAGCGGTAGAGAAATTGGAAAAAAGAATTGCCGATCTCAATGTGCCTCAAAAAACAAAGGCTGTCACTGCACTGTCTGGACCAGTCAAATCAGCCTTGAAGGTACTTACTGCGGTCAAAAGGATTGGGGCAACCTATAATGAGGGTGGTACCACCTTCCTTCCTGGCTATACCGATAGCACCCGTTTCTTTGGCCAGAATTTCAGCAGCATGTCTCCCGGCATCGGTTTCACCATGGGCAAACAACCTGATCAGGCCTGGCTGCAAGACATTGCCAAAAAAGGACTGATCACAAAAGACCCGATGCTCAACAACCTTTTCTTGCAGAACTATGAGCAAAAGCTCAACGTAACTGCACAGGTAGAGCCTTTCAGGGATTTCCTCGTAGACCTGAACCTCGACAGAAACCTTTCTAAAAACTACTCTACCCTTTTCAAGGATACGGTTGGTACAGGACAGTTCAATTCCTTGAGCCCCTACTCCGGCGGAGGTTTCAGCATCAGCTACATTTCATTCCAAACGCTTTTTGCCAAATTTGACCCCAACAATACCAGTGAAACCTTCAAGAAATTTGAAAGCAACAGAATTGTCCTTTCTAAAAGATTGGGAGAGAAAAATCCATACAGCAAAACAGCAGGGACGGATGGTTATTACAAAGGATATGGAAGGTATGCGCAAGATGTAATTGTTCCTGCATTTCTTGCGGCCTATACCAACAAGGACCCCAATGCCATTTCTTTGTTGAATACGGGGGAGAATGGTTCAGTAAAAACAAATCCGTTCAAAGGTTATATGCCCAAACCCAATTGGAGATTGACTTACAGTGGTTTGAGCAGGATAGAGTCGCTCCAACAATACCTGAGCAATTTTACCATTACCCATGGCTACAACTCAACGCTGAGCATGAACAGTTTCAATTCAGCACTCTTGTTCCAGGATACTTTGTTGTATGGGTTCCCCTCCTTCATTGATACTGTTTCAGGCAATTATATCCCTTATTTCCTTGTTCCCAACCTCTTGATATCTGAACAGTTTGCTCCTTTGATTGGCATTGATTTTTCTACGCCAGGTCAACTGTCTGGAAGATTTGAATTCAGGAAATCAAGGCAGCTCAGCATGAGCCTTGTTGACTTTCAATTGAGTGAGGTACACTCTACTGAAATTACCTTTGGCATGCGGTGGAGAAAACGTGGATTCCCATTGCCTTTTAAGGTGAAAATTGGAAAAGGGGATGCCAGCAGCAAGCTCGACAATGACATTACTTTTGCAATGGACTTCAGCATACGGGATGATGTCAACTCCAACTCAAGGCTGGACCAATCCAATGCATTTGCCACCGGCGGACAACGGGTTGTGAGCATTCGGCCCACGATCGATTATGTATTGAGCAACAGGGTCAACATCCAACTTTATTTTGACCAAAGAAGGTTGAATCCTTATGTATCCAACTCGGCACCTTCGGTCAATACAAGGGGTGGCGTGCAGATCAGGATTTCGCTGGCGCAATAAGAATTTTTTGAGTGCTGTCAAACCCCTTCTAGACCATTTACCTGATCAGGGTTGACTCCCCTTTCCTGAACACCGGACTGCCCAGATAATCTACACCCAGCGCATGCCAGACAAAGGATTCATTGCCCTGGTCGCGGCCCTTGTACACTCCATTCCAG
>Ga0209444_10001856_pt1 | contig 11613 bp, 10 predicted proteins | sample LauGreFaBDMM15DN_2_FD_188215 | JGI IMG/M metagenome (GOLD analysis project Ga0209444, IMG submission 188215) | Freshwater lake microbial communities from Lake Michigan, USA - Fa13.BD.MM15.DN (SPAdes) (version 2) | ecosystem: Environmental > Aquatic > Freshwater > Lake | place: Lake Michigan...
GAGCTGATATTTCAGGAGATAGAAGATAATGGATGAGCCAAGGCCTGGTGACCCGAATGAGAATCCCAACAAGCCAGCGAACCAGCCTGTTCGTCCGCAAGGCCAGCCGGTCAGTGGAGTTATGCCGACCTCTGGAGTGATGCTTGGTGGTGCTGGACAAACGCAGGGCTGGACCCCTCCGCCCGGCGTTTACACACCTCCTCCACCGTATCAGCCACGCCCGGTTCAGCCTCCTCCAGGAGCCTTGACCGCTCGTGTGACAAGCACATTTTTCTATGTCAAATCCATCGAAAAATCGGTCGAGTTTTATTCGGAAGCCTTAGGCGCCCAACTAGCCCAGAGACATGCCGAAGTGGAAGGCGGCCCGCTCACTCTGGCCATCATGAAAATGGGCGACTTCAGCCTCATGCTTCACATCGCCGACGAAGACGACCCTGACCTGAAAGATAATCGGGTCGGTGTTGGGATTCACCTGCAATTGCGGGTCTCGAATGTTGATGCTGCTTATGACCGGGCCTGCGATGCCGGTTACCACGCCAAAGTTTCAGACGGACCTGTCGATCAAGAGTGGGGATGGCGCGAATTTGCCATCAAAGATCCTGACGGTTATATCTGGTCCGTTTATCAAGATAAAACAAACGGCTCCTGGTCAGCGTAAAGCTATTAATTCAAACCAATAATGAATGGCGGACGTTCCTGCAATGTCCGCCATTTTTGAGTTTATATGAATTACTTTGACATTTGCAGCGACTTGTCCATCATCACGGCCCTTGCCCATCCTGCAGCTCCGATAAAGCCAGCATCGTTCCCGAGTTCTGCGAAGAGAACTCGACACCTGCTCCCAGGCACTGGAAATGCAAGCTGTCTGACTTTCCTCTGAATGTTATTCAAAAACGGCTCACCTGCAGCAATCATTCCACCAGCAAATAAAATCACATCAGGATCAATCACATTCATCAGGCTTACGGCGCCGACTGCCAGGTAATAGGCGGTTTCGTCCATCAGACGAATCGCGAACGGGTCGCCAGCCTGTGATGCCTCGTCAATCATTCTAGCCGAAATTCTGGCCACCTTGGCGGACTCCTCAAGAATCGACTTTTCGCCTCGCTCCAGCCCTTCAATCGCTCGCTTCACCAAAGCGGTTGCCGAGGCATAGGCTTCAAGATGACCTGTTTGCCCGCAGGGACACATTCTTGCATTTGGATTAAAATCAATAATGATATGACCACACTCAGAACCAGCACTATTTCTGCCCTCAATAATCCTTCCGCGTTCGATCACACCGCCCCCTACGCCTGTCCCCAGAGTGAACAAAACCAGACTTTCACAGCCCCTGCCCGCCCCTGCCCAAAACTCTCCGTAAGCGGCTGCATTGGCGTCGTTCTGCAAAACAGTTGTTTTTTCAAGACGCTCGGCCAGCAAATCGCGAATCGCCAACTGATCCCAGCCAGGCAAATTGGTCGGATCAATCAAGCATCCCGTTCGTAAATCCATCGGCCCAGGAGAGCCAAGCCCCACAGATGCAATATCGCTCCACTCCACTCCAGATTCTTTCACAGCCCAGCGCCCGGCTTTTTCAAGGTTCGACAGGCCAACCATCGGCCCCTTATCGGCTTCAGTCATCAGGCTCACATGCGAAACAGGCTTTCCAGAATCATCCACCACCCCTGCTTTAATATTCGTCCCGCCCAGATCAATTCCCAGATAAAACGGCTTCTTAAATTCGTGAGTTGCTGCCATTGTCATCTTTCCAGTGATCATTCTTGATTCGGAATTTGCTCATTATGTGAATTCAGATGAAAAGATTTCGCCTTCCCATCTTTATTTGTTTCTGTGGCGACATTTGCTCAACTCGTAATACTACCAATTCTGTGACTGGATGCAAATGAATTTCTATTGTACTGAAATCGATTTTCAGGAAATTCTCGAATCATTCATTCCAGGCTATCGACAGATCCACCCTCTCGGGATTATCTTGGTATCCACTGGAAGACCTCTGCACAAACTCACATCATGTAGGAAATGGCCGAAATACTGATGGGAACCTTAGATATCATCGTAGTCATTGCTTATGTGCTTATGTGCATAACGCTTGGAGCACGTTCAGGCCGATCTGCAAAAGATCTGAAAGGCTATTTCCTGAGCGAGGGAAACGTTCCATCGTGGGCTATCATGATCTCGATTGTGGCCACTGAAACGAGTTCCGCCACTTTCCTGAGCGTACCTGGAGTGGCTCATGGAAGTAATTTTAATTACCTTCAACTAGCCCTCGGATACATCATTGGCCGGATATTGGTTGCACAGCTTCTACTCCCAGCTTATTTTAGGAACGAGATCATATCGGCCTACGAGATTCTCCAGAACCGATTTGGTACGGGAGTGAAAACAGTCGCCAGCGGCCTTTTTCTGATCACCCGAACGCTTGGCGATGGGCTCCGGCTTTTCCTTGCCTCAAAGGTCATTGAACAGCTTCTCGTTCAGTCAGGTATCATCGCAGCCGATAATCAGCTTACCATGCCATTTTCGATTGCAATCATGGGCATTGCCACAATCATTTACACGTATCTCGGTGGAATGACCGCAGTCATCTGGACCGATGTCGCCCAATTCGCGATTTACATCGCCGGAGCCGTGATCGCATTCGCCTTGATCATTGGCGATATTCCGGGCGGATGGAACAGCTTTATCTCCGAAGGAAATGCAAACGGCAAATTCCAGATGTGGAATTTTCATTGGGATCTCTCTAAACCGTTCACTTTCTGGGCCGGCGTTTTTGGGGGAATGTTTCTGAATATGGCCACCCATGGGGCCGATCAAATGATGGTCCAGCGATACCTTTCCGCACGTTCTCAGAAACAGGCTGCCACCGCCCTGATCACCAGCGGATTTGTCATCTTTGCTCAATTTGCATTATTTCTTGGAATTGGTGCCGCTCTCTGGGTTCGAGCACAGCACGTGCCTCAAGATGCAGGCCTGAAAGGTGATGCCGTTTTTGTGAGCTATATCATTGGCCATCTTCCAACAGGCATCCTCGGATTAGTCGTCGCGGCCCTTCTGGCTGCCGCGATGAGCACCCTTTCCAGCTCACTTTCAAGCTCCTCATCGGCACTCGTACGCGATTTCCTTCAGCCGTTTTTTGGTGCAAAAATTGACGACCAGAAATGGATCAAGATATCTCGCCTGATGACCATCCTCTTCGGCACCCTTCAAATGCTGGTCGCCTGGGCTGCGACAGGACTTCAGGAGAGCGTTGTGAATAATGCCCTTGCAATTGCATCGTTCGTCACGGGAATTATTCTTGGAATATTCTGTCTCGGACTTGCATTTCCCAAAGTTGGCAAAAACGCCGCATTGATGGGAATGATTTTAGGGCTGGCCGCTGTCTCCTATGTGAAATTCGGAACCACCACCGCTTGGCCATGGTTCGCACTTGTCGGCTCCACCACGGTTGTTGTGACTGGCCTGATGGCTTCACGACTGGGCGTGGATCAAGTCACCTCAAGCGAAATCAAATCGAATTGAATTGCATTGAAACAAGGATCGAAAACATGAAAATGAAACACATCTGGCCTGCACTGATTTTCTCGCTTTTGAATATGAGCTTGGTTCATGCCGATCCAGGGAACTTAAACACCGAGAAACTGGATTCGATTGATTCCATCGTCCGTGATGAAATCCAAAGTGGTCGAATTCCGGGCGCTGTGGTACTGGTTGGCCGGGGCGATCAAGTTGCTTATTTCAAAGCGTTTGGTGATCGTGCGAAGACTCCGTCCATCGAGCCAATGACAACCGACACGGTTTTTGACATGGCAAGCCTGACAAAGCCAATGGCCACCGCAACAGCCATCATGATTCTGGTGGAGGAAGGCAAAATCAAGCTCAGTGACCCGATCCGAAAATTCCTCCCAGACTGGGACAATCATGGGAAAGGATCGATCACCATTGATCAACTTCTTCGGCACCGATCTGGGCTGATACCAGATAATGACATCAAAGATTTTGCAACCGGCCCGGAAAAAGCCTGGCAAAACATGGCGAAACTCGACTTGTTAGGCCCGCCTGGCGAACAATTCCGATACAGCGATGTCGGATTTATGGCACTCGGCAGGATTATTGAAAAGGTTTCAAATCAATCACTCGATGAATTCACCCGAAAACGAATATTTGAGGCCCTCGGCATGCAGGATTCAGGCTATGCAGCTGCTGGAAAACCCTTGCCTGAAAAGCAAAAGGCCAGGACAGCCCCTACAGCCGTGGTTGACGGCCAGATGGCTCATGGGCAGGTACATGACCCTCGCTCCAGGGCTTTAAATGGAATTGCAGGCCATGCTGGCCTTTTTTCATCAGCGCTTGATGTATCTAACTATGCTCAAATGCTTTTGAATGGTGGGACTGGCCCAAACGGAAAATCGATTCTTTCACCATTGACCGTGAGGTTGATGATCGACGCCGGCGATTCTCCCCTTGGTGAGCGAAGGGCATTGGGGTGGGATGTTCGGACAAGCTATTCGCATCCTCGAGGGGCCTTGATGGGGCCTCTCAGTTTTGGCCATACAGGTTTTACGGGAACAAGTCTCTGGATCGATCCGGAAACCAGCCTCTATGTGGTGATTCTGACAAGTCGGTTGCATCCTTCCGGCAAAGGCGATTCATCATCCATTCGCTATCGGGTTGCAACTGCGGCGGCTTCGGCAATAACAGACGCTTCGATTATGGGTACGACAGTTGCTGATAGAAATGAATCTGTACCAATCCAGAAATCCATTCGTATGACAACCGGAAAAACACTCAATGGAATTGATGTTTTGAAGGCTTCAGGCTTTGCCGTTTTAAAGGGCAAAAAAGTCGGATTGGTCACGAATCATACTGGTTTGGATCGAGATGGAAATGCAACGATTGACCTATTGCATAAGGCTCCGGATGTCAAACTAGTGGCGTTATTCTCTCCGGAACATGGAATTCGAGGGGCTGTAGACAAAGAGTTGGGCGACTCTAAAGACGAAAAAACCGGCCTCCCGATTTTTTCACTTTATGGCAAGAATCGAAAACCGACCGCCGATCAATTGAAAGATCTGGACGTTCTGGTTTATGACATCCAAGATATTGGAGTACGGTTTTACACCTATTTATCGACACTCTCGCTGGTGATGGAAGCTGCTGGAGAGAACAATAAATTGCTTTATGTTCTGGACCGGCCGAACCCGATTCGAGGTGACCGGTTTGGTGGAATCATGCGTGATAAAGCCACTCGAACCTTCGTGGCTGATCATGATATTCCTGTGATCACCGGGATGACGATTGCAGAATATGCCAGAATGTTGAAACTGGAGAGACAACTGCCAGTGAATCTGGAGATCATTAAATGCCAGAATTATGATCGAAGAATGTTCTGGGATGAAACAGGCCTGATCTGGACCAATCCTTCACCTAATATGAGAAGCCTGACGGAGGCGATTCTTTATCCTGGGGTTGGGCTTTTGGAGGCCACCAATATTGCAACAGGACGGGGTACTGATACTCCTTTTGAGCGAGTTGGGGCCCCTTGGATCAACTCAAAGGATTGGGCAGGTGCGCTGAATGAATTGAAACTTCCGGGAGTGGCTTTTATTCCCACCACGTTTACTCCTACTGAAAGACAGTTTGCCAAAGAGAAATGCAATGGGGTTTTTATCCAGATCACAAACCGGGAAAAGATCAATTCCATCGATGTAGGGCTCGCATTGATGTTGACTTTGCGAAAGCTCTATCCGAAGGATTGGAAGCCAGAGAAACTCATGGTCATCTGTGTGAATAAAAAACTGGTGGAAGCGGTCGAAAAGGCCGCGTCGTTCCGACAACTTCAAGCGATTGCAAAACAAGGAGTTGCAGAATATGGTGATCGACGTTCAAAGGCGTTGATTTATCCAGAATAAATTGCGAAATGAGCATTTGAGGGCAACCAAGTTGAATACACTTGACATGGTCATAAAGTCGATTGAATACGTTCATGAGCATGCAAACGCTCGCGCTACGGGATGTTGGAGACATGAAAATGGCCGATTGATTCTTGAGCATTTTCAGGCCTGTGCCGAGATGAGGCCCGAAGTTGCGGCAGGATTTCCCAAAGCAACAGCCGATGTACCCGTGACCGACACAGGGTTGGGAATTGTGCTGGCAGCGAGATCAAAAGAAGTAACGGAGTATCGCTCGATCGACTTGCCAGCTGATGCTGGAAGTGGATATTGGTTGAGAGGATTTGAAGCAGATCGATCCGTGGCTGTGCCCATGCTGAACGATCAAGGGGAACTGATCCGAATATTATCCGTGGCTGTGATTGGACTTGAAAAGCCGACGGAATTCTATTCAGGGATTATCCAGGCGGCGTATCAGTTGTATTTCTGATTGGATTTGGTCCAGTTCTCCGAAACATCACCAGAATCATCAGAATCACAATAAATTCGATCAAGATTAATCCAAGATTCCAGACTCTGGGATCGTAGGCTTTATACTGAAAATAATATTCAGCCAGTTCTGCTGGAACGGTCCTGGAAAACCGCTCTCCTGGCCAGAATCTCGGCAATGGAGAGCCTGCCCAGATCGGCCAGACTGCGTCTTGAAACGGGCGCTGGATGTCTTGACTGATACGACCACCCGCTCCTAAAAATAATGAACAGATCAACCATCCCCAAATCATCAGTATGATCGAAAGAATTCGGCATGATTTTATTTGCAAAGCATAACCAGCCGATATTCCCAGCCATGGCAATGCTGGGACCAGAAGGCGGGGACCTGTGGACCATCCGCCGGTCCATTCAGGATATGAGAGATTCACCCAAAGTGGGATTATAAATCCAGCAAGGGTCAGCCAAAGCAGTTTCCACGACTTATTTTTAACCATCAAAACCCATCCTACGACGGCCAGAGCAGCCCAGGGTGCGTAAAACAAGAGGCCGCGATATTCGCCAACGAGAAGTGGGTTTAATCTTGAAAAATCAGGAAAATTCAATCCGAGCGGATTATCTGCAGAGTGAACTTTTGCGAACTGCTGAGTGGCATGGTGAAAATAGCCCATATCGAGTGCGGAACCGAATGCAATGAAGTTATAGAGCATTAAAATCAGGGCTGACGGGAGGGCTCCGAGAATCATTAACGTTGCATTTTTAGAGATTGATCTTATAGAACGATCGGAGGCGAGTACAGCCAGCCCGATGGCGATTGCAACGGGAGCCTGAGCCAGTTCAGTCAGGACTGCAAAACCACATAGCAAGCCAATCGCGAAAGGCCATTTACTGATCGCAAGATTTTTAAAAAGTGTAATGCAGGCAGATGCCAGCAATAATGCTGACGCCACTTGATGACCATATGCAAGTGTGGAGTAAACAGCCATAGGAGAAGCCCAGACCACCATTAATGCAAATGCTCCGGCATGGTTTGGCTTGATTCCGTATTGTTTCAGAATGGTATAAATAAAAACTGCAATGAGGGCTGAGGCAAGACCACTTGAGAGCCATGTGACGAACGCATCGGCAGGCCAGATGGCGAATCCATCCTGACCGAGTGGGTGATCAGGCCAGCCGATGATGAATTTACCGAGAAGATATGATGGAGTTGCAATCAGAGAAAACCCGGGGGCTTTATCGCAATAATAGTGGCCATCTTTAAATGCAAGGTCACCTGTTTGGCGCTGAAGGCCGTCGAGCGAGACGGAACCGCGGTCGCCAATGGCATAGACCAGCATCAACCGACTGGCCGTATTCCAATCGCGAGATTGATGAAACCAGCCAGCGGATAGCCATGCGGAGATGAATACGAACAGGGCGAGTCGCGGGATTTGGGCTTTTGATATTGGAACAAGCATTTTTGGTCCTTTGTCCTTAGTTCTTTTATATTTGGCCATGAATTCAGATGAATTACGTTGATTTGTCACATGTTTGGCACCATTAGGCAGCAGGGCCGGAATCAATTCCAGACTTGAGGAGTTCAAAAAGCAGTTCTTTAAGCCGGTATTGGATTTCGACCTGAAGGGTCGCGATACTAAAGCCCGGTCCGAAGGGCCGGGTCTCGAGAGCCAAAGAAGCTTGATTCAGGCCTGAAAGGCCGAAATAAATTCCTTTCAGGCCGAAAAGCATATTCTTATCGGCACCGAATTCCCCAGTCCTTCGGACTGGATTGTAGGAAATCTGGCCGTTGTCTAATAAGCCAAAACCACCCCAAATCGGTAAATTATATTGAGCCTGATCCTTAAAGTGAGTAGAAAGAACAGTCCGTGAGCCAAACTGTTTAAAATAGTCTATGATTACTACTAACAACAACATAAATTTGATACACCTCCAAATTACCCAATGCATCCTAGATAGATTTATGCAATCCATCGGCCCAGTCCGAATGGCTGGGCAGGCAGAAAAAGCGTGGCTTTGCAATACATCCCAAAAAGGCGTGATATTAATCAGTCCCATACATACTCCTCATTAAAAGATATTTTATATTTCAAAAGTAGACTTCGGTATTCTTCTTGGAACGTCATTTTTAAATGGTGTTGTGCTTGATTTTGAATATATTCAGTCACTTGAATAATTCCAGACTGACTAACAGAAAAAGCAGAATAGCCCGATTGCCAATGAAACCCTTTATATCCATCACCTTTTGTTTTAATCCATTTTGAAGTGCCTGTTTTCACTTTTTCAACAATCTGTGCTATTGTGTTTGTCCGAGATAACACAAAAAGGATATGAATATGATCTTTAACTCCTCCAACCTGTATTGATGGGCACTCCATATTGTTCAGAATCCCAGCGGTGTAATGGTGAAGCTCTTGAATAACGTTGTCCAGAATCAGTTCTTTACGGTATTTCGTACTAAAAACAACATGAACGTATATTTTCGAGAGTGATTGAGACATTAGAATTTGATCCATCGCGACCCCTTCAGGTCGCAGACACTTGCTGCAATATTGCCCCCAGCCCGTTGGGCTGGGCTGTAGGATCACGTCCCGTTGGGCCGAAAGACAGTTGGTATCATCTTCAACATTTCTAATGATACAGGTAAGATCGTCAGTATGCCAGAAATTCTTGATTTTCTAATCCGTGTTTTTGATTACGTATTCCATCGCCCAGCCCAGTCCACCAGAAACCAGTATGATGGATGGGATCACGATCGGTAAATAGTACCTGTTCCATGCCAGCGGCAGGAAGGATCCGACCACGATGATTGAGCATATCCAATAGATCAGAATCAATCGACCGTTCTGATATTTACCGGTGTCTCGAAATGCAACCACGGCTCCGAAGATGACCATGGGGAGCCAGATCAAGGCCGACCCATCCTGCCTGAATTCGTAGCGGATGCGTGAATCGTCAGGCCTTGGACCGAACGGGCTGAATCGGCCAAACCCCTGAACCACCATCGCTTTGGCCTTATCCGGAATCGTGGTCAGGGCATCGTTGGGAAACGATTTCTGGCCTTGGCTGGAGACGCCGACGCGGTGGTCAATGACGAATTTCACACGTTCCAGAACGCCCATTTCGCTGATCGTATTCAGGCTCGGATCCTTGATCCCCTGAGGGTACGAATAAAAGAACGGATTCAAGAGAATAAAAATGGTTGCCCCAATGATCCCTGCCATAACCATACAGACGATCCCTCGAATCCGTTTCTGGCCACGGTCGATACCGGCCAGGGCCCAGGCGATGAGAACGATACCCGCCAGAAGTCCATTTAATTTTGAGCTTGCTGCCAGGCCGGTTGCAATGCCTCCGAGGATCACCATGCGCCAGGCTGGCTTTTGCTTGCCGACGATGGGCATGAAGGCAAGAAGGGCAAGTGCCACGCCCATTTCTGTCGGAACATCGGCCATGGATCGGCGTGCATGGGTGCGAAAGAGCGGATGAATGGTCACCAGAATCATCGAGCAGATTGCGACCAGATTACCCCTCCAGCGTTGGGCGATCAGGCCTGTGGCTAGAACGGTGATCAGGCCACAGAGGGCAATTGGCTGGCGTGCGTGCCTGAGCGAGCTGACGGTTTCGAAACGTTTGGAGGTATCGCTGTACCAGGCCCGCATGGCAGAAGGGCCGGGGCGAGGGTCTCCGCCTGTGACGAGTCCTGACCAGACGAGATATTTGGTCAGCGGTGGGAGGTCGTAGGCGGGATATTCGAACCAGAGCGGCGAATGGGTGCTGCCGGTTATGAAGAGGTCGCCGAAATATGCCTGGCTGACATATGCGGATTCATCGACAAAGTGTGGTTCCCGGTCGAGTCCAATGAAGAAACTGATTCCACAGAGGATTGCAACGCATGGAACGGCCCATCGGCCAGCTTTTGACAGGGCGCGATCATAAAGATTGACGGATGTAGCGGACGTATCGATCATGTACCGCAAAAGCCTCTGGTCTGGGATTTGGAATTTGGTGAAGTGTCTTCCATATTTGTGATGAGCGGTATGACGGGTGAGTCGCCACCGGGTTACATGGAAGCGGCTCGATTCATCCTTGCATGTTGGTATGCAATCACGCAAGGCAAGGATACCGCATTTGAACACCTTGCGATTTTCCACTGGGGAGTTTGGTCAAGATGAGTCACCAAGGTCAATCACAACTGGATAAAAATTCTCGTCGGACGGCTTTTCGTAAGCTGGCGACGCTGGGTTTAATGAGTCTAATGCTTGCCAGCAACACGGGTTGCAGATCTGGCAGTGGCAGCGGCGGATTAACTTCACGAATTCGCGATTGCCGACTGTTCAACGTTTTCCGGCGTACTCCACAGACGACTGTGGTTTCAGCCGATCCATGCTGTACGGGTGGAGTGGTGGCGACGAGTGACCCTTGTGGCACACCTGTTGTGGCCTCCGTGGATCCATGTGCGACCACTGGTTCCACGATCATCCAGCAACAAGGTTCGATCATTCAGACCTCGCCCAGCACGATCACTGTTCCTTCTGGAACTTCGACCGCTGTGCCTGATCTTTCCCCTCTCGACAATAAGCCGACCAGCAATCTGGACGGAAAGGGCGCGAACTTCAATCGCCCGATCACCTCATCGCCTTCCACGCTTCAGGCCAAAACTGGCAATTCATCGAACTATCGTTGATCAAGTTTTTTCAGCAGTTCCCTGCTGATCTAGCCTGAATCCGTGAATCTGGTATCCAAATTTCCGACTGGCTTGTGTGAGAGCATCACAGAAGCCAGTCGGAATTTTTTTTGATAGTCGCGAATTCAGTCCAGCCAAACCACATGGGACTCAAGTTTAACTGCATTTTCCGGATGGTCGATCGGCCAGTTCCGAGGCCATGGGGCCGTCACGCAAAGTCGCTTTTTTAAAGTCGGATGCGGAACGGTCAACTGATAAGCATGAAGAGCGACTCGAGGGTGGCCGGAATAGTCCAGGTAAGGGTCGGATGATCCGTACTTCTGGTCGCCCACAATCGGAATGTGCCGATGCTGAAGCTGAACACGAATCTGATGGCCCCTGCCGGTACCAAGTTCGATCTCCAGCTCGACAAATTTCGGATGCCTTGTGACCGTTCGTATCCGAAGCTCAGCACTCTGTTTACCAGCGATCTGACTCTCTGGACTGACTACCTTTACGTAATTCGTGCGTGGGTCTTTCACAAGTTCGTCAACCCATACGGCCCAATTC
>Ga0209444_10001861_pt1 | contig 11605 bp, 12 predicted proteins | sample LauGreFaBDMM15DN_2_FD_188215 | JGI IMG/M metagenome (GOLD analysis project Ga0209444, IMG submission 188215) | Freshwater lake microbial communities from Lake Michigan, USA - Fa13.BD.MM15.DN (SPAdes) (version 2) | ecosystem: Environmental > Aquatic > Freshwater > Lake | place: Lake Michigan...
CGGCCTGCGCACCGCCAATGGTGAAGACGCGGCTGACGCCGGCCACATAGGCGGCGGCCAGCACCAGCGGGTTTTTCTCGCCACGCGGCGTCGGCACCACCATGATGATTTCACCCACGCCGGCCACATGCGCAGGGATAGCGTTCATCAGCACCGAGGACGGGTAAGCCGCTTTGCCGCCGGGCACGTAAATGCCCACGCGGTCCAGCGGTGTGACTTTTTGACCCAGCAAAGTACCGTCTTGGTCGCGGTAGCTCCAGCTCTCGCCCGAGGCTTTTTTCTGCGCTTCGTGGTAGCTGCGCACGCGGGTTGCTGCCGCTTGCAAGGCCGTGCGCTGGGCCGCAGGAAGGCCCTCAAAGGCCGCTTTGAGTTCGGCCTGCGTCAGCTCCAGCGCCTGCACGCTGGCGGCCGTCAGGCCGTCAAAGCGCTGCGTGTAGTCGAGCACCGCGGCATCGCCACGTGCTTGCACGTCGGCCAGGATTTCGGCCACACGTTCTTCGATGGCGGCGTCTGCATCGGCCGACCAATGCAGCCGCGCCTTAAAGTCGGCCTCAAAGGAAGCATCCAGCGTCGACAAACGGGCAGGGCGAGCTTGCAAGTTCATGGCGGGTCAGGCAGCCACGGCCTTGGCCATGGCGTCGATGATGCTCCGGATCGGCGCTTGCTTGAGTTTGAGAGCGGCTTGGTTGACCACCAAGCGTGAACTGATGTCCATGATGCGCTCGACTTCCACCAAGTGGTTGGCCTTGAGCGTGTTGCCGGTAGACACCAGATCAACGATGGCGTCGGCCAGGCCCGTCAGCGGGGCGAGCTCCATACTGCCATACAGCTTAATGAGGTCCACGTGCACCCCCTTGGCGGCGAAAAAATCACGCGCAATCGCCACGTACTTGGTGGCCACTTTGAGCCGGCTGCCTTGGCGCACAGCGGCAGCGTAGTCAAAACCGTCGCGTACAGCCACGCTGATGCGGCACTTGGCAATTTGTAAATCCAGCGGCTGATAAAGCCCTTGTGTGCCCGACTCCAGCAGCGTGTCCTTGCCGACCACGCCCATGTCGGCGCCGCCGTACTGCACATAGGTCGGCACATCGGTGGCACGCACCAGCACCACGCGCACGTCGGGCTGGTTGGTACGCAAAATCAACTTGCGGGATTTTTCAGGGTCGTCGAGCACCTCGATGCCGGCCGCCTTGAGGAGCGGCAGAATATCGTCAAAAATCCGTCCTTTGGACAGCGCCAGTGTGATCATGCTTTGACCCGTTCAATGTCAGCGCCTATGCCGCGCAGTTTGCTTTCCATCTGATCGTAGCCGCGGTCCAGGTGGTAGATCCGTTCGACCACCGTTTCGCCCTCGGCCACCAGGCCGGCAATCACCAGACTGGCCGAGGCCCGCAAGTCGGTGGCCATGACGGTCGCACCGGAGAGCTTTGCGACGCCCTCCAGCAGCGCCACCTTGCCGTCGATCTGAATGTTAGCCCCTAGGCGCACCATTTCATTGACGTGCATGAAGCGGTTTTCAAAAATCGTTTCAGTCACTTTGCTGGTGCCGTGCGAGATGGCGTTCAGCGCCATGAACTGCGCCTGCATGTCGGTTGGAAAGCCGGGGTACTCGGTGGTGCGGAAAGACTGCGCTTTGAGCCGGCCCTTGGACACAATGCGGATGAAACCCTCACCCGCCGTGACGGTGGCGCCGGCCTCGCGCAGTTTTTCGATGACCACTTCCAGGTGGTCCGCGCGGCCGTGGCGCAGCATGACGTCTCCGCCGGCAGCGGCCACTGCGCACAAGAAGGTACCGGTTTCGATTCGGTCAGCCACCACCTGGTGGCTGGCGCCATGCAGCCGCTCAACACCCTGGACGCGGATGCGCCGCGTGCCATGGCCTTCAATGCGCGCACCCATCTTGATGAGCATTTCGGCCAGGTCACCGATCTCGGGCTCCTGGGCCGCATTTTCCAGTACGGTTTCGCCTTCGGCCAAGGATGCGGCCATCATGAAGTTTTCGGTCCCTGTCACAGTCACCATGTCGGTGGTGAGGTGGCAGCCTTGCAGGCGCGTCAGACCCGGCGCCAGTCGGGCCACCATGTAGCCGTGCTCGACGACGATCTCCGCACCCATGGCCTGCAAACCCTTGATGTGTTGGTCCACAGGCCGCGAGCCAATCGCGCAACCGCCGGGCAGCGAAACCGTGGCGCGGCCCAAGCGGGCCAGCAGCGGGCCCAGCGCCAGCACCGAGGCGCGCATGGTCTTGACCAGCTCATAAGGCGCCTCGGGCTTGTCCAGCCGGCCCGCATCGATGCGCACTGCGCCCGAATCCGACTGCCCGGCAGCGCCCTGCTCGGCGCTCACGCCCATGTTGCGAATCAACTTCAGCATGGTCGACACGTCTTGCAGCCTTGGCACATTGCTCAAGGTGACCGGCTGGTCGCTCAGCAGCGCCGCACAGAGCTCGGGCAGGGCCGCGTTTTTGGCGCCAGAAATTTCAACAGTACCGGAGAGCAACTGACCGCCCTTGATGCGTAACTTGTCCATGGCTTGGGCTATTCGGTCTTGGCGTGTTGGCTGCCCCATTCGGCGGGCGTGAAGGTTTTCATCGACAGGGCGTGCACTTCATTGGTCTGCAAGCGCCCGCCCAGCGTGGCATAAACCCGCTGATGGCGCTGGATCAGGCGCTGACCTTCAAAAGCACCGGACACAATGGTGGCGTACCAATGCTGGCCATCGCCGGAGAGCTCGATATGCTGGCAGTCAAGGCCGGCGCTGATGATGGCTTGGAGTTCTTCGCTTGTCATGGATTTAAAGGGGGGTGAATAGAAGCCGGCTCAGTGGCGGATTTTGTAGCCGATTTTCAGCAAGTGCAAAGCCACCGCGCTGGTGACCAGCAGCGCGCTGGCGACAATTCCCAAGCTAAGCCACGGCGAGACATCGCTGACACCAAAGAAACCATATCGAAAACCGTCGATCATGTAGAAAAACGGATTCAGGTGACTGACGATTTGCCAGGTCGGCGGGAGCGAATGAATGGAGTAAAAAACGCCGCTCAAAAACGTCATCGGCATGATGATGAAGTTCTGAAACACCGCCATCTGGTCAAACTTTTCAGCCCACAAGCCCGCAATCAGCCCGAGCGCGCCCAGCAAAGACGCCGCCAGCACAGCGAACACCACAATCCAGACAGGCGCCACAAAGCCGGGCTGGCCAAAAAACACGGTCACCACAAACACGCCGGCGCCCACCGCCAGGCCGCGCACCACAGAAGAGCCCACGTAAGCCACAAACCAGTGCCAATGCGACAGCGGTGTGAGTAGCAAGAACACCAGGTTGCCCATGAGCTTGCTCTGGATCAGGGATGAGGAGCTGTTGGCAAACGCGTTTTGCAATACGCTCATCATCACCAGCCCCGGTACCAAAAACGCCGTGTAGCTGACGCTGCCATAAACCTTGACTTGGTCTTGCAAGACGTGGCCGAAAATCAACATGTAAAGCACCGCCGTGAGTATGGGGGCACCCACGGTCTGAAAGCCGACTTTCCAGAAGCGCAAAACCTCTTTGTACAAAAGCGCCTTCCAGCCAGTCATCTCGAAACCGCCTTTCATGCCGGCACCTCTGCGGGGACCACAGCGCCGGCCACCTTGCCGGACATAACCTCCAGGAAAACGTCTTCCAGGTCGGCCTTGCGTATCTCTACATCCTGGGCTGTCAGACCGGCCTGGCGAACCGCCGCCAGATACTGCTCAATTTCAAGCGCGTTGTGAGCGGGAAACTGCACGATGCGCCCGGTCACGCGCGCCTGACTTGCCAGCGCGGCGGGCAGTTCGCTGTCAACTTTGAAACGCAGCACGTTGGACGAGGCGCTTTGAAGCAAGTCCGAGGTGGATGCCAACGCTACCATGCGGCCTTGTTTGAGCATGGCAATGCGGCTGCACAAGGCCTCAGCCTCTTCAAGGTAATGGGTGGTCAGCAGCACAGTGCTACCTTGCCGGTTGAGTTTGGCAATGAACTGCCAAAGTGTCTGGCGCAGCTCCACATCGACGCCGGCGGTGGGTTCGTCCAGCACAATCACAGGCGGCTTGTGCACCAGGGCCTGCGCTACCAGCACACGCCGCTTCATACCGCCTGAGAGCTGGCGCATATTGGCCTGCGCCTTGTCGGCCAGGCCCAGGCTGGACAGTAACTCGTCTATCCAGTCGTCATTGTGTTTGATACCGAAATAGCCGGACTGGATGCACAAGGCCTCACGCACGGTAAAGAAGGGATCGAAAACCAGCTCTTGCGGCACCACCCCAAGCTGGCGCCGGGTCAATGCATAGTCTGCGACCACATCGCTGCCGTGCACCAACACCCGGCCACTGCTGGCGCGCGAAAGGCCCGCCAGGATGCTGATCAAGCTGGTCTTACCCGCGCCGTTGGGGCCGAGCAAGCCAAAAAATTCGCCCTGTTCGATATCAAAGCTGACACGGTCCAGCGCTTGCACAGCCATGCCAGCTGCACCCCGCGAAGACTGATATGTTTTGGAGACGGATTGAAATGATATGGCGGGCATGAGCCAGCTATTTTAAGGGCTAGGCGCCTTCAACCCTGCTCGGCCACTCAAAGGGAGTCTGGAATCAGCTCAGCAATGCCGTAAAGGCCGGCCAATTGGCGCAGCCGGGGCGGCATGTCGCGCACATAAAATGCGCGGCCCAGCGCCTGGGCCTGACGCCTGCAGGCCAGCAGCACAGCCAGCGCGGAAGAGTCAAAACGGCTCAAACTGCCCGCATCGGCGACCACGGGTTGGCTGTTAGCGGGTTCGGCCAGTAAAACCATTTGAAAGCTTGTGACCAAAGCCCTGGCCTGGTCATGGGTCAGCAAAGCGGGTAGTTTCAACACGGCAGCAAACTTTAGCTTTTTTTCTGTCCGGCACTGGTCATGGCGCCGTTTTTGTTCCGAAGCGCCAGGGTGGCAATCAGCCCATCAATACCGCGTGCAGAAATTTCTTGCGCGAACTGTGTGCGGTAAGTCTCAACCAGCCAAACGCCTAGCACGTTGAGATCGTAAATTTTCCAGCCACCAGGCGTTTTTTCCATCCGGTAATCTAACTGGATGGGTTCGCCGCGACCCAGAATCTCAGTGCGGACAATCACTTCGGTGTCGCCGGCTTGCGCACGCAAGGGCTTGACGCTGATGGTCTGGTCTTGTAACTGGCTCAAAGCACCTGCGTAGGTGCGCACCAAAAGGTTCTTGAACTCGTCCTGCAGCCTTGCTTGCTGCTCAGGCGTAGCCTGGCGCCAACTGCGGCCGACAGCAGAAGCGGTCATACGCGAAAAATTGACCTTGGGCATGATCATGCTGTCGACAAAACTAATGACCTTGCGCACATCGCCCTTTTGCACATCCTTATCGCCCTTGATGGTGCTGAGCACATCCATGGAAAGGCGGCGGATCATCTCGTCGGGCGCTTCTTCTGCAGCGCTCGCCAAGGGCAGCGCCATGGTCAATGCCAGGCCCCAGGCCGTGGCCACAAGCCGGGTCCAGTTTCGGCGGTTCAACAGCATGTCAATCTTTCGGTCAGTTGGCACAGCCAAGTTCAAGGTTGGGGGAGCGGCGTGCCCCCGGGTGTGGTTTTAATGTTTGACTCAGGCAGATCGTAGCGTTCTTCAGGGGGACTGTTTGGCTCGGCAACATCTCCCCTGATTAATGAACGACGGCGCTGCAGGTAGGCGTCACGCGTGAAGCTGTATTTATCCAGGGCAGCACTGTCAATCATGCGGCCGGTAAGCAACAAACCGGCGCGCAAGTTCACCACACGCAAGGCAGTCAAGCTGTTGCGCAAGGTCGCATCATCCAACCCACCAATTAAATTGCCACGCCAATTCACAGGCAAAGCGGCGGTGTCGCGCAATGTCGATGGACCCAACAGCGGCAGCACCAGATAAGGCCCGGTCGGCACACCCCAGCGGCCCAGGGTCTGACCAAAGTCTTCATTGTGCTTTTGTAAATTCAGTTGGGTGGCGACATCAAGCACGCCCGCCAAGCCGATGGTGGTGTTCACGCCAACCCTGGCAAGCGTTTCAATCGACTCCTTGGGCTTGAGTTGAAGCACATTGTTGACAAGCGACCAGACGTCTGAAAGGTTGCCAAAAAAGTTACTCACCCCGGTACGCAGCAAAGCCGGCGTGACGTCCTGGTAAGCAATGGCCACCGGCTTGACGACAGCTTCGTCAAGGCCTTCGTTGAAGCCATGGACTTGCCGGTTGAATGACTCCCAGGGATCGCGAGGGTTTGCATTGGGCGCACTCGCGCAACCTTGCAAGACAAGCAACACCAGCCCGGCCAAGCCCCATCGCAACCAAGCAGCGGCGGGGGCTTTGCGGCAAAGCGTCATTTGGCAGCTCCTGCAGCGGGCGAAGCGCTGGAAGAGCCCGTGTCAGCAGCCTTGCTAAATAGGAACTGACTGATCAAGGTCTCCAGCACCAAGGCCGACTGTGTCTGGGTGATCGTATCGCCGGCGGCAAGGGTTTTGTCCAAGGCGCCGGGCTCAATGCCGATGTACTGTTCTCCCAGCAACCCACTGGTGAGGATTTTCAGCGAGCTGTCTTTGGGGAAAATGTAGCGCCCCTCCATCGCCAGGTTCACGCTCGCCTGGTAGCTCTTGTCGTCAAAGTTGATGCTCTCGACGCGTCCGACCACCACGCCAGCGCTTTTCACGGCCGCGCGGGGCTTGAGGCCGCCGATATTGTCAAACTTAGCGGATACCGGGTAGGACGTGTCCCCCAGTTGCAGACTCAGCAAATTAGCCGACTTCAGTGCCAGAAACAGCAAAGCAAGCGCGCCGATCAACACAAAAAGGCCGACCCAAACATCGTTTCTAGAGCGTGGCATCTTTGACTTTCATAAACATAAAGGGAGTTAAGGCGGTTTAACTTGAATCAAAGTTTCAAGCAAGCCGCGAACTCTTCCCTAAGAACTTGCTCAAATTCTCGCATGCGGCCATCCCGGCGCCAAGGCAGCTGGCTTGAAATTGAAAAATTAAACGCTTCAAATGCTGAACATCCATGCGGTCAGCAAAAAGTCGAGCCCGAGCACGGCGAGTGAAGCCACCACCACCGTCCGGGTGGTGGCCAGCGACACCCCTTCCGGCGTAGGCTGGGCCTCAAAGCCCTGGTAAAGCGCCACAAATGTGACAGTCACACCAAACACCAGACTTTTAATGACCCCGTTGCCGACATCCCGCCACACATCAACGCCGCCCTGCATCTGACTCCAAAAAGAGCCGGCGTCAATACCGATCATCAACACACCCACCATCCAGCCGCCGGCGATACCCACGGCACTGAACACAGCTGCCAGCAAAGGCATGGCGATCACGCCGCCCCACAGCCTTGGCGCGAGAATTCGGCGGATCGGATCAACCGCCATCATCTCCATGGCCGAGAGCTGCTCACCTGCTTTCATCAAGCCAATCTCCGCGGTCAGCGCGGTGCCGGCGCGACCGGCAAACAGCAAGGCCGTGATGACCGGTCCGAGCTCGCGCACCAGACTCAGCGCCACCAGCAGACCCAGCGCTTCCGAAGAGCCGTAGCGCTGCAATGTGTAGTAGCCCTGCAAACCCAGCACAAAACCGACAAACAGGCCCGACACGGCAATGATGGCCAGCGAATAATTACCCAGGAAAAAAATCTGATCCCGCACCAGCCCAAACCGCAGCAGAGTTGCCGGCGTCAGCGCAAACAGTTTGACAAACAGGCGCGCAGCAAACCCAAGCTCGGCCAATTTGGTACGCACACTCAGACCCAGGTCCGCCAGCCATGAAAAACTATCGCCGGGCTTCATGTTGACCCGCCTTTTTTAAAGGGGGGCTTGCTCTCAGTGAGCTGGCCCGGCAAGCCGAAATCGGCCTCTGCCGGCGGCCCGGGGTAATGAAACTCCACGGGCCCTTCACTCAGCGCGTTGACAAACTGGTGCACCAGCGGGTCGGTGGAGTTCATGACTTCTTGCGGCGTACCCTGGGCGGCAATGCCGCCGTTGGCCAGGATGATGACTTGGTCAGCGATGCGAAAAGTTTCTTCCAGGTCGTGAGAAACCACGATGCTGGTGATACCCAGCGTGTCATTGAGCTGACGAATCAGCTGCGCGGCGGTTCCCAAAGAGATCGGGTCCAGCCCTGCAAAGGGCTCGTCGTACATGATCAATTCAGGATCGAGCACGATGGCCCGCGCCAGCGCTACGCGCCTGGCCATGCCGCCGGAAATCTCTGACGGCATGAGCTCGCGCGCGCCACGCAGGCCCACGGCGTCCAGCTTCATCAGCACGATGTCGCGAATCAGCTCAGGGCTCAGGTCGGTGTGCTCCCGCAGAGGAAAAGCGACGTTGTCAAACACACTGAGGTCGGTGAACAAGGCCCCGAACTGGAACAGCATGCCCATGCGCCGGCGCGCTTCATACAGCGCCTTTTGCGCCATGCCGCCTACGTCCTGGCCGTCAAACAAAACCTTGCCGGTGCTGGCTTTTTGCTGGCCGCCGATCAAGCGCAGCACCGTGGTCTTGCCGCCGCCGGAGGCGCCCATCAGGGCGGTCACTTTGCCGCATGGCACGCTCAAGCTGAGGTCTTTGAGAATGACCCTCTCCCCCCTGGCGCCAGGGTAGGCGAAGGTCACTTGCTTGAATTCAACGAGCGCAGTTGTCAGTTCAGCCATTGGAAGTCAAAGCCGGCCAGCTGCCGCCTTCAGTCAGGGTAAGGCCCTAATAATAAGGCTTTACCGCGGCAGGTCGCTGGCGCCCATCAGAAACTCGTCGACTGCGCGAGCAGCCTGGCGGCCTTCGCGAATGGCCCAGACCACCAGGCTCTGACCACGGCGAATGTCGCCGGCTGCAAACACTTTGGGCACATTGGTGGCGTAGCCGCCCGTGAAGTCGGTGCTGGCCTTGGCGTTGCCGCGGCTGTCGGCATCCACGCCGAAAGCCTTGAGCACGGTGCTGACCGGCGCCACAAAGCCCATGGCCAGCAGCACCAGATCAGCCTTGAGCAGTTGCTCGGAACCGGCAACTTCCTGCATCTTGCCGCCTTTCCATTCGACGCGAACGGTTTTCAGACCCGTGACCTTGCCTTTGTCGCCGATGAATGCTTTGGTCGAAATGGCGAACTCACGCTCGCAACCTTCTTCATGCGAGGACGAAGTGCGCAGCTTGATCGGCCAGTAAGGCCAGGTCATGGGGCGGTTCTCTTCTATGGGTGGCTCGGACATCAGCTCGAACTGCGTCACGCTGACTGCACCATGACGGTTGCTGGTGCCCACGCAGTCGCTGCCGGTATCGCCGCCGCCGATGACGATGACGTGCTTGCCCTCAGCACGCAACTGGTCTTTGAACTTGTCGCCGGCGTTGACTTTGTTTTGCTGAGGTAAAAACTCCATAGCGAAGTGAATACCTGCCAGCTCGCGGCCGGGCACGGGCAGGTCACGCGACTGCTCGGAGCCGCCCGTGAGAACAACAGCGTCAAAGTCTTTTTGAAGCTGCGCCGCAGAGATGGTTTCCTTGGCCCAGTTGGTGACCTTGCTGTCCTTGGGCATCTCGCCGATCAACACGCCACAGCGAAAGTTCACGCCCTCGGCCGTCATCTGCTCGACGCGGCGATCGATATGGATTTTTTCCATCTTGAAGTCGGGGATGCCATAGCGTAGCAAGCCGCCTACCCGGTCGTTCTTCTCGAACAGCGTCACGTCGTGGCCCACGCGCGCGAGCTGCTGCGCTGCCGCCATACCGGCCGGGCCGGAACCGACCACGGCCACTTTTTTACCGGTCTTGTGCGCGGGCATCTGCGGCGTGACCCAGCCTTCGGCCCAGGCGCGGTCAATGATGGCGTGCTCAATTGATTTGATGCCGACCGCGTCGTCGTTAACGTTCAGCGTGCAGGCCGCCTCGCAAGGGGCAGGACAGATGCGGCCGGTGAACTCTGGGAAGTTATTGGTGCTGTGCAACGTGTGGATGGCATTTTCCCAGTCCTTGCGAAACACCATTTCATTGAAGTCAGGAATGATGTTGTTGACCGGGCAGCCGCTGTTGCAAAAAGGCGTGCCGCAGTCCATGCAGCGCGCCGCTTGCTGCGTGGCTTGTTTGTCGTCAAGGCCGATGACAAATTCTTTGTAATTTTTCAGGCGCTCTGGCACGGGCTTATAGCCCTCTTCAAGCCGCTCGAATTCCATGAAACCGGTGATTTTCCCCATGATGTCTGTCCTCAGATACTTTGTGTAGGTTCGTGCGCTAATCAGGCCGTGACGGCGCCGGGCTTGCCTGCCAACTGGGCACGCGTTGTTTCACTCGCAGCCAGCAACTGGCGCTCTTTGCGCTCGCTCAATGCACGCTTGTATTCGCTCGGAAACACTTTGACGAATTTATGCCGGGCCTCGTTCCAGTTGTCCAGAAGTTCGCGCGCGCGCTTGCTGCCAGTCCATCTGTTGTGGTCTTGCAATATTCGTTTGAGCTGGACTTCGTCGGTTTCGTCTGCGTGCCAGCCGGACTTGTCGTTAAGCGTCTGTTCGGCCGCGCTCAACACCTTGTCCAGCGAGACCATGGCGGTGTTGCAACGCTTGGCAAACTGGCCGTCTTCGTCATACACATACGCCACGCCGCCGCTCATGCCGGCGGCAAAGTTGCGCCCGGTCTTACCCAGCACGGCGACGGTGCCGCCCGTCATGTACTCGCAACCGTGGTCGCCTGTGCCTTCAACCACCGCCGTGGCGCCCGACAGGCGCACCGCAAAACGCTCGCCGGCCACGCCGCTGAAAAAGGCCTCGCCGGTGGTCGCGCCGTAAAGCACCGTGTTACCAACGATGGTGTTTTTCACAGCATCGCCACGGAAATCGATGCTCGGACGCACCACAATACGGCCGCCCGACAAGCCCTTGCCGGTGTAGTCGTTGGCGTCACCGATCAGGTACAGGGTGATGCCCTTGGCGAGGAACGCGCCGAAAGACTGGCCGCCCGTGCCTTCGAGCTGAATGCGCAGCGTGTCGTCCGGCAGACCTTGCGGGTAGCGGCGCGTCAACTCACCCGAGAGCATGGCGCCCACGGTACGGTTGACGTTGCGGGCGACATCGATGAACTGAACCTTCTCGCCTTTTTCCAGCGCCAGCTTGGATTTTTCGATCAGGCGTACATCAAGCGCTTTTTCCAAGCCGTGCTCTTGCTCGGCCACATGCAGGCGCGGCACGTCTGCGGGCACGTTGGGCTGGTAGAACAGACGACTGAAATCCAGACCGCCGGCCTTCCAGTGCTCGATGCCTTTTTGCGTGTCGAGCAGGTCTGCGCGGCCTATCAGATCGTCGAACTTACGGATACCGAGTTGCGCCATCAACTGGCGCGCCTCTTCGGCCACAAAGAAGAAGTAGTTGACGACATGCTCGGGTTTGCCGCTGAACTTGCGGCGCAGCACCGGGTCTTGCGTGGCCACGCCGACCGGGCAGGTGTTGAGGTGGCACTTGCGCATCATGATGCAGCCTTCGACCACCAGCGGTGCGGTGGCAAAGCCGAATTCGTCAGCGCCCAGTAAACCGCCAATCACCACGTCGCGCCCGGTTTTCATCTGGCCGTCGGCCTGCACGCGAATGCGGCCGCGCAGGCGGTTGAGCAC
>Ga0209444_10001868_pt1 | contig 11577 bp, 9 predicted proteins | sample LauGreFaBDMM15DN_2_FD_188215 | JGI IMG/M metagenome (GOLD analysis project Ga0209444, IMG submission 188215) | Freshwater lake microbial communities from Lake Michigan, USA - Fa13.BD.MM15.DN (SPAdes) (version 2) | ecosystem: Environmental > Aquatic > Freshwater > Lake | place: Lake Michigan, USA...
CACTTTAGTTGTGGTGCATTCGCAAACTCCGGATGTGGTGGTTGCAGCTAGGCGAAATTCACCGCTAGTTGTTGGGCGCGGTGTCGGCGAAAATTTCTTGGCATCAGATGTTGCGGCATTTATTGCTCACACCCGAAATGCCATTGAACTCGGGCAAGACCAAATTGTGGAGATAACACCCAATTCAATTGAGGTAACAGATTTCTTTGGCAAGCCCGCACCTTTCACCGAGTATGAAGTCACTTGGGATTCAGCGGCCGCAGAAAAAGGTGGCTTCGACCTCTTCATGCTCAAAGAAATTTCAGAGCAGCCAAAGGCGGTTGCAGATACGTTATTGGGTCGCATTGATAAGGCCGGCAAAGTAACACTTGCTGACCTGGGGCTTGACGATAAATATTTAAAATCAATCGACAAAATTGTTATTACCGCCTGCGGCACTGCCTACCACTCTGGATTGATTGCTAAGTATGCGATTGAGCATTGGACTCGGATTCCTTGTGAAGTTGAACTTGCAAGTGAATTTAGATATCGCGACCCGATTTTGACCCCAACAACATTGGTAGTTGCAATCAGCCAATCTGGGGAAACTATGGACACCCTGATGGCCATGCGATACGCCCGCGAACAGGGCGCAAAAGTTCTGGCTATTTGCAATAGCAACGGTTCAACAATCCCGCGCGAAAGCGACGCCGTTATTTACACACATGCTGGCCCTGAAATTGCAGTTGCTTCAACAAAAGCATTTCTTACCCAAATTGTTGCCTGCTATCTTTTTGCAATGTATTTAGCACAAACCCGCGGCACTGGATTTGGCGCGGATGCAGCAAAAGTTGCCTTGGAATTATCTGACATGCCAAATTTGATTGACTTGGTTTTGGATACCAGCGAGGGCGTCAAAGCCATCGCAAAAGAATTGATTGATAAGCAATCTGTGTTATTCCTTGGTCGAAGCGTTGGATTCCCAGTCGCGCTCGAAGGCGCGCTAAAACTTAAGGAACTTGCATACATGCATGCCGAGGGCTTTGCTGCCGGCGAACTTAAGCATGGTCCGATTGCGTTGATCGAAGAAGGCATCCCAGTCTTTGTGGTAGTTCCGCCAAAAGATGACGAGCTACACGACAAAATTGTTTCAAACATTCAGGAAGTTCGAGCCCGCGGCGCCTTAACAATCGTTTTGGCTGAGGAAGGCGATGAGTCCATTAATGAATTCGCTGATCACATTATTCGCTTGCCAAAATGCCCAGCATTAATGCAGCCACTAGTTGCAACGGTGCCATTACAAATTTTCTCCTGCGAAATGGCAACGGTTAAGGGTTATGACGTGGATCAACCTAGGAATCTGGCCAAGAGCGTAACGGTCGAATAAACCTTAAAGAAGCAGTTATTCACCCTGATGTTTTGTTGTCAGGCAAATACGGTTTCCTTCTGAATCTTTGATTTCGGCAACAAAGCAATTACCTGCATCTGTCTTCTCAAAAAGAATTTCTGAGCCGAGCTCGATGGCCTTATTCAACAAACTGTCTATGTCGTCGGTGTGAAGATAGATAAATGAGCCATCGATAGATGGCTTGTAAACATCACCCTTAGCAAGTGCGCCACTGATGCCAACTGCGTTGTTTTCAAATGGGAAAAATGCCATTTCATAACCGTGGATTGAACCGCGTTCCAGTTCAATTCCCAGGAGTGACTGATAGAAATTCAAAGCGCGATCCAGGTCAGTAACTGGAATCTCAAAGTATGCACCGATGTTTGTTGCCACACGTCTAATTTACCTGGTGACTCTATCGATTTGAATAAACTTTGCTGCTGTTTCCGCTCAACAACACCGTAACCCCAATGTAGCCAGAGCTACCCCTATTGCAAAGGTTACATAACTACTGACCTTGGTATTACAGGGCTCTATCGAGCCAAGTTTGAAAAAACCCGTATTCAAGGCAAAGTTAAGTTATGGCAATTGTGGGAATCGGCGTTGACGTTGTTGACTTAGCGCGATTCACAAATCTAGTTGACCGAACCCCACAAATCGTTGATCGTTTGTTTACTAAGGCAGAGCAGGTAAGCGCCGAGGGTCACCAATTGTCAGTCGCGTCACTAGCTGGGCGGTTTGCAGTGAAAGAAGCAGTTGCTAAAGCATTGGGCGCACCAGCAGGGATGGCTTGGCATGATTGCGAAGTTAGCAATGGCGGCGCACCAACAATTTCAATTCGAGGCACGGTTGCCGATGTTGCAGCAAATCTTTTAATCACGAACTGGCACGTTTCAATAAGCCATGATGGTCCCGTGGCGATTGCTTATGTAATCGCAGAGAGAGTTTAGGTTTTCAAATGTCTGCACATGCAACAGCTCGAATTGATCTTGGAGCTTTGGCACATAACGTGCGAGTTTTAAAGGAGCGCACTGGTGGCCGAAAATTAATGATTGTAGTTAAAGCCGATGCCTATGGCCATGGTTTAGTCAAGTGTGGTCAAGCCGCTGTAAGCGCTGGAGCAGATTATTTAGGTGTTGCACTACTTGAAGAAGCAGTCGCGCTACGCGAAGGAAATGTGCCTGGACCAATTCTTGCTTGGCTAAATACTTCCAATGATCGATTCGCAGAATGCATCGCTCGCGATATCGATTTGGGTGTTAATTCAGTAGCAACTTTAAAGGCAATAAGTAATGCTGCATATTCTGTTGACCGAATTGCTCGCATTCATGTCAAAGTTGATACTGGCCTAAATCGAAACGGTGTAACGCTAGCGGATTTACCAGAGTTGATTTTGGCACTACGAAAAGCAGAAGATGAAGGCACTGTAAAAGTAGTTGGCGTAATGTCTCACTTTGCTTACGCGGATGAACCGAGTAACTCAACGATTGCGGATCAAATTGCAGAATTCAAAACTGCTGTTGACTTACTTGAAGCCGCAAACTTTGAGCTTGAAGTTAAGCACCTTGCAAACTCCGCAGCCACACTTGCATTGCCAGATACATATTTCAACATGGTCCGTCCTGGGGTAGCCGCCTATGGAGTATCGCCAGGTGAAGAAGTTGGCCTGGCTACTGACTTTGATTTGAAACCAGTTATGACTCTTTGTGCGCCAATTGCGTTGCTAAAGAAAGTTCCAGCAGGGACAGGGGTCTCATACGCGCATCAGTATCACACCAAAACCGATACGACCTTGGCGCTGATTCCAGCTGGCTATGCCGATGGAGTTCCACGAAGCGCGACTAACCTTGGTCCAGTTTTAGTTGGCGGCGAAATCCGAAAGGTCGCTGGCCGAGTTTGTATGGACCAGTTTGTACTCGATGTTGGTGATCTAGATGTAAGCCTTGGCGAGGAGGTAGTGCTCTTTGGGGATCCAGCTCGCGGTGAACCAAGTGTGGAAGATTGGGCGCAAGCAGCCGGAACTATTTCCTATGAAATCATCACTCGAATTGGCCCTCGCGTACATCGCGAATTCATCAATAACTCTTGGTAAGTGCTGTGACTTTTACCGTCTCCACCTCTGAGCAGATGCAGGCATTCGGCAAGCAAATTGGAGCCTTGTTAGCTGCAGGCGATGTCGTTGTATTGAGCGGACCATTAGGCGCGGGAAAAACTACTTTTGTCCAAGGACTCGCAACACAGATCCAAGTGCAAGGCGTAGTCACAAGTCCAACTTTTGTGGTTTCGCGCGTGCATAAACCGCAAGGCTCCGGTTTGGCTCTAGTGCACGTGGATGCCTATCGCCTTACTAGCCAAAGCGATTTGGTGGACCTGGATCTTGAGGCAACAAAGAATGCGGTTTTTGTAATCGAGTGGGGTAAAGAATATGTTTCTGGAATTTCCGAAAACTGGATTGAGATAGATATAGATAGAGCGCAAGAAGTTACCGATGAATCTGATCCAGCAAGTGGGATTCGCAGGATTTCAGTAACTGCAGTCGGAGATCGTTGGCGCGACTTGAGTTTAAGTGGGACTGGTGCATGAATGTTTTAGCAATAGACACCTCAGTTGGAGTCAGTGTCGCGATCCTGCGTAGTAGTGGTGAAGTTACCCAAAGCCAAGCTATCGACCATGGCATGCAAGGCGAACTTACAGCCGAATTGATTTCAAAGGTTGTTACTGATTCGGGATTGAAGATCCAAGAAATTACTGATGTCGTTGTCGGTGTTGGCCCAGGTCCATTTACTGGACTTCGTGTTGGTCTTGTAACTGCGGCAGTATTTGCTCACGCCCGTGAGATCCCTATCCATGGCATTTGTTCGTTAGATGCAATTGCGTTTGACTATGCAAATCCTTGTGTGGTGGTTACTGATGCCCGCCGCAAAGAGTTGTACTGGGCTCGGTACGACGGAATTCGAATTGGCGAACCACAAGTTTCTAAGCCTGAAGTTATCACATCGCAATTTCCTGATTCAAAGTTTGTCGGCCCCAGCGCACAGCTGTATCCAGATTTTATTTCCGGAGAAGTGATGGAACTTAAAGCTGGATCATTGGCAAAGCTGTTTATGTCAGGGTCGGCTCAGCTAGTTGAGGTATCGCCAATGTATTTACGCAAACCAGATGCTGTGGAACCTACGATTCGAAAGTCGGTTCTCTAATGCTGGAAATTCGCCCAATGACAACTGCGGACCTTTCAGCAGTTCTCGAAATTGAAAAAGCATTGTTTCCAATTGATGCCTGGACTGATGCGTTATTCCTAGCTGAACTTGCTGAAGTTGCGATCTCGCGGGACGTTTCCGTGGCAATTTTAGATTCGCAACTAGTGGGCTACGCATCATTTCGTTATGTAGGCAAGCAAGGTGATGTGAATACTGTGGCAGTTGCAAGTGATCAGCAAGGAAAAGGTATCGGCACTGCTTTGATGGATTGGCTTGAGTCTCAAGCAGTACTTCGAAATGTCCGAGAAATCTTCCTTGAAGTTCGCAGTGACAATGAAGCAGCCATAAAGATGTATGCCACCCGTGGATATGAGCGAATTGATATCAGGCGAAATTATTACGGGAACACAATTGACGCAAACATTATGCGAAAGCGAGTAGCTAATGTCTGAGCCATTGATTTTAGGTATAGAAACTTCGTGCGACGAAACTGGAATTGGAATTGTGCGAGGCACAACTCTGTTAGCCGACGAAGTTGCATCAAGTGTTGATGAGCATGCACGATTTGGGGGAGTAGTACCCGAGATCGCAAGCCGAGCGCACTTAGAAGCTATGGTGCCAACGATTGAACGTGCATGTAAGGCTGCGAATATTAAGTTGGCGGACGTTGATGCCATCGCAGTCACTGCTGGTCCAGGTTTAGCTGGTGCGTTGCTTGTTGGAGTTGCTGCCGCGAAATCCCTTGCAGTTTCCCTCGGTAAGCCAATCTATGGCGTAAATCATTTAGCCGCTCACGTGTGTGTTGACCAACTTGAACACGGACCTTTGGATGAACCAAGCATTGCAATGTTGGTCTCGGGCGGTCACTCATCTTTGTTGCTAGTTCCAGACATTACGCAAGAGGTAATTCAACTCGGTCAAACTATTGACGATGCAGCTGGTGAGGCCTTCGACAAGATTGCTCGGGTGCTTGGCTTACCGTTTCCAGGTGGGCCATACATCGATCAAGCTGCGCAAACTGGAAATCCAAGCGCGATTGATTTCCCTCGTGGTTTAACAACACCTAAAGATCTACTCAAGCACCGCTTTGATGTTTCGTTCTCAGGCTTAAAAACTGCCGTAGCTCGCTGGATTGAAACGCAGCAGCGTGCAGGCAATTCTGTAATGGTTAATGACGTGGCTGCTTCGTTTCAAGAGGCAGTAGTAGATGTCCTCATGCGAAAAGCCATTGATGCCTGCCTAAGTAACGATGTTGGCACTTTGGTAATTGGCGGAGGGGTTGCCGCAAACAGCCGCTTGCGCACAGTTGCAGCGCAACGCTGCGCCGAACACAAGATCACATTACGAATTCCTAGTCCAGCGCTATGTACTGATAACGGCGCGATGGTTGCAGCCCTTGGCTCTGAATTAGTTAAACGTGGCCGGGATACCTCACAATTGAGTTTCGCGACAGATTCGTCGATGAACATAACAACCGTGGTGGCATAGTGACGCAGAGTTTTGCAAGTTGGTTAGAAGATGGCCCCTGGGCCATCGATGGTGGGTTATCTGGTGAACTAGAAAAACGTGGCCATGACTTGTCGGACAAACTTTGGTCAGCACGATTGTTGCGCGATGCTCCAGAGGCTATCGCCCAGGTTCATCAAGATTATGTGAACTCTGGAGGGCGCGTTTTGATTACCGCCTCCTATCAAGCAAGTCGCATGGGTTTTATGGCAACTGGTATGACTGCGGATCAAGCTGATGACTTGATGCGACTTTCAATTTCTCTTGCTAAAGATGTGGCTGCGAAAGCTCCAGAAAAAGTTTGGGTAGCAGCAAGCGTGGGCCCTTATGGCGCAGTACTAGGTGGTGGACAAGAATACGTTGGCAATTATGGTGTGGCACACGTTGACTTAGTTAAGTTTCATCGCGAAAGAATCGCCGTACTTGCCAGTGCCAAACCTGATTTATTTTCCTGCGAAACAATTCCTGATTTAGATGAAGTTCGAGCTCTTGTTGAAGTGTTGGCGGATTATCCAGACATTCCAGCCTGGATCACAATGAGTGCGCAAGACGGTAACTCAACATGCGCTGGCCAAGGAATTGGACACTTAGCAGAAATAGTTAGTAAAACTCCTTCCGTTGTTGCAGTTGGCGTCAATTGCACAAAACCTGAATTTGTTACGTCGTTATTGCGCCAACTAGCAACGAAAACTTCCTTGCCGCTCGTGGTTTATCCAAATGCCGGACGCGTATGGGATGGGCTAAATATGTGCTGGATTGGTGAGGGTCATGACAAGTTACCTAAACAGATTGTCTCCGAGTGGGTTAAGGCTGGTGCCAAATTAATCGGTGGTTGCTGTGGACTTGGACCAGATGCGATCACTCAATTGGATTCGGATCTAGTTCAAATTAGAAACGCGACGGCAAAGTAAAGCTTGCGGCCCTGCGTCGTCGCGATAAATTGCGACAATTAATTCTTGATTTCCAGGCGCAGTAACTTTCACTAATGACTTTCGAATCGCATCAACATCAAGTTGCATGCCTCGCGTCATTATCGTTACTCCAGCGGCTGGAATGTTTTTAACGCGAGCTAACAGTTCCTTGTCTGAGTACTTAAGTGCTGATTCAATCACCAGGGCAGTCCCAAGCTGCGGATCTTGCTTTAACATCTTGCGCACGCCAGCTTCATTATTCGTTGTCAACCATGCGATGTATTCATTGACAAGTCCACCGTCAATTAGTTCAGCCAGCGGAGTAAGCGCACTGGCGCGCACTAATGCCGGATCGGGAATCACTAAATAACTTCCAACACTTTGCGTGCGTGTCGCACTCTCGCCTGCTACTTCCAGGTAAGCCCCAGACTCAGCAGCAATCAAAACTGCGGAGCGAGCGCCGGTACCAGGTGATGAAATAAAACATTCAAGTAAGTCCCCAGATGAGCTGAGCCACTTTGCGTCCCAATTTCCAATTTCAGCTTTGTCCATACCGGGCGCAACTTTTGCAACAACTGGAAATCGAGAAGCAATCTCGTTTATTGCATCCCAAGATGGCGACCAAAGTTGCGGATTAAATATTCGCTTTGCTTGCCCAAGTGCCGTTTTGGAACCCTGTGGATCTCGGCGCGCTGGATCAACAAAAACGACGTCGACATCAGCAGGTATTTGGAAAGTTGTGGCATCAGCGCAGTTAACTGTTACTTCATATTCAGCGAGGTTATGTCGGGCGTATTCGGTAACTGTTGGATCAATTTCAACAGCGGATACGGTTAGACCAGCTCTTGCAAACTCTCGGGAATCGAAACCTAACCCGCAAGTCAAGTCAAGCACGTGCGCATTCTTACCAAATTTTTTAACAATTGCATCAGCTCGATACTTTGCAATCACTGGTCGAGTTGCTTGGCTAACTCCATCATCTGTGAGTAATAAGTTGTTAGCAGCCACACCCCAGCGCTCCTCTAGGCGTAACTGCAAACCAGCTTGAGACATGGCTTGGGAAATTAATTCCACAGCAATTTCTGGGTAGGTCTTGCGAAGCGCAGGAACTGCTCGCAGCGGATCACGATATTCCCGCGCGGAACTAATTACTTCCTGACCTATCGGGCTAATTAGCCAGGAAATGCTCACACCCCAATCTATGGCAGTCCCTGAATTGGTAGGGTTATGAGGTGTTCACGCGCCAAGTGTGGCACCAGGAGGCTTTTCAAAGTGTCGGTAACCTCACGCGGATCGCGTCGCTTAGAAGAGGCGTGTGACGAGTTAATTTCGCGGGTAGAAAAGTCCATTTCCAGTGACCTAAAAACTGTCGTCTCCCGCTACTTTGATTTAGTAGCGCCTGAGGATTTAGTTGGCACTGAAGTTCGCGACCTGGAAGGTTTAATTAAATCCCACGTTGCATTGGGTCAAAGTCGAACACCGGGCACATCCAAAGTTAAGGCACTTTCTCCAAATCTGGATTCACACGGTTGGCAATCGCCTCATAGCGTTGTGCAAGTTGTTACAGATGATATGCCGTTTTTGGTTGATTCTGTTTCAGCTGAAATTTCGCAAGAAGGTCGATCAATTCGAGTAGTTATTCACCCACGTTTTTGGGTTAAGCGAGACCAACAGGGTGAATTAATCGAAATTTTAGATCTCGATGTTTTACCAGGTGAGTCTGTACCCGAGGGCGCGATACAAGAATCCTGGATCAGCGTAGAGATTGATCGTGAATCCGATACGGCTGACTTATCGGAAATTGAAACGAGAATGCAACGGGTTCTGGCAGATGTGCGAGCAACGGTTGAAGACTGGCCAGCCATGCAGGCCAAGCTTTATGAAGTTATCGCCGAAATTGAAGCGGTAACCGGAGTTAGTGACCGAGAGCGCCGGGAAGCAATTGAATTATTGAAGTGGTTAACTGAAAATCACTTCACATTCGTGGGTTATTCCAACTATGACTTATCGAAAAATGTTTTATCCAGAATTGGCGCGTCCGGCCTTGGAACTTTGCGCAATTTGGATGGGGGCCCGCTAAGTAAGAACGATCAGGATCACTCGTCGATAGATTCCTTAATGGTTGTGACAAAAGCTCGAATGCGATCTACAGTTCACCGCCCAGTTATTTTGGATTACGTCGGAATCCGTCGGGTAGATGCATCGGGTCAACAAATCGGAGAGCATCGCTTCTTAGGCCTATTCTCTTCAGCCGCATACACCCAGTCAGTTACCAATATCCCAGTGCTTTCTAGCAAGGTCGCCGATGTAATCGAATCGATGGCCCTTGGCCGAGATTCTCACAGCGGCAAGGACTTGATGCAATTTCTAGAAACTTATCCGCGCGATGAGATGTTCCAAATCTCACCCGATGAATTAGTAGATGTCGCCCGCCGAGTTTTGCAATTGCAGGAGCGACGTCAAGTACGAGTATTTACCCGTAAAGAAGTATTCGGTCGCTATGTTTCTGTCTTGGTTTACTTCCCACGTGATCGCTATACCACTGAAGTGCGACTTCGTATGGAAGCAATTTTGCTGCAGGCATATGGCGCAACCGCGATTGAACACACAGCTCGGGTTTCAGAATCAGTTTTAGCAAGACTTCATTTTGTAATTCGCAAGCCACTGGATAAGAGCATCCCAGAAATTGATCTAGAGCTGCTCGAAGGTGACCTTGCTGATGCAACCCGATTCTGGGAAGACGACTTTGCCGATTCATTGGTTGAGCACGTTGGCGAAGAAGATTCTGCGAGATTACTGCGAACCTGGGGTAATTCGTTTCCGGAGTCGTTCAAGGCAGATGTTCCCGCGGGCGATGCCGTTTCGCATTTAAAGACTCTCGAGTCACTTGAAACCCTTGCACCTGGTGCTATCAAAGTTTCGATGTATGAGCCTAATTCTGCGGAAGATGGAACCAGGCGCTTCACCATTTATCGAATTGGTAGCCCAATCACGCTTTCAACAGTGCTGCCAATACTTCATGATCTTGGAGTCGAAGTAATTGATGAACGAGCTTATGACTTGCGCCGTAAAGGTATGGATGTGGCCTGGGTCTATGACTTTGGATTGAATTTTGATGACTCTAAAGTTCCAGGACTTGATTCGTTGTCTGAAAGATTCTGCAGTACTTTTATGGCGATCTGGCTGGGCGAGGTAGATAGTGATCCATTTAATGCACTTGTGATTCATGGCGGACTTACGGCTCGAAATGTGGGAATTATTCGTGCTTACGCTGCGTACTTGCGGCAAGCAGGTACGCCATTTAGCCAGGGATATTTACAGCAAGTGCTTTTGACAAACGTCGGAATTGTTCAACTACTACTTCAACTTTTCGTCGTTAGATTTGATCCTAAATTTGCTGGAGACCGAAAACTGCAACAAATTGAATTAGAAACAAAAATTGAAGCAGCTTTGGACGCCGTTGCAAGTTTGGATCATGACCGAATTATGCGAGCAAGTGTCGCTCTAGTGCTTGCCACACTTCGAACCAATGTTTATCAACTTGATTCAGCCGGAAACTACCTGCAAGTAATGGCTTTTAAATTAGATCCGTCATTGGTTCCTGATTTACCTTTACCTCTTCCAAAATTTGAGATCTGGGTTTTCTCCCCACGCGTTGAGGGTGTGCACTTACGTTTTGCTGCGGTCGCACGTGGCGGAATCCGTTGGTCGGATCGACAAGAAGATTTCCGAATTGAAATCCTCGGATTAGTTAAAGCCCAGATGGTGAAGAACACCGTTATCGTGCCAAGTGGCGCCAAGGGTGGATTCGTACTCAAGCGTGGTCCTGAACCAAGCAATCGCGATGCTTGGTTAGCAGAAGGTATTGCCTGTTACCAGATGTTTATTGCAGCCTTACTCGACTTAACAGACAATCTTGTAAATGGTGAAGTTGTTCCACCTGAAAACGTTATCCGTCATGATGTTGACGATCCCTATTTGGTAGTTGCTGCTGACAAGGGAACTGCAACATTCTCAGACATTGCTAACAAGATTTCAACTGACCGCGGATTCTGGATGGGCGACGCCTTTGCCTCGGGTGGGTCTGTTGGTTATGACCACAAGGCCATGGGAATCACCGCTAAGGGCGCCTGGGAGTCAGTTAAGCGTCACTTCCTAGAACTAGGTTTAAATACCCAAACTCAAGACTTCACTGTGGTTGGGGTTGGAGACATGAGCGGCGATGTATTTGGAAATGGCATGTTGCTTTCCCAGCACATTCGATTACTTGCAGCTTTTGATCATCGTCACATTTTCCTTGACCCAAATCCCGATGCCGCTAAATCATTTGTGGAACGTCAACGATTATTCACACTACCTAGGTCATCTTGGGAAGATTACAACGTCAAGTTGATTAGCAAAGGCGGTGGGATTTATCCACGCTCAGTTAAGTCCATCGACTTAACTCCTGAAGTTAAGACCGCACTTGGTATCAGCGCCGAGATAATGAGCCTTACTCCAAATGAATTGCTAACTAAAATTCTGCTAGCACCGGTTGACCTGTTATGGAACGGTGGCATTGGCACTTACCTTAAGGCGAGCACAGAAACACATGCTC
>Ga0209444_10001870_pt1 | contig 11570 bp, 16 predicted proteins | sample LauGreFaBDMM15DN_2_FD_188215 | JGI IMG/M metagenome (GOLD analysis project Ga0209444, IMG submission 188215) | Freshwater lake microbial communities from Lake Michigan, USA - Fa13.BD.MM15.DN (SPAdes) (version 2) | ecosystem: Environmental > Aquatic > Freshwater > Lake | place: Lake Michigan...
CACACGATAAGCCCTGCCCCGTGGGGCCATTTGTGCTATTTTAGTCATCTGAAAGCACCTCCGGCGCTGGCTGCAAGCCTTCCATGAACCTGGCCCAGATTGCTAAAGCACCAACAATGAACGGGCCATCATCTTGCTCACCATCTCTGATTTGGCGGATAAATTCTACGTTGCCGTGCGTCATTTGAACGTGATCCGCAACAACGCTTCTAAGTTCGATCAATGTCATATCAAAATACCCTTGCTAATTTCTGGTTCCAATATTGTTTTTCGTCGCCCTCCGTCCGCGCTGCATGATACTTGAACAGGGCAATAGCCAGCGGATCGTATCCACGGCCATTGTGCGTTGAGATTGGCGGCGTTAAAGGAATTGCGTCTTCATCTGTGTTCCTGCGCTTGCTTGTGGCTGGAAAATAAGTGAGCGCATGAGTCAGGTCGCTCATCTTATACGAAGTGCCATAGTCCCGATTAATGTGCGCTAACACAGAACTTCTGTCGGAAATGTAGCTACAAAGATGGCGTACTTTATGTCGTATATCAGGTCGCATTTTTATAATCCTTAATATAATCAGTTATTTTTAATTTGGCGTCTTCAGCGCCAAAGCACACAAAGCATGTATATCCGTTGGATGCAAGATATTTTATCCAATCTTTTTGCTCTTTCGTCACTCTGCTTCCCTTGATCCGCTTCATTTCGATCCACAGTTTCAGAGCAGGAATAAAAAGATCAGGGATGCCTGGGCTAACGCCTTCGACCTTTAGCTGTGCTGCGGCAGCTTTGGATCGGTATCCGCCATTTGGAATCGCAAATATTCGCATTGGCCTGTAGGTCTGGCGAAACCACATTACCAGACGCGCTTGTTCGTAATGCTCTGTAGGTATTTTTTCCATTAGAAAGGCACTTCCCATGACCAGGCCGCACACTGCCCTTGGCTATTAACAAAATCGGCTGGTGGATACATGGAGAATGCAAAGCACTTCCCATCCCCTGCAAAGTGGTCGCAAGTGTGACAGCACTTAGGCGGACCAGCACTCATCCACTTTTCGTATTCCACTAAAAAGTCTGGCTTAGGTAAACGCTGCATTGTGCCAATCCCTTGTTAAAACCCTATGATATTTACCGTCGCGCTTATAGCTAATCACAATCGGTGGTTTAGCATCGTTCAGGCGCTCTGCCCAATCTTCAAGCAAACTTACACCATCAAATGTCGCCTCGGCGCTTTGTGCTATTTTGACCAACTGTGTTATGGCTTTTTGTCCAGCGTATCCATCGTGGGTAAGGGGCAAATATTCAGTCACGCTTGGATCACTTAACTGACCATAATATGACACGCAGAGCATATCTTTGCCACTAGTTTTGCTTGTATGCTTACGCCAAAGCCATCCAGTGACCAACATCTCTGTGCCAGATACACCCATAATGTCATCATTGCGCAGCTTCAAAAAAGGCTTCTCAGGCTCAGGAAACGCCATCCCGCAAACCGGACATTCCTTGGCGCTTATGGCGACCAGTTCGTCACAGTTGTCGCAGACCTTAACCGGAGCCTCACCCGCCCCTCGCCCTTCCTCACCCTTTCGCTGAGGTGGGGTAACAGCAATGATTGGACCGTGTGTTTGCACCACCCCAGCAAAGTCCAACACTAGACAATGGTCGGTATGATCTTTTAACCTCATGCCGCGACCAGCCATCTGAACATATAGGCCAGGACTCATTGTTGGCCGGAGCATAGCAATCAAATCAATGTTCGGTGCGTCAAATCCAGTGGTCAGAACATTGGCGTTAGTCAGCGCCCGTATCTTTCCAGCCTTAAAATCAGACAGTATCTGCTCCCGCACTTCCTTTGGCGTTTCGCCTGTAACACACGCTGCGCTAATGCCTTCGCGCCTGAGCGATTCTGCTATGGCGTGGGCATGGTGGACGCCTGTGCAAAAGAATAACCAAGACTTGCGGTCTTCAGCCAAGGCGATAACTTCCCTAACTACACCATCGTTATTTTCGTCGGTATCTACGGCAGCTTGCAATTCGCTTTCAATAAACTCTCCGCCGCGCTTGTGTACGCCTGTTAAGTCAAAATGGGTCTTAGTGACCTTGGAACTTAGCGGGGCAAGAAAGCCCTTCTGGATCAGTTCTTCGATGGTCACTGGGTCAAGCAAGTCATCAAAGATTGCTGGCTTATCCGTAATTAGCCCATGCCCCAAACGGTAAGGTGTAGCGGTCAGCCCAACCACCCGCATCAAAGGATTGTAAAGCAGCAACTCATCCAGAAATGCGCGGTACATCCCAATGGCTTTGTGATTGACCAAGTGGCATTCATCTATGATGCACAAATCAATGTGTCCGACTTCCTTGCCCTTCGTGTGTATCGACTGAATGCCAGCAAAGGTGATTGGCTCTCCCAACTGCTTTCTGCGCATCCCAGCCGAATAAATACCCATAGGCGCACCAGGCCAATGCTGGCGCATCTTCTCGGCGTTCTGCTCAATCAGTTCCTTTACATGGGTCAGCATCATAATTTTGGTGTCAGGCCAATTCTGAACTGCATTTTTACAAAGTGCGGCAACAATGTGGCTCTTCCCCGATCCTGTCGGCAGCACCAAGCACGGGTTGCCTTTGTTGTTGCCCATCCACTTGTATAGATCATCAATGGCGCGTTGTTGATATGGCCTAAGCATTAGCCAACTACCTCTGCGTCAGGAAATAGCGCCTTAACCGACAGGACCACTGGATCATCCATTACCTCTGGGTTGGCAATGATCTCACTGCTCTTGTAGCCGCCTTCGCCATTTACAATCCACTTGTCGCCAATCTTCCATTTGACGCTGTGACCATCGTCTGATCCTTCCATGACCCACGGGACCATGTCTGGGTGCAGGATGTGATCTACACAGCCTTCATGCTGAAACTCTTCTGGAATGGCGTCAGCATCGTGGCGCTCACACCGCCAGGTCGAATCTGCCATTGCAGTGCTATGCGAACAGGTGCGGCAGTTAATACGCTTGGTCGGCTCTGCCTTGTGGCAAAAGCTGTGGGCAGGGCAGAACTTGCACTGATACCAACTAGGGTCGGCACTGACAGGCTCAGGCATACGATCTGACATGGCGATACGCTTCCCGCGTATAATTGCGTCTTCGGCCACCTTCTTGTCGTACTTTACGCGCTCGGTATAAATGCGGTCATCATCCTTGCAGACCGCGAGATAAAGTGCGCGGTTGATACTGGTCCCGTGCATATAAACTTGCATCTGAATAAAATGCGTGATCTTAGATTTCTCCACGCCATTCTTGACCATGTCATCAAATGATTTTTTAGAATGGGTCTTAAACTCGGCAACGTGACGCGCCTTGGGAGCCTCTGGGACGCCGCTTTCGATCACGCCATCCAAACTGCCGCTTACATGGTTGCCAAAGTCTACGCGCCTCTGGCTAGAGCGAATATCAATACCAATGTTGCGAAGGTCTTTGATGATGGTATCTTCCTCGCTATGTCCACGACGGAACAAGCGCAGGATGCGGCCATCAAAATCCTCGACCACTGCCCAGCGAAAGTTAATCCAAAGCCACCTATCGCAAGGGTGTCCCAACAAGCTAACGCCCATGTGAGGGCGGGGTTTGGATGGCTTACTAGAATGGTATTGATCTATCATCGTTGTAATGGTATTAACTGGATCGGGCAGTTTGCTCATTGTATTCTCCTTTCCTACAAAAATTCCCCCGCTCTATCACTAGGGCGGGGGTTTTTATTTACTTCTGCCAAGGCGGCTTTGCGCCACTGGGTTGGGCTGTAGGTTCTGGAGAACTTGTTACTTGTGGCAATGCGCCACTTGCAGACTTAAAGCCGCCAACCTCATTACGCGCATCATAACCATTTGATGGGGGTTTAATCTTAACGCGAATGACAATGCTGCAACCAATTAATTCATCGCTATCATCTATTTTAGGCAAACCAACGGCCCTCATGATTTCACCAAGCTGCGCTCGACCCCTTCTCTCTGCTTCTGGGCTTGGGTTGCGAACATTAAGGGTAGCAAAAATCACGCGCCCTTGATGGGTAGGCCCAGTGATATCATAACGCATGTCAATCTTGTCGCCCGTACCAGCCTTTGTTTTTCCTAACTCAGCCTTTGTAATGGTGGCGTTGTACCAGCCTTCTGGAACCAGTTCAAAAGAGCGATCTGGAACGGGAAGGCTTTCTGTCGAAAATGTTTCACCTAAAAATGCCATGTCATTAATCCTTCTTAACGATAGTGAATGATGGACGCCCTGGTGTAGATGTAATGGCGTCGAGTAGTGGGGTAGTAATTGCTGGGTCAGTTGACTTCCAGATTGCCGCGTTGATTTCCGGCTTCCACCGGAAGAGACATTCTAGATGCGCCATCAACCCATGCTCGACTGCAATCTCTTGCAGCTTCTCGCTGTTGATCCGGCGATTGATCCGGCCTTCGATCTTGACCTTGTAGCCGTCGGCTTCAAAGTTTGCGGTTTTGTCGAGGTTCGATGGGACGCTAAACTGCGCCACCATCTTATCCTCAAGTTCACGGCGCTCTGCCGTAGCCTCTGCCTCTTTGGCTTTGGCTGTTAGCCATTTTTGGTAAATGGTCATGATGGCTCACCTGCGATTTTTATCATCTGATCTGCCAAGGCATAAGCCTCAGTAGCAATGCATTCGTATTCAAGTTCAAAATTTTCAAATTCCGACTTTTCACTTGTATGCATCGGTATCAAAGCAACCATTGCCCTTGCTGCAAAATATTCTCGCAAAGTCAATCCGCATTGCCCGTTTGTAGAATTTGGAAATGCAAATACAGTCATGACACACCCCCAATCTTGCGAATGATCTCGCCAAGGTCAGGCGACTCCCAAGCATCAAGTTTGCCTGATCGATCCTTAGCTAGCCACAGACCATCGCTGTCACACATAATGGCGCGTTGGCTATTGCCGTCCGCATCACGCTCCACCCGTAAGGCAAGCACTTCGTCAAAAAAGTAAGGCAGACCTTGCGTCAAGGACTTCCCTGGCATAGATGGGTTGTAAAGCAACTTGCCCATTTCGTCGGTGGACTTCTCTAGCTTGGCGCTCATGTAGACATGCTTGCCAGGTAGATCACGGAACGAACGAATAAGTTCCTGCATCACAGTGTTAAGTTCACCATAAGCAGCGCGGCCATCTTTGTTGGTGCGCAGTTCGTGCTGCAACACCACCTCTGCCACTTCACTAATGCTGTCGAGTGCAACGCTTTCAAAGCCAGCCGCTTCTTCGCTGTCCTTGGCCCACGCATACGCCTCGCGTAAATCTTCCATGTTCTTAATTTCAATGTAAGATAAATTGGCGTCTTGGATAGACAACAGCCCACCTTCTGCCGACAACACAATTGGGTTTGGCAGTGTGCGGATAAGAGATGTCTTACCACATCCTGCCTGACCGTAAACGAGCAGCTTAACGCCATTGGCAGTTAGACCTCCGGTCTTCTTCAGATTAATAGCCATCGAAGGCTCCTTTCGTTTCAGCACAAATCGGACAATCCAGTTAGTGCGTGGAATTGCCTTTACAGTCACATGCCAGCTATGTAAAGGGGAAAAATCACATTAAAAAGGAGATAGTCAGTGGTCGAGATAAGCTGGATTAAGGAAGGGCTGTTGGATAGACGCCCCAAGGTTGTGGCTGAACGCACTGGCCTTCATGTCAACACCGTAACCCGTATTAGGGATGGCAAGGAAGATAACCCCAAGATCGACACGCTAAATAGGTTGGCGCGTTATTTGATTGGGGAAGGGGAATAATGGCTGATCTAACAAATATCTTTGGCGGTTCATGGACACCACCAGCAGAGATTAAAGCAGAACCACCAGAACTACAGCTTCGCGATGCTATAGAGCAGGGCGGTCTAACACCACCAAAAAACATTGTTCTTGATGGTAAATTGCACCGCTTTAATTCTGGTAGCAAAGGCAAGTCCGGCCACGACAAGTCCGGCTGGTATGTTGCATACGCTGATGGCGTACCCGCTGGTCGCTTTGGCTGCTGGAGGGCTGGTATGGAGATGACTTGGAGGGCGGACATTGGCCGCAAACTGACATCATCTGAGGAGATGGCTAACCTTCGTCGCATGAACGAGGCCAAGGCCACACGGGACGCTGAACTAACCAAATCGCGGGAGGTGGCATCTAACACCGTCGAGAAGATATGGGCAGAAGCGGCAGCAGCGCATCAAGATCATCCCTACCTGTCCCGCAAGGGCATAGGCGTTAACGGCGCAAGGGTGACAGGTGACGGACGGCTGGTTGTGCCTTTGTACAATCCTAAAGGCACTTTATCATCACTCCAATACATAGATCATGAAGGTGGCAAGCTTTATCATGCTGGGGGGCAAACAGGCGGCTGCTCATGGATGATAGGAACAATGGATGAACCAGGGGTTTTATATGTAGCTGAGGGCTACGCTACAGCAGCCACCATTCATCAAGTAATGGGGCGTCCATGCCTAGTTGCCTACTCTGCTTCTAACCTTGTGCCTGTCACAGGATTTGCACGGGAAAAATACGGCCCAACACAAGAGATTGTGATTGTGGCTGACAATGATGCGTCGAACACAGGGCAAAAGTATGCTGATCAAGCATCAGCTAAGTTTGGGGCGCGGACTATAATGCCACCCACCCAGGGCGATGCAAACGACTATGTGGCTTGGGGTGGCGATCTTGCAGTCCTTCTGATTCCACCAGTTTCGGATTGGCTTATTCCAGCCGACGAATTCTGTACAAAGCCAGCCCCGATTAAGTGGATGGTCAAGCACTGGATACAGGAAGATGCTCTTATCATGATCCACGGTCCATCAGGTGGCGGTAAGACCTTTGTGGCCCTTGATTGGTGTCTGCACATTGCCTCTGGCCTATCCATTTGGAACGGTCACAGGGTTAAGAGCGGCCCAGTGGTCTATCTGGCTGGTGAAGGTCATCATGGCTTACGTTCGCGTATCGCTGCATGGAAACAGCATCACGGCGTGTCCGGCATTAACATGTGGCTATCTAAGGCTGGCTGTGATCTTAATACACCAGAAGGCTACATGAAGGTGGTTGAGGCCATAAGGGCGCTGCCAGAGGTTCCAAAGGTTATTGTGGTCGATACCCTGCATAGGTTTCTGAGCGGAGATGAAAACAGCGCCCAGGATGCTAAAACAATGATTGATGCTTGTGCTGCGCTTATGCGTGAGTTCGGTTGCAGCATCATCTTAGTACATCACACTGGCGTGTCAGATGAGGCCCAGCATCGTGCGCGTGGATCGTCTGCATGGAAAGGCGCACTAGAAATTGAGATCAGTGTTGTGCCAGCTAAGGGCGACGGACCTATCCAGATCGTTCAGCGCAAGTCAAAGGATGCGGAAGAAGCAAAGACTGTCTATGCTGTACTGGAACTTGTACAAATTAACGGCTGGCTTGATGAGGATGGTGAGCCTGTTTCTAGTGCAGTCATTGTCCAGACTGATGCTCCGCCTGAGACACGCAAAGAGGCAAAGCACGCAAGCAATCTCAAGATATTTATTAGCGCATGGCAGAAGGCAGGATGGGAGGTTAAGGAAGGTAAACCATACTTAACTAAGTCTGCACTTAAATCCTATTTGATGGAACAAAAGATTGCTAAAACTGAGCAAAGTGTGATCAAAATGGTCCAAGAAAGTCAGACCACAAGGCTGATTGGAACGCTAATTGTAAGCGAAATTATTACTCCTCATGAGCATGGTTGGGTCGTAATTTGTACAGAAAGTCATTCTACAATGATGGCTTCGCGAAAAGAGTTAAATAGGGATTTGGACTAGGTGGACAATTTAGGACAATTTAGGACTTGTCTAGTTAAAGTGACGCTTTTATGCGGGTTTTAGGTAGTGGTGGACAATTAACTGGACTGAGGTGGGGCAAGGTAGGCAGTACTGGACAGACAGGACTACACACCTATAGGTGTAGTCCAATTGTCCACCTGTCCTGCGGGGCTTTCTGACCACTTGTCATTGGCATCTAGGTAAGGTAGAATTGGGTAAGTTTGAAAGGGAGATTATGACTAAGAATAATGATGACTCATGTGCAAGATGCCACTTCTTTTATGGAAGTCCATCTGGGACGCATGGGTTCTGTAAACGCTACCCACCTGTGTTCACTAATATGGATGGAGATAACCGCCCTAAGTTCTTTAACCCTGTCACCTCGCCATTCAATTGGTGTGGTGAGTTTGAGGAAGACTGATGTTAGCAATGAAACTTGATACCAGCGATCTGGATCGTAAGTTTGCTCTCATACTGGAGATGCCAAGGACAATTGAAAAAGCTGTCGTCGCGGCAGTGGCTGACACAGTAAAAGATGTTCACAGTGCGCAGTTGGCTGAAATGAAGATGAGCCTAGCCAAGGACTCACCTTTTCTTAATCGGGGTCTGTACAAGATACAGCCCTTTGGTCAGGGGCGAGACATTGCTTCATCAGGAACACGTTTTAACAACAAGGGAGAACGTGGTTCACCAGCAGCGATTATTGGGCCAAACATTGATGGTGGTGGACGCGGTAACAAGGCGTCTGCAAAGCGTTTAATATCAGAAGGTATAATGTCCCCAAAATATTTTACGGTTGAAGGTCGTGACTACCCCAGGGACTCTAAGGGTAATATATCACGCGCTCGGTATAGCGCCATGTTGGCTGCTGTTGGCGCAATGTCAAAGGAGGATCGTTCTGCATTGCCTAAAAGTGGGCAAAAAGACCGCAAAAACGTGACCTTCTTTGTAATTAAGCGTGGCGGAAAGGCCATTGGAATTGCAGAGCGGCGTGGCAAAGAATTTAAGATTATGCTTGTGTTTGTTGATGGCACAAATTATCGCAAGAAATACGATTATTATGGTGTTGGTAAAAGCCAGTTGGCTTACAGCCTTCCACGCCACTTTGATCGAATATTAATGAGATATATGAGTAAACTGTAATATGAACGATAATCTAGATCACGAAGGGCCAAACCATCTGTTTGCCACTAACCTTCTTAATGACTTGATGGTGCTGTTGACTAATGCAGCTAAAGAGGGCTTGGATCGTTGCGATGATGATGGCTTGATTTATGATTGGGCCTATTGGTCGGGTGAATGCGCAAAAGCCCTGGGCGTGAAGAAAATTTAGCCCATAAATCGTATGGGGCAATTTTGGCCCAGAAATCGTATGCCCCAATTTTGCTCCATAAATCGTATGGCCTAATTTTGGGTCATGAATCGTATGGCCTGATTTTCGATGGGTCCGGTTCGGTCCTTTCGGATTAGGTCCGGTTCGGCCATAGCAATAATATATCAATATTGGGCAATAATGTTGCTAGCTTCCCGCTAGCCAAAACTGTTGCGTCAATCCCGCGATTTTATGCCTTATATATAGGGCCGCTAGGGCCATTGGTCCGGCATGCATTTTTTTCTTGCAACTGGACCATTGGTCCTATATGGCCCGAAATGTTGCCGCGTTATTTAAGGCAACGGCTCTAATATTAAGGATTAAAATTATGTCGCAATTAACTATCGGCTTTATCATTTTTTTGATTAATTTTGTTTTGGTCGCGTCAATCCTGCTTTGCGGGTCCGCAATTGCAATGGCTGGCAATGTTGTTTTGGCCCTGCTTTGCGTTGGGTTATATGGCTTATGGTTTGGCGCTTATCTTGTTTCGCAAGCCAAAAATTGATCAATTTCTAACATTAAGGATATTATAAAATGACAATTTCTAAGTTTGACCATATCGATAGCGAACTAATCCGCGACTTATGCAACGGCCAGATACCCTATAATTCTGGCGTCTTGTCTTATGCCTGCGGCTATATTTCTAAGTTCGCCGAATTGGATTGCCTTGACCCAACTATCCCTTTTGACGTTTCGGGCATGCGCATGGCTGCGGCGTTTCGCGCAAATCATTATTTGGATAAGCGGCAGCATTATAGTTGTTTGTGCGCAATTCGCGAATTTTGGACCAATTGATTAACTTTTAACATTAAGGATATTTTATAATGACCTATGACCAATGGATTGAAACATATAAGCCTGTTGAAAATCATTTGATTGATAGGGGCGCCATAGACAACATTTTATTTGAAACGTTTGATCAAGAGGCCAATTATGTTTGGCATTTAAGGGATAATAATGTTGTCTGGACTTGGCTTGATGACGGCAACGGTGGCAATTCTTATATTGTAAGCGGCTTTTGGCGGATTAATCGGCTAGGCTATTTTATAACGGAAGTCCCCTTTGAAGGGGAATATGGCGATATAACTATTAATTTGTAATATTAAGGATATTTTATAATGCATCAGATACAATTCACGCGGACTAGCCGCAATTCAAAAACTGGCCCTATGCCAGTCACTACAACTTCAGAGGAAAGTTGTCCGGAATCCTGCCCGCTTAAACATAACGGTTGTTTCGCCGATAGCGGGCCGCTTGCCTTGCTATGGCGAAAAGTTACAGAGCGCAAAGCGGGGATTGCATGGGATAGTGCAATGGCAGAAATTGCCAAGCTACCAAAAGGCACTTTATGGCGGCATAACCAGGCGGGTGACTTGCCAGGGACTGGCGATGCAATAGACGCAACGGCATTGCATCAATTGATTAGAGCCAACATTGGCAAGCGCGGCTTCACATATACCCACAAGCCAGTATCTGTTAATCTTGACGCACAACATGAAGCCAACGCGCATAGTGTAGCTTATGCCAATTCACGCGGCTTTGCCGTTAACCTATCGGCAGATAACCTAGCAGAGGCGGACCAATTGGCGGACTTAGAAATAGGGCCAGTTGTAGTTGTGTTGCCTAGTGACCAATTGACGGCAACTGTAACGCCTAGCGGACGCAAAGTGGCAATTTGTCCGGCGGTCCTATCTGATAACGTCAATTGCACAACATGCGGCTTATGCGCAAAAATTGACCGTTTATCAATAATTGGCTTTCCCGCTCATGGGACTAGCAAGCGCAAAGCCAGCGCCGTTGCAATGGGGATAAATTGATATGACTAGTAATAACTGGATTGCATGGGCAATATTAGAAGACGGTCAAAAACTGGCATGGCCTAACCTTAGACAAGCGCAAGCCAAGTGGCGGCATGATTTTATTAAGCGCGGCATGGTATACGATGGCGTTAAAGTTAACCGTTGCGGCTATAGGGACCGGGACCAATGGTAACGGTTAAAGCTTGGCGGCAAGCTCGCGCTCTGACTAAAGAGCAAGCCGCGTATCTGTTAGGGATTAGTCCCCGGCATATAGCGCGGCTTGAAGCCGGAACAAGGCGATTAACGCCAACGTTAGAGCGATTGCTATCAATTCTTTAACCTAACATTATCGAAACGAAACTAGGGGCCGCTTTTGCGGCTCTTTTTTTGTGCCTATCGCGCATTGCTATATGCTCAATCAATTGCTTGTCGCTTGCATATATATGCGCGGCCATAGAAGCCGTTTAAGGCCATGCCGTTGCGCCTAGCTAGTATGGTAGCAGGGGCCGTCATATTGACGCCCTAGCATGGCCCTATGGCCGTCTATGGCCCTAGTCAGTCTATGGCTCTAGGCACTAGGCAATGGGTCCTA
>Ga0209444_10001873_pt1 | contig 11562 bp, 9 predicted proteins | sample LauGreFaBDMM15DN_2_FD_188215 | JGI IMG/M metagenome (GOLD analysis project Ga0209444, IMG submission 188215) | Freshwater lake microbial communities from Lake Michigan, USA - Fa13.BD.MM15.DN (SPAdes) (version 2) | ecosystem: Environmental > Aquatic > Freshwater > Lake | place: Lake Michigan, USA...
CTGGGCATGGTGCCCAATAGCCTGTCGGCCAATCTCAACATATTGAGCCGGGCCAACCTGACGACATCACGGCGAGACGGGCGCTCGATCATCTATCAGGCCGATTTTTCGACCATGACGGCGCTAGTCGGTTTTCTGGTTGGTGACTGCTGCGGCGGCGCGCCAGAAATCTGCTCGCCTCTGAACCAATTGCTGTCTCAAGCTCAGCGGTGCGCCCCGACCCCATTACGCCAGAAGGAAGTTTGCTGAATGTCCCTGTTCGAGCGCTATCTGACCATCTGGGTGGGTCTTTGCATCGTGGTCGGCATTGCTCTGGGTCACTTTTTTGGCCAGACCTTCCACCTGATCGCCAGTCTTGAGGTGGCCAAGGTCAATCTGCCGATGGCCGGTCTGATCTGGCTGATGATCATCCCCATGCTGATCAAGGTCGATTTCGCGGCCCTTGGCGAGGTGCGCAACCATTGGCGCGGTATTGGTGTGACCCTGTTCATAAACTGGCTGGTCAAGCCGTTCGGCATGGCCCTGCTGGCCTGGATCTTTATCGGCGGCCTATTTCGCCCCTATCTGCCCGCCGACCAGATCGACAGCTATATCGCTGGCCTGATCCTACTGGCAGCCGCCCCCTGCACAGCCATGGTCTTTGTCTGGAGCAACCTGACCAAGGGCGAGCCGAACTTTACGCTCAGCCAAGTGGCCCTGAATGATACGATCATGGTCGTGGCCTTTGCCCCCATTGTCGGCCTGCTGCTGGGCCTGTCGTCGATCACCATTCCTTGGCAGACCCTCGTCCTGTCGGTCGGGCTCTATATTGTCGTGCCGGTCATAGCCGCGCAGATGATCCGAGCGGCGCTTCTAAGGTCAGGCGGACCAGAAGCCTTGAACCGGCTCCTGACCACCTTGCAGCCACTATCGATCGGCGCCCTGCTCGCCACCCTGGTTCTGCTGTTTGGCTTTCAGGGCGAACAGATCTTGCAACAGCCCCTGATCATCGCGCTTCTAGCCGTGCCGATCCTGATCCAAGTCTATCTGAACTCGGGCCTTGCCTATCTTCTTAACCGCCTAACCGGAGAGGCCCATTGCGTCGCCGGGCCATCGGCCTTGATCGGAGCCAGCAACTTCTTCGAACTGGCCGTCGCTGCCGCAATCAGCATCTTTGGCTTCCAGTCGGGCGCGGCCCTAGCCACCGTCGTCGGCGTTCTGATTGAGGTGCCCGTGATGTTGTCCATCGTCGCCATCGTCAATGCTAGCAAGGGCTGGTACGAGAGCGGCTATGCGGTTCAGCGCCTGGCTGCGCGCCAATCATCCACCCCCTCCAAGGACTGAGCCATGAGCGCCTCTGACTTTGCGATAACCATCTTCCATAACCCGGCCTGCGGTACCTCGCGCAATGTCGTGGCCTTGGCCAAGGCCGCTGGTTACGAGCCGCAGGTGGTCGAATACCTCAAGGCTGGGTGGACCAAAGATCAGCTTCAGCAATTGGTTAAAACAGCGGGTGTCCCTTTGCGCGAGTTTTTGCGCGATCGAGGCACGCCCGCCGCTGAGCTTGGCCTTCTGGAGCCGACAGCGTCCGATGACGCGATCCTAGAGGCGATGGTCGCCCACCCGATCCTCGTCAACCGCCCGATCATGGTCACGCCCAAGGGTACGGCCCTGTGCCGCCCCTCGGAGAGGGCGCTAGATCTGCTCGAAAACCAGCCCGATGGCTTTACGAAGGAAGACGGTCAGAAGGTCTAGCCCTGACTGATCTAAAATGCGCGTCGGTTCGCCCTTGAAGGTGGCCCATTGTGTGCAAGCCGAAAGCCAGTTACCGCAACCCATGATCTCCCACTCACTGCCTAAGGGCGTTTACGAAAAAGCCGGCGGCATGCCAGAGCCGCAGAACCAAAATCGATCATCCTCCATCGCGCCCTAGCCTCAGACGTCGTAAGACGGGCTCGGCCGATCTACCCCCCCCCGGAGGCCCTGCCGTGAACGATAATCTCTATAGCCTGTTTCAAGACCGCTTTTTGGCGGCGAGCGGCAAGCCAAGCCTAATCGATAAGGATGGCCAAGGCCCGACCTATGGCCAGCTTGATGATCTGTCCGCGCGGTTTGCGGCGGTGCTGCGCGGCTATGGTGTCGGGGCTGGAGATCGGATTGTCGTTCAGGTCGATAAGTCAGTCGGGGCCATGGCGCTCTATCTGGGCTCTCTGCGCGTCGGGGCGATCTTTGTGCCGCTCAATACCGCCTACACGGCCGCCGAGGTCGACTATTTCCTCGGCGATAGCGAACCGCGCCTGTTCGTGACGCGAAACCTACGGGACGCAGCTGCGGATCATGTGGCCGTCATGGGAACCACGCCCGATAGCCCGCTCTGGGCCGAGGCCCTGGCCGCGAAACCTGATCCGGTCATCGTACCGCGCACTGCTGGAGATATCGCCGCCATTCTCTACACGTCGGGCACCACTGGACGGTCCAAGGGGGCGATGCTTAGCCATGGCAACCTGACGTCCAATGCACAAGAGTTGAACCGGCTCTGGGGCTTTACGCCCGATGATGTGCTGCTCCATGCCTTGCCGGTCTTCCATGTCCACGGCCTGTTCATCGCCCTGCACACAGCCTTCTTAAGCGCCGCGACCACAATCTTTGTGCCCAGCTTTGATGCCGCTCAGATCATAGCTCTGCTGCCCAAGGCGACGGTGCTGATGGGGGTGCCGACCTTCTATACGCGGCTTCTCGCCCTGCCTGAGTTTGGCACAGCCCACTGCGGATCGGTCAGGCTGTTCATCTCAGGCTCAGCCCCGATGCTAGCCGAAACCCATCGACAGTTCGAGGCCCGCACCGGCAAGATCGTGTTAGAGCGCTATGGCATGACCGAGGCGGGGATCATCACCTCTAACCCCCTAGACGGCGAGCGGGTCGCCGGGACCGTCGGCTTTCCCCTGCCCGGTGTAGACCTGCGCATCGCCGACGATCAGGGCGTTCCCCTGCCCCACGACACCCCCGGCGTCATCGAGATCAAAGGACCCAACGTCTTTAGCGGCTATTGGCGTATGCCTGAAAAGACCGCGCAGGAATTTCGTGAGGGCGGATGGTTCATCACCGCAGATGTTGCGGTTCAGAGCCTAGATGGTCGTGTCACCATTGTTGGACGGGCTAAGGACCTGATTATTTCAGCCGGCTACAATATCTATCCCAAAGAGATTGAGAGCGTGCTTGACGCGGTGGCCGGTGTCGCTGAGACCGCCGTCATTGGTGTTCCAGACCCGGACTTTGGCGAGTCTGTCGTGGCTCTGGTCGTGGCGGAAAAGACCTTGGCACCGCTACTGGCTGATCTTGAGGCCTGCATCGAAGAGCAACTGGCCCGCTTTAAACATCCTCGCAAGATCATCTTGGTCCAGGACCTGCCCCGCAATGCGATGGGTAAGGTTCAGAAAAATGTGCTGCGCCATCTCTATCGCGACTGTTTAAAGACCTAGAGCCGAAAAGGGGCGGATCGCTCGGACCCGCCCCAATCGTTAAATCAACCGGCCAACAGGGCCCAGAAGATCATCAAAAGACCGGCCGTGCTGGCCAGCCAGACCAGCGAACGGACCTGACGCACGCCAAAGGCATAGAGCGGCACATAGGCTACGCGGCCCCAGAAATAGATCTGCGCGCCCAAGGCTGTCGTGCTCGATTCCTTACCGGCCACATGAGCGATCACCACGGCAGCGATGAACAGGGGTAGGGTCTCAAACAGGTTGTTTTGGGCCCGGCGCAGGCGCTCAGCCACGGCGCTCAGCGGCGGCATCTCTTCATCACGCGGACCGGTATTCCACTTCAAGCCATATTGGCCGGTACGGGCAATATCGAAGGCGAGAATTTGAACGAAGGCCAGGACGAGGGTCCAGGTCAACATGGTCAGTTCGGTGTTCATGGCGGTTCCCTCTTTACCGTGCTTTAACGACGGTGAACCTGCGGATATGACGACCCAAAGGGTTAATGGTTTCCTATCGATCCCTACCATCCGAGGAGCACCCCCATGACCTTCAAGCGCCTGATCGCTGCGCTCTACCTTTGGTCCCTCAGCACCGCCGCGGTCCATGCCGCTACGATCAGGACCGGGGATCGGATCGATGGCGTGCCCGTGATCGAGCAACTAGATGTCGCGGACCTGCCCAATAGCAGCCTGTCACACTTCTTTTTCCGGGCAACTGATCAGGCGACAGGGCAAGGCTGGTACGTGCCGGTTCTGGTGGCTAAGGGCGCGGCACCTGGCAAGCGCCTGTTGCTCACGGCCGCGGTCCATGGGGATGAACTAACCGGTATCGCGGTGATCCAAGACCTGTTTAAGGACCTCGACCCCAAAAGCCTCAAGGGCGTAGTGATCGGCGTTCCGGGCCTCAATCAGCCGGGCCTTTTGCAGGCCGCGCGCGAATTTAAGCCCAGCCACGGGGCGACGGGGGCCAATCTGAACCGCAAGATGCCCGGCGATGTGCACTCGGACGAGATCGTCAATGTCTATGCCGGTCGGCTCTGGACCAAGCTGTTCATGGGCAATGCCGACTTGGCGGTCGATCTGCACACCCAGTCGCGCGGCACGCTCTATCCCTTCTATGTCTTTGCCGAGACCCCTGCGGCCAAGCATATGGCTGACCTGTTGCGGCCAGACGTCATCGCCCTTGATCCGGGCGTGCGCGGCACCATCGAAAATGAGTTCAATCCCGCTGGTATCCAAGCCGTCACGGCGGAGCTTGGTGCACCGGAGGTCTTTGATCCAGCCATGACCCGGCGCGCCCTCACCGGCATTCGCAATCTGATGATCGATGCGGGCATGACCGGCGGCACGGTCGATCTGTCTGGTCCTGAGCCCTATGTCGGCAATGACACCACCGACATCACCGCCCAGCGCGGCGGCTATGTGCGGGTCAAGGTCGTCATCGGCCAGAAGGTCAAGACCGGCGACCTGCTGGCCACGGTCTCTGATCCCTTTGGCAAGATCACCGCGACCGCCGTCGCGCCTCATGATGGACAGGTTCTTTCGGTCGCCACCACCCCGATCCATGAGATCGGAGAGATGATGGTTCGGCTGATCTATTGGAAGCCGGCCAAGCCCTAACGACGAAGGGTGATGCCAACCCGAATCTGACGCGGCGCACCATAGCTGTCGACACCATCTGCGGTCTGGCCAATGGAAATCTTGGCGTCGGTGATGTTGTCCGCCGCAATATAAAGATCGGCGCCCTTGACCATCTGCCAACGCACGCGCAGGTCCGCCGAGGTGGCGGGCCCAAGCTTGCGCACATTTAGGTCATCTTCAAAGCGCGAGCCTTCGAGCCGTATGTCACCATTGAGGCTCAGGCGCGGCGTTGCAGACCAGGTCAGTGAGGCCACCGTCGTCACCTCTGGGGTCTGGGCTGGCCGTTTGCCATTGAGTTGCGCCGCTGTGGTGCCCCCATCAACCCGTGCATGGGTGGCCGAGATCGCCGCGCGCAGCTTTAGCGTCTGGGTCAGATCGGTCGAGGCCTCCGCCTCAAGGCCATAGGCATCAATCTGTCCAGCATTTTGGCGTTGGCGAAGGACGCCGCCAGCTGGAATGAAACCTGCCGTTGGGAAGGTCTTTGGTCCGACGCCGACCGTGACATTGGTGATCGGGTCACTGATCCGATTGACGAAACCGCCCAGGCTCCAGGTCCAAGCCTGTTCACCGCCAATGGCCAGATCAAGTCCGCCCAGCCGCTCAGGCTTGAGGCCGGGATTGGCCTCGGTCACATCATTGCCGACGCGGAAGGGACGATGAAGCTCATTCAAGGTTGGTGTCCGAAAACCCGAATAGACCGCACTTCTGATCCACTGGCTTTGACCCAGACTACGGCGAAGGCCAAGGCGGGCGGTGGGCTGGATGCCATCCTTGTTGGCCGAGGTCTGATCCAAGGTCACAGTACCGGTCTGAATATCTCGCTCGCCGCGGAAGCCATCACTGGCCGACCAGCGATCGACCCGCGCCCCGCCAGCCAGCAACCAAGGCCCCATCTGGCGCGAGGCCTCCGCATAGGTCCCGATCACGTGAGCCTGACCACCGGCGCGGCGATCACGGGTGAAGACGCCGTTCAGGTATCGAAACTTTTCGTGCACCTCGCCGTCGGTCAACCGTGCGTCGGCACCGATCTCCGCGCTCCAACCGGGCTGAACCCAGCGCCAAGCTGCGTTGGCGCCATAGCCCCTTGAGGGGGTCTCATATTGCTCATTGGCTGGCGTCGTCGTCGCCCGCCCAGCCGCCACAGCTGCGGAACTGTTGGCCAGGTCAGACCGGCGAACCCAAGCCTGTAGCCGCCATCCAGCAGCGCTGGGCCTGGCATCGCGCACGAGGGTCAAGCTGGCCTGCTGACCCTCAACCCGGCTATTCGCCCCACGAAGGCCTGCGCCTCGTTCTTCTTCGTAAGCACCGATACGAAAGGCACCGACGGCATTGCCAATATTACCCTGCAAGCGCGCTGAGGCGGTCCAGCTGTCCAGACCCGCCTGGATATCCGCCGTGCCCGCTTTTAAACCCCGCACAGGCACATAGCCGTCGGACTGTTCCTTGCTGCCCACGATCAAGAGCGGACCGGTAGCAGCAGACAGGGCCAGCCTTTGCGCGCCCAATTCACCGGCGGAAAGGTCTAGAACAGAACCGCTATCAGGTCCGGCCTCATCAAGGCTGACCACACCGGTTAAGGCCCCTGCGCCATAGGCCCCAGCACCTGCACCGCGCACGACCGACGCGCCCGATAGCCCTTCAGGTGGCAAGGCCGTCCAGATCACCCAACCGCCGAAGGGATCGTTCTGAGGAACGCCGTCGAGGGTCACGAGGGCGCGGCCAGCGCCGGACGGGGCTATGGCCCGCAAGGACATGCCTTGCGAGGTTGGATTGGCCGAAAGGCTGGAGGTCCGTCGAAACAGGGATGCGCCAGGAACCGCTTTTAAAGCCTCATCTAAACGCAAAGACGCCTGCAGGTCCTTGGCCTTCAATCGAACGATAGAAAAGACCGGATCGGTTGGGGATGGTGACAGACGAGCAGCGCGAACGACGATGGTCTCAACTGGCGCGGTCTCAACTGGCGCGGGCTCAACCCGCGCTGTAGGTTGGGCGTTAGGCATATCCATAATCATTCCAGACGTCGTCCTATTCACAGATCAAACCTGACCGAAGGCGCTTAATGGGCGCGAAGCAAGCCATTATTGGGCCTTGAACCGTTGCCATCGGCACGCCGATGCAACATGATCATTGTCAATCTAGATACAAATCAATCGTGCTGCGACAAGTGGGACGAACTCAGGGTGGGAAAAGATGGGAAAACTTTCAATCATTGGGGCGCTAACCGCGTCGCTTCTTTTGGCAGCATGCCAACCGGGCCCCAAGGCGGGCAAGGTTGATGCCGTTCGCCTGACCGCAGCCGATGCCGATAGCAGCAACTGGATGTCCTATGGACGGACCTATTCAGAACAGCGTTATAGCCCCCTGACCCAGGTCAATACCGACACAGTTGCTAAGTTGGGCGTGGCCTGGTCGCACGAATTTGACACCGACCGCGGTCAAGAGGCCACGCCTCTGATCATCGACGGTACCCTCTACACCACCACCAACTGGTCCAAGGTCTATGCGTTCGACGCCAAGACCGGCGCGCCCAAATGGTCCTATGACCCCAAGGTCGATGGCAAGCGCGGCTTCAGCGCCTGCTGTGACACGGTTAATCGCGGCGTCGCGGTTTGGAACGGCATGGTCTTTGTCGGAGCGCTCGATGGTCGCCTGATCGCGCTCGACGCTGAGACCGGTAAGGTCAAGTGGTCTGTTGTGACCGTCGACCAGTCCAAACCCTACACCATCACCGGTGCCCCTCGGGTTATCAAGGGCAAGGTCATGATCGGCAATGGCGGCGCAGAATATGGCGTGCGCGGCTATCTATCAGCCTATGATGCGGCAACCGGCAAGATGGCTTGGCGCTTCTACACGACCCCAAATCCAGAGGGTAAGCCAGACGGCGCGGCCTCGGACAAGATTCTGGCTGAAAAGGCCAAAGGCACCTGGTTCGGCGAAGGTTGGAAAAAGACCGGCGGCGGCGGCACGGTGTGGGACGCCATGGCCTATGACCCCGACCTCGATATTCTCTATATTGGTACTGGCAATGGCTCACCTTGGAACCACCTGAAACGTTCGGATGGCAAGGGTGATAACCTATTCCTGTCCTCTATCGTCGCTCTCAAGCCTGACAATGGCGACTATGTCTGGCACTACCAGACCACCCCGGCGGACAGCTGGGACTATACCGCCACTCAGCACATCATGCTGGCGGAAATGGACATTGACGGTAAGGCCCGCAAGGTCGTGATGCAGGCCCCCAAGAACGGCTTCTTCTACGTTCTAGACCGCGCGACCGGTGAGCTGATCTCGGCCAAGAACTTTATCCCCATCACCTGGGCCACCGGTGTCGACATAAAGACCGGTCGCCCAACCGAAGTGCCCGGCGCACGTTATGAAAAGAACCCTGCCCTGGCCATGCCCGCTCCCTATGGCGGTCACAACTGGCACCCCATGGCCTACAGCCCCAAGGAAAACCTGGTCTACATCCCAGCCATGACGGTACCTTTTGGCTATATGGATGACGCCAAGTACACCCATCAGCAGGGCAAATGGAATGTCGGCATTGATACTTTGGCGACCGCCCTTCCAGACGGCGACGCGGCTCGCAAAGCGGTGAAGGCGATGATGAAGGGACACCTGATCGCTTGGGATCCTGTCGCGCAAAAGGCACGTTGGACCGTTGAACACCCCTATTTCTGGAACGCTGGCGTTCTAGCGACCGCTGGGGATCTGGTGTTCCAAGGCTCGGCTGAAGGCGTTTTCGCAGCCTACAATGCCAAGGATGGCACCAAGGTTTGGAGCTACAAGACCCATAACGGCATCATCGCAGCCCCTTCGACCTATTCGATCAATGGTGAGCAATATATCGCTTTGATGGTTGGCTATGGCGGCGCAGCTCCGCTGGCCGCGAACGTCTTCCTGCCCGACCGTCAGCGTCTGCCGGGCCGTCTGATCGTCTTCAAGCTAGGCGGTAGCGCCAAGGTTCCGGAACAGCCTCTGGCAGAGAAGATGCAGATCGACCTGACCGGCGTGACCTCTAAGGGCTCCGTCAAAGACGGCTTCGCGCTCTATCACGCAAACTGCGCCGTTTGCCACGGTGCGAGCGTGTCTGGCACCTATCTGCCAGACCTGAAGACATCGCCTATGTTATTGTCTGCTGAAAACTGGAAGTCCGTCGTGATTGATGGCGCTCGCCAGCCGATGGGCATGATTAGTTTCAAGGAATATCTGACCAACGACCAATCTGAATCGATCCGGGCCTATGTCCTGAGCGAGTCCGCTAAGGCCAAGACCGAAATGGCAAAAGCCAAATAGGTCGATCTAGACCCTCAGGAGCCGTCGATAGATCGGCCCCTGAACTGAACCAGACTAGCCCTCTCTCTAACCCCAGGGAGAGGGTTTTTCTTTGGGCCGCAAACCTTTACGTACATTGGTGATCAGTACGATCTTGAGTGATCTGAAGTCATTATTCTCATTGACTAATATCCCTATCCCAAAGATCCAAACGCCTGAGCACCGACAGTCTATCTGCTACAGGCCCCATGCAGGTCGATCCTTAAGCCCTCGCAGCCTAGCCGTTAGCACTTAGGGTAAGGGGGTCTATTTCGGCGGCGGCGTCGACGGCTTCAGCCAGCCTTGCAGCCTTAATCCCAGCAGCGGTTAGGCGACAGACCAGCCAATCTGGCGCAAGAGGATTGGCAAACCAGGGCTCAGCCCATCCGCAATCGACGCAGGACTGAATGATCGCAGAATGGATCTTCTGACCACTGTCATCGAACAGGGGCAGCTTATAGCCCGGCTGGTTAAGACCCATGCACAGATAGAGCCGTTCACCCTTGCGAGGCCGTCTCCCATTCTGTGTGTCAAATCTGCCCATCGCGCCTGAAATTCCAACCCTTGCGACCCCTATTGTCGGAGTAAAAACCCTATAACGGCTCAATCTAGTCCTTGTCCCCAACAATAGGCGTGGCCTAGCCGAGGAAAAGCGTAAAAGCACCTTTGCGGACGCCCTGTAACTCGATAGTTTTCTAAAAGCGGATGAACCCTCCGGCACCCACTTTCCGGTGTGCATGCCGCAGACAAGGTCGGCAATGAAGGTCAAAAAGACATCAGGCTCTGGAAGCGGCGCGTCCAACAGCGGCGATGCGACGAGCCAAGCGCCGTTTGACGCCGCCGCAGATGGGCCGAACTCTGCTTATGACTATAGCCCAACTGCGCTTGAGCCAAATTCAGAGCCGCCTCCCGGTAACCGTAATCCGCTTGAGAAGGCCTCAGCCGCCATGGCGCAGCGCGACACTGAGACTGGGCTGACCCAAACGGACTTGCAGGACGATGACCTTGGGATGCCCGATCAAATGCGGTCCGACCAATCGCTTGGTGCCTTGGCAACCACAGAACAGGCTATTGAGGTTGAGAGCGCATCAGACACCGCCCCCACGCATCAGGACGAGACTTCCCTATTTGCGCCGCGCGCCATTGCAGGTCCAGCAAGGCCGAAGACCACCTCAAAGCGCGCCATAGCCTCATTAGAAGCCTATCTGTTTGCGCTCCTCGCCTCAGCCCTGTGGATCGGTGGATTGCTCGCCTTTGCCGTCGGATTTCAAAGCCGGGTGGGCGCCTTTGTCTTTGAGCCCTTTACATACGCCGTCTTCGGGTTCTTAGCCCTAGCCCCGGTCGGCTTCATCGGCTTCTCGGCCTTTGCCTTCAATCAGGGTGCCCGCCTCGCGCGCGAGGCGGAACGGGCCAAAGATCTGGCCAATGATCTGGCCGCTCCGGTAACAAGCGCCGCCGTGGCGGCAGGGTCGGCCGTAGCCACCATCCGATCTGAGATCAATGGGGCCACAGATGCCGCCGCCCGGGCAGGCATCGAACTAACCGCCCTTCGCGAAGGCCTCGCCGAAGAAACACGCCGCCTCCTTGAAGCGGCCAACGAGTCGATCCGCACGACGCAGCACCTGACCCAAGTGATGGCTGAAGAACGTGAGGCGCTCGGCCGGGTCACCTCGGCGCTCGATCATCAAGCCGACCGCGTGGTCACCAGCGTTGAGCGCCAAGCCCGGATGGTCGCCGAAGCCTCCGATCTGGCTGAGACCCAATTGCGCGAAGCCGAAGCCTCGCTGACCGCACGGGCCGCCGACCTGACCGCCGCCGCCGAAGATGCTAATCGAGGCACCCAAGCCGCTAGCCAAGGCCTAGAGGTCCAGATCGAGCGCCTCGAAACGGCGAGCCGCACCGCTCACGATCGCATAAGCGACGCCGACACCGGAATGGACCGGCAACGGGTGATGCTGTCCGCTACCATCGATAGCCTCAAGGCCGAGCAGGAACAGTTTGAGCAGACCTTTGCAGAACATCACGACCAGTTAGCAAATCTGGTCAACCAATCGGTTGAAGCGGCTCACGCCGTGACCCAGTCGGTCGCCGATGCCAATCAGCAGTTCGATGACCTCGCAGGCTCCAGCATTGATCGCGCCGAGGCC
>Ga0209444_10001878_pt1 | contig 11554 bp, 8 predicted proteins | sample LauGreFaBDMM15DN_2_FD_188215 | JGI IMG/M metagenome (GOLD analysis project Ga0209444, IMG submission 188215) | Freshwater lake microbial communities from Lake Michigan, USA - Fa13.BD.MM15.DN (SPAdes) (version 2) | ecosystem: Environmental > Aquatic > Freshwater > Lake | place: Lake Michigan, USA...
TAAACAGTTGATGACTCCCGAAAAAGGTGAATCCGTTGATTTAGCTGTTGTTGTGGTTGATGCCAGTAATCTTAGAAGAAACCTGCTGTATGTATCACAGGTGATTGACCTGAAAATTCCTGTAGTTGTTGCGTTGACAATGGTTGACTTGGCAAAAAAAAGAGGTATAAAAATAGATGTTGATTGTTTGTCCAGGGAAATGCAGGTGCCTGTTGTGGTGGTCAACGCAAGAACGGGAAGAGGAATTGAACAATTGAAATCGACAGTTGCTCAAATGTTGACCATTGAAGTGACCGGACAAGATTTCTTTCCTATTGATGCTTTGGCAAAAGAGGCAATTGGTGAGATGCGAGAATTGATTCCGGGTCTTGGAAACTATGGCGCCATTCATCACCTGATCAACCATGAATCGTTTGAATTAGGAACTGGTATACAAGAGAAGATTGAAAAAATTGAGGAAAAATACAAATTCAACCATACCAAAATACAGGCTGAAGATATTCAACTCAGGTATCAAAAAATAAGACAGGTAATGCTCAAATCCGTTGAGGAAGAGAGCATAGAAAAGCGAAAGTTGTTCTCTGAGCAGCTTGATCATTTCTTTTTACACAAAACCTGGGGATACCTCATCATGGGTGTTGTGTTATTTATTTTATTCCAGTCTGTTTTTTGGGTTGCAGAATATCCAATGAACCTGATAGAATCTGGTGTTGGGATATTGGGCGGTTGGTTGGGGTCTGTATTGCCAAGCGGTTGGATTGCAGACATTGTTGTCAATGGAGTTCTGGCGGGATTGGGAGGAATTCTGGTTTTTGTGCCACAAATCATGATATTGTTTGGATTGATCACACTTTTGGAAGATACAGGTTATATGGCGAGGATAAGTTTTCTTTCAGACAGGATCATGAGAAAAGTTGGGTTGAATGGAAAAAGTGTAATGCCAATGATTGGTGGTTTTGCTTGTGCTGTACCAGCCATCATGAGTGCAAGAAATATTGAAAATAAAAAAGAGAGATTGCTTACTATCATGGTAACTCCTTTCATGAGTTGTAGTGCACGTTTACCCGTATTTACCATTTTAGCATCAATGGTTGTACCCAATAAAAATATTTTAGGAATTTTTAGTTTACAAGGGTTGGTATTGATGGGTTTATATGTATTGGGAATAGTTATTGCATTATTGGTTTCTTATCTGATGAACTTATTCATCAAGATAAAAGAAAAAAGTTTTTTTATACTTGAACTTCCTGTGTATAGACAACCCCGCTGGAAAAACATTCTCTATACAATGGTTGAAAAAGCCAAAGTTTTTGTGTTTGATGCAGGAAAAGTAATCATGATTATTTCTTTGGTTCTATGGGCTTTCAGTTCTTTTGGTCCAACAGAAAAAAGAAATAAAATCAAAGAAAACTATGCAATATTAATCAAGAATGATCCTGTTAATGAAAATAAATACCAGGCAGAAAAATCATCTGCGTTGTTGGAAAGTTCTTATGCTGGCATCATGGGCCGTAGTATAGAACCTATTATCAGACCATTAGGGTACGATTGGAAGATAGGTATTGCGTTAATTACATCATTTGCGGCAAGAGAAGTATTTGTTGGCACGATGGCAACCTTGTATAGTGTGGGAAATAATGCTGATGAAAACAGTGAAACATTAAGGGATAAAATGAGTGCTGCTAAAAGAGCTGATGGAAGTCCTGTGTATACAACAGCTACCGGATATTCCCTCTTAATATTTTATCTATTGGCAATGCAATGCATGAGTACGCTTGCGGTTGTTAAAAGAGAAACAGGTTCTTGGAAATGGCCTATCATTCAATTGGTTTATATGACAGGATTGGCTTATCTACTAAGTTTTATAGCATATCAATTGTTGAGTTGATTAAATTACTGCTCTTTTTTTAAGCTCATCAATCAAAAGCGCTGGAGATTGAAAATGAATACTTTGAATACCACAATTTTCGGCAGCTTTTATATTTCGGAGGTTATCATCAATAAATAAAGTTTCAGAAGCATCTAACCCAAAACGAGACAAGGTTAACTCATAAATTTCTTGAAATGGTTTTCTTGTTTTTTCTTCACCAGATACAATGCGACCGTCAAACCAATGTAAAAAATTAAATAATTCTAAAGCGCGGGGAAAAGTTTCAGCACTCCAGTTCGTAAGTGCATAGATCCTGTGTTTATTATTTAATTTAAGCAGCTTTAGAACCTCAACAGTGCCCTCAATAGGTCCTTTGAGCATCTCTTCCCATCTTTGATAAAAAGCGAGGATATAATCACTCTTATCGGGGTATAAAGAAAGGAGTAAATCATTGGCTTCTTGTATGCTTCTGCCACCATCCTGCTCTTCATTCCATGCCATGGTACAAATATTTTCTAAGAAATCTTTTCTTTCTTTTTCATCTGTAATGATCTTCTGGTACATGTATTCAGGATTCCAATCGATCAATACTCCACCGAGATCAAAAATGATATTCTTTATTTGTTTCATCAGGTGAAAATTACAGAATATTCAATTCATTTTATCATGTCTTTTTTCAATGTTAATATCCCTTGTAGTATTTATAATTATCTATTATTTATAAAAGACACTATTATTATTAGGGGTGTGGAAATGTTAAAAACTATTTTTTATCAGTTTTTATTCTACCTATAATCACATTAATTAACATCAATTCACAATTATATACAGATTCAACATTATAATTATACCCAATAAAAATAAATCCTATTAACATTTTAAAAAAAAGAGTGGATATTTTTCAACACCCCAATAAAATGAAAATCCTGTGGATAATACAAGGGTAAAATGTGGCAAAAAACACCAAAGCCTGCATTTTCATTTTTTAACCCCCTTTTGTTCAAAACAATCCACAAAATCAATTCCCTAAAAGGGCAGTAATCCACAGAAAATCCATGATATCAACAGGGGTATGTGGAAAAGAAAAATTATCTCTAAATACCCCGTAAACCACCAAAAACCATTTACTATTCTTTGGACCGCGGCGTTTTCCACAATTTGTTAATAACCATATTTACCTTATTTTTGCCAACTCTTATAATAATATATACAGTATGTCAATTATTCAGAAAATTAGGGACAAAGCAGCAGTGTTGCTTACCACAATGATAACGATCAGCTTGGTCGGCTTTTTGGTTCAGGATGCATTTGTTGGCAATGGCGGAGGCATGTTTGACGGACAGCCCACAACAGCGGGCTCTATCAATGGAAAAGATATTGAACTGGTCGATTTCAGCAAAAAGGTAAACCAGGTTGAACAAAACTACCGCTCTCAGGGCATGCAAACCAACGAAATGATGACCCAAACGATTGTAGAAAATGTTTGGAACTCGTATGTGCAGGAGGAAATGATCAATGGAGAAGCGGATAAACTTGGATTAACCGTTACCCCCAAGGAGCTGGGTGCGGTATTGTTTTCTGATGACGCCCCACAGGAGTTCAAGCAAATGTTTGCCGACAAGGCAACGGGTGGCTATGATGTGAATGCTGCGAAAAACTGGTTCACCAATGTTAAAAAAAGTTCAAAACCAGAAGATGCAATAAATATTGAAGAGCAACTGATCAAGCCCATTGGCATCAACCTGCTCTCCCAGAAATACACAGCCCTGATTACCCAAGGATCTTATGTTCCCAAGTGGATGCTTGAGAAAATGGCGGCAGACAACGCTTCTTTTGCCTCAATATCTTTTGTAAGTGTTCCTTTTACCACCATCTCAGACAGTACCATTAGGGTGAGTGACGGAGATATCAGTGACTATGTTTTGAAACACAAGGACGATTTTAAACAGGAACATGTAAAGAGCATCGCTTATGTATCATTCAGTGCAAACCCAACTCCTCAAGACTCTTCAAGGGTTTACAACCAGCTCAATGAATTGAAGGCTGCATTTTACACAGCACCCGATGCAAAAAGCTTTGTTACAAGAAACAATACTTCGCTTCCCTATTTTGATGGATTTGCCCTGAAGTCAAAACTCCAGATGGGCGCCAAGGATACCATCATATCGTTGCCCGTTGGAGCCGTTGCGGGCCCCTACCTCGACGGAGGCAGCTATGTGATTGCGAAAAAAATACAGTCGAAATCAATGCCCGATTCTGTAAAGTGCAGGCATATATTGGTGGGTATTGTTGATCCACAAACGGGTCAGCAAAGGCGCAGCGACAGCGCAGCCAAAAAAAGCATTGACAGCATTTTTGCCGTAATCAAATCTGGTGGAAACTTTGGTGCTTTGGCGGCCTCCCTCAGTGATGACCAAGGAAGCAAGGACAAGGGCGGAGAGTATGATTTCTCTTCTGTTGACATGAACCTGGCAAAGGAATTTGCAGATTTTATTTTCAACAAACCCAAAGGAAGTATGGAGGTGGTAAAAACCGAGTTCGGTTACCATATTATTGAGGTGTTGAACCAGAAAAACTTCGAAGACGCCTACAAGGTTGCTTATCTCGCCAAGCCCATTGTTGCCAGTGAAGAAACAGACGCGAGTGCGTCTTCCGCTGCAACCCAGTTTGTGGGCAGCAGCAGGGACCAGAAGACATTCGACGAAACCGTTGCAAAGATGAAGCTCAACAAGCTGACCGCCGACAACATCAAGGAGCTTGACTATAGCGCTGGTCCGCTTTCTTCTAGGGCCATTGTGAAATGGATATTTGAAAACAAAACAGGAACCGTTTCTGAGCCTTTCGACCTCAAAGACCAATATGTGGTAGCCGTGGTTGCCAACGAAATCAAAGAAGGCGTTCAACCTGCATCATTTGCAAGGGTGTTGGTAGAGCCAACCCTCAGGAACAAGAAAAAAACGGAAATGGTGGCCCAAAAGGCCGGAGCTGAGAAAAACCTGGACAAATTGGCTGCTTTGCTCGGTGGAACCACCGGAAAAACAGACACGGTCAGGTTTGCCGATCCATTTGTTCCCAACCTTGGCTCAGAAACAAAAGTAATTGGTGCAGCGTTTAATAAAAAGAACTTGTCTAATACATCAGACGTGATTGACGGTCAAAATGGTGTGTACTATATTAAAGTGAACCAGGTTGGCGCTCTTCCAACTTCAACAATTGATTTTGTTGGCCAAAAGAAGGCACTTGAGTCACAAATGAAGCAATTCGCGGGATACAGCACGATGGAGTCTTTGAAAAAATCAATAAAAATCGTTGATAAAAGAAGAGACGCCGGATACTGATGACATACTGCTCATGAGAAAACAAACGCACAGCCACCCCCAAGGGTGGCTGCTGTATTTTAGGTAACTTTACACCATGGAAGAAATCAGAAACAAGGTTGCAGAAAGTGGGTTGATCACCATCAACCTTGAGCAATATTATCCAGACCACCAGCCCCTGCCCGTTGACCTGAAAAACTTTCTTTTTATGGAGATGTTGCTCAAGGAGAAAGATTTTAGGGAGGCCCTTGACCAGCACGATTGGACCCAATACGAGAACAGGGACGTTGCGGTCTATTGTTCAACCGATGCCATTGTCCCCATGTGGGCCTATATGCTTGTTGCCTCAAAACTTACTGAAATCGCAAGATCAATCATCTCCGGAACACCCGAAGAGGCTTTTAAACGGGTGTTTATCCAAAATATACACCAAGTTGATGCTGCATCATTTGAAGGCAAGCGGGTGGTTGTCAAAGGCTGTGGAGACAGGCCCGTCCCCGAATATGCATATGCAGAAATATCCATCAAACTCTTACCTGTGGTCAAATCTCTCATGTACGGCGAGCCCTGTAGTACGGTTCCTGTGTATAAAAGAAAATAAAGGGCTTAAAACCCTTTCAGCGAAGCCTTGTATTCAGTCCTTGCCCTTTCAAGATCTTCCGGCGTGTCAATGCCAATGCTGTTTGTTTTTGTTTCTACCATTCTAATGGCAACACCGTTTTCAAGATACCTCAACTGCTCAAGCATTTCTGCTTGTTCAAGTGAACCCATCGGCCACTGTGTAAAGCTGAGTAGGGCTTCTTTTCTGTAGGCGTATACACCAACGTGTTTAAAATAGGGCAAATCTGCGCTGCGGTTGCGCTTGAAAGGAATGGGAGAACGGCTGAAATAGAGCGCATCGTTGTTTTTATTGCAAACCACTTTTACCTGGTTGGGATTTTCGGGCTCATCTCCCTCCCCGAACCTTTTCATGATGGAGGCAACGGCTACGGAAGGATCTTCGAAACACATGAGCAGATCCCGCAAGGGTTCTTTCTCAATAAAAGGCTCATCCCCCTGAATGTTTACCACCACATCAACATCCATTGATGCGATGGCCTCCGCAATCCTGTCGCTTCCGCTCTGGTGGTCTTTGGTGCTTTTAATAACAGACCCACCAACAGAAAGAATCTCGTTCATGATGTCATCGCTGTCGGTAACGACCAGTACTTCATCAAAAAGATGCATGGCAAGCGCATTTTCATATACCATCCGGATGATGGTTTTTTCACCAATCCTTTGCATGAGTTTTCCTGGAAAACGACTGGCCGCGAAACGGGCGGGAATGACAGCAATATTTTTCACCCTTATTTTAGTTTTTGAAATGGTCTTTTCAGGAGACTGATAAAATCCTCGTCCTTTTCATTGGGATAGTATTGATCGAGGCCATAACGGATTTTGGAGGGATCGAGCTTCATGAACGTACCCAATAACCTGTCCCAGATGGAAAAAACAGCGCCATAATTGCTGTCTGTATAGGGCTGTTTCCAGTGGTGATGCACCTTGTGCATGTTGGGCGAAACCAGGAACCAACCCAGTGTTTTGTCAAGCCATTTGGGTAGGCTGATGTTGGCGTGGGTGAAACCCGTAATGAAAACAAGGGCTGTTTGGTACAACAAAACAGCAAACATGGGTGCTCCGGCCACAAAGATGCCGATGTAGAAAAAGACACCACGCCAAACAGATTCCAAGGGGTGGTGGCGGAGTCCGGTGGTTACATCCACGTTGTTGTCTGCATGGTGGATGATGTGAAAACGCCAGAAAAGCGGCACCTGGTGTTCCACAAAATGACAAAGCCATCCTGCAAAAAAATCCAATACCAGGCAAGTAGCGATGATCATTGCCCATGGGCTGAGGCTAAACCAATAAACCAGCCCGAATTGGTGCCCCTTCGTCCACCCGGCAATGAATACTATCCCTCCGGCAAGCAGGGTATGAATGACGAAGTGAATGGCCGTGAAAGCGATGTTGGTGGCAGCGTGCCGGCCCTTGCTTTTTTTGTAATCGGTCTGAAGCAGGGGAATTGCATTTTCAATGATCCATAAAAAGACCATGCCCGCTATAAAAAAACCCGCTCTTTCGAGGGGCCTTTTTTCAAGATCGCTGAAATAGGAGATCAACGCATCCATATCAATTGTTTTTTAGTTAGACATCAAAGGCATGGCAAGCATCAGCAAATCCTCGTTATCGTCTTGTTCTACAGGTTTGATCAAGCCCGCTTTTGTGGGCGTTGACAGCTCCATGCGAACCTCATCACTATTGGTGCTTCCAAGCATTTCAATCAGGAAGCGGGCGTTAAAAGAAATGGTAATGTCTTCGCCATCATATTGACAAGACATCCTTTCGTTTCCTTCGAAACTAAAGTCAACATCCTGGGCAAGCAACTGAAGTTCGCTGCCCGAAATGCTCAGGGTAACCAGGTTGGTGCTCTTGTTGCTGAAGATGCTTACGCGGCGAAGGGCAGACTGAAAATCCTGGCGCGAAATCGTCATCCGGTAAGGGTTGTCTGCAGGAATCACCACCTTGTAATCGGGAAAACGGGCGTCCAGCAAACGACAAGAAAGCTCAACGGTGCCATGTGTAACAAAAAGATGGTTGTTGTTGTATGATACGGCAATCTCGTCTTCATTGTCTGGCAGAGCGTTCTTTAAAAGAGTCAATGGTTTTTTAGGAACGATGAAGTTGTCTGTTCTTGGACATTGCACATCCTTTATTTTGTAGCGCACCAGCCTGTGTGCATCTGTAGCAACAGCGGTGATGCCATTTTTTTCCAACTCAAAAAACACGCCAGTCATTGCAGGGCGAAGGTCGTCGTTGCTGACCGCAAAAATTGATTTGTTGATGGCTGTCAACAACGCATGGCTGGTCATGGTAAAAGCAGAGGTTTCGTCTGCTGCGGGTTCTTTTGGGAAATTGTCTGGGTTCTCTCCCATGACCTTGTACTTACCGTTGTCGCTGGTGATTTCGACACCAAAGTTTTTATCGATATCAAAAGTCAGTGGCTGATTCGGCAGGTTCTTCAGTGAATCCATGAGGATCTTTGCCGGAATACAAACGCGGCCGCTGTCTTTGGCTTCAATATCAAGATGGATTTTCATAACGGTTTCCAGGTCAGTGGCAACAACCGTCAGTTTGTTGGTTTCAATCTCAAATAGGAAATCTTCCAGGATCGGCAAAACATTGTTTGAACCGATAACACCATTGATCTGCTGAAGCTGCTTGAGGAGCGCCGATGAAGAAACAATAAATTTCATATTCTATCCTTGTTTGTATCAGGCAAATATAGTTGCAACCTGCGTATAAAGCGGCCAATATTTTCTGACATTTTGGGTAAAAAACAGTGAATAATGTTGAAAACCACTCCCAAGACTGTGGTTAATGATTAATTTGCCAACAATGGAGGATTACGGGTTTAAAAGGAAGGTGTTGACGCCAGACCAGGCTTATGCAAAGATTCGCCAATTTTGTGCCTTTCAGGAAAGGTCGCATTATGAGGTCAAGATGAAGCTTTCCGGCTATGGTATTTCCTGGGCAGACGCCAACCCGATCTTGTCCAAGCTGATTGAGGAGGGGTTTTTGAATGAGGAGAGGTTTGCGGCAGCTTTTGTGGGTGGAAAGTTCAGGATCAAACAATGGGGCAGGAAAAAGATTGAGATGGAGCTGAAAAAAAGGCATGTATCCGCCTATAGCATCAGCAAGGCCCTGAGGGAAGAGATTGACCTGCCGGCCTATGAGAAAACATTGATGAAGCTGATTGAAAAAAAGTGGACATCTTTGAGGGCCCCCGGAAATACGGTATTTGTAAAGCAATCCAAAACCCGGCAATACCTTTTGATGCGGGGGTTTGAAAACGATATTATTTCAAAAAAAATCAAATTGTTTTTGGATGGACAAGCTGATCATAACAACAGTACAGACTGATTTACACTGGGAAAACAAGGTAGCCAACCTGGAGATGTTGGGTTCCAAAATCATGGGCATCAAGGAAAAGACCAATATCGTGGTTTTGCCAGAAATGTTCTCTACGGGTTTTACCATGCAACCGGAGTTGATGGCAGAAAAAATGGACGGAGAAACAATTGCCTGGATGAGGAATATTGCCCGCGAAAAAGGAATCATCCTTGCGGGAAGCCTGGGCATTGAGGAGGACGGCGAGTATTACAACCGGTTTGTCTGGATGTTGCCCAATGGACAGCACGGAACCTATGATAAGAGACATTGTTTTTCTCTGGGAGGAGAAAACGAGCATTATGCGCCAGGCAACAAGAGAACCATTGCCTCGGTTGGGGGCTGGAGGATCAACCTTCAAATCTGTTATGACCTCAGGTTTCCCGTATGGGCCAGGCAACAACCATTCGCTGATCCAGAAAAAGATCCTTTTCCGGAATACGATTTGATGATCAACGTGGCCAACTGGCCCGAACGACGAAGCCACCACTGGAAAACCCTGCTACAGGCCCGGGCGATTGAAAACCAATGCTTTGTTGTAGGCGTAAACCGGGTTGGCACCGATGGCAACGGCCTTTACCACAGCGGAGACAGCATGGTCATCGACCCGCTGGGGCAAATCCTTTATCACCAAGCCAACGAAGAGGATATACATACCACCGTTTTGGAAAAAAGCCAATTGGATGAAGTGCGCACCAGGCTTCCGTTTTGGAAGGATGGCGATCATTTTTTGTTGGTATAAGGATATTGCTTGGGAAAATAGCATATTGGTGTTTGGGCGCTTTCTTCTTCTATTTATAAGAATAAAAATTTTTTAATTAATTTCATATATCCAAACATCCTTACATGCGGCTGACCACCTCCCTAATTTTGCTGTTGCAAACACAGTCTGAAGACAGCTTTCAAAGTTTTAGTATAACACAGGGAGCTTATAAAATTTCTACCCACACGGCCCCACGGCTATCTGGCAATCATAATCCAGACGACATTGTATTGGTGTTCATTAAACATAAATAATAAATACACACAACAAAAAATAAAATGCCAAATAAATTTTTTTTAAAGTGCTGCGTTATTTTATGTACACTGATTCATTTGGACATTTCTGCACAGGCGCAATATCCAACCGATTATTCATTTGAAAGTTATAAAATTAAAGATGGGTTGTCTCTCGGATCAACCTATACCATCTATCAGGATAAGCTAGGGTATATATTGGTAGGCAATATTGGTGTAGAACGATTTGATGGATATGTTTTTAAGAATTACAGGGCGAATGTTTTAGATTCCAATGCATTGAAGCCAGGTAACATATATGATATCAATGAAGATTCAAGGGGTAATTTATGGGTGGCAAATGGAAGATATATCTCCTTTTTAAATCGCCAAACGGACAAATGGAAAAACTTCATTAGTGTAAAATACCCAGGGTCATTATTTGATATCATTGTTGATGAATCAAAACAACAAATTTTTGCAACTTCCAATGGGTTCGGGTTATTAAGCTATCATTATAATACAGATACATGGGAGCAGTTTCAGTTGGTTAAAGACACAAGCAGTAAAAAAAATCAAAAAAACGTTTTTAACAAATTGGTGCAGTTAGATGCCAATCATTTGTTGATTTCCACCAATAATGGGCTTTTGCTTTTTAATACGCAAAGTAAAAGGTTTGAAAAAGAATACCTAAAATCAGATAATCCACTTAAGGAAATCGTTTGTCTGAAATTTGCAAAAATTGATGCTACGCATTATTATATCGGCACCTCAAATGGAGTTTACAAATTTGGTTTAAACGAAGGCGTGAGTTTGGCATTTCAAAATAAGCCAACCGACCCCAATACCATAATGGGGAACAAAATCAATAGTATTTATTATGATGACGGCAAGAAAGAATTATGGTTAGGCGTTGATGAAAAAGGCATAGATATTGTTCATTTAAACAACAATACTATTACACATTTGAATATAAACACCTATCCTATAAAATCTATTGTAAAAAATAGGGTGAATGAAATTATCAAGGACAAGCAGGATAATATTTGGCTTGCAACCAACGATGGTGTTTTAAAATATGACCCCACAAGGAAACAAATAAAAGTCATCAATGATCAAGAGCCTATTGATTTAAAGCTTCCATTTACCAATGCTTGGGGCGCATTAATTGATGATAAAAAACATTTGTGGATAGGAGGCAATGAGCTAAATAATGGCCTTGTTGAAGTTGATCTGATAAACAAAAAGATGACCAAATATTTGTTTGAGCAAACCCAAACCAAAGCGCCATTATGGAAGTTGTTTAATGATGCAAATAATAATATTTGGGCATATCGAACTGAAGTTAAATTAAACCAAGGCAATGATATTTTTAAAAAAGAAA
>Ga0209444_10001882_pt1 | contig 11544 bp, 9 predicted proteins | sample LauGreFaBDMM15DN_2_FD_188215 | JGI IMG/M metagenome (GOLD analysis project Ga0209444, IMG submission 188215) | Freshwater lake microbial communities from Lake Michigan, USA - Fa13.BD.MM15.DN (SPAdes) (version 2) | ecosystem: Environmental > Aquatic > Freshwater > Lake | place: Lake Michigan, USA...
GGTGGGGGTCGAACCCACACTTGTGCGATTTTAAGTCGCATGCCTCTGCCATTGGGCTACAGGGGCGAATCTTCAGGGGGTAAATCTACCTGTCTTTTGAACCGCCAATTTCATCTCATTCTTCGCCTATTTGATTAGGGACCAAGCCATTCCATCCAAGATATCTGACTCAGATGCAACAAATTCAGCAGCTCCAGTTGCTGCCATGATTCTAGAAAGTACTAATGAGCCCGCTGTGATTACATCAACTCTACCTGGATGCATAAAGCCTAAGGATGCGATCTGATCTTTATTCATTGATTGAAAACTTGCCGCAGCCTTATGAACTTTATCGGATGAGATTCTAGAAAGGTGAATTAAGTGGCGGTCATAATCAGTTAACTCAAGAGCAGCAGCTGCAACAGTTGTAGCAGTGCCGGCAACTGCGACTAAAGTTTTGGCAGTAGTAATTGGCACAACAGCAGCTGCTTGAGTAATTGCAATATCAATATCAACAATTGCTTGGGCGATCTGGGCCATAGATGGTGGTTGGGTATTTAAGTGTCGCTCACTCATACGAACACACCCAATATTCACACTCTTTGCAAATTCTACCTTTTCACTTCCAAATACAAACTCAGTTGAGCCACCACCAATATCAACTACTAAAAAGGGAGCATCACTTTGTCTGAACTCTTTTGTTGCGCCAATAAATGAAAGCTCTGCCTCTTCCTCACCTGGGATTACTTCAACCTCAACGCCTAAGATTTCTCTGACACCATCGATAAACAAGTTTCGGTTGGTTGCATCTCTGGTGGCACTAGTTGCACAAAATCTAATTTTTTCAACACCTTTACTTGCAATTTGATCTCGAAATAATTCAACTGCTTTTAAGGTTCGAGCAATTGCATCTGGATGAAATGCTTTATTTTGATCTACTCCTTGGCCAAGACGGACAATCTCCATGGTTCGCAAAACCTCTTTAAAATTATCACCAGCAATATCGGCAATTAATAACCGAATAGAGTTTGTGCCACAATCAATTGCGGCAACTCTGCTCACTCGCTCTCCTCATTAATTAGATTACTAATCTCACTACATGGCTTAGAAAGCCACCACTGACTTAATTTACTTAATGCTTCATCTCCTAGTGGATTTACATCAACACCAGCAGCCAGAGAATGAGCGATCAAAGAATGCAAACATTTAACCCGATCAGGCATGCCACCAGCGGTAATGCCATCCAGCTCTGGTGTTTGAATATTCCCAATCTTGGCTAACGCAGATCTTGCCGCCTCATAATCAATATGCGCCGCTAAGTACTTACCCGCTAGCTCTGAATCATTCTGTAATCGCTCATTCATCTCTGTCATCAAACCAGAGCTCTCTAAGGTTGAAATAGCACCAGTTAATCTTGGGCAGGTTGCATAGTAAAAAGTTGGGAATGGTGTGCCATCGGCTAATCGTGGAGGTGTTTGCACCACATCTGGCTCACCACATGGGCAGCGATGTGCAATTGCTGAAACATCTCTAGGAGATCTTCCTAACTGGGCTGCAACAGTAGTTAAATCTTTTTCACTTGGTTTTTCGGCATTAAATGCAGCTTCTGGATTAACCATTTTATTGATTTACATTTGTGCTGGTGATTGAAGAAATTAATCTGGAGTACCACGGAAGTCCTACTGGAAGTTGCTCTGAAACTTTAGTTTGCTCATTCAAATTTTCTAATGCATCATCTCCAACAACTATATATTGACGCTCACCTGGAAATACAAAATGCAATCTAGCTCTTGCTTGGCTTGCTACATACTCTGGATCATTCCATTGCGCTAACTCATCTGCTGCCTTATCCAACATCGCTTGGTTATCAGATAGCTGGGTTCGCAATGAATTAATCTGAGCCTTTTGGGTAAAGTAGTGTTGAATTGGTGGCGCAAGTGTTACTGCAAGAGCAAATAAAACAATTCCAACAATTAAAGCTCGATTTGATAGGCCGCGTTTTTTTAAGCCAGACTGAATAGTTTTACGTGAAGTTGAAACTAATCCAGCAGCAAAAAATCTACGGCGGGCCATTGATTAACTACTTTTTAAAGCGAGGGAAAGCAGAGCTGCCCGCATAAATTGCAGATCCGGCTAACTCCTCTTCAATTCGCAGTAATTGATTGTATTTAGCAACTCGCTCTGACCGTGCTGGGGCACCAGTTTTAATTTGTCCGCAGTTAAGTGCAACGGCTAGATCGGCAATTGTGGTGTCTTCAGTTTCACCAGATCGATGGCTCATCATTGAACGGTAAGCATTTTTGTGAGCTAAATTAACTGCATCGATTGTTTCAGTAAGGGTGCCAATTTGATTCACTTTAACAAGTAATGCATTTGCTGTTTTGCTTTCAATTCCACGTAATAGGCGTTCTGGATTAGTAACAAATAGATCATCGCCAACAATTTGAACTTTATCCCCTAATTGAGCAGTTAATTTACCCCATCCATCCCAGTCATCTTCATCTAATGGATCCTCAATTGAAACCAAAGGATAGGCAGATACTAATTCACTGTAATAGGTGATCATCTGATCTGAAGTTAATTGTTTTCCTTCAAACTTGTAGCTTCCGTTATCAAAAAACTCAGTAGCTGCAACATCCATTGCTAATGCAATTTCAGACCCAGCCTTAAAGCCGGCAAGTTCTACCGCCTCAAGAATTAAGTCAAGAGCAGCACGATTGCTAGCAAGGTTTGGCGCAAAGCCACCTTCATCACCAATACTTGTTGCTAAACCTTTTTTCTTTAAAACTGATTTTAGGCTGTGATAAATCTCAGCACCCCAGCGTAAGGATTCTTTAAAAGTTTGGGCACCAATTGGTGCCACCATAAACTCTTGAATATCAACATTGGTATCTGCATGCGCGCCGCCATTTAAAATATTCATCATCGGAACTGGCAAAGTTTTTGCATCAGATCCACCAATGAATTTAAATAGAGATTGATTTGTACTATTTGCGCCAGCTCTTGCAGCAGCCAGTGAAACTCCTAAAATTGCATTTGCGCCTAAGTTAGATTTATTTTTCGTGCCATCTAATTTGATCATCTGTTCATCAAGATTTCTTTGATCTTCTACATTTAAGCCAATTACGATTGGTGCTAACTTCTCATTTACATTCTTTACTGCAGTCTGCACGCCTTTACCTAAATATCTTTTACCACCATCACGCAACTCTGCGGCTTCAAATGCTCCAGTTGATGCACCACTTGGAACTGCTGCTCTACCAATGCTCCCATTATCTAGTTTTACTTCAACCTCAACAGTTGGATTTCCACGAGAATCTAGAATCTCTCGGGCGTATACATTCTTGATAATTGACACTAATTTCTACCTAACTGTTGTTTTCTTTGATTATGAAGTAATTCTACCGTGTCTCATGAGTTTTAATCTGCGTAATTAGAGACTTTGCCGCCCCACGAAGGGCAGCCTCTGGATCTAAACCTTTTTCTACTGCTTGTAAAATTAATCCAAGTAGTAATTCCCCAAATTGGTCCTGATCTATTCCATCAGGAAGTTTTACTGGTTTAGCTATCGGTAACTTATATTTCGATTTGCTTGCTCGATAAAGTAGTTTTGATACGAGCGTTAGTGCTGGTTGAGCAAGTGGAACGCCATCAATTGCAGAGGTTCTTCCCTTTTCAACCGCCTTTTGAGTCTCCCAATTTTCTAAAACCTCACTACTGCTGTCTACAACAGCATCTGAGAAAACATGCGGATGACGCCGGATTAATTTATCTGCAACCCCTTTGGCGACATCTTCAATATTAAATGGCTGCTCTTTATCTTCTTCTGCCATTCTGGAATGAAAATAAACTTGAAGAAGTAAGTCACCAAGCTCTTCTTGCATCGCATCACGATCATTTTCTTCAACTGCCTCAATAAACTCATATGACTCTTCAAGTAAGAATTTTAAAAGTGATACGTGATCTTGCTCAGCATCCCATAGACAGCCACCGGGAGAGCGGAGCTTATCCATTACCTCTCTAAGTCTGGTGAGTTCTGAACTCATAATTACTTTACAACTAAGGAAGTGGTGTTACTGCGCCACCAGTTGCATCGCCAACTTCAATCGAAGCAGTCGCTGGATTCCATTTTCCGTACTTAGCATCAACTTTAACTCCAAGTTTAGTTGCTGTTAATGTAACTAATTTTGTTACCTCTTCGGCTGCCTGTTCTTGTGGCATACCAGTTGCTACTAAATCTGAATTTAATCGCTCAGAAATTATTAAAATTCTTAAGTATGCATCAAAATTTGATGCCGCCAAACTGGCGCCAACTAATGCTTTAGGTAGTTCAGCTTCGCCGCCAATTGAGGAAATTATGTCAGCTTTACGAGCTCCAACATCTGCTTGATTAATGGTTAGTTTTTTATCTATAGCAATTTGATCAAGTAACTGACTAATAATTACAAACTGTGCTTGAGTGCGAAGTAGCTCTGGACCATCAATTAATTGCATCTGTGAGGTATCTACATTGTTGCGTGCAGTTAAAATTTCATCAACAGATTTTTGAATTTCACTAGCTTTAATTTCTTTATCACCGATACTCACACCAGTACTCATGCCGCCACAGCCTGAAAGAAGTAGGACAGTTAAAAACGTAGCAACTAACTTCTTAATCAATTACATCCTCTTCTTCTCTTAGCTGTTATTGCGGTTGGCGATTGGCTGAATCAAATTACGTAGTACATCTTCTACCCACGCAAGAAGTGAAGTATTCCCTACCGAGGCACTTTCTATCCAATTTGGCCCACTCGGCCTTGCGACGAGAAGGATTTGGCTGGCGTTTTTATAGATTGACCCTGGATATAGCCGAGCTAATCGTAACTGAGCAGATTCTGGTAAAGATACTGGTGATAGGCGCAAATTTTTTCCAGAAATTGCAATATCTCTTAAGCCTAATGTTTTGGCAAATAACCGAAGAGATGCAACTGATAACAACTCTATTGTTGGGTCTGGCAAGGAACCAAATCGATCTATAAGTTCAGAGTTAATTTCAGAAAGCGCCAGATCATCATGGGCATCAGCAATTCTTCGATATAAATCTAACCTTAGTCGCTCAGATTCAATGTACTCCACCGGCAAATGAGCATTAATAGGTAATTCAACTTTGCACTCATTATTTTTTGGTTTCTCATCGAAATATCCAGTTTTAAATTCATCTACCGCATCTGCCACCATGCGCATATAAAGATCAAATCCAACTTCAGCAATATGGCCAGATTGTTCACCGCCTAATAAATTACCAGCTCCCCTTATTTCTAAATCCTTTAAGGCAACCTGCATTCCAGCTCCTAAATCAGTGTTAGTAGCAATCGTAGTTAACCGATCATGTGCTAATTCTGTAATTGGTTGTTCACTTGGGTATAAAAAGTATGCATACGCTCGTTCCCTACTTCTACCTACTCGGCCACGTAGCTGATGCAGCTGAGATAAACCAAATAAATCAGAGCGATCAACAATTAATGTGTTTGCATTTGGAATATCAATTCCACTTTCAATTATGGTTGTGCAAAGCAATAAATCGAACTCTCGATTCCAGAAAGATAAAATAACATCTTCAAGGACTCGCTCATTCATCTGGCCATGAGCAATGCCAATTTTTATGCCTGGTACAAGTTTTTTAATACGCTCTGAAACAGCTTCAATACTCTCAACTCGATTATGAATAAAAAATATTTGTCCATCTCGTAAAAGCTCTCGATGAATAGCAGCACTTACTTGTTTCTCATCGTATGGCCCAACGTAAGTCAAAACTGGATGACGTTCCTCTGGCGGCGTAGTTATATTCGACATCTCTCTGATACCAGTAATTGCCATCTCTAATGTTCTTGGGATTGGTGTTGCAGACATAGCTAGCACGTCAACATTTGTTCGAGCTTTCTTCAACTCTTCTTTGTGCTCAACACCAAACCTTTGTTCTTCATCTACAACTAGTAAGCCAAGATCTGCAAACTCGATATCTTTTGAAAGCAGCCTATGAGTGCCAATAACAACATCAACTGCGCCGGATTTAAGACCAGCAATAATCTCCTTGCCCTCACTCGGAGTATTAAATCTTGATAAAGCTGCCAGCCGTACCGGGAACCCGGAGTATCGATTTGAAAAAGTATTAAAGTGTTGTTGAACTAGCAAAGTTGTTGGAACCAAAATTGCAACTTGCTTGCCATCTTGCACAGCTTTAAAAGCAGCTCTAACTGCAATCTCAGTTTTACCATAGCCAACATCACCACAAACAATTCGATCCATTGGATTTGGTTTTTCCATATCGCGCTTAACTTCATCAATTGTTGCTTGTTGATCAATAGTTTCAACAAATGCAAAACTTTCTTCTAACTCTTTCTGCCAAGGAGTATCTTGTGAAAATGCAAAACCGGGTGCACTCATTCGAGCCGCATATAAGCGAATTAATTCAGCTGCTATTTGTTTAACTGCTTTGCGCGCTTTTCGCTTGCTGCTCTGCCAGTCAGCGCCACCGATTCTGTGAAGTGCAGGTGCTTCGCCGCCAACATATTTAGTAACTTGTTCCAATGTATCTGTCGGTACAAATAATCTATCTGCCGGTTGACCCCGTTTTGATGAGGCATATTCAATAACTAAATACTCTCTAGAGATACCGTTAATGGTTCGATTAATTAACTCTGAATATCTGCCAACTCCATGCTGCTCATGCACAACATAATCACCGGTTTTAAGTTGCAGTGGGTCAATGGCTTTTTTGCGCCGCGATGGCATTCTTGCTAGATCTTTATCCAATGAACGCTGTCCAGATATATCTTTATCGGTAATAGCTACTAACTTATATTTTTCGCTTATAAAGCCATGCTGCAAATCAGATTTAAGTAATGTAATTAAATTACTTTTATCAGCCATCCCACTAGTTTGGATAGTTTCATTTGGAAGTTCACTAGAATTTAGTAACTCTGAAAATCGCTTTAGTGTTCCAACTGCTGGGGCAGTAAAAATCACCTTAAAGCCTGATTTGTGCCAGTTTTTAATATCTAAAATTGCCGCATCGTATTTATTTGCATAACTATCAATATCCTCTAAAAATTCAATGGCCTTTTCATCGGGATTACTTGCGTAGAGGTTTAGATTGCGAATTTGGTAGCCATACTCATTAGCAATTTCTCTTACCCTTTCAAGCTCATAAAATCCGCCTTTACCTAATTGCTTACTCAATTCAATCGGTGCATCAATCTCTTTATCTTCAGCCCATGCAAGGTTTGACCATGCTGCGGATAAGAACTCATCATTTGTTGTTACTAGATCTGCAGATCTAGTTCTTACTCTGGGCTCATCAATAATCCAGATCTGACTTTTATTCGGTAAAAAATCAACGATGTTTTTAAATTCATCAACTAATCCGGCAGCAAGGGATTCCATACCTTCGAAATTTATCCCTTGGATAATTTTTTCAGTCAACTCATTAATTTGCGGGAAATCTTTACCTAACTTCAAGGCTTTTTTCTTTAACTGATCATCGATTAAAAGTTCTCGACAAGGATAAATTGTTATCTCATCCGTAACTTTATCTAGTGAGCGCTGATCTGCAATTGCAAAGTATGAGATATCTTCAATTTCATCTCCAAAAAAATCAATTCGAATTGGATGTTCTTTATCTGCAAGAAATAAATCTAAGATCCCGCCGCGGACAGCAAGATCTCCCCTACGCTCGACTAAATCCGATCTGGTAAAGCCAAAGGTAATCAGCTTTTGGATCAAATCATTCATTAAGAAATGATTACCAACCTTAATTCTTATTTGTGAGTCCTCTAAGGGGTTTGCAATTATTGGTTGCATAAGTGCTCTAATTGAGCAAACAACAAACTTAATATTATTACCTGTCAATTGATTTAAGACTTTAAATCTTTCAGTGACTGTATCTGCCTTAGGACTTAATCTCTCATGTGGCAAGGTTTCCCAAGCTGGAAAATTCAAAACGCTTTCTGCTTCAACTAAGGATTTTAATTCTGCTGTAAGTAGATCAGATGTTCTTGTTGAAGTAGTAATTAAAAGTAATGGTGATTTTTGGTTAGCAGCAAGCAGAGCATGAATTGAAGATGGCGCAATTAAGTCAGAAGATTGCGTTAAGTATTTTTCAATTGGTTCAGCCAGGGTTGAAAAAAGATTTAGCATCGCTCCACCTTTCTGCCGACAAACGCCGCATACCCCCACTTCATAAATGAAGGGGGGTGAATGGCCTAATTCTAAGGCCAGTAATTGATCCTATTTGCCATAAAGATGCGCCTAGTTAATTCAGAACCTGTAATGATTAGGCCATGAGTTCCTCGGCAGATAACACAGAATTACGTAACGACGTCCGTAGGTTGGCCGACTTACTAGGTCAAACAATTGCTAGGCAGGAGAGTGAACAATTGCTTTCACTAGTTGAATCACTCAGGCTCTCAGTTCGTGAAGGTAAAGAAGATCAAGTTTTGAGCAAATTAGATGATACTCAAACAATTTCATTAGTTAGAGCTTTTAGCAATTATTTTAATTTAGCAAACGTTGCTGAACAAGTTAATCGTTCTAAAGTTCTTGCAGAGGCTCATCAATCAGGTGGTTCCTGGTTAAGTAAAACCGTTGACAATATTTTGAAAGCACAAAAAGATGGCAAGGATTTTGATATAAAAGAATTACAAGTCTGGATTGATAATTTTTCAGTTAGACCAGTTTTTACTGCACATCCGACTGAAGCTGCGCGCCGATCAGTTTTAAGTAAAATGACAACAATTGCTCAATTGCTTGAACAACCTGATAGCCAAATAAAAACAGATCGACTAGCAGAAGCTGTTGATTTGTTATGGCAAACAGATGAGCTTCGTCTTGGCAGACCTGAGCCTCTTGATGAAGCGGTAAATTCGATTTACTACTTAAATGAGTTACTAACTGAGACCGTGCCAGAGGTATTAGCTCAGTTCACTAGTGAAGTTAAAAGATTAGGTGTCAACCTTTCACTAAATGCCCGGCCGCTTTCATTTGGTACCTGGATTGGTGGGGATCGAGATGGCAATCCAAATATCACCGCGGATGTAACAAAGGCGGCAATACTCTTACAAAATTCTCACTTTACTCGAACTGTATTTGAGCATTTAGATGAATTAAGACAAGCACTTTCAATTTCGACTAAATTAGCTGGTGTATCTGCTGAGTTAGAAAAATCTGTCCAGCAAGATCTTGAAAAATTGCCAGAAATTGAAAACCGTTATCGCCGAATTAACGTTGAAGAACCATATCGATTAAAGGCCACTGCAATTAGGCATAAATTAGCGTTGACCCAAGCACGACATACAAATGGCTTGCCACATTTTCCAGGTAGAGACTACAAAGATACTGCTGAGCTTTTAAGTGATTTTGAAATTATGCGCACCTCTTTGCTTGCCAATAATGGCGAGCTGATTGCTACCGGACTGCTTGAAAGAATTTCTAGAGCCATTGGGGCATTCGGATTAACCCATGCCACTATGGATGTTAGAGAGCACTCTGAAGTTCATCACCAGTTGCTTTCAAAATTATTCGCTAATTTAAACCCAGAACTAATCAATGCGCAGTTGCTATCAAATGAAAAACCAAACACGAGTGACCTAGATGAGCAATCAGACCGATGCTATAAAACTTTTCTGGTGATTAATGAATTAATTGATCGCTTTGGTCCAGAGGTGATCGAGAGTTACATAATTTCCATGACTAAATCTGCTGATGATGTTATTGCTGCTGTGTTAATTGCAAAAATTGCTGGTTTAATATCATTAGATGGAAAAAATGAATTCGCAAAAATTGGATTTGTTCCGCTTCTTGAAACTGTTACTGAATTAAGGTCTGCTGATAAAATATTAGATGAGCTCCTAAGTAATAAAAATTATCGTAAAATAGTAAAGCTTCGCGGAAATCTTCAAGAAGTAATGCTTGGATACTCTGACTCAAATAAAGATGCCGGAATCACAACAAGCCAGTGGGAAATTCATAAAGCGCAACGTAAATTACGTGATGTCGCAATTAAGCATGATGTTAAGTTAAGACTTTTCCATGGTCGAGGTGGTTCGGTTGGCCGAGGTGGTGGGCCAACATATGACGCATTAATTGCACTTCCTTGGGGTTCAATTGATGGGCAAATTAAAATGACTGAACAAGGTGAGGTAATTTCAGATAAATATGGCTTACCAGCACTTGCTAAAGAGAATTTAGAATTAACTCTTGCTGCTGCCCTGGAAGCAACAGTTTTGAATAGAAAACCTCGCCAATCTGCTGGTGATTTAAATAGTTGGAATGAGTGCATGGACTTGATTAGCGATCATGCATTTTCGGCATATCGAGGGTTAGTTGAACAACCAGAACTTCCAGCTTATTTTTATGCTTCAACCCCAGTTGAACAACTTGGAAATATGTTTTTAGGTTCAAGACCTTCTAGAAGACCACAAGATTCTGGTGGGCTTGATTCACTGCGTGCAATTCCATGGGTTTTTGGTTGGACACAATCTCGCCAAATTGTGCCAGGTTGGTATGGAGTTGGCTCTGGCTTAAAGGCTGCTCGCGAAGCTGGTAAAGGTGAGTTATTGCAAACGTTACTAAAGGATTGGCACTTCTTCCGTACATTTATAAGTAATGTAGAGATGACGCTGGCTAAGACTGATTTAGCTATCGCGCATCGCTACGTAAGTGAGTTAGTTGATCCATCACTGCACAAAATATTTGAACAAATCAAGAATGAGTTCGAATTAACTGTTAACGAATTGCTGCTAATGACAAATAAAACTGAAATCTTAGGAAACCAACCTATTTTGGCTAGAACCCTACAGATTCGCGATACCTACCTTGCGCCATTACAACTACTTCAAATATCTCTTCTTAAGCGCGTGCGCAACCAAAAAGAGGTAGATCCACTTCTTGCCCGGGCATTACTTTTAACGATAAATGGAGTCGCTGCTGGCCTGCGAAATACTGGCTGAGAACTCTTAGGAATTAAAAGCTGTTTGAGCTTTATCTAAACCATTAAGCACAAGTGCTTCAATTGAATCTGCACCACTTTGAACAAACTCTGGAATATCTTTTCGCTCTTCTTTAGAAAATGGCTTTAAGACAAAATCTGCTGGATCTTGCTCACCGATTGGCCGGCCAATTCCCATTCTAATTCGGTAGTAATTGGCAGTTGAAAGTGAGGAGGTAAGTGACTTGAGTCCGTTATGGCCATTATCGCCACCGCCGAGCTTAATTCTTAAATTTTTAAATGGCAGATCTAGTTCATCGTGAACAACTATAGTTTTTTCAATTGGAATTTTATAAAAGTCGATTAACGCTTTAGCTGGCCCACCAGTTTCATTCATAAACCCGCGAGATTTTGCTAAAACTAAAATCTCACTTCCGCATTTAACCTCAGTGATATCCATCCGCGATTTATGAGCAGTAAATTTCTGGCTGCCAGAAAGCCCGTCAACAACAAGTTGTCCGATATTGTGCCGAGTTTTTTCATAATCAGGTCCAGGATTTCCCAGACCAATTACTAACCAGCGATCCGCCATAAGTTAAGGC
>Ga0209444_10001883_pt1 | contig 11540 bp, 9 predicted proteins | sample LauGreFaBDMM15DN_2_FD_188215 | JGI IMG/M metagenome (GOLD analysis project Ga0209444, IMG submission 188215) | Freshwater lake microbial communities from Lake Michigan, USA - Fa13.BD.MM15.DN (SPAdes) (version 2) | ecosystem: Environmental > Aquatic > Freshwater > Lake | place: Lake Michigan, USA...
GGACTGCGGTCTGTGAAGTGAGATTCTGCAGCTGCACTTCCCGGAATTCCATCAGGTGCATTGATGCTCTCGAGTGCTTTTGAAATGTGAACAATTGCAGCATCAATGTCATCAATACGAGCAGTCGACATGAATGAATCCAGAATTAGTTGCCGAGTTACTGCCGCGAGACGAACGCGTGCTTTATCGACATCGGTCAGTTCTGTTGCTCGGTCGTGGAACGAGGGAAACGAAACACCTTCAGATTGTTCCGAATCTGAATTGGTCACCGTGGACCAACTGTCAACAGCACCGGAGCATGATCGCTCGGCTTCTCGCCTTTGCGCGCATTGCGATCCACTTCTGACGACACCGAACGTTCTGCGACAGATTTTGTGGCAAGCAATAAGTCAATACGCATTCCGTGACCTTTATGGAATGAACCGTTGCGGTAATCCCACCACGAATACAGGCCGGCCTCGTCATGGAACCTGCGATACGTGTCTTCCATGCCAAATGCATTGACATGAGCCAATGCATCCCGTTCTGGCTGGCTGACATGTGTGGCGCCTTCAAACGCAGCCATGTCGTACACGTCTCGATCTTCAGGAGCAATATTGAAATCTCCCGCAACCACCACATCGTCGGTTGGCGAGCACGATGCATCGAGGTGTTGACGCAGACGCGACATCCACGACAGTTTGTATGTGTAGTGATCATTATCTAGTTCACGCCCATTTGGCACGTACACGGAACTCACGCGCACTCCCCCGCATGTTGCAGAAATGATTCTGGCTTCATGATCAGGTTCAACCCCATCGGCAAAGTTGGCTACGACATTGTCAAGACCAACGCGAGACAAAATGGCAACTCCGTTCCACTGGCCTTGACCAAAATGAGCACTTTCATATCCCAGTTCAGCAATGGCTTCTGTCGGGAACTTGTCTTGGCCCAATTTGGTCTCTTGCAAACACACCACTTCAGGAGTGTTTGCTTCTAACCATTCCTGTACACGAGGCAAACGAGCCTTCAGCGAATTGACGTTCCAAGTAACAATGACCACGCCATGACGGTAGTAGGAATTGCCCTACATTGACCAACTGGGGTTCAGTTAGCGCTTTTTTGCTGGTGCTTTTTTGGCAACAACTTTTTTGGCTGGTGCTTTGGGTGGCACCGCCTTTTTCACTGCGACAACTTTTTTTGCTGGTGCTTTTGCAGCAACAATCTTTTTGACTGGTGCTTTCGCAGCGACAGCCTTTTTCACAGGTGCGGCCTTCTTTGCCGGCGCAGCCTTCTTTGCAACTACTGCCTTCTTCACAGGCGCAGCCTTCTTTGCAACCGACGGTTTACCCGATGGCTTCACTGCAACATCGACAACGCCAGGCACAGCAAGATCAACACTGCGTCGCGCCGGGGTGTAGCCAACAACAGTCAACGTCACAGCGTCGCCAATAGCGAAAATGTCGCGCGCACTGCGGGGCTGCGGATTTGCCATGTTGCGAAGTGGTACGTACCCAGAAATACCACCGATCAGTGCGGTAATACCGTTCGCTGCGTATGACTCAACAACAGCTTTCACTTTTGAACCAACTGGATGCTTTTCAACAAACTGCAAATACGGCATGAGTTCGTTGGCCATTTTTGCTTTCACACTCGGTGGTGGAGCCTTCGGAACTGGCATCGGCTTACTCGCTTGCGGACTTGCAGTCGGGGATTCCTTCTTGACCACTTTTCCTGTTTTCACAGAACGGCGGCTTGTTGCGCCACGTACAGGAAGACGCTCAACAAATACCCAACCCACAAGCGGCACTGGCTTGCCGCCAATGAGACGACCTTCATCGAACAACCACTTGTATTTACCGTGGAATTCTTGGTAACTGTCATTCGACAAGATGGACGCATTCACCTTGTCTGCGATTGCCAACACAAAAGCATCTCCACGACCAATAGCGCCAGCTGGTGGTGCTACGAGTTCATTATTTGCGATTGCCTTTTCGAATTCAGCGGACTCTTTTTTAGCGATGCGATGACCAAAAGTTGCATCAACAACGACCGAGACCTTTGCATTCTTGAATTCATCCATCAATGCCATGACGGCTTCGTGAAGTTGGGCAAGGCTTGGCACGGATCGACCCTCTGTCGCAATGTTCGATCCGTCGACGATGATGTGTTTGGTCACCCATGTAGTCAACCACCCGAACCCGCCGTCTGATGGGCAATCCGTCTAGCCTGACGCCCGTGATACATCGGGAAATTCGTGCCGTCCTCTGGGATTTCGGAGGGGTCATCCTTTCCAGCCCTTTCGAGGCCTTTAACCGCTATGAAGCGACAGCTGGACTGCCACTAGACCACATTCGGCGCGTTAATTCCACTAATCCGGACGGGAATGCCTGGGCCCTTCTTGAGCGCAACGACATCTCGCCTCTTGAGTTCGACGACCTTTTCGCCACAGAAAGTGAGGCTCTTGGCCACCGGATTCCGGGTGCCGATGTACTGGCCCTCCTGTCTGGCGAAGTGCGCCCTGCCATGGTGGCTGCCCTTGACCATGTAATCGCTTCTGGGTATCGCACAGCGTGTCTGACAAACAACGTGGTGTCGACTGCGCCTGACCCTTCACCACGACAAATTGAAGTGGCTGCAATCATGAAAAAATTCGATCATGTGGTGGAAAGCAGCAAGGTCGGTTGCAGAAAACCGGAACCACGTTTTTACGAGATCGCATGCGAACTTGTCGGCGTTTCACCTGATGAATGTGTGTTTCTCGACGACTTAGGCGTCAATTTGAAACCAGCCGCAGCCATGGGCATGCGCACCATCAAAGTTGGAGACCCAACTATTGCTCTTCAGGAGTTATCAGACCACTTGGGTCTTCAGTTTTAGAAACCTGAAAACGTGTCGTCCATGAGGTCGACATGTTCTTGGTCATGAATGGCTTTTGAACCAGTTGCAGGGCTACCCGAAGCCACACGCGCTGTATGACGCAAGTCGTATCCACGTTCTTTCACGCGCCAGATGCGATGTTCAACGAATTGCCATGCACCCATGTTCTCTGGCTCTTCTTGTAGCCAGACAATCTCTTTTGCGTTTGGATATTGTGCAATCGCTTCATTGATCTGATCAATAGGGAATGGATACAACTGTTCAACTCGAACAACGGCCACAGGAGCGACGCGCTTATTGCGTTCAGTCATGGCATCCCATGCCACTTTTCCACTGCACAGCACAATGCGCTTCACTGAGGCCTTGTCGCTAACGAACGGATCATCAAGTACTTCCTGGAATGATCCCGAGGTGACGTCCTCAAGGCGCGAACGGCTTTCTTTCATACGCAGTGGCTGCTTCGGCGTGAACATAACCAGTGGCTTGCGAATATCACGGTGCAATTGGCGACGCAGTACGTGGAAGAACTGAGCAGCAGTCGTTGCGTTGACAACTTGAATGTTGTCTTCCGCACATGATTGCAAGAAACGTTCTACACGTGCACTGGAATGCTCAGGACCTTGACCTTCAAAGCCATGTGGCAACAACAGCACCAAACCGTTTTGTTGCTTCCATTTGTCTTCAGCCGCCACCAGGTACTGATCGAGCACAATCTGGGCACCGTTGATGAAGTCACCAAATTGCGCTTCCCACATGGTGAGAGTGTTGCGATTCGTGTGTGCGTAGCCGTATTCGAAGCCAAGAGCTGCGTACTCAGACAAGAGTGAGTCATAAACCCAGAACTTGCCTGTGGCGCCCGGCAATTGCTGCAACGGAATAAAGTCATTTTCGTTTTCGTAGTCAACTAATGCTGCATGACGATGTGCAAATGTTCCGCGGCGAGAATCTTCACCCATTAAACGAACATCGAAACCCTCCAGCAACAACGAACCGATGGCAAGCGCTTCACCGATTGCCCATTCGAAATCGCCATCTTTTTCGAAAGCAGCTTCGCGTGCTGCGAATTGGCGAACAAGCTTCGGATGAGGCGTGAAATCGTCCGGGTAGTTTGTCAACTGATTGAAGATTCGATCGAACGTTGCTTTGTCGATAGCAGTATTGACATGAGGTAATACGCCGACCGGCACTGGCGGCTTTGCAGCCTTCACCTTCTCGGGTGCGTGTGACCGAGTGTCGTCAAGTGCGATCTGCAACTTGCTCTGGTAGTCCTGCAAAACCTGTTCAGCTACTTCAAGGCTAATGTCTCCACGCTTGACCAATTGCTCGATATACATCTTGCGGACACTGCGTTTTTCAGCAATGGCCTTGTACATCAATGGTTGCGTGTAACTAGGGTCGTCGCCTTCGTTATGACCGTGCAAGCGGTAACACAACATGTCAATAACAACATCTTTATGGAACCGTTGGCGGTATTCGAACGCAAGACGCGCAACACGTACGCACGCTTCAGGGTCGTCACCGTTCACATGGAAAATTGGTGCTTGAACTGTTTTTGCAACATCTGTTGCGTACAACGATGAACGCGCATATTTTGGAGCAGTGGTGTAACCAATCTGGTTGTTGACAACAAGGTGAATGGTTCCACCAACGCGATAACCGGAGATATCACTCATAGCGAGACCTTCAGCAACAATGCCCTGACCTGCAAAAGCTGCGTCGCCATGCATCAAAAGTGGCAAAACGCTAAAAGCAAATGGAGGATCAATCTTGTCTTGTTGCGCACGCACCATTCCAAGGACAACACCATTGACTGTTTCCAAATGGCTTGGGTTCGCGGCTAATTCAATGTCAATTTCATTTCCATCAGCCGAGGTGTATGTGCCTTGTGCTCCGAGGTGATACTTCACGTCACCACTTCCCTGCACTGAATCAGGGCTAATGTGGCCTTCAAATTCTTCGAAGATTTGTTCGTAGTTTTTACCTATCACGTTTGCAAGAACGTTCAGTCGTCCACGATGTGGCATACCAATGACAACGCCATCGAGATTCTGGTCAGCTGCTGCTGAAACAATCTCATCAATGATTGGAATCATTGATTCAGATCCTTCAAGACCGAATCGCTTGGTACCAACGTATTTTGTTGCGAGGAACTTTTCGAATGCTTCAGCAGCATTCAAACGCTCGAGAATGCGCAATTTTTCATCAAGCCTTGGCGTAAATGTGGCACCCTCAACCTTTGATTGAATCCAGCGCTGCTCATCCATGTTCTGAATGTGCATGTACTCAATTCCGATGGTACGGCAGTACGCATCGCGCAGAACTCCGAGTAATTCATCGAGAGTCATTTTGTGACTTCCCGCGACTCCGCCTGTGAGGAATTCACGTTCAAGGTCCCAGATGGTGAGTCCATACGTAGCAAGGTCTAGTTCGCGAGGCAAACGTGGCGCTTTCCAATGCAATGGGTCAATGTCAGCAATGAGGTGACCGCGCACGCGGTGAACACGAACAAGTGTGCTCACTTGCATCTGCTTTTCCATCATGGTTTCTTCACGATTCATTGGCGATGCGTCAGACGACCACTCAACTGGCTGGTACGGAATATCAAGGCTGCGAAAGATGTCGTTGTAGAAGCCGTGGCTACCCAACAGCAATTCGTGAACCCGCTTCAAGAACAGTCCACTCTCGGCACCCTGAATGATGCGGTGGTCGTATGTGCTTGTGACTGTTACAACCTTCGACACACCGAGAGCGTTCAGGTTTGCAGGGTCGCTGCCTTGGAATTCAGCTGGGTAATCAATAGAACCGATTCCGACGATGACACCTTGTCCCGGCATCAGACGCGGAACTGATTGAACAGTCCCGATGGTGCCTGGGTTTGTAATTGAAACATTTGCACCTTGGAAGTCAGCAATCGTGAGTTTGTTGGCCTTTACTTTGCGAACAATTTCGTCGTATGCAACAAGGAAGCCGGCGAAACTAAGCGTGTCGGCATTCATCAATACAGGAACAACAAGCGCACGTGTGCCGTCACCCTTGTCAACATCTACTGCAAGTCCAACATTTACGTGCGGGTTACGAACAAGTTGTGGCTTTCCGTCAGCACCAACTGCATATGCATTGCGCATATTCGGAACAGCATCTGAAATAGCGCGCACAATGGCATGCGCGATGATGTGTGTGAACGAAACCTTTGAGAGGCCATGCAGCGAGCGGTAATCGTTGATGACTTTACGATTGACTTCCAAGAGACGTGCCGGCACATTGCGAAAACTGGTGGCGGTGGGAACCGAGAGGCTCTTTTCCATATTGGCCACAATTGCTGCACCAACTCCACGCAATGGCTCCAAAGAAGATTCCTCTGGTACCGCAGCGACGGGAGCAACTGCTGAAGTCGCGGGTGCAGGGGCTGTTGCTGGAGATGGATTGGCCGCTGCCACAGACGGCTGAGTGACTGCGGAGCCGTTCGAGCTTGCGAGAGGCGACGCAGGCGCTGCGGCCGTCAAAGTGGCAGCGCTGCGGTAGTCGCTGAAAAACTCGCGCCAGGCCTCGCTGACCGAATTCTGATCAGCGCGATAACGCTCGTACATCTCCTCTACCAGCCATGAGTTCGCACCAAAGTCTTGCGTACGGTCAGCTATGTCTGCCATTGTCGCCTCGATCACTGCCCGATTGGGCGTTTGGGCACCATTTCTTCTGGTGCCACGGACTCCATTGTCCGCGTGACAAATGGTACTTGCCCAGATCGCTCCGAGCCGACCTATTGCATCAATTCACTAGTAAATTGCCATTCATGAAACGTCTTATTTCCTTCTCAGCCTCTGTGGCACTTCTGGCAGCATGCGGCGGCGGCGGAACCTCGGCCCCCGCAGAAACTGTGCCCGCCGATGCCTTCGTAATCACCGCCGTTTCTGGTCTACTTTTTGATGCTGAGTCGTACGGTCCAATTACTGCCGGGCCAATTGTTTTCGGATACAAAAATGAAGACTCGATACGCCATACATTCATCCTCGCCAAAGGCGATACCAAAGTTCCGAATTTCAAATTGGTTGTTGCAAAAAAAGGTTCAGTTGATTCTGGCCCTGTGACATTAGATGCCGGAACTTACACAATCATTTGTGATGTGCCTGGTCACAGCAATATGAAGGCAACCCTAACCGTCGAATAAAAATTTATTCAAAGAACGCAAAAGGGCCGCCCCACTGGGGCGGCCCTTTTACATGTCGAAGTTGTTAGCCCATGAACACTACGGAGAGACCGAAGAAGACCACCCATAAAACCACCGATGAGATGATTGCGTTTTTGTGACTCTCGTATGGCCACAACATCTTGTTGCCAGCCTTAATGCCGCCGAAGATTCCAACTGCGTTCAATTCAAGCAATGCGACGATTGCAAGCGAGATGAACATAAATGTGTAGGCATTACCTGTTGTTGCTGTAAAAGCTTCTGAGTAATAGTGAGCTGAACCCACCATGTAGAACAACATGGAAACTGAGAACACCATGTTCTGGCGTGATGCAAGAAGCGCTTTACGACCACATGTTGCTGCGTCTGGGTTTGCTTCGCCACCTGCAAGAACATTGGCTGCGTTAGCAATAACAACTTTTTGGTTCTTCCAAATGATCATCCACACGTTGGCGGCCATCAAGATTCCCAAAATCATTCCAACTGAAATAACAGCATTCTTGGCATTTGCTGGATCTGAACCTGCATGGTTCATAAAGTCCTGCATATAGTCAGGAAGCACACCAACAATGAGAAGCCCAGTTGCAAGAGTTGCGATTGACGCCCAACGGAACCACCACAATGCACGGGTAGCAATGTGGGTGATTGTCAGGTTGCGAGCTTTGCCTTCGTCGCCATAGGCAGCGAGGCCTGGCACTTGAACGAAGTTGAAGTAGTACAGCAGACCAATCCAAGTGATTCCGGCAAGGACATGCAGGTAACGGAGCCAAAAGTTTCCGATTGCGTATTGATCAAACAATGATGCTGCGGTCATGAAATTTCCCTTTTCTAGGTGTCCAAACTGTGAACAAGTCTCCAAGGTAACAGCCCAAAGGGGTGGACATGCGGAACTTGCCGTCGCCGAACTAACCTCATAGAACCATGGCACACGAGTTCATCTATACCTGTTACAAGTTGGCTCGGTTTTACCCACCAGACCGCACCATTCTTGAAAACATTTCCCTCTCCTTCTACCCAGGGGCGAAAATCGGGGTTATCGGCTCAAACGGCAGCGGTAAGTCCAGTTTGTTGCGAATCATGGCCGGCCGAGACGATGGATACACCGGCGAAGCGCGCCTCACCCCCGGATTCACCGTTGGCCTCCTCGAGCAAGAACCACAGCTCGACATGACCAAAGACGTGCTTGGCAATGTGATGGACGGCGTGGCCCCCATCCGAGACCTTCTCACCCGATACGACGAAGTGATGGCTATGTGGGGAGACGCCGACGCCGACTACGACAAGGTGGGCTCATTACAGGCAGACCTTGAAGCAAAAATCGAAGCTGCTGATGCATGGAGCCTTGACCGCAACGTGGAAATTGCCATGGACGCATTGCGGTGCCCACCAAACGACTCTGACGTATCGAAATTGTCCGGTGGTGAAAAGCGTCGAGTGGCCTTGTGCCGTTTGTTGCTGTCACGCCCTGACCTACTTCTTCTTGACGAACCTACTAACCACCTTGACGCAGAGAGCGTTGACTGGCTTGAGCGTTTCTTGAAGGAATACCCAGGCACTGTTGTTGCTATTACGCACGACCGTTACTTCCTAGACAACGTGGCGAGTTGGATTCTTGAACTCGACCGCGGTCGTGGTTTCCCATTCGAAGGCAACTACACCTCGTGGCTAGAACAGAAGCAAACACGTCTTGAAGGCGAAGAAAAAATGAGCGACACACGTACGCGCACATTGCAGCGTGAACTTGAGTGGGTGAAGATGTCACCAAAGGCTCGTCAAGCAAAAGGTAAAGCCCGTCTTGCTGCGTATGACAAGTTGCACGCAGAGGCAATGGCCGCAGAACGTGGCCCAGACAAATTGGAAATCGCAATTCCTGCCGGACCACGACTCGGTGACAACGTCATTGTTGTTGAAAACCTCACAAAGGGCTTCGGCGATCGTTTGCTGATTGAAAACTTGTCGTTCTCGTTGCCACCTGCTGGCATTGTGGGCATTATCGGCCCGAACGGTGCTGGTAAGACAACGTTGTTCAGCATGCTCACGGGCCAAGAGGCTCCTGACTCTGGCACTGTGGCCATTGGTGACACCGTGCAACTTAGTTATGTCGACCAGAATCGCGATTCACTTGACCCGACGAAGTCTGTGTATGAAGAAATCACAGAAGGCGTTGAGCACATGAAAGTCGGAGGCCGTGAAATTCATGGTCGTGCATACGTAGCAAGTTTCAACTTCAAAGGCGCAGACCAACAAAAACTCGTTGGCGATCTTTCAGGTGGTGAACGTAACCGTGTTCACTTGGCCAAAGTCTTGAAGCGTGGGGGAAACGTGTTGCTCCTCGACGAACCAACAAACGACCTCGACGTTGACACATTGCGTGCATTGGAAGATGCTCTTGATCAGTTCCCTGGTTGTGCGGTAGTCATCAGTCACGATCGCTGGTTCCTTGACCGCATTGCTACACATGTTCTTGCGTTCGAAGGCGACAGCCAAGTGCGTTGGTTCGAAGGAAACTTCTCTGAATACGAATCATGGCGCCATAAGGAACTTGGTTCAGCTGCCGACCAGCCTCACCGCATTAAATACAAGCCACTTTCTCGGTAATTGCATGTCACTGCGGCTTATACGAACATTGTGCTTTGGTGCCTTCTTGGCAGGACTGCCCGCAATCATCGTGTCATCCATCCGCGGAAATAATGAAGGCTGGGTGCTGACGTTCGGCATGATCACTGCCATTGCAGCAATCATTCTCATGGCGGTATCTGCCACCACAACTACAAAGCGCATTGACGCTTTCAACGAAGTCGAGGCCGAACGAGTAGAAATGCGAATTCGTCAACTTGTAGAAGCCGGCGCAAATGAAGTTGAAGTTCGGTCTTTAGTGCGTGACACTCTTAATTTGTCTCGTGGCGAGCAGTGACCAATACCGAACTTTTCAATTCGTGGAAATCACTAAACGACCACGGCCTTGCACTTGAACTTGCGCGGGTCACTGGTCAACTCTTAATAGAACATCGTGAAGTAACTATCGAGCGCGGCACAACGCAGTGGCAGTTGAAAGACTCAGGTGACCTACTCGCTCATAATTTCCTCATGGAAGCTTTTGCTGCATTGCGTCCTGGCGACGCGGTTCTTTCGGAAGAGGGCGCAGATGATCGCCGTCGACTGTCATCAGATCGTGTGTGGATTGTTGACCCACTCGATGGCACAAACGAATACGGCGAAGGTCGCGCCGACTGGGCCGTGCATATTGCGCTGTGGGAACGCGATGCGCTCACCGCTGGTGCAGTGTCACTTCCCAGTATCGATGCAGTGTTCGGAACCGACCCTGCAGTTGTGGTGCCGCCAAAAGAAGGCGCAAAACCTCGCCTTGTCACATCACGCAATCGTGCGCCGTATGCAGCGGTACTGGTCAGTGAACATCTTGATTGCGACGCATTTCGTTTAGGCAGTGCAGGCGCCAAAGCAATGTCGATCCTCATGGGTGAGGCAGACATCTATGTGCACGATGGCGGCATGTACCAGTGGGATTCTGCCGCACCTGCTGCTGTTGCGCTTGCTGCTGGACTGCATGTGAGCCGTATTGATGGCTCCCCTCTTGAATACAACACGCCAGATACGTGGCTGCCAGATTTCTTTGTGTGTCGTCCTGAATACACCGACGCAATTTTGCACGCAATCTGGGGCCGCGATCCCCGATGAGTGAAACGGTTCTCGTCACTATTGATGGCGCCGTTGCCACTGTTACGTTGAACAGACCACACCGCCATAATGCATGGACTGGCCGTATGCATACGGAATACAAATCTGCAATGTCAACGCTGGATGCAGACACCACTATTCGGGCCATTGTTGTTACCGGAGCTGGAAATACGTTCTGTGTCGGTGGAGACTCTGATGCACTTGCAGGTCACGCAGATCGTGGCGGTTATGACCCAGGAACACCGAAAGATCTCGCGAATCCGGGCCAGAACCTGCCCGAACAGTTCGACCATGATCTTGCATGGCATTACGGCTTACGCGTGCCTGTGATTGCGGCAATAAATGGCGCATGCGCTGGCATTGGACTTGCGCTCACATTGTTCTGTGATCTTCGGTTCATTTCTGCAACGGCAAAGTGCACCACCGCTGCACCCAAATTGGGATTACCAGCCGAATACGGAATGAGCTGGACCCTGCCGCGCATTGTTGGCGTCACGCGTGCCGCAGACCTATTGCTGTCAGGGCGAATCTTCACTGGTGATGAAACTCGCGAATGGGGATTGTGGAATGGAGTCGCCTCAGATGGCGCAGGCGCTCTTGCCATGGCTCAACAATGGGCCCAATCGCTCGCAACCTCCGCAGGCCCAACTGCTGTTGCCACAACCAAAGCACAGATCTACCGTGATCTCATTCGTCATGATGTCGGCGCGTCAGTTGATGAATCAATTGCTCTAATTAATGACGCGACACAAACTGCTGAATACCGTGAAGGTGTTGCTGCGCTTCGCGACAAACGCCCACC